>Ga0181533_1002983_pt1 | contig 18937 bp, 13 predicted proteins | sample PEATcosm2014_Bin_45_FD_119772 | JGI IMG/M metagenome (GOLD analysis project Ga0181533, IMG submission 119772) | Peatland microbial communities from MTU Mesocosm Facility, Houghton, MI, USA - PEATcosm2014_Bin11_60_metaG | ecosystem: Environmental > Terrestrial > Soil > Wetlands > Peat | place... | reverse complement strand
GCCGAAGCCTGCCAGAAGACCGGCTGGCAGATCCATGCCTACTGCCTCATGCGCAACCACTACCATCTGGTGCTGGAAACGCCAAACGCCAACCTGGTGCCGGGCATGGCTTGGCTCCAAGGCACCTATACCATCCGTCTCAATCACCGGCACAACCTGATCGGTCACGTGCTCAGCGGCCGCTACAGAGCCCAGATGGTGGAAGGCAGCGGCAACGGCTATCTGCGGACGGCGTGCGATTATGTGCGTCTGAACCCGGTGCGGGCTCGGTTGGAAGGAGGCTGATTTGCTCTCGCGGCCCAAGAGCCATTCCGCCAAGCTTGGGATCGCGGCGCGCCTGCGGCGGGAGACGACGCTCCCGATCAGAGCGGTTGCCCGACGCATGCATTTGGGCACGTCCAAGAGCGCGAACATCCGATTGCATGCGGCGATGAGAGCAAGCGCGCCTGCGGACCCACCCCAGGGTCGCCCCGGATGATGAAAGAAAACGCACCATGTTATGGCTGACCCCTTTCTGTGCCCCCTTGATAAGGAAAGGCAAAGGGCAGCTCCACGATTGGCCGGTGCGCCTCGCGCTCACCCGGCAGAGGGACGGTTGGAATGCGGTTGCATTTTCTTGCCGCAGTGCCATTATCAAACATGCCCGCAAACTGCCAAGAACATGACGACGAGAGCTGAGCGGCGCCGGCAGCCTGGAAAAGAGGCTTTTACACTGATTGAGTTGCTGGTGGTCATTGCCATCATCGCGATCCTGGCGGCCCTGCTGCTGCCGGCCCTGGCCAAGTCCAAGACCAAGGCCCAAGGCATCAGTTGCATCAACAACCTGAAGCAGTTGCAACTGGGTTGGCTCATGTACGCGTTGGACAACCGTGAATTCCTGCCGGGAGATGATTGGAATGCGGAGGCCGCCCATACGCCTAATGCCGGAAACTGGATTACGGGCTGGCTCACTCCGCAAGACGATGAGCAGAACAACACGGACAACACCAACACGGTTTTTCTTTTGGACCCTCAGTATTCCCAGGTCGGCCCTTACGTCAAGGCCGCAGGGGTTTATAAGTGCGTGGCCGACCAGAGCAAGGCGCCCATTTTCGGGCAGCTTCTGCCAAGGGTCCGCAGCATGTCCATGAACTGCTGGATGGGGCAAAACGCGCCGCCCTGGAATCCCGGCTTCCGGGTTTTCGCCAAGACGAGCGACATCACCCTCCCAGGTCCGGCCGACGCGCTTGTGTTCGTTGACGAACGTTCCGACAGCATCGATGACGGCTATTTCGCCATCGATGAAGTCGACCAGCAGCTCGTAAATGTTCCCGCCGATTACCACAATGGCGCCGGTGGAACCACCTTTGCCGACGGCCACGCCGAGATTCACAAATGGCGCGACGGCCGCACGATGCATCCCCTGATGCTGATCTTCGACAAATTCGTGACCAGCCCCAACGACCCGGACCTGATCTGGCTGCGGCGGCATGCCACCAGCGCGAATTAAGGCGCGCTAAGGCGGACTCATCACGGAGCGGACTTGCTCGGGCGTCAGGGCTTTGGCGGGCTGGAACTTCGGGCCGGCCATGTAATCGAGCAGGCTGCGCAGCATCTGGCGGGCGACGGGATTGTCCCGGAGGTCTTTGCTGAGGTCGATGCTGCAGACCAGGAGTCTGCCACGGCCGAGCCTGCCCTCGAAGACCAGGCCGAGTCTGCGGTTGGTGACCCAGTCATCGATGACTTGGACGGTGGGGCGGAGGTCTTTGGGGAGGTCATCGAGGATCATGGCGCCGGCGCGGCTGACCAAGTACCACCATTGCCAGTTGCTGTAGGAGTCGGTCGGGAAGTGGGCGAAGGCGGGGTGCTTGGGATTACAAAGGACGCCCAGGGTGTGCGGCGGCTGGCGATGGGTCCAGGCCGTATTCCAGAAGATGCTCGAGAAACCAAGGGCGACTTTCCCGAGCTTGTCGCCCCGGACGCGGCCAGGGGCGATGAACAACAGGACCTTGCCGCCCTGCTCGAGGGCCGCCACGGTCTGGTCGTCCAGGCTCTCGACCACAGCCACGTCTTTCGGGGCGACGGTTTCGACTTTGGGCGGATAGACCCAGAGGTCCCAGTCGTTCTCAAAGGGGGTGCGCTCGAGGCCGAGGAGGAGCTTGTAGGCGGCTGGAGCCGGGATGTCCTTCAAATCGACGGACAGGGCGCCCAGGGCGATGCCGTTGCCCAGGGGAATGTCGCAAGCAGGCAGTTGGCCGGAGGCCACCGCCTTGCCGTTGCAGGCCGCCAGTTTCCAAACGGCCACGGCCTGCTTGAGCGGGGCCGGACCGAAGTGGGCAACTTCGATGTCCGCCCGCAGCGTTTGGTCGGCCGTGAAGACGCGCTGGCTGAGCCGGGCCAAGGGCACGGTGCAGTTGCAGAAACGGCTGAATTGTGCGGCTGTGACGTAGCCTTTGCCATCCCAGAACGGGTCCAGGACGCCCACCAGCGCGGTGCCCTGGCCGGGAAAGTCGTGAAGGTCGAGCAGTTCGAATCCGCCCATGCCCGGCGTGCGGAGGGCCGACTCGATGTCCTCCTTGTAGCAGAGGGTCTGGAGCTTGCCGGAGGCGTAGAGGAAGTCGCGGGCCTGGCCGGCCATGCCGTGGGCGCGGAGTGTGTCGCGAAAGACCTCGAAGTTCCTCGGCTTGAGATAGCCCTTGTATTTGGGGATTTCGCCGAAGTTGGGATAAACGCACCACTCGCCGATTTCGTGGCTGATGACCGGAACCGTGCGCTCCTGAATATACTGCCGGTAATCAGTGCGGGTCTCCGGGGGGCGCGCGTTGATGCGGGATTTCAAGCCGCCGCCCCAGGACTGGATGCGCGGGCCGGGGGTGAGATGGAACTGGTTTTCCGGGAGTTGGGGCCATCCGGCGCCGCTGGTCCAAAGCCGGCGCGGGTCCAGGGCCTTGAAATGCTCGACGTAGCGGGCCAGGTAGGCATTGGCTTTTGAGCCGCCGGGCTCGTTGCCGTAGGGCATCAGGAGAAACGACGGGTGGTTGCCGTAGGCCCTGAGGATGCGGGCGGTCTCGTCATAGACCCACTGGTCCACCGGCTTGCCGTCGCCCAGGGTGGTGGACTGGTTGGCCCAGCAGGTCTCGACCTGGTAATAGAAGCCCAGTTGGTCGGCGGCAATGAAGGCGGCTTGGGGCGGGCAATAAGAGTGGAAGCGGATCAGGTTCAGGCCGTGGGCCTTGGCGATGCGGATGACGCGTTTCCACGAATCAACATCCGTCGGCGGATGGCCGGTGAGCGGGAAGATGCAGCATTCGAGCGTGCCGCGGATGAACAGCTTGTGGCCGTTGAGCAGGAGTTGATTGCCCTGGGTCGAGATTTCGCGCAGGCCGAAGGTGGCGGAGCAACTGTCCCCTGCGCCCGCCAGAGCGGCGGTCAGACAATAGAGCGATGGATTGAACTCATCCCACAACTCGGATTGGTTCCCGAGGGGAAATTCGGCTTCAAAGGCGCCGCCCTTTTCATCCCAGCCAACCTCGAGTTCTTTGGCCGGCATTTTTTCCCGCGCGTCATCGAGGCGGCCTGCGGAGAGGTTTATCAACCCTTGGCCGGACTTGCCGGTTGCATTGCCAATCCTGCCTTTGACGGTGACCGACCTGGCGGCTATGTGCGGATAGACCTGCAACTCCTCAACCCACACCAGCGGGGTTGCCCGCAGGCTGACGTCTCCCACGATGCCGTTCCAATTGCCCTGCGTGTGATCGCTGATGCAGTGCGAGTTGACTCCCACGTCCACGACGAGGCTGTTGTCGACGCGGACGGTGAGCCGGTGTTTGCCGGGCGCGAGTTGATTGCCCAGTTCGTATTCGTGGGCGGTGGAGAGGCTGTTGTTCGAGCCGAGTTCCTTGCTGTCGAGCCAGACGCGGGTTTCCCAGTGGGGCCGTTCGAGTGTCAGTACGACGCGCCGGTCTTGCCAGCCAAGGGGAATCTCGATTTCACGCTGATACCAGGCCGCCCCGGCATAATACTTCTCGGGCTGAAGCCAGAATGGGAATTTGAAGCTGCCGGGGTGGGGCACGAAGGCCGGATGTTCCGTGCCGACAAATTGCTTATCAGACCCGTATCGGAATTTCAAGTAGCCGGGCAGGGTGTACGGCGAGTAGATCGGATTGTTGAACCATTGCGGGTCCTGGATTTCCCCCATCCACTTTGTGTCCAGCGAAACGGCGTCGCCGATGCCCTGGGCAGGGAGTGTGCCGGGGAGCCTGACCTTGCCAGTCAAGTCGCGCTCGAACCACTTCTGATTCAGCCCGGCCTCGGAGCGGTCCAACGCGAACCGCCATTGCCCGGCGAGGGAAATGGCGGCGGTTGGGCTGGCCATCGCGGGCAGGTGGCCGGCGAAAAAGAGAGAAGCACAAAGGAGCAGTCCGCATCGAGCGGAGAAGATAAAGTTTGGTTTCATCTGTTGGCCATCATAATGGGAGCGGAACGCTCGGACAACATCAGGCCCCTGGTCGCCCGGGGTCAAGCCTGCTTCCCGGGAGCACGGAAATTCACCATGGCTTCCGCACTGGCTTTGCAGCGGGCGCAGATGAACATCCCGCCAATCCAAGCGCACTCCCCCCGGTCCACGTCGGCAATCGTCGGCGCGTCGTGGCTGCAACTGGTGAAGAGTTTTGTTGGCGTTGTTTTCACGGCTAAGGGCTGCTAATGGAGGTATCGAACCAGATGGGAGTAGAAGGTCAAGTCAGAAGGCGAAGGCCCAGTTTTCGAGTTGACTTGCAGGGCGTTGGGACGGAGATTTGAATTAACGGGTGGGCTTTATGGGAAAATGTCTGGCGGACTAAATGAAGAGCGGAACCAAGAACAACAAAGGGCGCGTGAATGGGGGTGGATTAACCCGCAGAGAGTTACTCGCCGCACATCAGCGTTCCCTGAGGCACGACGAGAAGCTGAGTGCGCAGGAAGGTCTTGATGCCCTGGTCAGGGCAGGCATTGTCACTCGCGGAGGCAAACTCACGCCGCGGTACGGGGGTTGATCGGGCCGCTGGCTCAGGTGTCCTTTTGATATTCTTCCGGTTTGTCAAATGTAATCGAGCCCTACCGGCCAACACGCTGGCGGCCACCGCGGCATCACAGCCATGGTAGCCAACCACGATACGTTGGTATGTCAGATGGGCCATCTGCGCTCAGCAGCCTACAAGTTCCAAACCCGCTCTCAATCTCAAAAGGCCGTAATCATCTCAAGCCGAGAAGCCGGACGAGCTTGCGGCCATCTCTTCCGCCAAAGGCGATTCCATACGGGGAGACTTAGAACTTATCATCCGTCACAATGTCCAGTTCGGCGATGGCGGTGAAGGGATTGCCATTGACCTCGGACCTGGCCACAATTTTGAGATAGCGCGCTTTGGTGGGGGCCGGGAAGTTCACGGTTTGAAGTTCGGCGGTGTCGGGCCAGTTGGCGTTGGCGACGGGGGCCGCCCATGATTTGGGGTCGTTGGCGCAATAGACTTCGCATTGGGCAATCCGGCCGTTGGCCATGTCCTGGCGCGGCAGGCAGGTGATGCCCTTGAGGGTAACTTCGCGTCCGAGGTCAATCGTCAGATGGTGCGGCATGGGGTCGTTTTCCGGGGTCCATCTGGTGTGCCAGATGGTCTCGGGATTGCCGTCGATGGCATTGGCGGCGAGGTTGCCATTGGCGCTGTCCTGGCTGTCGGCCTCGATGATTTTGGCCCCGAGCTTCACGAGGTTGGAGGCCAGGCCGGAGTCGAGCAGGCGGGCGAGGGAGTCTTTGGCCACCTGGACCTTCGGGCTGAAGTCCTTGCCGGCCATGTAAGCCAGCAGGCTTTGGCGGAGTTGGCGGGCGGCAGGCCGCTGGCGGAGGTTGTTGGCCAAATCGGCGGAGCAGACCAGAAGCCGCCCAGGGCCGACGGAGCACTCGAAAACCAGGCCGAGCTTGCGATTGCTGTTCCAGTCGTCAATGACTTGGACCAGGGGACGCAGGTCCTTGGGCAAATCATCCAGCGCCATGGCGCGGGCGCCGGAGAGGATGTCGTTCCACTGCCAATCCTGGTAAAAGCGGGTGGGAAACCGGGCCAGGGCCGGGTGTTGCGGATTGCAGAGCAGGCCCAGGGTTTGGCGTTCCTGGGTGTTGAACATGTATCGGTTCCAGAAGATGGGCTCGAAGCCGAGGCGGGGATGAGCGCGGGAGAGAGCGGGCCCCAGGAGCAGGACCTTGCCGCCGGCATCGAGCCGCGCCAGGGCCGCTTGGGCCAGGACGGGTGTGACCAGCACGTCTGGTGGAGCGGCAGCCGGCGCCTCCTCCGGATAAACCCAGAAACCCCAGTCGTTCTCGAACGGCGTGCCTTCCAGGCCCACCACCAGCCTGTAGGCCCCGGGGGCGGCGAACTTCGCCAGGTCCACCGACACGCGTCCCAGGGACAAGCCCTGGCCGAGGGGAATCGGGCCTGCGGGAAACTCGCCCTCGGCCACGGCCTTGCCATCGTCGTCCAGGACTTTCCACCGTGCAGTTGCGCGCTGGAACGGGGCGGGGCCGAAGTGGGCGACCTCGATCTCGGCCGAGAGGGTTTCCCCGGTCATCCATGCGCGTTTGAGCAGCCGCGCCAGCGGCACGGTAGCATTGCAAAAGCGGCGATATTCGGCCGGCGTGATGTACCCCTTGGAATCCCAAAACGGGTCGAGCACGCCCACCAGCGCAGTGCCCTGGCCGGGAAAATCGTGCAGGTCGAGCAATTCGAACCCGCCGATGCCCGGCGTGCGCAGCGCCGCCTCGATTTCCTCCTTGTAACACAGCGCCTGGAGCTTGCCCGAGGCACGGAGAAAATCGGGCCATTGCTCGAGCATCCCGTGTTGCGCCAGCGAATCGCGGAAAATCTCGAAGTTCTTCGGCTTGAGCGGGCCGGTGTATTTTTTGATCTCGTCGAAGTTCGGATAGACGCACCACTGCCCCATTTCGTGGACAATCACCGGGACGGTGAACGACGCGATGTCGCGCCGGTAATCTTTGCCCAGCCAGCCGTGCGGGCCGCGGCACCCCGAGAAGATGTGGAACTGGTTCTCAGGCAGTTGCGGATAGGCCGAGCCGCTGGTGACCAGGCGGCGCGGGTCTTGCTCCTTCCAGTAATTGACCCAGCCGGCTAAGAAGGCGTCGCAGTTTTTCCCATGCGGCTCGTTGCCATGGGTCAACAGAACGAACGAGGGGTGGTTGCCGTAGGCGCCGACGATGCGCCGGCTTTCCGCATAAACCCAATCTCCCAGCGCCTTGTTTTCGCCCGGCTCAGTCCAAACCGCGCACTCCACCTGGAAATAAAAGCCCAGTTCGTCCGCCGCGATAAACGCCGCCTCGGGCGGACACCAGGAATGGAAACGAATCAGGTTCAGACCATGCGTCTTGCAGGCGCGGATCACGTGTCTCCACGACTCGACATCGGTCGGCGGATAGCCGGTCAGCGGAAAAATGCAGCATTCGAGGGTGCCGCGGAAGAATACCGGGTGGCCGTTCATCACGAATCTGCGGCCGTCCGCCTGGACTTCGCGCAGGCCGAACGTCACGGCCCGCTGGTCATCCGCCTGCTCGCCCTCGAGCCGGATCAAGAGTGTTTGGAGGGCGGGATTGAATTCGTCCCAGGGCTGGGCACGGTCCCCGAGGGGGACCTCCGTCTGGGCGCCGCCGCCGGTTTCGCCCCAAGCCACCGGGACCTCGAGGACGCCCAGGGTCAGGGCGCCATGGCCCGGAACGCCCGTCGCGTTGCCGATGCGCGTCCTGACCACTGCCGACCTTTTGGCCAGGTCGGGATAGACCTGCGCGTCCTCAATCCAGACAGGGCTGGTGGCCAACAACTCGATGGCTCCGACCACGCCGTTCCAGTTGCCTTGGGTATGGTCGCTGACGCTGTGGGCCCAGGAGCCGACGTTGACGAGCAGCCGGTTGTCGATGCGGAGCGTGAGCCGATGTTTGCCCGGCACCACCTTCACACCCAAATCGTAGCGATGCGGCGTCGAAAGGCTGGCGTTGGCCCCCAGGGCATTGCCGTCCAGCCAGACCCGAGATTCCCAGTGGACCCGTTCCAGCCTGAGCAGGAGGCGTTTGCCCTGCCAGCGTCCGGGGACCTCGATGTCGCGCTGATACCAGGCCACACCCACGTAATGCTTTTCGGGCTGGAGGCAGAAGGGCACTTTGATGTTGCCCGGCTGGCGGTACTTTTCGTACTGCTTCCCCTTGGACCAAGTCTCCACGTTCGAGGCGCCGGTCCAGTCCGTCCGGACTGAAATATCATCGCCAAAACCCTGGTTTTGAAGCGCGCCGGGCAACTGGAGGCGCTGGGCCAAATCGCGGTCAAACCACCGCTCCTGGATGCCGGTGTCCTGGCGGTCCAGTTCAAACTGCCATTGGCCTGCCAGGGAAGTCAAATCGGAGGCGGCGGGAGCAGTGGTTGAGAGGGCGGCCCCGAGCCACGCCGCCAAGACCTGGTTTTTCATAGATCGCTGTTGGGAGTCGCTTTCAATGTTCCGCCGGCGCGCAGAGACTTTCTGCCTGCCCCACGACCGCGAGCGTATCACGCCGCTGCAACGCCGCAAGCCTGGGCTACGCCGCACGGGGAACCCTCCCTGGAAAAGCCTTGAAACGGCCAGTCTCGAGTGGGAAACTACCACCGTGAAGACTTCGACCGTCGACGCTCACAAGCGAATCCGAAAACGTCCGAGGTGAATCGCCTATGGAAGAGGTCGTGGCAATGCTGCTTAAGGACGGGGAACCCCCTCCGGAGGCTTGATACAACACCGTGAAATGAACCTGGGAATCTTCGAGCGGATGGAGGCGGAGGAGTTGCGCAGTTATATCGCGTTTTTCCTGAGGCATTATCGCCAGATGGATGCCTTCTGGTTCATTTACATGACGGAGAAGTACGGCCAGGAGGCCGCCGAGAAGCTCAATGAACAGGTCTGGGGACGCGTCGGCGGCCTCGCCGCCAAAGACATCGTGGCGCGGTTCGGCATCCGGGAGAAGGGCCTGCCGGGATTCGTCCGCGCCCTGCGGTATTTCCCGTGGACCGTTCTGATTGACTACAAGATTGAGGAGCGGCCCGGCGAGGTCATCCTTTCGGTTCCGGTGTGTCCCATCCAGGAGGCGCGCCTCAAGCGCGGCTTGAACGAGTATGCCTGCCGCGCCATGCACGAGGCCGAGTTCACCAGCTTTGCCAAGGTAATCGATGAGCGTATCTGTGTGGAATGCCGTTTTGCGCCGCCGGGCGCCCATCCGGCCGACCTGCATTGCCAATGGCGGTTCTCTTGCAATTGTGAATTATGAACCGCGCCCGGCTGGCATGCCTTGCCAACGGCAGGTCTCGTGCAGGGGGCGCGTTACCCAATCCTCAGCCAGACGGTTTTCAAGTAGGCCGGCTCGGAGCGGGAGACGGGGAAATCCGGGGGTTGGGGAGCGTAGTGGCGCTGGAGGACCGGTCTGCGCGCGGCCTGGATGGGCCGGGCGACGGCGGCGAGGAATTGTTCCGGGGGCCAATCGGCGGCGTTGGTCGAAGCAAAAAGCACACCGCCGGCACGCAAGAGCGCCAGGGCCGCGCTGAGGAGCCGGCCATAGTCTTTTTCAGCCCTGAACACGCCGGATTCCTTGGATTGGGAGAAGGTCGGAGGGTCCAGGAGGATGAGATCGAACCGCCGCTGTTTTCGACCCAGGCGGCGCAGCCAATCCAAGGCATCGCCGTGGAGGAAATCGTGCCGGTCCGGGTCGAGGTGGTTGAGTGTGAAGTTGCGGCGGCCCCAATCGAGGTATCTTTTCGACAGGTCGATGCTGGTCGTGCGCGCTCCTGTTTGGGCCGCGCACACTGAAAAGCCGCACGTGTAGGCGAAGGCATTGAGGACCTCGCAGGGGGAGGGGTGAGCGATGAGGGATGAACCGAGAGCAAACCCCGGGGCGATGTGCCCGGTCAAGAGCCGCCGCCGATTGTCCCGCTGGTCCAGGAACAAACCGACAGAGCAGCCCTGCCGAAAGCCGACCTCGAACCGGAGGCCGTTTTCACGAATGCCAAAGCGCTCCGGCGGAGGTTCTCCCACGACGGCCTCGGTCGAAGCCGAGTCCGGCGCCGCCCGCCCGGGCACCCGTTGCAGGATTCTGTGACAAGCCCCGCGCGCGGAAAGCACTTTGGCCAGGCGGGCTAATTCCACCCGCTGCGAGGCGGTTGGCGGCTCTCGGCTTTGGGAGAGCAGGTAATCTCCAAAGCGCTCGACATACCAGCCGGGCCGGTCATCGGCGGCGCCGTGAAGGACGCGATAGGCGTTGGTGGCCTCAGCATCGATAAGGGCGGCGCGCAAGGAGAACCGCGCGTTGTCCCAATCCTCGAACGCGCCGGCTGCGCGAAAGACGGTGGTCCGTCCGGTGGCGGGGTGCCCGAGCGCCAGTTCGGCGGCGTGCAAGCAAAGGCGCGGCGCCGGGGCGCCGCCGTAGAGTGTGTCGCCTAGAACTGGGAAGCCTTGCTCGGCGGCGTGAACGCGAATCTGGTGTGTGCGGCCCGTCAGCGGCTCCGCCTCGACGACCTGGCAGGCGCCCAGCCCGGCGGCAGCCAGCCCAAGACATCGCCCGGCGTCGCCCAGGAGACGAAACCGGGTTTCGGCGACGACCGCCCCCGGATGCGCAGGCCGGCTCACGTATCTCTGGCCCGCCCGAACCAGGGCGCTCCTGGCAACCACCTCGCGCCCGGGGAATGGCTGGTCAGTGAGAAAGAGGTACTTTTTCCTGACCGTGTGTGCCGTGAACTGCCCGGTGAGGGACCGGTTCGCCAGTGGAGTCTTGGAAAAGACAATGAGGCCGGAGGTTTCCTTGTCGAGCCGATGGACAATGGCCAGAGCGGCCCACTGCGGCTGGCGGTCGCGGAGCCACTCATACAGGCCCTGGCCCGCGTACAAGGAGGGCGCGTGGGTGTTCAGGCCGGCGGGCTTGTTGACCACCAGCAGGTCTTCATCTTCATGGACCAGGCACGGCAGCACGGCTTCTCACCAATAATGCCACTGCCCTTTGCAGACAACCCAGGTCCCGAGCAGGGCATTGGTTGCGGCATGGGCGGTGATGGCGTCGCCCAGGCGGTTCTTGCGCAGCGCCAGGCCCTGGTAAGCCAGGCCGCATAGAATGGCCGCCAGCCAACGCTCGGGATGCGCCAGGCCAAAGAGGAGGGCAGTCACGACAAACGCCCGGGCATGGAACTGGTTGAAGGGCACCGCCTGGAACCTGGCATTGGCCAGGTAGCGATAGAGAAATGAGCGGTAAAAGACCTCCTCGATCGGAGGCACGACCAGCGCCGAGCCGGCCACCCGCACGACGATGTATAGCCAGGCCATGGCGGAGCCTTGGCCGAAGTGCAGGGGCGGGTTCCACCCGGCCCCCGCTTGCAGCCTGGCGAGCCTCGGGTAATGTCCATCCAGACCGACCCAAAGGGCGAAGACCGCCACCCCGACGGCCGCCGCTTCCCAACTGACCTTCCAGCGCATCTCCTCGAGGCGCGGGCGCATCTTCCAGACCATCCAGGCCCCCACAACCGTCTTCAGAAGATAGCCCCAGTACTCCGAGCCTTTGCCGAGATGGCCCTGGAGGGCGGTCAGCCCGACAAAGACAAGCATCGGCGCCAGGCGGGCATATTCGGGCGAGCCATGGAACCTCTTGCAAAGGACGATCAGTTGGCCGGTTGTCATCCTTCCCCAAGCAGCTTCTTCAACGTATCGCGCGCGTTGTTCTCGCGGCTATTCTCCGTCTTTGGGGGAACGAACTGCCGTTTGACAAAATCGAAGTACTCGCAGTAGTTCGCCAGGTGCTTCTCCGCCACCGGATCGGCGCGATCATCCCGGCATTGCTGCGCCACGCGGGGATCGTAGCTTGCGCAGTTGAGACATACCTTGAGGTCCGACCCGCAGCGAGGGCAAGTCTCCGAGCGCCCCGGGGAGCCAGGCAGCTTGCATTCGAGGCCGCACTTCCAACAATGTCGTGTCATTGCCATGACGGCCAGATTAAAGCAGCGTCCGCGAAATGGCCATACATTTGACGCTACGGCAGGGAAGAATTCTTCGCGCGCCCATCGAGTTTTGAGTGGAAAGAACCATCCGGGTGAGTTACTCTGCACGTGTTGGCGCGTTTACGATTGCAGACTGCATGAAATGGCCCGTCCGTTCGTTCAGGGGTCAGGGGGAGAGGTTTGGCGCGCGCCGTCGTCGATATGAGAGCGCGCGTGGATTTGGCGGGTTTACTCTGATCGAGTTGCTGGTGGTGATAGCCGTCATCGCCATCCTGGCAGCGATTCTCCTGCCGGCGTTGAGCCGGGCCAAAGCCCGGGCCTACAACATCAACTGCATCAGCAATCTCAAGCAACTCGGGACCTGTTGGCACCTTTATGCGGTGGATAATCGGGACCTCCTCCCCCCGAACGATTCCATCACGGTCGTCGTCAACTCGACAAACACCCAAATCGATGCGCGGAGTCTCTCCTGGTGTCCGGATCATCCGGTGACCGATACCACCCCCTCGAACTTGGAGTCGGGTGTCTTATTCGCCTACAACACCTCGGTCCCCATTTACCACTGCCCGTCGGACCGCTCGATGGTGCAGGCGCCCGGCGGGGCGCCGCTCCCTCAACTCCGGTTCCGCAGCTATAACATGAGCCAGTCCGTCAACGGCTACCCCCAATACAAGGACCCCCAGGGCCTATTGGCCATCCTCCCCTGCTGGGACAGATACACTTTGATTCAGCAGCCTTCCCCCGCGCAGGCCTTCGTTTTCATCGATGAGAACTCGGACACCGAGGAAGACTCTCAATTTGGAAATCCCGTTGGCCTACCCTTCTGGCCGGTGGAGTGGTTCGATATGCCCTCCGACCGCCACGACCAGGCCGGCAATCTCTGGTTTGCCGACGGCCACGCGGAACACTGGCGCTGGACAGCGCCGATGGTCTTCTACGGGTGGTTTGGGGGGGTAGTTCCGCAACAAATGCCCGGTTTCCTGCGTGTCCAGGGCGCGATGAAGCTATACACGGGCAACTGAGCGGGTCGAGCGGGTCGAGCGTGGAGCAAAGGGGAACGTGGAGAACGCCCGACGTCCTCACGCCCTACGCTCCACCCGCTCCACCCGCCGTCATCCACTGCACCACCAGGTCGGCTGCCGCCTTGGAGGCGGTGCTCAAGACGGTGTGGTCGGCGCGCAGGATTCGATACTCGCGCAACGCCCGGCAGTTCCGCTTGAGCCAGGGCTGCACGAGGAACCAGGGGACGATGGGGTCCAGGAATCCGGTGAGGGCATAGACCGGCGCATGGATTTGGCGTGCTATGGCGGCGGGGTCGTTGGCGCCCACGAGGTGGAGGCGGTGCTTGGCGGCTTGGCGATCCAGGTCCGTGCGGCGCGCGACGAACTCACCAATGTCCGCCAGCACCTCGGGCTCATTTCGGAAGCGAAGCCGGGCCACGCGCGCATAGACGAAGAGCATCGGCCTCAACACCCGCATTGGGAGGCTGCCGCAGAGCCGCTCGGCCAGGCAAACCGCCCAATGCAGCGGGTGGCGGGCGAAACCGCCCGCCAGGATGATACCCTGGGTTTGCAAGCGATTGCGGGCCACCAAGGCCCAGACCACTTGCGAACTGAATGATTCGCCCAGGAGCCACCCGCTCCGGATGCCCTGTTGGGCCAACCCCTGCTCGACTCCGGCCGCGTAGTCCTCCAACGACCATACGAGCGTCCTCGGATAGGTCACCTCCGCAAAGCGCACGCGGCCTGCGAGCGCCTTGCGAAAGCCGCCGATGAGCGTCCAGTCTCCGTGCAGGCCGGGCAAATAGACCAGCGTTGGCAGCGCAACCGAACCATGAACGCGAAGCTCGACCCTTTCACTCATATCATCGTCGCCAAGCGGCGATAGTCCACCTTGCCTGTTCCCAAGCGCGGCAGTTCCGGCAGGACCTTGAGCTGGCGCGGCACCGCCAGGTTCCCAAGGCCGCTGTCCAGGACTGCCTGGCGAACCTGCGCCAGCGTCAGTTTTCCCTCGTTGGTCACGGCAATCAACCGCTCGCCGGCATCCTCGTCCGGCCGGGCCGTCACCGCCAGGCCAAACCTCAGGCCGTATTGCGGGAAAGCCCCCGCCAGGGCCTCCTCGACTGCGCTGAGGCTAACCATTTCCCCGCCGATCTTCGCAAAGCGCTTCAGCCGCCCCAGGATATAGACGAACCCGTCCTCATCCACCCTCACGACGTCGCCCGTGTCGTACCACCCCCCCAGCGCCTGGAATCTCGCGTTTGCCTCCGGGTTCAAATACCCCCGCATCACATTGGGCCCCCGCACGAACAACCGTCCGGCCTCTGACCTCTGACCTCTGACCTCTGACTTCGGACCTCTGACCTCTGACCTCGGGCTTCCGCTCTCGCCAACGCCTTCGACCGGCTCGAGTCGGTACTGGATGCCCGGCAGCAACTGCCCCGTCGAGCCCTGGCGCGGATGCATAGGCAGATGGACGCTGATGACCGGGCTGCATTCGGTCACGCCGTAACCCTCCAGGACACGAACGCCGAACTGGCGCATCCAGCGCGAGGCGGTGGCTTCCTGGAGTTTTTCCGCCCCGGCGATTATGTAGCGCGCCGTCCGGAAATCGTACGGATGCGCCTTGCGCCCATAACCGGCCAGGAAGGTGCTCGTGGCGAGGAGGATCGTGCAGTTGAGATTGTAAAACGCCGAGGGCACGGCCCGGTAGTGCAGGGGCGAGACGTAAAGGAAGACAAAGACTGATTGCACCAACGGCAATAACAGCCCCATGTTCAGGCCGAAACAGTGGAACAATGGCAAGGCATTGAAAAACCGGTCCCTCTCCATCAAGTCAAACACTGAAACGACTTGCCGGATGTTGGCCAGCAGGTTCCGATGCGTCAACTCGACCCCCTTGGGCTCGCCTTCAGAGCCGCTGGTGAACAAGACCACCGCCGTGTCTTGGGCCGCCAGCCCGGGATGACCGGCGTTCAGGGCGAAAAAGCTCCGCCACAGGGCCCCCAGCTTCTCGAGGCGGCTGACGCCCGCGCGTGTCTCCTCCAGAAGGACCAGGTCGATGCCGGCCGCTTTGAAGGGAGCCGGATCCAGGTCCAAGCGATCGAGGAAGCTCCTGGCCGTAATGATGCGTGCGAGCCCCGCCAGGCGCGCGCACTCGAGCATCGCCCTCGGACCCGCCGAGTAGTTCAATATGGCCGGGACCTTCCTGGCGGCCCACAGACTCAGCAGCACCACCGGCATCGCGTTCACGTTCGGGAGCAGCACCCCCACGCGCGACGTGCCCGCCTCCGGCCATTGCCTCCACCGGGCCGCCAGCAAATCCGCCCCGGCCAGCAGCCGCCGGTAAGAAAGCCCCTGGAGCGAGACATCCTGCACGACCACGCGCCCCGGCCATTGCCGCGCCCTCTCCAAAATTGCCGCCGGCACGGTCGCCGGTCCAAACTCCTGCTCGGTCTGGAATTGCTGCCGGACCATTTGCTGCCGCAGCCAATCGGTCAGACGCCTCCGCCCTTGGGCCGCGCTGAGGTGCTCCGGCCTGGGCGGGATGAGCACCGGGCTGAAGTGGACCGAGAGGCGTGGAAACCACTGCTTGGCATCCGGGTTCCGCGAAAAGGGCAGCCGCCGCGCGCCGCGGAGGTAGGCGGTAATCACCTTGGCGCGCGTCTTGAAGATAAGAAACCCGGTGCCGTCAAACAGCTTCATCAGCGACCCCGTGCATGAGAGCCGGCCCTCGGGAAAGAGCACGAGCCGGCCGCCGCCCTGCAAATACTCGGCGACGTGCTTGATCGCGTAAGGCGAGCTCATGTCCACCGGAAAGGTGCGTCGATTGACCATCAGACGCTTGTGGACCCAAGTAGCCGCCGCCGCCGTGCTCGAGGTCACAAAGCGCCAATCCTCCTCCAGGCACACCCCGATCAACAACCAGTCCCACCAGGAAACGTGGTTGGGCAGCAACAGCACCGGCCCCGGCGTCTCCAGCACCGCCTGGTTGTAGGCGCGAAAACCGTACAGCAGCCGAACCAACCAGCGTAAAAAACGGCGCGTCATCTTTTCCATTCCCGGTTGCGCCGAGCGTCCTTTGTCGAAACCTTTGTCGGTTCCTGTGTCGTTTCTTTCAGGAGCTCACATTCGCGCGAACATCGGGTTTCAACCATGGCAGGCCGGATGTCGAGTGTCGAGTGTCGAGTGACAAGGGAAGGAAGCGCGGGCGCAGGACAAAACTCTTCACACGCCCTGTCCGGCCCTTTTGCCTCACGTTTATATAGCCACATATATACCGGGGAAGCACTTCGTTGGCTTCGTTTCCTTATGTTAAGCTCCAGCAGTAGGCAATCCTCGGCAAGAACGTCAAACCGCAACGGCTCCTCAAATACGAGCCCCTTGTACTCGATTCTGACGAGGCGCTGATTGACCGCAGCGATCTTGCGCAAGTCCAACTCGCGCATCAGACATCGTTCGCAGACGCTTTCGATCAAACCCGGTCCCTTGAGGCGGTGAACCTCTATGGCCGCGCCAATGGCAAGGTGGCTCAACTCATCAGCTTTCTTGAAAAGTGGGTGCATGCGAATGGTGTACACCAAGGAAACGGAGAAAACGAAGAATTCTTGCGCCTGAACCGAGGTTGACACTTTACGCCAATGGCGTAACCTCGTGGGGCATGGAATTTGAGGAACTGCCGGCCTTCACGCGCCAGAGGATGGGGCCGCTGCGCCAAGTCATCGGAAGCGAGTGAGTATGGAAAAGAAGCTGTTCAACGAGTTGTTGCAGAGCGTTCGAGAGATGAAGGCGGTGCGCCGGGGCGAACTGGCGCCCTCCCGCGTGTGGGAAGTCAAGCGCCGGCCGGGCGGCAAGCTCGTCCGCCGGCAACTGGATGCGGAGGCCTGTCGGCGGGCGCGGCGGGCAGAATGGGAAAAGAGTCTGGCGAAGACGCGGGCGCGGCTCGGGCTTTCGCAGAGCAAATTTGCAGAGTTGCTGGGCATCAGCGTGAAGACACTGTGCAACTGGGAACAAGGCCGGCGGAAACCGACCGGCGCCGCCCGCGTGTTGCTGCGTGTCGCCTTGCTTCACCCGGAAGCAGTCTTGGAAGCCGTAGCGGGGTAGCGATGCCGGCGGGTTCATTGCCGCCAGCCGCCACTAAGATCATCACATCCCGGCTTCTTCGACGCCCGCCTCAAGCCGGTTCTGCGATGAGGTCGTAATCGGTATGGCCGATGATTCTGACTTGGGCAAAGCGGCCCAGGGGGAGTTGGCCGCGGACATAAACGCGGCCATCGATGTCCGGGGCGTCGGCTTCCCCGCGGGCGACCAGGCAGGGGCCCTTGAGGCGGGCAAGGCGCCGGTCGGGAGCGTGAGCCGGGCCGTGTTCCCAGGAAATGACGCGGGCGTCTTTGAGGTCTTCGGGACCGGCCTTGGTTTCGACGAGCACTTTGAGGGTGCGGCCGAGGAAGGACCGGGCCACTTCGAGGGCCACGGCATGTTGGGCCGCCATGGCGAGGTCGCGGCGGCGGCGTTTGACGTTGTCGGGCACTTGGGCGGCCATGTTGGCGGCGCGGGTGCCTGGTTGCCGGGAGTAAGTGAAGACGCCCAACCGTTCGAATCTGGCGGCGCGAATGAAATCGAGGAGCGTCCGGAAGGAATCCTCGGTTTCGCCGGGGAAACCGACGATGAAGGTGGTGCGCAGGGCGATGCCCGGGATGCCGGCGCGGATTCTGCGGAGGAGGTCAATGATATACTCGCGGGAGGTTTCGCGGCGCATCCGTTCGAGCATGTTCGAGTGGATGTGCTGGATGGGAATGTCGACATAGCGGGCGACTTTGGGACATTGGGCGAGGGTTTGAATGAGGTCGTCGGTCCAGTGGGCCGGGTGGGTGTAGAGGAGGCGAATCCAGAACTCGCCGGGCAAGCCATTCAACTCGCGCAGGAGGGTGCAGATCGTGGTGGCTGCAGGCGGAAGGGCTTTGACCGCCGCGCCGAATTTGCCCGGCGAGGCAATCGCGCGGCCCTTCCGAGGACGCAGGTCCAGGCCGTAATAGGTCGAGTCTTGAGAAATCAGGTTCAACTCCTTCACCCCCTCGGCGAGCAGGGCCCTGGCCTCGGCAACCACGTCCGCCTGTGGGCGGCTCCGGTGCGGGCCGCGCACCCTGGGGATGATGCAGAAGCTGCAAGGGTGATTGCATCCCTCGGCGATCTTGACGTAGGCAAAATGGCGGGGCGTCAGCCGAAAACGCGCCGTGGCATAGTCCGGAATATAGCGGGGGCGATGACTGACTGCGACCCTCGGCGTTGGCCCCCGTCCGTCCGTCTCCAGGATTTTCGCGGCGCGCCTGGCCAAGGCGTGTCTGAGGACTTCGGCAACTTTGGTGATTTCGTCAACGCCCATGAAGGCATCGACTTCGGGCAGGAGCTTGGGCAAATCCTCACTAAACCGCTGAGGCAGGCAGCCGGCGACGATGACCGCCTGGCGGCGGTTTCGGGTGCTGCGCAGTGCGGCGGACTCGAGGATCGTGTCCACGCTTTCCTGCTGGGCCGAATCAATAAAGGAGCAGGTGTTGATGATGACCACGTCGGCCTGGGAGGCATCGTTGGTGATTTGGACGCCGTGCTGCAAGAGGGCGCCGAGCATGATCTCGGCGTCCACGAGGTTCTTGGCGCAGCCGAGCGAAATCACGCCGACCCTCACTGGGCGCTGTTGAGTGGGTCTCACTTGTGTGTCTAACGAGGCGGCGCCTCAGACCTCCTCTCCAACCGAATTGCTGGAAGGGGTTCATTGAGAATTGAGTATTGAGCATTGGTCATTGGCTATTGACCTTCGCAGCCATTCTTCAATGACCAATGACCATTTTTCAATCCTCAATTTTCAATTCACCTCAAAGGATCGCTGGCCCAGTCCATTGATGCAACCGCAGCAAAACTTGACCTGCTTACAACGTC
>Ga0181533_1002980_pt1 | contig 18950 bp, 18 predicted proteins | sample PEATcosm2014_Bin_45_FD_119772 | JGI IMG/M metagenome (GOLD analysis project Ga0181533, IMG submission 119772) | Peatland microbial communities from MTU Mesocosm Facility, Houghton, MI, USA - PEATcosm2014_Bin11_60_metaG | ecosystem: Environmental > Terrestrial > Soil > Wetlands > Peat | place... | reverse complement strand
GCCTTTGGCGCACAATCGGCTTCCTCGTTCCAACCTTCAGTCCGCACGAATGCGGAAATTATTTCAGACATGCCGGCTATGCTGCAACCTGATCGGAATCTGCTCTAGCAATCTACTCACGGCCACACTGGCGGTTAGGTTCACCCTTCTGAATCGTTGGTGGAGCAAACTGCTTGTCGCCATTTCAGCATGGCGCGGGATCGCGTCAATGATGACAAGAGCGATCTTCAGTGCGGTGCGAACTCGACGCCACACGCAAGTTTCCGCTTGGCAAACGAGCTTCGCATGCGCCGCCGCGCTCCTCTCCCGCCCGCGTTTTACGGCGCCGTCGGGAATCGACGGCTGACGTCTTGTAAACGCCAGACGGCAGCCCCACCTCCGGAAAAGGTTTTTGGCACTCGATGCGAAGGAGTGCCAGTCTCCTTTCCGCACATTGTTTTGGCGGACGACGTTACTCATGGACGTCGTTTTGCTCATAATTAAGGAAGAAAACAGCATGGCATTTCGTCCCCTGCACGACCGGGTCGTGGTTAAGCGCCTCGAAGGCGAAGACAAAACCAAGGGCGGCATCATCATCCCCGACAGCGCCAAGGAAAAACCGCAGGAGGGCAAGATCGTCGCGGTCGGCCCCGGCGCTCGCGACGAAAGCGGCAAGCTGGTTCCTCTCGACGTGAAGGCCGGCGACAACATTCTATTCGGCAAATGGTCTGGCTCCGAAGTCAAGATCGACGGCGAAGACCTCCTCATCATGAAGGAAAGCGACGTCCTGGGCGTCGTTGCCTGACGACCTGCCACCTTCGCTTAACTTCTCTCGATCTCCTCTGGAGTTTAATACAATGGCTGCCAAAGACGTACGTTTCTCCACCGACGCGCGCGACCGAATCCTGCGCGGCGTCGAAATTCTCAACAATGCCGTGAAAGTGACGCTCGGCCCGAAAGGCCGCAACGTCGTCATCGAGAAATCCTACGGCGCCCCGCGCATCACCAAGGACGGCGTGACCGTCGCCAAGGAAATCGAGCTTGCCGACCGCTTCGAAAATCTCGGCGCGCAACTGGTGCGGGAGGTCGCGTCCAAGCAACACGACGCCGCCGGCGACGGCACCACCACCGCGACCGTGATCGCCGCCTCCATTGCCCGCGAGGGTTCGAAGGCCGTGGCCGCCGGACTCAATCCGATGGATTTGAAGCGCGGCATAGACCTCGCTGTCGAGGCGGTCGTCGCCGATCTCGCCAAAAACTCGAAGAAGGTCACGTCGAATGACGAAATCGCCCAGGTCGGGAGGATCTCCGCCAATGGCGACGAGTTCATCGGCCGCGAAATCGCCAAGGCGATGGAGAAGGTCGGCAATGAAGGGGTGATCACGGTCGAGGAAGCCAAAAGCCTGGAGACCGAGACAGAAATCGTCGAAGGCATGCAGTTCGATCGCGGCTATCTCTCGCCTTATTTCGTCACCAACGCCGAGAAGATGATCGCCGAGCTCGAAGACCCCTACATACTGATCCACGAAAAGAAACTCTCGTCGTTGCAGGCGCTGCTGCCGATCCTCGAAGCCGTGGTGCAGACCGGCAAGCCGTTGCTGATCGTCGCCGAGGACATCGAAGGCGAGGCTCTGGCGACGCTCGTCGTCAACAAGTTGCGCGGCGGTTTGAAAATCGCCGCCGTCAAGGCGCCGGGCTTCGGCGATCGCCGCAAGGCCATGCTGGAGGACATCGCCATCGTCACCGGCGGCGAATTGATCGCCGAGGATCTCGGCGTCAAGCTGGAAAACGTCACCTTGGCTCAGCTTGGCCGCGCCAAGCGCGTGCGTATCGACAAGGAATCCACCACCATCATCGACGGCGCTGGCGACAAGAAGGGTATCGAGGCGCGCATCGCGCAGATCAAGACGCAGGTCGAGGACACCACCTCGGACTATGACCGCGAGAAGCTCCAGGAGCGTCTCGCCAAGCTCGCGGGCGGCGTCGCGGTGATCCGCGTCGGCGGCGCGACCGAGGTCGAGGTCAAGGAAAAGAAGGACCGCGTCGACGACGCCCTCAACGCCACCCGCGCGGCGGTCGAGGAAGGCGTTTCGCCCGGCGGCGGCGTGGCGCTGCTGCGCGCCATCGCCTCGCTCGACGCCGTGCACACCGCCAACACCGATCAGAAGACCGGCGTCGACATCGTGCGCAAGGCGATCCAGACTCCGGCCCGCCAGATCGTCGACAACGCCGGCGGCGACGGCGCCGTCGTGGTTGGCAAGCTGTTGGAAGCCAAGGAATATGGCTACGGCTTCGACGCGCAGAACGGCGTCTACGGCGACCTCGTGAAGCTCGGCATCATCGATCCGACCAAGGTCGTGCGCACGGCGTTGCAGGACGCCGCGTCGATCGCCGGCCTGATCGTCACCACCGAGGCGACGATCACCGAGGCCCCCAAGAAGGACGCGCCGCAGTTGCCGGGCGGCCACGGCGGCATGGGCGGCATGGACTTCTAAATCCGCGTTCCGCTTCGCGACAAAACAGGAGGCCCCGGTTATTCCGGGGCCTTTTGTTTTATGACAATGGTCGCGTCGCCAAACGCGTTGCGTCGCGGCATGACGAATCCCGCGCGGCGGCTCGGCTTGCGTTGGAAAATGTTGCAGGATCGGCCAAGCTCGTTTACCATCTCCCGCAAGAGACGCCCAAGCTAGAGGCGTCCGAAGACGACGGGGGACGACGCGATGTCGGGTCAGTTGGATCATGGCTATGAGAATGCCGGCGGCGATTTCGCCGACCATCTGAAAACCTATAAAGGCTTCCTGAATCTGCTGATCTACGCCGCCGGCGCGTCGGTCGCGACCCTCATTCTCCTGTATTTCTTCCTGGCGCGCTAAACGCGAGCATCCCGAGGCCAAGCCGTCATGGGCGACCATGACGGGGCATGCGCCTTGGCGCTATTGGAGTCCCTAATGCGCATCGCTGTCCTCGCCGAAACCGATAAATCCGAACCCCGCGTCGCCGCGACGCCGGAGACCGTCAAGAAATTCATCGGGCTCGGCGCGGAAATCGCCGTGCAGGCTGGGGCCGGAGCGGCGTCGGGCTTTTCCGACGCCGATTACGCCGCCGCCGGAGCGAAAATCGGCGCCACGGCGGCCGAGACGGCGACCGCGGCGGACGTGATCCTGCGCGTGCGCCGTCCCTCGGGCGGCGAAATCAGAGGCGCGAAAAGCGGCGCGGCCGTCATCGCCATCCTCGATCCTTTCGGCCATGAGCCCGCCCTCAAGGAACTGGCCGGCGCCGGCGCGACGGCTTTCGCGATGGAATTCATGCCGCGCATCACCCGCGCGCAGTCGATGGACGTTTTGTCCTCGCAGGCCAATATCGCCGGCTATCGCGCCGTCATCGACGCCGCCGCCGAATATGGCCGCGTCCTTCCGATGATGATGACGCCGGCCGGCACGGTTCCGGCGGCGCGCGTCTTCATCATGGGCGTCGGCGTGGCGGGACTGCAGGCCATCGCCACGGCGCGCCGACTCGGCGCGATCGTCACGGCGACCGACGTGCGTCCGGCCACCAAGGAACAGGTCGAGTCGCTCGGCGCGAAGTTCATCGCGGTCGAAAACGACGAATTCAAACAGGCCGAGACCTCGGGCGGCTACGCCAAGGAGATGTCCGCCGAATATCAAGCCGCGCAGGCGGAGCTGCTCGGCGCCCATATCGCCAAGCAGGACATCGTGATCACGACGGCGCTGATCCCGGGCCGTCCGGCGCCCAAGCTCGTTTCGGCCGCGCAGGTTCACTCGATGCGCGCCGGTTCGGTGATCGTCGATCTCGCCGCCGAGCGCGGCGGCAACTGCGAATTGACCAAGCCCGGCGAGACGGTCGTGGTCGACGGCGTGAAGATTGTCGGCGCATTTAATCTCGCGGGACGGTTGGCGTCGACGGCGTCCAGCCTCTACGCCAAAAACCTCCTGGCCTTTGTCGAAACGCTGATCTCCAAGGAAACCAAGCAATTGGCGATCAATTGGGACGACGAGCTGGTGAAGGCCACCTGTCTCACTCGCGACGGCGCCGTGATCGACCCGCGCTTTCAACTCAAAGCCTGAGCCGGCAAGAACATCCACCAGAGGGGGCGCTAAGCGATGGCCAACGACTCAACGCAGCAATTGCTGGAAAAGGCGCAAGCCGCCGCGGAAGCCGCGCGGCATCTGGCGGACCAGGCGCAAGCCTTTTCCGAACAACTTGCCCAGACGGCGGCGGCCGCGACGGCGCACGGGCTCGGCGGCGGCGCGATCGATCCCGTCGTGTTCCGACTGGCGATATTCGCGCTGGCGGTGTTCGTCGGTTATTACGTCGTCTGGTCGGTGACCCCTGCCCTGCATACGCCGCTGATGTCGGTGACCAACGCGATTTCCTCGGTGATCGTGGTCGGCGCGCTGCTATCGGTGGGCGTCGAAGCCTCCACGGCGGCCGACACCGGGGCGGGCTGGGCCCGCTGGTTCGGCTTCGTGGCGCTCATCCTCGCCAGCGTGAACATTTTCGGCGGCTTCCTCGTCACCGAACGCATGTTGTCAATGTATAAGAAGAAGGGCTAACGGCAATGAGCGCCAATCTCACAGCCCTTCTCTATCTCGCGTCGGGCGTTCTGTTCATTCTCGCGCTGCGCGGCCTCTCGTCGCCGGCGACCTCGCGGCAGGGCAATCAATACGGCATGATCGGCATGGCCATCGCCGTGGCGACGACGCTGCTGCTGCACGTGCCGACCTTCTGGGGCCTGCTGCTGATCGTCGTTGGCGTCGGGATCGGCGGCGGAATCGGCGCCACCGTCGCGCGGCGCATTCCAATGACGTCGATGCCCGAACTGGTCGCCGGCTTTCACGCTTTGGTCGGCCTCGCGGCCGTGCTGGTGGCGGGAAGCGCGTTCTTCGCGCCGCATGCTTTCGGCATTGGCTCGCGCGGCGACATCGAGGGCGGCAGCCTGTTCGAAATGTCGCTGGGCGCGGCGATCGGCGCGGTCACCTTCACCGGCTCGATCATCGCCTTTCTAAAACTCTCCGAACGCATGACCGGCAAGCCGATCCTGCTTCCCGAGCGCCATACGATCAACATTCTGCTGGGCGTCGGGATACTCGCCTGCATCGCGCTGTTCGTCGGGTCCGAGAGCGGAATCTGGCTATTCCTGCTGATCGTGCTGTCGCTGGTGGTCGGCGTGACGCTGATCATCCCGATCGGCGGCGCCGACATGCCGGTGGTCGTGTCGATGCTCAACTCTTACTCCGGCTGGGCGGCGGCGGGCATCGGCTTCACGCTCGGCAATCTGGCGTTGATCATCACCGGCGCGCTGGTGGGTTCGTCGGGCGCGATCCTCTCCTACATCATGTGCAAGGCGATGAACCGCTCCTTCATCTCCGTCATTCTCGGCGGGTTTGGCGGCGAGGTGGCCGCGGTGAGCGGAGCCAAGGAAACGCGCCCGGTCAAGCAGGGTTCGGCCGAGGACGCCGCCTATATCATGAAGAACGCGGGCAAGATCATTATCGTGCCCGGCTACGGCATGGCGGTGGCACAGGCGCAGCACGCCCTACGCGAAATGGTCGACATCCTCAAAGGCGAGGGCGTCGAGGTCTCTTACGCCATTCATCCCGTGGCGGGCCGCATGCCCGGTCACATGAACGTGCTGCTCGCCGAAGCCAATGTGCCCTACGACGAAGTGTTCGAACTCGAGGATATCAACTCGGAGTTCGCGCAGGCCGACGTGGCTTTCGTCATCGGCGCCAATGACGTGACCAACCCGGCGGCGAAAACCGACAAGACCTCGGCGATCTACGGCATGCCGATCCTCGACGTCGAAAAGGCGAAAACCGTGCTGTTCCTCAAGCGCGGCATGGGATCGGGCTATGCGGGCGTCGAGAACGAACTGTTCTTCCGGCCCAACACCATGATGCTGTTCGGCGACGCGAAGAAAACCGTCGAGTCGATCATCAAGGCGTTGGCGCACTAAGGAGCGCGATCAGGCGCGAATTTGGCCCGGGACCGCCGCGAAAGGCGCCCCGGGCCTTTTCTATTTAGAACGCGCCGGCGTCGCGCCCCTCGGGCGAATTTGACCTAACCCATAAGGTCGCGCCGGGTTAGACTGCCCGCCCGCCTTCAGGAATATCGCCATGGTCATGCCGATTTACGACGACACGCCAATGCGCTTCATGCGCCGCCCTTGGGTGAATTGGATCTTGATCTTCGTGAATGTCGCCGTTTTTATCGTCGTGCAGAGCGAGATATTCGGCGATCCGCTAACCGTCATGCGCGGTTTCGCGGTCATTCCGCGGGTGTTGTTCGGCGAGGCGGAACTAGCCAAATGGGTCGCCGGCCCACCGGCGCCGCTCACGCTGCTGACGGCGCTGTTCTTTCATTCCAGTCTTCTGCATATTCTTGGCAATATGCTCTTCCTATATGTCTTCGGCGACAACATCGAAGACGCGATGGGCTCGCTTCATTACTTGTTGTTTTATCTCTCATGCGGCGTCGCCTCCGGCGTCGTCTTCGCCTATGCGTCTCCGCACGCGATTTCGCCGCTGGTGGGCGCTTCCGGCGCGATCTCCGGGGTTTGCGCGGCCTTTTTGCTGCTTTATCCGCGTTCGACGATTTTCGGGCTCGTGCTGGGGGTGCTGCCGATCCACGCTCCGGCGTGGATGTTTGTTGGAACCTGGATCGCGCTGCAATTCATCAACGCGATTTTAGGCGAAACCGGCCATGTCGCCTGGTTCGCTCATGTGGGCGGCATTTTGGCCGGCCTCGCGTTGACGCCCCTATTCAAGCGGCGCGACGCGCGGCTTTTCGACACGTCGCCGCGCGAACCTCCCCGACAAGAGCAAAACGAAGCCCCACCGCCGGAAGAGTGACCGCCGCGCGGCGGCGCTTCGGGTTTGACTTGAGCCAATGCGCCCGTTACCACAGCGCCCTCAAGTTTGTTTCCCGGCGAAGCGGCGTCGCTTCGCGTCACGGGAACGCACGACAGCCGAGAAAACTGGCGTCTTTTCGGTCTGGCCCGAAACCCCGGAGACTCCAGCGCTTCGCTGCTTAACGCGACGCAAGGTCACGCTCGCTTAGGAGTTGCTCGATGAAAATTCTCGTCCCCGTGAAACGGGTGGTCGATTACAACGTGAAGATCAGGGTCAAGGCCGACGGCTCGGGCGTCGATCTCGCCAATGTCAAGATGTCGATAAATCCTTTCGACGAGATCGCCGTCGAGGAAGCCCTGCGCCTCAAGGAAGCCGGCAAGGCTTCGGAAGTCGTCGTGGTGTCGATCGGACCGGCCAAGGCCGACGAGACCCTGCGCACCGGTCTCGCCATGGGCGCCGATCGCGGCATTCTGGTCAAGACCGACGATCCCATCGAGCCGCTCGCCGTCGCCAAGATTCTCGCCAAGATCGTCGCCGACGAGAAGCCCGGCCTCGTCATTCTCGGCAAACAGGCCATCGACGACGACAGCAACCAAACCGGCCAAAGCCTCGCGGCGCTGCTCGGCTGGGGACAAGGAACCTTCGCGTCGAAGGTCGAGATTTCCGGCGACAGCGTCGACGTGACGCGAGAAATCGACGGCGGCCTCCAGACCGTGACCTTGAAGCTGCCGGCGATCGTCACCACCGATTTGCGCCTCAACGAACCGCGCTACGCCAGCCTGCCCAATATCATCAAGGCGAAGAAGAAAGAGGTCGCCGCCAAGACGCCCGCCGATTACGGCGTCGACATCGCGCCGCGCCTCGAAGTGCTCAAGACCGCCGAGCCGCCGACCCGCAAGGCCGGCGTCAAGGTCGGCTCCGTCCCGGAACTGGTGGCCAAACTCAAGGAAGCGGGAGTTCTATAATCATGACGACGCTCCTCCTCGCGGAAACAGCCGGCGGCGCCCTCGCGCCCGCCACCGCCAAGGCGCTCACCGCCGCCACGGAAATCGGCGGCGCCGTTCATATTCTCGTCGCGGGCTCGGGCCTGCGCGGAGCGGCCGAACAGGCGGCCAAGCTCGCCGGCGTCGAAAAAGTGTTGCTCGCCGACGCCGCGGTCTATGACCATTCGCTCGCGGAACCCGTCGCCGCGCTCATTCTGGGCCTCGCCGGCGCCTATGACGTGATCATCGCGCCATCCACCAGCGCGACCAAGAACGTGCTGCCGCGCGTGTCGGCGCTGTTGGACGTGGCGCAGATTTCCGACATCATCAAAGTCGTCGGACCCGACACTTTCGAACGCCCGATTTACGCCGGCAACGCCATTCAGACCGTGCGCTCGAAGGACGCCAAGAAGGTCATCACGGTCCGCACCACCGCCTTCGCGGCGACGGGCGAAGGCGGCGCGGCGCCGATCGAAACCATCGCCGGCGCGGTCGACGCGCGGGGCCTGTCGTCCTTCAAGAGCGAGGCGCTCGCGAAGTCCGAGCGCCCCGAACTGACCGCCGCCAAGATCATCGTTTCGGGCGGCCGCGGCCTCGGCAGCGCCGAGAATTTCGGCAAATTCATCGAGCCGGTGGCCAACCGCCTCAACGCCGCGATCGGCGCGTCGCGCGCGGCGGTGGACGCGGGCTACGCGCCCAACGATCTGCAGGTCGGCCAGACCGGCAAGGCGGTCGCTCCCGATCTCTACATAGCGGTCGGCATTTCCGGGGCGATCCAGCATCTGGCGGGCATGAAGGACTCCAAGGTCATCGTCGCCATCAACAAGGACGAAGAAGCCCCGATCTATCAGGTCGCGGACTTCGGTCTCGTGGCCGATCTCTTCACCGCGCTTCCAGAACTCGACGCCGAGCTGGCCAAGAGCGGGCGCTGAACATTCGACTGGGAAAACTCTTCGCGGACGTTCCGGCTCGGACCAGGAACGCCCGCGAAGCCCGGCAAAGCGCGGCGTTTATCCGCTTGATCGGCGAACGCCTTTCATTTCACCCATGTTTTACGAAATCGTCGTTTTCACAATAGACAAAGCCGCGCTATATTGCAGTGCATACAAAGGTCCGAAATCTCGCTAAGGGCGCCGCAACCATGAGTCTCGAAATTCGCAAGATAGGTGTTATCGGCGCGGGGCAGATGGGCAAGGGCATTGCCCAGGTCTGCGCGCTCGCCGGGCTGGATGTCGCGCTCAACGACGTGAGCGCCGAACGCATTTCCGCCGGGATCGACGATATTGCGGCGCAACTGCAAAAGGCCGTCGATCGCGGACAGCTCGACGCCGCGGGACGCGACGCCGCCGTCGCGCGGCTATCGGCGGCTCCCGCCCTGCCGGATTTCCGCGACGCCGACATGGTGATCGAGGCCGCCTCGGAGAGCGAGGAGATCAAGCGCAAGATATTGTCGGATATAGCGCTTGTCCTGAAGCCGGACGCCATCATCGGCACCAACACCTCGTCGATCTCGATCACCCGCCTCGCGGCCGTATCGGGACGGCCAGAGCGCTTCATCGGCATTCACTTCATGAATCCCGTGCCGAAGATGGCGCTCGTCGAGCTCATTCGCGGCATCGCGACGGACGACCGCACTTTCGAGGAGACGCGCGAATTCATCGCCAAGCTCGGCAAGACGATCACGGTCTCGGAAGACTTCCCGGCCTTTATCGTCAACCGCATCCTGCTGCCGATGATCAACGAGGCGGTTTACACGCTCTACGAGGGCGTCGGATCGGTGGAAGCCATCGACACGGCGATGAGGCTCGGCGCCAATCATCCGATGGGGCCGCTCCAGCTCGCGGATTTCATCGGGCTCGACGTTTGCCTTTCCGTCATGCAGGTTCTGCACGAGGGGCTCGCCGACTCCAAATATCGGCCCTGTCCGCTGCTGGTGAAATATGTCGAGGCCGGCTGGCTCGGACGCAAGACGCAGCGCGGCTTTTACGATTACCGCGGCGGCTCGCCGGTTCCGACGCGCTGACGTTACGCCTTTATTAGGAGAAAGCGGCTCAAGGTCGCGGGACAAGCAATCTTGCTCGCGATTGGCGGCGGTTTCGATCCAACGTCGATACGCCCTGGAGCGCGGTAATGTTCGACGTCCTCATCACGATCGCAACGGGGCTGTTCTTCACCAAATACTGGTCGAAGTGGCGCTATGGCTATTTCGACTTTTTCTGCGCGGGCGCGGCGATCGTTTGCGCCTATTTGTTGCCAGTGCTGGTGGAAAAATTCGTCCCGGAGTTTTCCGACCTCGGCTTGATCGCGTTCGACTCCGGCGGCGCTCTTTTGGGCTGCCTGCTCTATGACGCCGCCAGTTTCGGATGGCGCTGAGAAGGGCCGAGGCCTAATCCTTCGAGCCCAGCTTCGCGATGAGATCGGGCCGGCGCGCGCGGGTGAGGCGCAAGGACTCCTCCCGCCGCCAGCGCGCGATCTTGGCGTGATCGCCCGACAATAAAACCGGTGGAATCTCGCGTCCCTCGAACTCGCGCGGGCGCGTATATTGCGGATATTCCAGCAGGCCGCCTTCAAAGCTCTCCTCGGCGCCGGAAGCCTCTTCGCCCATCACGCCCGGCAAAAGCCGCACGCAGGCGTCCATCAGCGCCAGCGCCGCGATTTCGCCGCCGGAGAGGATGTAATCGCCGACGGAGACCTCCTCCAGGCCGCGCGCGGCGATCACGCGCTCGTCAACGCCCTCGAAGCGCGCGCAGAGGATCAGCGCGCCCGGGCCTTGCGCGAGTTCGCGCACGCGCGCCTGGGTCAGGGGCGCGCCGCGCGGGCTCATCAGCAGGCGCGGACGCCCGTCGCCGGGCGCGGCCGCGGCGTCGATGGCGGCGCAAAGCACGTCGGCGCGCATCACCATGCCGGGTCCGCCGCCCGCCGGCGTGTCGTCCACGGCGCGATGGCGCCCCAGGCCATGTTCGCGCATCTGCCGCGTCTCCAGCTCCCAAACGCCGCGCGTCAGCGCGTCGCCGGCCAGCGACAGGCCGAGAGGGCCTGGAAACATTTCGGGAAACAAGGTCAGAATGGTCGCGCGCCACATGGGGCGGTTATGGCATGGGGGGCGGCTCGCCGGAAGGGCGCCGCCTGGCTCGAAAGCGCTTTATCCTTCGCCCTCGATCTCCACCGGCGGCGCGATCACCACGCGTCCGCCGGCGACGTCCACGATCGGAACCACCGCCTTGGTGAAGGGGAACATCAAGGTCTCGCCGCCCCGAGGCGGCGCCACCTCCAAAATGTCGCCGGCGCCGAAGTTGCGGACCGCCAGCACATGGCCAAGCGTCGCGCCCTCGAGCGTCTCGGCCCGCAGCCCTTCGAGATCGGCGAGATAAAACTCGTCCTCGTCCGGCTCGGGCAATTTCGCGCGCGGCGCGTAGAGCTCGATCCTTGTCAGTTTTTCCGCGCCGGCGCGGTCACCAACGCCCTCGACGCGCGCCACCAGCATGTCCTTGCCCTGTGGCCGGACATGCGCGAGCACGAAGCTCCGCGCGCCGCTCTTGTCGAACAGCGGGCCGTAACTCGCGATCGCCAGAGGGTCGGCGGTGAAGCTTTGCAGGCGGATTTCGCCGCGCACGCCATGCGGCGCGCCGAAACGCCCCAGCAACACCAGCTCCCGCCCCGGTTTGGAGGCGGGAGGCGCGCTGTCGCTCACTCGGCGGCGGGAGCGGCGGCGGCCGCGGCGGCGGCGCGTTCCTGCGCCTTCTTCTTCGGCAGGGCCTTTTCGGGATTGTTGCGCTTTTCGCGCTTGCCGACGCCGACGCTCTCGAGGAGGCGCGCGACGCGATCGGTCGGGGTCGCGCCCTTGCCGATCCACTCCTTGGCCTTTTCCGCGTCGAGCACGAGGCGGTCGGCGGCGTCCTTGGCCTTCAACGGATCGAAGGTGCCGAGACGCTCGATGAAGCGGCCATCGCGCGGCGCGCGCGAATCGGCGACGACGACGCGATAGAAGGGGCGCTTCTTGGCGCCGCCGCGAGACAGTCTGATTTTAAGCGACATGAGTTTTTCCTTTTTTCGATTTGACGAGAAACGCGACGCTCGAAGCGCCGCGCGCTATTTTTTCTTCCCGAACGGATTGAGCCCGCTCAGAAGACTTTTGCCGCCGAGGCCCGGCAGAGCGGGCTTTGGCGAAAACAGTTCCTTCGGCGGCGCCTCCGGCAGACCGCCCATCGGCGGAGCCGCGCCGCCGGCGCCGAGCTTCTTTTGCAGCTCGGCGATTTCTTGCTGCGACGGCATTTGCATGCCGCCCATGCCCATCATCTGCGCGGCCTTGCCCATCAGCCCACCGCGCTTGCCGGCGCCCAACGACTTCATCAGATCGGCCATGCCGCGATGCTGCTTCAGCAGCTTGTTGATCTCCTCGACCTTGCAGCCCGAGCCCGCCGCGATGCGGCGCTTGCGCGAGGCTTTCAATATGTCGGGGTTACGCCGCTCCTTGGGCGTCATCGACAGGATGATGGCGCGCTGGCGCTTGATCACCTTCTCGTCGATATTGGCGGCGGCGAATTGCTCCTTCATCTTGGCGACGCCGGGCAAGAGCCCCATGATGCCGCCGATCCCGCCCATTTTTTCCGCCATGGCGAGCTGATCGCAAAGGTCTTGCAGATCGAACTTGCCCTTTGCCATGCGCTGCGCGGCGCGCTCGGCCTCCTGCGCGTCGATCGTCGCCGCGGCCTTTTCGACCAGCGCCACGATGTCGCCCATGCCGAGAATGCGGTCGGCGATGCGCTTGGGCGCGAATTCGTCGAGCGCGTCCATTTTTTCGCCGGTGGCGATCAGTTTGATCGGCTTGCCCGTGACAAAGCGCATCGACAACGCGGCGCCGCCGCGTCCGTCGCCGTCCATGCGCGTCAGCACAATGCCGGTGATGCCCACCCGCGCGTCGAAATTCTTGGCGAGATTGACGGCGTCCTGGCCGGTCAGCGCGTCGGCGACGAGCAGGATTTCATGCGGACTGGCGTAGGACTTGATGTCCGCCATCTCCTGCATCAACGGCTCGTCGATGTGGGTGCGGCCCGCCGTGTCGAGCAGCACGACGTCGTAGCCCTCGAATCTCGCCGCTTCCATCGCCCGCCGGGTGATCTGCAGCGGCGTCTGGTTTGGGACGATCTCCAGCGTGTCGACCCCAACCTGCCGGCCGAGAATCGCGAGCTGCTCCTGAGCCGCGGGCCGCTTTACGTCGAGCGAGGCCATCAGCACGCGCTTTTTCTCGCGCTCCTTGAGGCGCTTGGCGAGCTTGGCTGTCGTCGTGGTCTTGCCGGCGCCCTGCAAGCCCACCATCATGATAGTCACTGGCGGGCGGACCTCCAGATCGATCAGCTCGGCTTTGTCGCCGAGGGTTTCGACGAGAACGTCGTTGACGATCTTGATGACCATCTGGCCGGGCGAAACCGACTTGACGACATTGGCGCCGACCGCGCGGGCTTGCACCTTGTCGGTGAAGGAGCGGACCACGTCGAGCGCCACGTCGGCGTCGAGCAAGGCCCGGCGCACCTCGCGCAACGCCTCGGCGACGTCGGCCTCGGAAAGCGCGCCGCGCCGCGTGAGCTTGTCGAAAATGCCGGAGAGCTTGTCGGAAAGGCTCTCGAACATGGGTTTTCTCCTTCGCCCTCCCTCTTGGGGAGAGGCATGGCCCCAAAGCAAAACGCGCCCGGGAGCGCGAAGCGCCGCCGGACGTGGGCCTGCCGTCCCTCGGGGCGAACAGGTTTGATTGAACATCTCTGACGAGATTTCCGTGAGTTGTATGCAGGATGGACGAGCAAGTCAACGCCGCGCGAGCCGCCTAGCATCTGGGCGCCGCCGTTGCTTTTAAATAAATTGCCCATTTGTCGCGCGGCGGATGGACGCGCCCGACAATGTTCTTGCCGGTTGGGGGAATTCTGACTTCCCACGGGCCGAAAAGCGGGGTAGCAGTCTCATCTGACTTCGAGCACGGGAAAAAAGATGTCGCGAAAGAAAATCGCTCTCATCGGCGCTGGCCAAATCGGAGGCACTCTAGCCCATCTGGCGAGTCTCAAGGAACTGGGCGACATCGTTCTGTTCGACATCGTGGGCGGCGTGCCGCGCGGCAAGGCGCTCGATCTCGCGCAAGCCGGCCCGGTCTCCGGCTCCGATTCGCAAATCTCGGGCGGCGACGATTACGCCATCATCGAGGGCGCGGACGTTGTGATCGTCACCGCCGGCGTGCCGCGCCAGCCCGGCATGAGCCGAGACGATCTGCTTAGCATCAATCTCAACGTCATCACCAAGGTCGGCGAGGGCGTCAAGCGATTTGCGCCAAACGCCTTCGTCATTTGCATCACCAACCCGCTCGACGTGATCGTCTGGGCGCTGCAAAAATGCTCCGGCCTGCCGGTCAACCGCGTGGTGGGAATGGCGGGGGCGCTCGACTCCTCGCGCTTTCGCTATTTTCTGGCGCAAGAGTTCAACGTCTCGGTCGAGGATGTGTCGGCCTTCGTGCTCGGCGGCCATGGCGACGACATGGTGCCCTCCATTCGCTATTCGTCGGTCGCCGGCGTGCCTCTGCCCGACATGATCGAGATGGGCTGGACCACGCGGGAGCGCATCGACGCCATCGTCGACCGCACGCGCAAGGGCGGCGGCGAAATCGTCGGCCTGCTGAAGACGGGCTCCGCCTTCTACGCCCCGGCGACCTCGGCGATCGCCATGGCGGAAAGCTATCTGAAGGATAAGCGCCGGGTGTTGCCCTGCGCCGCTTATCTTTCGGGCCAATATGGCGTCGACGGACTTTACGTCGGCGTCCCCGTGGTGATCGGCGCCGGCGGCGTCGAAAGAGTCCTGGAGATCAAGCTCGACGCGACCGAGAAGCAGATGTTCGAGAAATCGGTGGCGTCGGTGCGCTCGCTGATCGCGGCGGCGGGCGCGCTCAATCCGGCGTTTTCCTAAAGGGATCGACGCCGACGGAAGCCAGCCGCTCGCGCCGCGGCTATATCGGGATCAATCGGCATAGAGGAGTCCGAAAGGACCAAGGGACGACATGAATATCCATGAATATCAAGCCAAGGCCATTTTGCGTGAATTCGGCGCCCCCGTCGCCGCCGGCGTCCCGGTACTGAAGGCCGAGGACGCGGCCGCCGCGGCGAGGACGCTGCCCGGCCCCGTCTATGTCGTGAAAGCGCAGATCCACGCCGGCGGACGCGGCAAGGGCGCGTTCAAGGAGGCAGCCGCTGGCGAGAAGGGCGGCGTGCGCCTCGCCAAATCGATCGAGGAAGCCGAGACTTTCGCCAAGCAGATGCTCGGGAACACGCTTGTCACCGTGCAGACCGGCGAGGCCGGCAAGCAGGTCAACCGCCTTTACATCGAGGACGGCGCGGCGATCGACAAGGAGTTTTATCTGTCGATCCTGATCGACCGCGCCACGTCGCGGGTTTCCTTCGTCGTGTCGACCGAGGGCGGCATGGACATCGAAACCGTCGCGCATGACACGCCGGAAAAAATCGTCACCTTCTCGGTCGATCCCGCGACGGGAATCATGCCGCACCACGGCCGCCATGTCGCCGACGCGCTCGGCCTCAAGGGCGATCTCGTCAAGCAGACGGGCAAGCTCGCCGAGCAGCTCTACACGGCCTTCATCGCCAAGGACATGGAGATGCTGGAGATCAACCCGCTGATCGTCACCAAGGACGGCAAGCTGCGTTGTCTCGACGCCAAGGTCTCCTTCGACGACAACGCGCTTTACCGCCATCCCGAAATCGTCGAGCTGCGCGACAAGACCGAGGAAGACGAAAAGGAAATCGAGGCCTCCAAACACGATCTCGCCTATATCGCCCTCGACGGCAATATTGGCTGCATGGTCAACGGCGCCGGCCTCGCGATGGCGACGATGGACATCATCAAGCTCTACGGCGAATTCCCCGCCAACTTCCTCGATGTCGGCGGCGGCGCCACCACGGAAAAAGTGACGGCGGCGTTCAAGATCATCACCGCCGACCCCAAGGTGAAGGGCATTCTCGTCAACATCTTCGGCGGCATCATGAAATGCGACGTGATCGCCGAGGGCGTGATCGCCGCCGTCAAGGAAGTCGGGCTGAAAGTGCCGCTGGTGGTGCGCCTCGAGGGCACCAATGTGGATCTTGGCAAGAGCATCATCGGATCGTCCGGCCTCAATGTGATCGCCGCCGACGACCTCGACGACGCCGCGCAGAAGATCGTGGCGGCGGTGAAGCTCGCGGCGTAAGGCTGGCTTAGGCCCCGGCTTCGCGCGCGAAGAGCGCGCCATGGCCGGGGTTAAGGCGGATATTTCGTTCCGCCGTTGTCTCGATTTTTTGTCGCGGCGAATGGCGTGGGCGTCGCCGGGGCTCATTTCATGCTTGCGGTCGCAGCGCAAAACCGCCATCATTTCCGTTGATAGGTAGGCGCGCAGTTGCGCTGAACGCGCCGCCGCCCCCTTTGTCTGGCCAAGGTTGGGACTTCTCGTGCAGCTTTTTTCCAAGCCACTCCTGTCGACGCCCAGCAAATCAATTCGCTTCGTTTCAGGCGCCGGCGCGCTTGGCTGCGCCCTCGCATTGACGCTTTCGAGCGGCTTCTTCGCAAAGGGGGCCGCCGCGGCCCATGCGAAGGATAGCCTTGCCGTGGCGCGGCCTTTCGAGGTCGGCTCCAGCCTCTCCGGCAATTTTCTGGCGGCGATCGTCGCCAATTCCGAGCGCGACACCTTCGCCGCCTCGACGTTTTTCCGCGAGGCTCTGCGCGATGACCCGCGCAATCGCGACCTCGCCGAACGGGCGCTGATCGCGGCTCTCGCCAACGGCAATATGCCGGAGGCCTACGGCCTCGCCGGAAACGTCCTCGCTCGCGACCGCAAAAACGCGGTCGCCAATCTGACGCGCGGCGTTCAGCAAATGCAGGCGCATCAATATTCAAGCGCGCGCGCCGCCTTCGGCAGGGACGGCTCCGACCGTCAGACGGATATCAAGAGCATCCTACTGACCGCCTGGACATACGCGGGCGCCAAGGACACGCGCCGCGCCCTGGCGACTCTCGACAAATTGCACGGCGAGGGCTTCTCCGTGCTCCGCGACTATCACGCGGCGCTGATCGCCGATATCGGCGGGAACAAGGCCGAGGCGGAACGGCGCTTCAAATCGGTTTTGAGCGCCGAGCACACCGTGCTGCGTCTCATCGACGCCTATGCCCGCTTTTTGTCGAGCCACGGCGACAACGAGACCGCGCGCCGCCTCTATAAGGCCTTCGACCAAGCGGTGCCGAATCACCCGCTCGTCGTCGCCGCGCTGGCCGACATCGACGCCGGCAAGCCGCTCAATCCCTTCGTGCGCAACGCCGAGGAGGGCGCCGGCGAAGTCCTTTACGGACTCGTCGCGCTCGGCGGCGGACGCCAGGGCGACGAATTGGCGGCGCTGATCTATTTGCGTCTGTCGCTGGCGCTCGCGCCCAACAATACGCTGACCACCTTCACGCTCGCCGATATTTACGAGCGGCTGAAGCAGGAAGAAGCGGCGATAGATCTCTACGACAGCGTGCCCGAGTCGGACCCGCTGCGCGTCAACGCGGATGTGCAGGCGTCGTTGCTGCTCGAAACGCTTGGCAAGACCAAGGAGGCGAGCGAGCATTTGCAGGCGGTCGTCGACGCGCATCCCAATGACGCGGACGCGCTGACCGCGCTGGCCAATCTTCAACGCTCGCGCAAGCTTTTCACTGAATCCGCCGCGACCTATTCGCGCGCGCTGGCCTTGCAGCAACAGCCGGAAAGAAACCAGTGGCTGCTGTATTATTATCGCGGCATCGCCAATGAACGCGGCAAGAATTGGCCGGGCGCCGAACGCGATCTCAAGAAGGCGCTGGAGCTCAACCCGGATCAGCCCTTGGTGCTGAATTACCTCGGCTATTCCTGGGTGGACCAAGGCGTCAATCTCGAGGAGGCCTTCCGCATGTTGCGCCGGGCGGTCGATCTGAAGGGCCGCGACGGCTATGTCGTGGACAGTCTGGGCTGGGCTTATTATCGTCTCGGCCGCTACGACGAGGCGGTCAACGAGCTGGAAAAGGCCATCGACCTCAAGCCGTCGGACCCGGTGATCAACGATCACCTCGGCGACGCCTATTGGCGTGTCGGCCGCAAGCTGGAGGCGCAATTCCAGTGGAACCACGCGCGCGACCTGGGCGCCGATCCGGAAGACTTGCCCCGCATTCTCGACAAGATCAAGAACGGGTTGAGCGACAAGCCGGCGGTCGCGGGCGAAAAGGCGGCGAACAAGGGCGGGTGAGGGGCGGGCCAATCGCCCTCCCGCGGCGCGCTTCGTCGGAGCCGCGACGATCTAGCTAACACCCGGCTCACACATCCAGCAGCCCCGTAGCGAAGGCCGCGTTCTCCTGAATGAACGCGAAGCGCGCCTCCGGCTTATTGCCCATCAGCCGCTCGACGCAATCGGCGGTCTCCTCGCGTTCCTCGCTGTCGATGACCACCTTGAGCAGCATGCGCTGCTTGGGATCCATCGTGGTCTCCTTGAGCTGCTTGGCCATCATTTCGCCGAGGCCCTTGAAGCGGCTGGTTTCGATCTTGCCCTTGCCGGTCAGCTCCGTGCGAATCAGCTCCTCCATATGCGCGTCGTCGCGCGCGTAAACGATCTTGGAGCCTTGCGTGAGCTTATAGAGCGGCGGCACGGCGAGATAGAGATGGCCCTTTTCGATGAGCTTGGGCATCTGCCGATAAAAAAAGGTGATCAGCAGCGAGGCGATATGCGCGCCATCGACATCGGCGTCGGTCATCACGATGACCTTTTCGTAACGCAAATCCTCGTCGCGATAATGCGCGCCGAGCCCGCAGCCGAGCGCCTGCGCCAGATCCGAGAGCTGCTGATTGGCGGCGAGCTTGTCGCGCGTCGCCGAGGCGACGTTGAGGATCTTGCCGCGCAAGGGCAGGATGGCTTGGCTCGCGCGGTCGCGCGCCTGCTTGGCCGAACCTCCCGCCGAGTCGCCCTCGACGATAAAGAGTTCAGAGCCTTGCTCGGACGTATTGGTGCAATCCGCGAGCTTGCCAGGCAGACGCGACTTGCGCGCGACGCTGCGGCGCGCGACGTCCTTCTCCATGCGTCGGCGCAGGCGCTCG
>Ga0181533_1002976_pt1 | contig 18965 bp, 16 predicted proteins | sample PEATcosm2014_Bin_45_FD_119772 | JGI IMG/M metagenome (GOLD analysis project Ga0181533, IMG submission 119772) | Peatland microbial communities from MTU Mesocosm Facility, Houghton, MI, USA - PEATcosm2014_Bin11_60_metaG | ecosystem: Environmental > Terrestrial > Soil > Wetlands > Peat | place... | reverse complement strand
TTAGGGAGGGCTCATTTCCACCCCAAATTCGAAGCGACGCGGCGAACTTCAAGACGGGGCGACCCCATCGTAGTGTGCATTCCGGTGCGCAGGCGCGCTGCTACAATCGAAAGCGAGACCGTGCACGAACTGCCTTAGGCACGAACTGCCTTAGGCACGAACTGCGTTAGCGATGACCCTCCGCCTTTTCAATACCCTCACGGGACAACTGGATGCGCTTGAGCCGGCCGACGGCAAGGCGCTGCGCATGTATGCGTGCGGGCCTACGGTCTACGACTACGGCCACATCGGCAACTTCCGCACGTTTTTGCAGATCGACATTCTGCGGCGTTTTCTCCTCCTGAGCGGTGTGACCGTGCGCCACGTGATGAACATTACCGATGTGGACGACAAGATTATCCGCAACGCCACGGAGGCCGGCATTTCCATTGGCGAATACACAAAGCAGTATGTGGACGCGTTTTTCGAGGATTTGGAAGCGCTGCGCATCGAGCGACCGGAGCAGATTGCGCGCGCCACCGAGCACATTCCGCAGATGGTGGAATTGATTGAGAAGCTCGCCCGCGCGGGAGCAGCGTACAAAGTGGAAGACGGCTCGTGGTACTTCCGCCTGGCGGCGTTTCCCGCGTACGGCAAGCTCAGCAAGAAAGACCTGAGCGGCATGGAAGACGGCGCGCGCGTGGACGTGGACGAGTACGAGAAGGATTCGGCGCGCGACTTTGCGCTGTGGAAGGCGCCCAAGCCCGGCGAAACATCATGGGATACGGCGATCGGGCCGGGGCGGCCGGGATGGCACATCGAGTGCTCGGCCATGGCGATGGAGTACCTGGGCGAGAGCTTCGATCTGCACTGCGGCGGCGAAGACCTGATGTTCCCGCACCACGAAAACGAGATTGCGCAGAGCGAGACCGCGACGCATAAACAATTCGCGCGGCATTGGATGCACGTGCGCTTTCTGCTGGTGGACGGCAGAAAAATGTCGAAGAGCGAGGGCAACTTCTACACCCTGCGCGACCTGTTGCTGAAGGGCTTCAAAGCGTCTGCCATCCGCCTGGCGCTGATCTCGGTGCCCTACCGGCGGCCGTTCAACTTCACCTTCGACAGCCTCACCGACGCGACCAACGCCATCGACCGGCTGCGCACGTTTCGGACGCGGCTGAACGCGGGAAAGTTTTTGGCAGGCGAGAATCCGGTGTTGCAGGAGGCTGCGAAGAAGGCGCATGCCGCGTACTTTGAAGCGCTGGGCAACGATTTGAACACCGCCGACGCGCTGGCGCCGATTTTTGAATTGGTGCGCGCGGCCAATACGGCGATGGATGATGAACAACTGTTCACGGCCGACCGCGACGCGATCCTGCCCGTGCTTGCGGATTTCGATGCCGTGTTCGACGTGCTGGAGGACCGCGACGCCGAGCCCACGCGGCGGGCGCTGGCATGGGCGGAGCAGGCGGGCCGCATGAGCGAAGTGGCTCCGGAGTTGATTGCCGCGCAATCGCTGACCGATGCGGCGATCGAAGCGCTGGTGGCCGAGCGCACCGCGGCCAAGAAGGCGCGCAACTTTGCCCGCGCCGACCAGATTCGCAACGAGCTGGCGGAAAAGGGCGTGATTCTTGAGGACTCGAAGGACGGAGTGCGCTGGAAGCGGAAATGAAGAGACAGCTTTTAGCTCTTAGCTATCAGCTTTCAGCTTGATCGTGCTGGAATCGGCTTTTGCTGGAATCGCGTGGGCCAATCAAAGGTCCCCTCATGCCGGAGGCTCTGATGGTATTTGAAATCAGTTTCGATCGCGAAGACGATGGCTGCTGGATTGCGGAGGCTGTTGAACTCCCTGGCGTGCTGGCCTACGGCGCGACAAAGGAAGAGGCACGGGCGAAGGCGCAGGCATTGGCGATAGAGGTCGTTGCAGAGCAAACAGCAAAGATCTAGGTAGGAGGTCACTCGATGGAAGCCGACGAAGCCCAGAAATTGCAGGAACACGCGGAACACGGCGCGCACGAATCGACGCTGCGGCCGGTCGCCTTCACCATGAGCGTGCTGGCCGTGCTGGTGGCCGTGACCACGGTGCTGGGCCATCGCACGCATACCCAGGCGATACTTTTCCAGAACCAGGCCACCGACCAGTGGAATGAGTACCAGGCGCACAAGATCCGGTCGTACGACACGTCATTGATGGAAGATCTTCTGCGTGTGACGACGATCTCCGACAAGGCCGCAGCGGCGAAGATTGCCAATGATTACGCGGAGCACGAGAAAAAGTGGGCTGAGGAACTGGGGCAGCAGCAAAAACAGGCGGAGGCGCTGGAACAGAAAGTGGAGCAGGCCGAGGCGCGCGCCGACCGCTTTGATCTGGGCGAGGCGCTGCTCGAGATCGGCCTGGTCATCACGTCGGTCACGCTGCTCACACGCAGCCGCATCTACTGGTACCTGGGCCTGGTCTTCTCCGTTCTGGGAGTCGCGTCGGCGGCATCAGTGTTGCTGCTGAAGTAGCGATTGCGTCAAGGAGCAATACTGTTGACGATCGCGCCTCCCCTATGGGGCGGCAGGTTCATGGTGGTGCCTTGCCCCAGGGTTCCCCCTTCGTTCGCCACGGCGAACTCAGGGTCCACCCTGGGCTATTTTCGATCGGCCCCTCCGGGGCCGGACCTACCCTGGGACCAATTCCGAGTATTCCCGGCTCGAAAAACTGTTGTCGCGTGCAAGAGGCTGCGATAGACTTAGCCCCGTGTGAAGGTGGACCCATGAGAGTTGCCCTCGCCGCTGCTCTTTTCCTCCTTGGTTGCGCGCCGCTTGCTGCGCAGACGCCCGCTCCGGCCCCTGCGGCTGGGCAATCCGCACCACCTGGGCAAGCCGCAGCGCCTGCACCCGCTGAAACCACTCGAGCGCAGCTGCCCCAGGTCGAAAACAGCGACGTTGGCTTCAACTACAGCCTGCCTTCCGACTGGGAGTTTATGGCTCCGCCTCCCGCGCCCAAGCCTACGGTACCCTTTCCCGACGCTGTCACGACAAAAAAAGGCGATGCCTGCGTGGAAGTTGTTTTGACCGCCAAGCACGGTACGCCCGCCTCAGTGGTGGTGGTGACGGCGCTGCCCTTTGCCTGCTATGGGCAAACCTTGAACTCAGGCGATCTGGGAAACTTTGGCGCCGGCGCCGCGGAGGGCCTCAAGCAAACCTTCGAAATCACCGGAGCCGTGCAGGGCGGCTACACTCTGGGCAGCCACGCCGTCTGGATCGAGCGCGCCAAGGGAACCCCCAAAGGCCATCCTGAGAACCCCTTCACCTTCGAGATTGCCTGCACCGTGCTGGCCAAGGGTGCGGTCTGCTGGATGACGATGGCCGCCGATGCGGCGAGTTTGCAGGCCTTCGAGAAGGCTCCTGTGACGCTCGACGGCGAGAGGTCCACCGCGCTGGTTCCGGCAAACGCCTTCCTTCACAACTCCCTGTAGGGAACGCAAGAACTGAGGCCCGAAGCCGGGCGCACGCGTGGCATGGAAACTGGCTGCGTGGTATCCTCTCAAAAGAGCGGAAATCTGATGAAAGCGCGCGACCTATTGCAATCGCTACACCCGCCAGCCACCAATGGCTGGTCGCGTTCGCGCGCGCGCTGCATTTGCCCGCGGCGGCACCTGCGCATGCTGCCCACCCGCACGCGACCTAGCCTCTTCGGCGGCGAATAGCACTACCCTCCGCCGAAGATCCTCGCCCGAACTGGGTCCATTTGGGCCCGCGGAATTGAACGATCCCAACTGCCGGGATCCTGGGCCGCGCCTCATTAATAGGGTGCGCCGGCCGCGACAACCGAATCTGCCGAGGAGAATGTTCCATGACCAAGCAGGAATTGCACGCGCACTACGGACCCAAACTTGTCTGTCCTCTGCCGGGACCCAAGGCCCGCGCGGCCGTTGAGGCCGATCACCGCCTGATCTCGCCCAGCTACACGCGCTCGTATCCGCTGGTTGCCAAGCGCGGACGCGGCGTGCGCATTGAGGACTCCGATGGCAACGAATTCCTTGACTTCGCTGCCGGCATCGCCGTGGTTTCCACCGGCCATTGCCATCCCGAGGTTGTGGCTGCGATTCAGAAACAGGCCGCGGAGCTGATCCATATCTCGGGCACCGACTTTTACAACGAGCTGCTTACCGATCTGGCCACGAGGCTTTCGGCCGTAGCGCCCATGCCCGGCCCGCATCGCTTCTTCTACGGCAACTCCGGCGCAGAAGCCATTGAGTGCGCGCTCAAGATTGCGCGTTATCACACGGGCCGCCAGCAAATCATCTCGTTCTTCGGCGCGTTTCACGGCCGCACCATGGGCGCGCTCTCGCTCACCGGTTCCAAACCGCAGCAGAAGCGCCGCTTTTCGCCGCTGGTGCCGGGCGTGACGCACGTGCGCTATCCCTACGTTTATCGCGGCTGCACCGGCGGCGCGCAGGAAGAGGAAGCCTTCAGCCTGGGCTGCGCGCGCTACATCGAAGAGAAGCTCTTCAAGACCATTCTGCCTCCGGAAGAAGTGGCCGCGATCTTCATCGAGCCCATCCAGGGCGAAGGCGGATTCGTTCCCGCGCCCGCGAATTTTCTGCGTGAGCTGCGCGACCTCTGCGACCGTCACGGTATTTTATTGGTCGCGGATGAGGTGCAGAGCGGATGCGGGCGCACCGGCCAGTGGTGGGCCATTCAGGACTCGGGCGTGGAACCCGACATTGTCTGCATCGCCAAGGGCATTGCCAGCGGCATGCCGCTGGGCATCTGCATGACGCGCGCCGAGATCATGGACTGGGCGCCCGGCTCGCACGCGTCCACCTTCGGCGGCAATCCCGTGTCGATCGCTGCCGCACTTGCCACCATGGACATTCTGTCGCGCGAGGGCATTGCCAACGCCGCGCGCGTGGGCGGGTTCATGCTGGAGCGCGTGCGCGGCTGGAAGCACAGTCATGCTTCAGTGGGCGACGTGCGCGGGCGCGGCCTTATGATCGGCATCGAGATCGTGAAGGACAAGGCGACGCGCGAGCCCGCGGTGGAGCTGAGGAACCGTATCGAAACGCTGGCCTTCGAACGCGGCTTGGTCGTGCTGGGCTGCGGAGAAACTTCGCTGCGGCTCTCGCCTCCGCTCATCGTCAGCAAGGAAGAGGCCGCGGTGGCGCTCGACATTCTGGAAGAGGCGCTGACCCTGGCCGAGAAGGAGCACGAGCTGAGTGCGGTTGCGGCGGTCAGCGCGTAAGCGCTTCATGTTGGTTTCCCACGCTTTCGCAAAAAACGCGAAAGGATGGGGCACGGGCAGTTTTGTTGCTCTTTAGATCAGTGGGCCGCGGAGATCGCACGATCTCCGCGGCCCATTCAGTTTTGCTGTGCGGCCGGCCTACTCGGCGAGCCGCATGTTGGCGATCTCCCCGGTGCGATGCGCGGCCCGCTCCAGGTTGTGCGCCATCTCCTGCGTAGCCAGGTGCTGCTCCTCGGCCGCTGCGGCCATCTGGTGCGAAAGTCCCGACAGGTCCTCGGTCTGCGCAGCGATGCTATCGATGGCCGCGATGGCCGTGGAAACGTCAGCGCCGATCGCCGTCACCTTGGCTTGAATCTCCGACGTGGCCGCGGCCGTCTGCTCCGCCAGCTTGCGCACCTCGCTGGCCACCACCGCAAAGCCCTTGCCGTGCGCGCCCGCCCGCGCGGCCTCGATATTCGCGTTCAACGCCAGCACGCTGGTCTGCGTGGCGATGGAAGCGATCAAGTCCGCCACTTTGGCCACGCCGCTGCTCGAGGTTTGCAGGCTCAGGATCGAGGTTTTGCTTTCTTCGGTTGCCTGGCGCGACTTCTCAGAGGCGTTGGCAAGTTCGGTTGCATTCCGCGCAATCTCGGCGATGCTGGACTCGATCTCATGCGTGGCCGTGGCCACCATCTGCAGATTGCCGTTCAAATGCTCGATGTCGGTGCGCTGTACCTCCTGCGCTTTTCTTAGAGCATCAATGGCCTGTTGCGTGCTGATGCCCCACAACACCACGGCGCCGATAGGTTCGCCGAATTCGCCGATCATCGGCTCCACATTCAGGTCCAGCTTGACAGGCCCCAGCTCAATGACCGCCTGGTGCGGCAAACGGTGAGTCGCATGGTCTCCGGCGCCCAGAATCCTGTCGATGTTGGCCGCGTTCCTATGAAAGATGTGGATGGACTTGCCCACGATCTGGTCCACGGGCACCGGCAGATGCTGCTGGAGCGAGCGCAGCGTTTTGCGCGAGGATTTATTGATGTAGCGCAGTATCAGATTGCGGTCGCAAAACATCACGTTGGCCGGCAACGCATCCATCGCGTACTGGAAGCTGCGGTCGATTTCGACGGCCGGATTCGCCTCGGCCACTTCCGGCTCGTCGAACGCGGCAGAGGGCGGCGCTGCCTCGCGATGGGCAAACAGGCCTCCGAACAAACCATGAGCCATGACCGATTCTCCTTGGCCGTACAGTTCCAGTTTCGGGCAAATCACGGACAACAAGTACCTTCAGCGCGGCAGGGATTCCAGGGCGGTTCCGGAAGTGAATCTACTGGTTTCAATTTGGGAGGGGCAAACATACGGCCAAGTCCCTCACCGTGTGAATTCGCGCCAGTGGAGTTCGTGTTCTCCCACCCTTTCGCCCAAAAGTTTCAAGAAGCAGGTTCTTCGACTCGCTGCGCTCGCTCCGAATGACAGAAAGGATGGGGCACGGGAAGGTTCCTCTTCAAGCGGTCCGGAGCTGCCCAGCCTTGGGGCCATTTGCGCCCTTTGCCTGTCCGGGCCACAATGGTTGGCAATGCAATGGGCGTCAGAAATGCGTGCTGAATGGCTGGAGCGGACCCTGGCCGGCCTGGATTCTGTGGCCGCGCGCCGCGGCCGGGCGGCCAGCCAGCCCGCCCACCTGCTCACCGGGATTGAAGGCGAGGAAGCCGCCTGCTTTTACCTGCTTGGCAAGGGCTACACGGTGGTGGCGCGGCGATGGTCGGCGGGCAACCAGCCCGGCGACCTTGACCTGGTGGCATGGCAGGGGCCAATCCTCTGCTTTTTTGAGGTCAAAACCCGCACCGCCCGCGATCTGAACCCGGCCGAATCCGCGGTCGACTTCCATAAGCGCAACGTGCTGCGGCGTCTGGCCCGCCAATATGTCCGGCAACTGCCTGGCAGCCCCGCTCCGCAGGCGCGTTTCGACGTGATCAGCGTCTACCTGGAGCCCGGTAAACCGGCTGAATTCATGCATTTTGAGAACGCTTTTGGATGGCGCGAGGCGCGGCGGCAGGCGACGACTTCACCCCTAAGTGGGTGGGGGACGCGAACGAATAGAGCGCGAAGCGTGTAAGCAAATTGGGGTCAGGTTTGCGTCGAAATGTGTATTATGGGTCTCGACGGTTTTCAGAGGTAAGGGAAGCCGTCTGGAAAGACAAGTTGGACGCCATGCGGCAGGTTCTTGTGTGCCCTCCCCCGGTGAACGAGGCCGGCCCGTGCGAAAGAGGTTCGCCGCCATGTCCACATTTCTCTCGTCTGCGGTTTTTCGTCCCCGGCTTGATCACAGCATGTTTGCGCGCTGGCGCCGCGCCATGCCGGTGCTTTTTTGGCTGACGGCGCTTGCTTGCGGTGTTGCCGCCGCGCAAAACACCACCATCAGCGGCACGGTCTACGATCCCCGGCTGTCGGCCGGTATGCCTAATCCGCTTCCTCTGCCCAACGTGCTGGTGTATGCGTCGACGACTGCGGTGGCCCCGCCGCCCTCCGGCGTGCAGTGCGTGACCTACGCGAACTCGATACCCACCGGCACCAACGTGGTCAGTTACACCTACACCGCTGTCGACGGCACATTTACCCTGCAGAACATTCCTCAAGGCGCGACTTACACCGTCGTCATCCAGGCGGGCAAATGGCAGCGCCAGTTCAGCGAGACGGTGGGGACAACAGCGCTGACAGGGTTGCAGCTGGGCATGCCGGCCAATCATACCCAGGGCAACATGCCGTATATTGCCATCGCCACCGGTTCAGTGGATGGTGCAGAGTGCGTGCTGCGCGATATGGGCATCTCCGACTCGGAGTTTACCGACGACAAACAGACGGTGAATCCCGGCGGCTACATCCATCTGTATAAGGGCAGTGATTCGCCGGGGGCGGAGATCAATGCGTCGACCCCTTCTGAGACGGCCCTGATGAGCGGTACATCGACCACGCCCCTGAACTCCTACGACATGGTGATGTTTCCCTGCCAGGGAACCGCAGCTGGCCAGGCGACGACGACGGGCGCGACCAATTTGCTGAACTTCGCGGAAGCCGGCGGCCGCATCTTCGCCACCCATTACAGCTACGCGTGGCTCGATCCTGCCGCGCCCTATGACGCACAGTTCGGGTCGGTGGCGAATTGGACCACAGGTGCCGAGCAGCAGATCACCGCAGGCGTGGGAACAGTCCAGGAGAACTTCAGCGACGGAATCTTCCTGGCGGATTGGCTTCATGACATCGGCTCAACCGTCACCGGCACAACGAACGAGATCGATATCAGCACTCTGCGCACCGACGTCGGCAGCGTGATTGCACCCGCGCAATCGTGGGTCACGCTCAACACCGGCTCCTACGCCGGGCAAGGCAGCGCCACTCCGGTCATGCAAATGACCTTTAATGTGCCGTTCGGCGCACCGGCGGCAAGCCAGTGCGGGCGCGTGATGTACAACGACTATCACGTCATCAACGCCTCGACCGGCGGCGCAATCTATCCCAAGGAGTGCACCAGCTACAGCGCTACGGCTACGAACAATTTCAACCCTAATTATGTGATGAGCGCGCAGGAGGAGATGCTGGAGTATGCGCTCTTCGATCTCTCGGGATTCGTGCAACCGACGGTGGTGCCAACGGTCAGTGTCACCTTCAATCCCAGCCCGCTGCTGGTGAAATCGGGCGATACCGCCGATCAACTGACGGTGAACGTGAACAGTGGGGCGAATGAGATGGACAGCTCCGCAGTGCTCAGCTTCACGCTGCCCGCGGGGCTGACGATTACCGGCATGAGCGACCCCACCGGCGGATGGATCTGCACGGTCGCGACCGCGTCGTGTTCGCGTACCACCGGCCTGCAGCCGAGCGCCACCGATTCCGTGACGCTGACCATCAGCGTGACCCCATACCCCCCGATCTCGAGTTATTCGGGCACGATTACCGCAACGGTTTCGAGCGCGCTTTTCTCCACCAACCCGTCGTTCACTGACAACGTGATCTTCCAGCAGGTGCCTCCCATCACGTGGGCCACGCCCGCGAATATCGTTTACGGCACACCGCTGAGCGCGACGCAGCTTGACGCCACTTCCACCGTGGCCGGCACGTTCACGTACACGCCTGCGGCGGGAACTATCCTGCCCACGGGGCAACAGAAGCTGAACGTGATCTTTGCGCCCACCGACACGACCGATTACACCACCGCGACCGCATCTGTGACGCTGACCGTGATTCCGGGCACGCCGGTGATTACTATCACTTCGTCGGCCAATCCGGTCTTCATGACCTACTCGGTTTCATTCACCGCCAGCCTTCCCTCCTACGCGTCTTCGGAGACCGGCACCATGACGTTTTACGCCGGATCAACCGCGATTGGCACGGCTACAGTGTCGGGCGGCTCGGCCACTCTCACCACCACTTCGCTCGCCGCCGGCATGCAGTCGATTACTGCGGTCTACTCGGGCGACGCCGACTATGGGCCGGCCACCAGCAATGCGATCACCGAGACAGTGCAGGACTTTACGCTGGTCTTCGCCGGCGGCAACGGCTCAGTGACCGCGCAGCCGGGAGGACAGGCAACCTATTCTCTTGTGGTCACGCCGACGAATGGAGCCCTGCTGCCGGCCGCAGTGACCTTGAGCGCGAGCAATCTTCCGCTGGCCATGACGGCCAGCTTCTCTCCGGCTACGATTTCCTCCGGCTCCGCGGCTACGACTGTCACCATGACCATTACGCTGCCGGGCAAATCGGCCAATGAGCGGCCGCGCAGCCCGTTCGGCGGCGGCGCTTTGCCGGTGACTCTGGGTCTGGTCTTTTTGCCGTTTGTGCGCAGGATGCGCAAAGCACACGCGCGCCTGGCCCGGCTGATGGTGCTGCTGGTGATCTGCGCCACGATTGCCGTGGGATTCATGGGCTGCGGCACCAAAACCACTCCGCAGAACTTCACGTTCTCGGTGACCGCGGCCTCAGGAACGCTTTCGCACTCGCTGACGCCGGGGCTCACCGTGGAATAAGGATGGCCGCGGAGCGCAGGCGCATTTGGTTGTTCTCCAGACAGAGCGCGACGCAGCTGCGCACAAGTAACAGAGAAACGTAAACAACGCCCGCGGGCCGCACCGAACGGCGGCGGCCATGGGCCAAAAACGGGTCTTCAAAGGGGATCATTATGGCTTCTTCCAGTAGCTTCAAATCGTGGATGACGGTGCTTGCAGGCCTCGCGCTGTTTGCCGGAGCGGCAGCGTCGGTGGCCCAGAACCAGGCCGCGCAGGACGCCAGCCTGTCTGCCGTCGTAACTTCCAGCAACCTGTTCGCCATCGACCTCTACCGCAACCTCAACGCAAACGAGACGGGGAAGAACATCTTTGTCTCTCCCTTCAGCATCTCGACAGCGCTGGCCATGACCTATGAGGGCTCCAGCGGTAATACGCGCAAACAGATGGCAGCCGTTTTGCACTTCGGTATGCCCGATGTCCAGCGGCAGTCAGGCTTTTCTGCGCTGCTGGCCGACACCAGCGCGGGTCCAGGCAAGCACTACAAGTTGAACGTGGCGAATGCCCTCTGGGGGCAGAACGGTTACCATTTTGAAACTCCCTTTCTGAACGCAACGGAAAAGTATTACGGCGGCGCTCTGAACAACGTGGATTTTGCCGGAAACACGGAAGGCGCCAGGGTAGAAATCAACACCTGGGTTGAAAACCACACGGCGAAGATGATCGTTGACCTCATTCCAAAGGGCGCCATTCAGCCCGACACACCGCTGGTGCTGACCAACGCCATCTACTTCAAAGGAGACTGGGCCTCGCAATTCAACAAGGCAGCCACCGCGGACGCAACCTTTTACGTGAGCGATACGCAAAAGGTCCAGACGCCCATGATGCGGCAGACGGGGCACTTCCTTTTTGTGAGGGAGAATGGGCTAGCGGCCATTGAACTTCCCTATGCGGACAACGACCTCTCCATGATTGCTCTTCTTCCGGACGGCGGCACGGACCAACTCGGAGCAACGCTCTCCCTCGACGAGATTCAGAAGCTGCGCCACGATATGTACCGCCAGGAAGTGGATGTTTTTTTGCCGCGGTTCAATCTTGAGGGCAGTTACGGCCTGGGGCCCACGCTTTCCGCAATGGGAATGCCCGATGCCTTCAGCGAAGCACTTGCCGATTTCTCCGCCATGACCGGGCGCCCCAACCTCTATATCGGAAAGGTCATCCACGAGGCCAGGGTCGAGGTGAATGAAGAGGGCAGCGAAGCAGCGGCGGCAACAGCAGTCATCATGGCCCCCAAGTCGATTCAAATCGAGCAGAAGGAGGTTTTTCGCGCCGACCGGCCGTTCCTGTTCCTGATCGTCCACAATGCGACCGGCGCAATTCTGTTTATGGGGCGGGTGTCGAATCCCGTCAGCTAGCCGAGTGGGAATAGGGGGGAATAGGGGGAATGGTGGGAATGGGGGAATAGGGGGACATGATACCTATTCCCGTAGTTTTAGCTGTTTGTCGGCTGCGAATTCGGTTGTCGGTCTGCGGCCCGGAGCGCGCCGTGCGATCTTCCGTCCCAGCAGGCTCTCGAGGCCAGCGACGAACTCCTGCGCGCCCAGCGGGCGTCCCGTGGATTCGGCGCGGCGGAGTTTGCTGATCGGCTCGCGTTGGCTTCAGGATCAGGTGCACGTGGTTGGGCATCAGGCAATAGGCCCATACCGCAACGCCCGCCTTCAAGGTCTGCTCGGCCAGCAGATCGAGATAGATTTCCTGGTCGCCGTCTTCAAAGAAGATGGCCTCGCGCCGGTTGCCACGCTGGGTAACATGATGCGCAAGCCCCGGAATCACGATCCGAGCGAGTCGAGCCATGCATCGGAACGTGAGTTTGTAAATCCTCTGGAAGTACTCGGAGGCGGCGACTGTTACAAAATTGACTGCAGTGGTGTAGCGGAAAAAAAGCAGATGCGTGGCCGGAATCGGACCTATCGCTTGAAATATCTATGGCTTGTAATGGTCGGGGCGGAGGGATTCGAACCCCCGACCCTCTGCTCCCAAAACAGATTCTACCGTTTATTGAAACCTGTTGAAATCGAGTGAAAATAAGTGCTTTTGATTGAGCTGTTTACCGCGCGCGCCGATCCTTGTTGAGCTTTGTAGATCTTGGGTGCTTTGACAGTTACAAATTTGACTACAGCCGAAGAAATCATCCGATCGCTGAAACCGTGCTCAGGTGGTTGACCTGGGTTGGCGAAGGAAACGCCCGCTGGCCGCCTGAGGGAGTTGAACCCGAGCGCGTCCAGCAGGGTGATGGCTTTGCCGAGACTGGGCGGCCTGCATCATCACTACCAGCTTGCTGCCTGAGCCTCCTACACCACAAGACGCACGGGGAAAAACCGGCCGGAGCAGTGTGCCTGCTGTCGGCCTCGGGGTTTCGCCAATCTTTCACTCTTCCGTGCAGTCTTTTTTCCCCATCGACTCCCTTCGTGTGCGCTCCCGACACATCTTAACCGTTAAGACTCACTGCTTTTCCACGCGGATGGAGTTTTGGCGAATCACAGGGACATCCTCATCAAGTACACGGAATTCTAGACGAATTGGCTTAGCACGCTACCGTTCTTGGACCCGGAAAAATCGCCGGACGGCCTGACTGAGCGTTAGGGTCTGCCCCCGCCAGTTAAGGGTTATTTCCGGAGGCGGTGATCCACTGAAGCAGACCTAAGTTTTCAGACCAATTGAATGCTTCAGCACCACAACGATCTGCCCGTGGTGAGTCGCGGCCCTTTTATCAGCAAAACCACCCGCCTTATTTGGGTTTGGTTTCGCCAGAACCGAACACTCTCCATGGATCAAAAAATACCGGGGTCGATTATAGGTAATCTTTGAGATACCTGCGGAAAGGCTCGATTCCGTTCGGTTCCATCCGTATGATTTGCTGCTACTATTTCCGCATACGGAAATTGTAAGGAATTCTGTATTTTCGTCGTGCCGAAGCCATGGACCGAACGATGGGGGCGTTGCTCCGATGCAAAGTGAGAAAGACTCCGTGCTCCAGAGGAAGGCAGAACCGGGCTCGGGCGCGGACGTGAAGCGGATTCTCATAGGGGCGGCAATTTTGGTAGCAGCCGTCTTTGCGGCTTATTTCCTGTTAAAACAGCTTGTCTTCGTTCAGCTCGCGGCCGGCCCGTCCGCGCTCATCGCCCTAGCTGTGCTTGTACTCTTCGCGTGGCCCGGATATGTTTTCTTCCGCCGCGATGCGATCATAGCGCAAGCCCGGCGCGCGGAGCAGAGTACCAACCAAACGGAACTCCGCATGCTACGCATGGTGATTGATAGTCTGCCCGACCTGATTTACGTCAAAGACACGCAAAGCCGCTTCATGCTGGCCAACCGGGCGATACGGACCTATATGACGGGCTCACCCGACGGCACCTTGCTCGGACACGACGATTTTTCATTCTATCCCGAGGAGTTGGCTCGAGGTTTCCGCAACGACGAGCAGACGGTCATACACACCGGGGAGCAGCTGGTCAGCCGAGCCGAACGCGTGCAGAACAGAGAAGGACGGGACCTCTGGCTCCTGACTACGAAGGTGCCCCTTCCCGGGGAGGACGGCCGTATCGTCGGGATCATCGGGATCGGACGTGACGTAACTGCTTTGAAGCAGACCGAATCGGAGCTAATCAAAGCGCGCATCCAGGCCGAGGCAGCCAGCCGGACAAAAAGCGAATTCCTAGCGAACATGAGCCACGAAATCCGCACCCCGCTCAATGGCGTCATCGGCATGACCGATCTGGCGCTCGATACCGATCTGACTCCGGAGCAGCGCGACTATCTTGAGACGGTGAAACTTTCCGCTGACTCTCTACTCAACGTGATCAACGACATCCTCGACTTTTCCAAGATCGAGGCCGGCAAGATCGACCTGGAGTCAATCGATTTCGACGCCAGGGAGTGTATCGAAGCCACGTTGAGGACGCTTGTTCTTCGCGCTGAAGAAAAGGAACTAGAACTGCTCTGCGACATCGCTCCGGAGCTGCCTACGATTATCCGTGGCGACCCCACGCGCCTGCGCCAAATCCTCTTCAATCTGGTGGGCAACGCCATCAAGTTCACCTCAGAAGGCCAGGTGGCTTTGACAGCGGAAGTGGAACGGCAGGAGGACGGGGACTGCATTCTCCATTTCACTGTCGCCGACACCGGCATCGGGATCCCCAAAGACAAGCAAGCGCTGATCTTCGACGCCTTCGCCCAGGCCGACACTTCCACCACCCGCGAGTTCGGCGGGACAGGGCTTGGCCTCACCATCACCTCGCGGCTGGTTGCCATGATGGGCGGAAAAACCTGGGTGAATAGCGAACCCGGCAAAGGCAGCGAGTTTCACTTCACGGCCCGCGTAGGCATGGGCGGCACCCTTGCTTCGCAGTTGCCTGTCGGCTTGCCTGAAGGGATGCTGCGCGGCGCCCGTGTGCTCGTGGTAGACGACAATCAGACCAACCGCCACATCCTCGATCGGCTGCTGACCCGCTGGGGCATGCGGGTTGTCTGCGTGGAGAGCGGACTGAATGCGCTCGTGGAACTCAACTCCGCACGCGCGTCGGGCAATCCTTATCGATTGATACTGACCGATATGCATATGCCCAACATGGACGGGTTCAGCTTGGTGGAACAGATTCGGGACACGCCGGACCTGGCCGCAGCCACCATCATGTTGCTGAGTTCCACCGGCCGTAGCGGAGATATGGCGCGATGCCAGAAACTTGGCCTCTCTGCATTCCTCACCAAACCGGTTCGCCAGCATGAACTACGCGATGCCATCGCCCGCGCGTTAGATAGGCGGCGGCCACAGCATGACGCGGCGAGCGTGCCCACGCTCGGCGTGGAACGGCGCGCTGCTGTTCCTGGAACCGCTCTGGAAATATTGCTGGCGGAAGACAACGCCGTTAACCAGCGACTGGCCACACGAATGCTTCAGAAACGCGGACATCAGGTCACGGTGGTAAGCAATGGCCGGGAGGCTGTCGAATTGCTTGAGCGCTCCAGCTACGACTTGGTACTGATGGATGTGCAGATGCCGTTGCTCGACGGAATTGCGGCTACCACGCTGATTCGCGAGCGCGAGAAAGGAACCGGAATCCACCAGCCCATCGTGGCGCTCACTGCGTATGCTGTGAAAGGCGACCAGGATCGGTGTTTGGCGGCGGGCATGGACGGCTACCTCCCCAAGCCGATTCGCCCCGAGGAGCTGGATGCCTTGCTCCAGACCTATAGGTCGAAACGATCTGAAGCTCACGCTTCCTCCATCCCCCTTCAGCCGTAGCAACGAACGAGGTGCGGCCATGACGAACTCAGAGCACGCATCGATAGGACAATACGTGGATATGCCTGAGCTGCTGGCTCGTGTCGACAATGACAGCGAGCTGCTGACGGAGCTGCTCGCGCTGTTCCAGGAGGACTTTCCGAGGCTCCGGGATGTCCTGCACAATGCGGTCCACGCTGGCGATCCGCTCCAGGTGGAGAAGGCTGCGCACGCGCTGAAAGGAATGCTGGCAAACCTGTCGATCAAACATGGGGCCGCGCTAGCCGCCAATGTCGAGGCAGCGGCGCGCGCCGGAGATAAGCGCGAAATCCAGCAGGCCATGGCTGCCTTCGAGGGGGAAGAAACAGGGTTACTGGCGGCTGTGGGTAGATTCATGGCGGGTGGGGAACCATGAAGATCTTGATCGCCGATGACGAAGCGGTCTCGCTCCGCATGCTACAGAAAACTCTCGAGCGCGCGGGATACGAAGTCACCGCTGTCAGCGATGGCCGTGAGGCGGCAGAGGAACTGTGCCGTCCGGATGGTCCGCGCCTCGCGCTCCTTGACTGGGTCATGCCCCAACTCGATGGGCCGGGCGTCTGTTGCACAGTACGCCGGAAGCGCAGCCAGAGGCATGTCTATCTCGTGCTTCTCACCTCAAAAAGCTCCAAAGAGGACATCGTAGAAGGCCTGGAGTCCGGCGCCGACGACTACCTCATCAAACCCTTCGATCCAGGAGAACTGAAAGCCCGCCTGCATACTGGCACGCGCATTCTCGAACTCGAGGACAACCTGCTTGAGGCGCGCGAGGATATGCGCTATAAAGCTACTCACGACTCGCTCACATCACTTCTCAATCGCGGGACAATTCTCGAACTGTTGGCCAGCGAGTTGAACCGCAAGCAGTGCGATAAAAGTTCCATTAGCATCGTGCTCGGCGACCTTGACCACTTCAAGCTGGTTAACGACACCCATGGGCACATCGTAGGCGACGAAGTGCTTCGCGAGGTTGCGCGGCGGATGCTCGGATCGGTCCGCTCTTACGACTTTGTCGGACGCTACGGCGGCGAGGAGTTCCTCGTGGTTCTGAACAACTGCGCGGTGGAAAAGGCGGTGGATCGGGCCGAGGAGATTCGCAAAGCCATCGGAGGCTCCCCCATCCGCACAACGCACGGACCCATTCCCATTACCATGAGCTTGGGCGTTTATGTAAGAGGTCCTTCCGATACACTGCCGCTCGAAGAGATTTTATGCGAGGTAGACCGCGCGCTTTATACCGCCAAATCCGCGGGGCGCAACTGCTGCCACCTGGGCAGTGCCAGCCAGACGTGACTCTGCCGGCATCCTCTCCATCAGCCAAACCCGCTCCCAGCCAGATCGAAACCAGGTCGATAATAGATGATTACAAGGAACAGGGCTTATTCCACACTCCGGACACGCCGGAGGCAAAGTACTCCGCAACTTTGTGTCTTGATTTGGCAACCGTAGAGCCAAGTGTGGCTGGCCCCAGGCGGCCCCAAGATCCCGTGCGTCTGAGCGAAGTAGCTGTAAGCTTCAAAAAGCAGTTACCTGGTTAGAAATTTGCCGGAGCGATGCAGGGCCGACGCATCCTAATTTCCGAGTAGTTGCAGCAGGTAGTCATTGTCCCATCCGGCTTTTAGGCGCTTTCCTTTGATGCCGAGCTTGCAGGTTTTGTCCTGTCGGAGCAGGTTGAGGGCGATGCGGTTGAGGATGGAGGAGTTCTGCGCAGCATTTGCGGCGCGTTTGCGGCCCAGGTCTTCTCCAAAGCTGACATCGAGGGCCCAGTGGAGCTTGTTCTCGATGCCCCAGTGGTGGCGAATGGCCTGGTTCAGCCGCGCCGCGTCGGGCCGGAGGCTGGTAATGTAGTAGCGGATTTCGCGTTCGGTCTTGCCTGTCATCTTGTGGTAGCGTTCCGACTCGATGCGTACCAACCCATGTAATGACGCCCATGCGGAGGCATTTTCAAGCAGGCTCAAGTCCGCAATCACGGAGCAGCGGCGCCGTTCGACGCGCCCGTGGCCGCAGTCGATCTTTTCTTTCACTGCATCGGCGGCCAGCATCTGAAACGAGTCCTTGATCTCGGCCAGCAGATGGCCCTGGTTCTCTTTGACCGCCAGGATATAGTCGGCCTTTTTGCCGATGATCTTCTCGGCGATCGACCGCTGGCAACCCATGGCATCGACGGTCACCACGGTCCCGCTCAACTCCAGCGCGGCCAGAAGCTTGGGAATGGCGGTGATCTCGTTGGACTTGCTGTCGACCTTGCGTTGCGCCAGCACTAGGTTGCTGGCGCTGGCCCAGGCTGAAACCGTGTGCACCAGCGTCGCCTTGCCCGCCTCGCGCGTGCCGCACAGCGCCTTGCCATCGAGGGCCACCCGCCTCCGCCGCCTTCTTGGCTTCGCCACTCGACCGCGGCCCGAAGCTCTGGAAGGAGGCCGGCGAAAGCGAAGAAGCTTATGACGAAGCCCTCCGCGTGAACTCTGAAGCCGGAAGCCAGGACGGCCTCGGCCGGCGGAAGTCCATAAGGAATAACGCTTTTCCCCATGCTCCATCCGCTTCCAAATCTGGCGGCTGCGGCCGTGTGCGCCGCGCCCTTGCTAGTTTCACAATATGGGGTTAATATTATATCAGAAGTAGCGCGTGAAACCACGGGCCCCAAGCGCTTTCCCCTTAGCTAAGTAAAAAGGCTCTGCAGACGACGATCTTGGGTCCTCGAGGATACCAAGATGGTAAAAGAGCGCACATCTCGCGAAAAGCCACAGGAAGACCAGCCGTCGGCCTTTGCCACCGCGCACCTGGCCGCCTTGATTGAGAGCACCCAGGATCTCATCTGGTCCGTCGATCTGAATCACCGCCTCCTAACCTTCAACAATGTTCTCAGCGGCGCTTTCGTGCGCGGCCTTGGAGCGAAGATCGCCGCCGGAATAACGCCGCGCGACCTGCATCAGCCCGAGAAGGCGGCATTTTTTCCTCCCCTCTATGAGAAAGCGCTTCGCGAAGGGCGATTCTCAGCCGACTATCGCCTCGAGGACGGCCGCAACCTTGAGATGACCTTCAACCCTATGATTCAGGATGGCCAGAAGGTCGGTGTCTCCGTCTTCGGCAAGGACGTGACGCAGCAGAAATCCGCTCAAGAGGCGTTGCGCAAGACGGCAGAGCAGTATCGCGAAATCTTCGAGTTCGCGCCGGAGGCCATCTTTCGCACTACGAGAGAGGGCAAGACACTTGCCGTAAACCCGGCTGGGGCAAGGCTGCTTGGTTACGACTCGCCGGGGGAGGCAATTGGCGCCGTCAACGATTGGGGCCGCCAGGTATGGCTCGACCCTGAAGAGCGAGCCGCCTTTATCCGAGTCCTAGCAGGTTGCTGAAAAAGTCACTTTAATTCCACAGCGTGATTGTGTAAGAAGAGATCATGCGAGGAATCGATCATCAGCAAGCGGATATGTTCAGTTACTTGTCGCCGGAGCAGCGGGTG
>Ga0181533_1002974_pt1 | contig 18980 bp, 19 predicted proteins | sample PEATcosm2014_Bin_45_FD_119772 | JGI IMG/M metagenome (GOLD analysis project Ga0181533, IMG submission 119772) | Peatland microbial communities from MTU Mesocosm Facility, Houghton, MI, USA - PEATcosm2014_Bin11_60_metaG | ecosystem: Environmental > Terrestrial > Soil > Wetlands > Peat | place... | reverse complement strand
TTCGCTAATGATAAAGCCGGTCAGGTGGGTTCGTTTCCCAGCGGCGGCTGGGCCTATCACATACCGAGTTCTAGGGAGCACTTATCTGAGCAGAAGGGGGGGCGTTTAGCTGAGCGGCAAAGTGATATTCGTCGATCATGACGTATCTGTAACGGTTGGAGAGACCTTTTCTTATCTCATCATTTTCAAGGAGGATTTTCAGATAAACAAGCAGGTCATCATAGTCAAGATAGTTCTTGTTGATCTTGTATTCGGCGTATTCCCTTCTCAGGTTCTGGATATCGGCAACGTATTCCCTGAAATGGGGATACTCTTTCTTGATCACTTCACCGATTGACATCCGCTTATTGATGGACATACTGATTATAGTTCTCAGAGTGTCTTTCTTGGGGAACCTCTTTTCACGTTCATAGAATCCAAGCCTCGTGGCGCATCGGTGTACGGCGGCCTCAGCATCTCCCTCGTCAAGGATGAACATGGTTTCGGGAAAATCTAGCGCCTTGGCGTATCTCTTCAGTATCTTGTAGGCAAAGGAATGAAAGGTGCCACCTTCGACATTCTTGCAGATTGGATTGTGCTTTGAAGCCCTGGATATCATCTCCTGGGCCGCCTTCCGCGTGAAGGTGAGAAGAAGGATGAGTTCGGGCTGACCTTGTTCTGAACAAGATGCAGCACCCGGTATTCGATTACCCGGGTTTTTCCGCTTCCGGCTCCGGCGATGACCAGATAGGCCCCGTCGGTCGAGGTCACGGCATCATACTGCGATGGGTTCAGCTCGTTCTCGAAATCGATCATGGTCAGTCCTTACGTTAAACGCCAAATCTTGCAAAACTTCACTATATAGTATACATTTGTATACATGATAAGTCTAACCGACAGGCAGAAGAGCATATTAGATTTCCTGAAATCTTTCTTGACCGAAAATGGCTACCCTCCCACGGTCCGCGAAATAGGAGCTCACTTCAACATGCAGTGGGCTGCGGCGAAAAACCACCTGAAAGCCCTCGCCGCGAAAGGATATATACGTGTAAATCAGTATAAGTCCCGGGGGATCGAAATACTGGGGCAAAGGCAGCAAGAAGGGTTCATGTCGCCGGTAGTCGGAAATATACAGGCCGGCAAGCCTATGTTGGCTGTCGAAGATATCACTTCTTACATCCTGCTGGACAAGTCTTTATTTCCGTCCGAAAAGGTCTTTACGTTAAAAGTTTCCGGTGACAGTATGATCGATGCCGGGATACTTGACGGTGATTTCATTGTCGTTAATCCACAAAATGTTCTGCATAACGGAGAGATTGGTGTCGTTCTTATAGATGATGAGGCGACCGTTAAAAGATTCTACATGAGCAAAGGCAAGGTTACACTGAAGCCCGAAAATAAGACTATGGACCCGATCATTTGTTCTACGGAAAGCGTTTTAATCCTTGGGAAGGCAATTGGCGTCATCAGAAAGATGTGATTTCTGCTCGTAAAAACTGAAACTGATACTAATAAAAAATGCGATCTCCTCACAGACCACATATTTTGAAATCCGTCATAGCTGATGAGTTTGTCCCGAACTATGCTAAGTGTGGCAAGGCCAAGCTTACCGGTTCGCCGGATTAGCCATTAGGTAGCTCCATTTCCCCGGTGTGGAGTACTGGTTGTACCACTTATCTACGACACCCCGAAAAGTGGCACAGCATTTTTGTCGGGGAATTTTTGCGGTCTATAGCACCGACCAATCGATAGTTTCAGGAAGGCGCAACTTTCTCAACAATGCGACTCGAAATGAACGCTGTCGAAAGGCATGCTGACGACCTCTTCACCAAGTACTAAACGCGGCGGCAAGCTTTCTGACTGTATTTGTTCCAGGTTGAAAGTGTTAAAAATCGTTTGCCCATTACATAAAGAAACGTCTTCGTAAAGTCCTCGGCAATCTTAGTCGCAAGCGTGCTATCATGGGTGTTGCTATTGGTACTAACTCATTGTAAATATATAAGAAACAAGTTGAGACGATTTCACTGGCAAATTGTCTATTTTTATTACATAATAAGACACGGAGTTGCACCAAATGGGGCAATTAACAACATTTTAACGAAAGTATTTCCTGGTAGTATATATCAGTCTCTGCTGCCTTGCTACGGAAAGAGAGAAGCGTTATGGTTTAAGCAGCCGCTATCCCGTCTGGTTCTCAGTCTTTTTTTGATTTTATTTTTGCTATTTTCCCAATGTTATGCAATATCATATGGTAATGACTCTGCTCATTCAGGACCTGAATCTCTTCTGAATAAATACCTTGAGATCGAAAAAGAACTGGAGAAAAACTCCGGGTCCGTTCCTTTCCTTGTAGAATCGTCGACGAACACTAATGCCTCCCTTGTCGATATCTACGGCACTGTCAAATATCCTTTCGAGATGGTCCAAAATGAGCTTCTCGTCCCGGCTAACTGGTGCAACATCGTTCTGTCTCATCCTAAGGTAAGGACATGTACTTATACGAAGGTGAATGATACGTGGATGCTCAACATCTATAGCGTCAACAAATCCTCAGAATCTCTTGAAGATGCATATGAAATGAAATTCGTATACCGGGCCAGTGAACTGCAACCCGGATATTTTGATATTGTCTTCACTGCACTGAAGGGGCCCTATCGTACAAAAGACCATCAATTCGAGTTAGAGGCGATACCTCTTGATAAGAACATAACATTTATTCATGGTAGTTATTCTTTTGATTACAGTGTTCTGGTATATTTCGCTATGAAAATACTCGTTGGCAGCAAGACCGGTTTCAGTATAAGCGGTACGGATAGCGCCGGTAATCCTATTTATGTAGAGGGTCTGAGAGGCTCAGTCGAACGTGATGTTGTCTACTATTACCTTGCAATTCTGGCATACCTTGATACACTTCAGTCCCCATCTGATCAAAGATTCGAGAGACGAAACAATGAATGGTATGATTTGACAACTCGGTTTAAAAACCAGCTTTTCGAAATGAAGAAAAAAGAATATTTTACGGACAAGAGTCAGGACTGGAAAAATCAGCAAAGACTTCAAGGTGATTTGAACAGTCAAGAGGTATGCAGGAGGGTAAATATCTGTCTAAGGGGAAGAAACTGATCACAGTCGTGAGATGTGGTAAGAAGTCCGCAATTTCCGGACAAGGCCTCCGTGGTAGATCACAGAGAAAAGTTTTTTTATAGCAGCACAGTCCATTTCTAGAAGAATTCCGCAGGCGAGGGGCAAGTGATGCGGGTCGTAACCTTCATGCAGTCCTCTGAGCCCTAAGCTCTTTGTTATAAGTAGCAGCGGAGAATCCCGATTTTGATAGTTTTTCCCGCAACCAATATATTCAGAAAATCGAAACTCGCATTGATTTCAGGAAGGAGCTATTTCTGAGTGGTACGGGAGGAAGCCGACGGTTCAACTGCCAGGGTTGATAGGTTTGTGCCTGAAAATGTTGGCAAATTGGAGTGGGCCTCGGCCGTATTATTTTTTTGACTATTTCAAATATCGCCTACGGGGGTCCCCAATAGTGCCGAAGAGATGAATCATCCCTTCAGGCTTTCTCAATCTATAACCAGAGAAAGGTTGGATTGAAGAAGCGTACCGGGTGTGATAGGAATTCCAGGACAAACATCTTCAGCTTGCTGTATTTAAATTGTCGGGGATCCCCACAGATTTTTGATGTTACCGGAGACAATTTGGAGATGGCTTGGAGACGTGTTCCTTGGGGTATTTTGGGGAAAGTTAATTTATTTATCAAAGAGATAATAGACGGACTATTGATGCTTGACGTCTATAGAGCTGACAAAATCATCGGCGGCAACTGGCCTTCTGAATAACGTAGTTTTGCGTCAGCTGCCTAAGTATTAACAAACAAGTCAGAAGAAGCTGTAAAACGGTATAATTGGAAGCTATTTAACGTTATTGACCTTTAATCGCCATTGTGAAGCCTTGCAAGCGACCTCGTTTTCAGGCTATTATTAGCACTCAACGATGGTGAGTGCTAATAATAGACCGCCAATCTCACTCAGTAACTTTAAACGCTTTTTCCGTTAAAGCATTAAAGTATTGAAAATTATTTTAAAGGGAGGTTAGTTCAGTATGAAGATCAAGCCACTTAAGGACAAAGTAGTCATCAGGTATTCCGAAGAGGAAAACGAGAAGACAGCGGGCGGCATTTATGTTCCCGATGTAGCGAAAGAGAAACCCCAAAAGGGTACGGTTGATGCGGTCGGTTCTGAGGTAAAGGAAGTGAAGGCTGGGAATCAGGTGCTTTTTGACAAGTATTCAGGATCAAAAATCAAGATCGACAACATCGAGTATCTTATTGTAAAAGAAGAAGATCTTTTAGGGATAATAGAGTAATAAAAAGGAGGACTTAACATTATGGCGGCAAAACAACTTCTGTTTGACGAAGCGGCGAGACAGGCGATTTTGAGGGGCGTTACTGTTCTTACCGGTGCAGTGAAGGCTACCCTAGGACCGAGGGGAAGGAATGTCATTATAGACAGGAAATACGGCGCTCCAACTATAACCAAGGACGGCGTGACCGTTGCAAAAGAGATCGAGCTGAAAGATCCCTACGAGAATATGGGTGCCCAGCTCCTGAGAGAGGTTGCATCCAAAACCTCTGATGTTGCAGGTGACGGTACTACAACGGCGACCGTGCTCGCTTATGCAATTTATAAAGAGGGCATGAGGCATGTGACTGCCGGTGCTAATGCAATTGACCTGAAGAGGGGAATTGACAAGGCTGTAGAAACAGTGGTGGCCGAATTAAAAGGAATGAGCAGGCCTGTTGCCGAGAAGAAGGAAATTGCCCAGGTCGGCACTATTTCCGCCAATAACGATCCATCAATCGGCGAATTGATTGCTGAGGCAATGGATAAGGTAGGCAAGGACGGTGTTATCACAGTTGAAGAAGCCAAAGCCATGGCAACTGCACTTGAAGTGGTAGAGGGCATGCAGTTTGACAGGGGCTATATTTCGCCTTATTTCATTACGAACGCTGATAGGATGGAGTGTGTGCTTGATGATGTATTCATTCTGCTCCACGACAAAAAGATTTCGACAATGAAAGACCTTTTACCCATTCTTGAGCAGATCGCAAAAATGGGCAAGCCACTTGTCATTATTTCCGAAGAAGTTGAGGGTGAGGCGTTGGCAACTCTTGTTGTGAACAAATTGCGCGGGACTCTTCAGATTGCGGCAGTGAAGGCCCCGGGCTTTGGAGATAGAAGAAAGGCAATGCTCGAAGATATCGCCATTCTGACCGGCGGTACGGTTATTTCCGATGACCTCGGACTGAAACTCGAAAACGTAAAGATCGATAATTTGGGCAGGGCCCGCAAGGTTACTATCGACAAAGAGAATACCACAATTGTCGAGGGCGCTGGCGATGCAAAGCAGATTCAGGGCAGGGTAAAACAGATCAAGACCCAGGTTGATGAGACAACGTCTGATTACGACAAGGAAAAGCTGCAGGAACGGCTTGCAAAACTGGTCGGCGGCGTAGCGGTCATTAATGTCGGTGCTGCGACCGAATCTGAAATGAAAGAGAAGAAGGCCAGAGTTGAAGACGCTCTTCATGCAACTAGGGCTGCAGTTGAGGAAGGTATTGTGCCCGGTGGCGGAGTTGCCCTTCTCAGGTGCCTTAAAGCCCTGAATGGCATGAAGTTGGAGCACGACCAGCAGCTTGGCGTGAGTATAGTGAAAAAAGCCCTCGAGGAGCCGATAAAACAGATAATCCAGAACGCCGGCATCGAGAGCGCTATTATTATTGAAAAGGTTAAGGCGTCTAAAGATATCAATTATGGATACGATGCATATAAGGAAGATTTTACCGATATGCTTAGTGCTGGCATAATTGATCCGACCAAGGTGACCAGATCAGCGCTTCAGAATGCAGCGTCCGTAGCAGGCTTGATGCTTACTACTGAAGTAATGATTACCGAGTTGCCCGAAGAAGATAAAAAGATGCCTGCTATGCCTGGAGGAATGGGCGGAATGGGCGGTGGAATGGAAGGAATGTACTAAGAAGCATCGTTTGCAGAGACTTCATAGAAGTCCTGTTGCGAAGGCCATGCGTAAAAAAGGGGAGCAGCCATAGTGGTTGCTCCCCTTAGTGTTTGGAGAGATAGCGATATGGCTTCTGACAATGAAGTGGCAATCAGAAATCCTAAATGATGGATCAACTGTCCTGAGCGCGCCGAGCGGGCGCACTTCGACGCAGCAATAGCATCTGATGCACTTATCATAATCGAAATCTATTTTTCTGTTTTTAAGCTGTATTGCCTTGCTGGACAATATTTCCAGCATTCGCTGTTAACAGGCAGGGGAATTGGATCCACTGTTGACCTTTATCGGCACTCACAATTGACCAAGCTTCGGTTATCCGAGACGTTGTTATTTAGTACTTATACTGCATCTGGATGGGTCACAATTGGACGCCGATGGCGGTTCAACTTTCAATGCCGATTAGCAAAAAATTTGTCTTGCTTTTTTAAATGTCCTTTTTAGTGTGCCGGTAGAGAACAATCCTGCCCCGGCTTTTCTTTCTACAGACATTAAAGGAATTGAAGGAATGAGACGATATATGAAGAATGATAAGTAGAAATCGACATCAAAAAATAGGAGCTAACAAGTATGAGCGATGTAATACAAACGACACAGGAGCTCGAAGTTCTGAAAGTCGGCGGCGCCATTGACCAACGACTATATACAAAGGCAAAAAAAATGCTGGACAGAGGAACAAAAGTAATATATATCTATAGCGCAAGGAGGAAAACAAGAACTAGACTGTTCGGGTTCAAAGTCGACAATATCACCCCTGAAAGTTACTAACATTGACGCCATCAACTCTAATGCTCAATCAATATGTAAAAGATAAAACCTGACCAACTAACGGGTCGTAGGGGCGTTCAGCCTCTCACCCGCGCGATACAGTAGACCTTCTCCTATAAACCTTCACTATAGGGTTGCTTCTCGAATACTTTCCCGTGTAACCTTTCACTTGGTCTCAGTGACTATAAATATAGAGGGGATAACTAAGTAAAACAAATGGAAGTGGAGGATTTATGAGAAAGATTGTTGTAACACTTATAGTTGCATGTCTTTTGTCCTTAACATCCATAGCACCAGTGTTTGCTGGCGGATGGGGAGGAGGGCGCCATGGAAGAGGTGGTGGATTCAATCCTTTGTGGCCAATCACGGCTGCTCTGACCATTCCTGCGGCCGTTATCGGAACCGTAGTCAATCTTGCAGCCACAGTACCAGCGACATACGGTTATGCTGCACCACAGGCACCTGAAACATACTACGCTCCTGGACCATACTATGCGCCAAGAGCATATGCAGCACCGACGGGATACTATGCGCCAAGGGCGTATGCAGCACCGACGAGATATTATGCACCAAGGGCGTATGCAGCACAGCCGAGATATTATGCGCCAAGGGCATATGCAGCGCCGACGGGATACTTTGCGCCGAGAGCGTACTATCCCGTGAGATAATTGGCCTTTTTACAGATAGGATTATTCAAAAAAGAGAGGGAAATCATAGCAGCAGTTTACAAAGAGCCTACATTGGCTTTGCATCTAGCGGACAGGATGAGCCGTCCCGGGTTTTGATCAGCTCAGATCTAAAAATACTGCCCGAGATCCCCATTGCTTTAGCCTGGGGATGAATGGTTGCCCGGAGCGAAGCGGAGGCCATTTCGGCATGGTCTGCCATGGTTAAAAGCATGGCAGGTTTGCCAGAGGCCTGAAACTCCGGGCCTCAGCCCGGAGAGATGGTTCATTTGGATTAAAGAAATGGATCAGTAAATTCACCTATGCGGACTTCTCCGACACCCATTTAAGGGTAAACATCCTTCAAAAGGTGGCCTTAGAGTCGTTGCCCTATTTGAAGCGGCAAAAGGGTTACTCGCAGTATTTGTAGGTTTTGGATTACTGGCGTGCATTCATAAGGACCTTCTCGCGGCTGCCGAGCAGCTCGTTCGGCACTTAATGAAATCCTCACACTTCCCACTTTGGGGAAGGTTTCCCTAAATGAGGGCAATATTCCTCAATTTGGAATGCCTAATAGCTCCATCCAATATATTAATATCATTAAAATCAACTTTTTTTTGAATTATTCCTGATCTGGCACACAAGATGCTGCTATTTTGACATGAGGTGAAGGTTATGCCTACTATAACTTTTCGTAGCGTGATGCAGCACCATCTGAATTCAGTTCATATCTACTGTAGACTGTGCCGTCTTGTTTCCCACAGAATGGCAAAAAAGATTAGCAGAGTTTGGGAGAGGCTAGTCCATCCACTCATTTATTAAGGATGTATTTTAGAGGGACACTTTCGACTCTTCGGCTGCTATCTGCATACCTTTTTCATAGGTCCAGCTTAAAAAAGAAATTAGATTTGCGGTATTCCTGTATTTCTCGGGTGGGCTGGATGTTTGCTTCAGACCGGCTCATTTCTTCTTCTAAAGCTCAGGTGCGAATGAAGGCAACAGACAAACGATTACCAGCGGTTCCTTGCCGGTATTTCGGATCTGATGCTCCACATTACCGGGAATGAATACAACATTGCCAGCCTTGACCGGATTCCACCTTCCATCGCAGAATACTTCGCCCTGCCCGGCGTGGTAGAACATCTCATGCTCCCAGTCGTGGATGTGCTTCGGTGTGTTACCGCCAGCGTTGATTTCGAAGACTCGCATACAAAAATTGGTGGCTCCGTCAGTTTTGCCGATTACAACACGGGCTGCGACACCTTTCGCCTTCTCATTGTTGAATACGGTCGGTGTCACTTCGGAATATTGGATAATCTTCATAATTTCTCTCCTCGGTTTATATCCTAAAAAAGGCAACCATTGGGCATCTTTTATCCGGTAATCGGCCTGCAATTCTCGCACACATTGTCGCTGAGATGCCCGTGCTGTTGGTTAGAAGGTGCTTCAAATGTCTCTCGAATCCTCCCCATTACGTGCACTTCCCGTTTGAAACTGCAAGTCTATTTAGTCATTTCCCTTTTTCCACCACATAATTACTCCAGGTTCAGCCTTTGTAGCGGAAAATCTATTGCCTCGCAGGATATCACAATGGCGCTTGCTGACCCGCTTTTTGTCGAAAAAAAAACTTATATATCAACCCTACAAATCATGCCCCGAGTATGATTGATTAAAGCTCTTGTTGCAAAGCGGGAAATCGGGGACTATATTTCCGGGTATCGCCTGTTCAAGCCCCAGCCAGTTGACACTGGAAGGGTCCCTGACCATGCATCTGTTGATCTCTGCCCGCGGGCCGGCCTGGATCCAATAGATAATCTCGCCGCGCCATCCTTCCACAGCGGCAAAGCCTGATGTGTCAGGAGAAGGGAGTCCGGTATCGGTAAATATAGGTCCGGAAGGGATGTCCCCGAGAATAAAGCGGATGATACGAAAGGATTCCCTTATTTCCTCAACCCTCACCCACACCCTTGCATGAACGTCTCCTGATATAAGCACCGGGACGTTGACCTCGAACCTATCATAAGGAGGAAAAGGGTTCTGCAATCTGCAATCCAGGTTCAGGCCGCTCGCTCGCGCGACGATGCCGACAGAGCAGAGTTCCCGCGCCTTTTCCGGGGTGAGGATACCAGTGTCCCGCACCCTGTCTTCGAGTGATGAGCTCTCGTCATAGATAACCACAAGCCGCTCGAATTCCTTGGAAATAAGGTCCAGTTCAGACAGGACCTCGTTTTTCCCTTCATCCGTGAGGTCTGCCGTTACTCCTCCGGGGACAACCTTGTCCATCAAAAGCCTGTGGCCGAAAAGCTTATGGTTGGTGCGGAGTACCAGTTCCCTGAGTCGTGAGAACTGGTAAAGCATAAACGCAAAGGCTGCATCATTGCAGATGGCCCCGATGTCGCCCAGGTGGTTTGCTATGCGCTCCCTTTCAAGAAAAAGTGCCCTGATCCAATGGGCACGCTCAGGTATTGTGCCGATGGTCATCGACTCAACTGCCATTGAATAAGCAATACTGTGGGCAGCTGTGGTATCGCCGGATACCCGGCCGGCCAACTTCGCCCCGTCTTTCCATGAAAGGGCTTCGAACTTCTTTTCTATTCCCTTATGAACGTATCCAAGACGCTCCTCAAGGTTCAAAACCGTCTCACCTACTGCCTGAAAACGGAAGTGTCCGGGTTCAATGATTCCTGCATGGACAGGCCCCACAGGTATTTCGTATACCCCTTCTCCTTCGGCCCTCGCCCATACATATTCCCCCTTGGTCCTCGGCAACGGACGTGACGCATCATAGGATTTTCTGAGTGGAAAGACATTCTGCGGCCAGTCCTCAAACTTTATCCATGGCCGCATGTCCGGATGTCCTGTCGGAACTACCCCCATGAGGCTCTGCATCTGCCTCTCAAACCTGTAGGCAGGTACGAACTTCTTCGTAAGACTTGGAAATGAGGGATCATCTAAAGGCAGTTCCGACCTTACGATCAGGTATTCGTTGCCGAATCGGTAACAGGCAAAGACAGCCATACCACCACCGAAAGAAGTCTCGTCAGTGGCCCATTCTGCGGCAAGCAGGGCATACGCCTTTTTCAGCGCAGAGGCAGCGCGTCCGAACTTGTCTCGCGGCACGCTGCAGAGACTTACGGAAGGCGGGTACTGTTTCTTGCCGAATTGAACAGTCGTACCCAGCGCTGCGGTGAGGGCATCGGCAAGCATACTCATTTCAGCAGCCCCACTGTAGTGTGGAACCACCTGTTGAGAAAATCTGGAAGATAGAGCCCGATCATCAAAACAAGCGCCATATGAAGAACAACAGGGACATGTGCCACTTTCATGGGACGCTGGTTCAACGGGACTTCACCGGCAACCATCGGCTGGACCATCCTGAAAAGGGCTGCAAAAGCCACTCCGAGTCCTAAAAGCAGAAAGGGGGTCAGCAAAGGAGCGTCCTTTATTGTCGCGGTAAGGATAAGGAACTCACTGGTAAAAATACCAAAGGGAGGCATTCCTGCGATGGCCATGACCCCGAACATCAATCCCCACCCTACCAGGGGGTTCCCCTTGAAAAGACCTTTTATACTCTTCATCTCCTGAGTCCGGTGCATCTGGGAGGCATGACCGACAGTAAAAAATATGGAAGACTTTGCAAGACTGTGGACCAGCATATGCAAGAGCGCTCCGAAGGTCGCTATGGGGCCTCCGAGACCGAAGGCAAATGTCGCGATCCCCATATGTTCAATGGACGAATACGAAAACAGTCGTTTTATGTCCTTCTGTCGCAGGAGGGAAAAAGCGGCCACCAGTATGGAAATAAGGCCAAAACCCATCATGATGTTGCCGGCATGGTGCGTGTGCGTGGAGCCGTCGACAAGTGATTTGCATCTCACCAAGGCATAAAGCGCTATATTAAGCAGAAGACCCGACAAGACGGCGGAAATCGGTGTCGGGCCTTCACTGTGCGCGTCAGGGAGCCAGTTGTGCAGCGGAACAAGTCCGACCTTGGTGCCGTAACCCACCATGAGGAAGACGAAGGCGAGAGACAGAACGGTTGGTTCCAGCCTGCCACTGACCTGGTTCAGGTTTGTCCACAGGAGGGCCTCGCCTCCTTCCCCCAGCACCTTTTCAGCCGCGAAATAGAGAAGGACTGTTCCGAAGAGCGCCTGTGCAATGCCCACGCCACAGAGGATAAAATATTTCCAGGCAGCTTCGATCGCAGTAGGCGTCCGGTAGAGCGAAACGAGGAGGACCGTTGACAGGGTCGCCAGTTCCATCGCTATCCACAACACTCCGATATTATTTGTCAGAAGGCAAAGCAGCATGGCGAAAATGAAGAGCTGATACATAGCATGATAAAAGCGCATGCGGGTAGACCCTATACGCCCGTGCTCCCTCTCCCTCCGCATGTACCTCCTGCTGAAGATAGCAGTGGTCATGGATACGAAAGAGGTCAGGACAGCCAGATAGACATTGAACGCGTCAACAAAAAAGAATTTGCCTCCCGCCATCATCGGACCCTGCTGGTAGACCTGAAGAGCAAGGCCAAGACCTGCAGCAAAGGTCACCGCAGATCCGAGAATATTAATTTCCGGAGCAAACTTCCTGTCACCGACAAAGACAAGGACGACTGCCGCAAATAAAGGGAGCAAGAGCAGTACGAGGAGCATAGTCAGTCCCCTTCCTTTAGCCGTGCCATCTGTTCAACATCGAGGCTGTCAAATGTAGTATGGATGTGGAAGAAGAAAATGCCAAAGATAAATGCCGCAATCAGCACGTCGAGGGCCACGCCCAGCTCTACCACCAGCGGCATTCCGTAAGTAGCGCTCGTGGCAGCGAAAAAGAGGCCGTTTTCCATGGCCAAAAAACCTATGATCTGCGTGACGGCATGTCGCCTCGTAATCATCATGAGGAGCCCGATCATGACAGTTGCAAGCGCCACCGCAAGGGTTGATCGCGTTATTAAGGTGGAATGCTCGGTAATCGGTTCTGTCAGGTAGTACGAAAAGATGACCAGCGCTATCCCTATAAACATGGTCGACGGTATATTCATGACCGTCTCCACCTCTTTACGGATCTTGAGCCGCACGATAAGAATATGAAGGATATAGGGAAGAAGGACCACTTTTAACGATAGGGTCAATATCGAAGATATGTACAGGTGATGCCTGTTTGTGATATAGCCGACTATGGCCGTATTGATGGAAAGGAAAAGCCCCTGCCAGGCAAACAGGTTGATAAGGCCGTACACTCTTCTCTGCACCAGCATGCCAAAGGCGGTGAGGAGCACTATAGCTGCGAGAAAACTGCTTATCTGTGCCATGGTCTGTAAACTCATTTCACTCCAGTATATAGAAAGATAGCATCCCGAGGGTTGCCATCAGGAATGCGGCGCCGAGAAATTCAGTCAAACGGAAAAGTCTCATCTTCGAGAGGCCGGTTTCTATGAATATAAGGCCTATGCCAATAAAGGCAAGCTTCAGCACCATGAAAATAAAGGCGGTCAGCACTGCAACAAAATCTATAGTCCCTGCAATCCCCCAGGGAGCGAAACACGCAATCCCAAGCATTACGAACAGGAACAGTTTCATCATGGCCGCCCATTCAATCAACGCCAGATGCCTGCCTGAATATTCGAGGACCATGGCTTCGTGTATCATGGTCAGTTCAAGATGCGTGGCAGGGTTGTCAACAGGTATCCTGCCTGTTTCAGTAAGGGTGATAAGAATAAAAGCAAGCAAAGCGAAAATAATAGATGGTCTGAGGACCGATTGGCCGCTGTATATGACCTGCACTATTTGACCGAGAGAGGTCGATTTGTTTGCCAGCGATACGGTAAAGATCGACATAAGCATCGCAGGCTCGGCAAGTGAGGCTATAGTCATTTCGCGGCTTGCTCCCATTCCTCCAAAAGCTGTTCCAATGTCCATCCCTGCAAGAGCGGTAAAAAACCGGGCAATCGCAAAAAGCCCGACCAGCACGATGACATCGGCGGTCGGGGCCAGCGGCAAATCAAAAGACAATATAGGGATTATTCCTCCAGCCAGGATGGCTGTGCCGAAAACAAGGTATGGAGTAAAACGGAATATCCATGACGCGTTTTCCGCGAGGATAATATTTTTGGAGAAAAGCTTTGCAAGGTCCCTGTAAGGCTGTAAAATACCAGCGGAAGACCGCCCCTGCGTCCAGCATTTAAGCATTCTTACCCATCCTATAAAAAGCGGAGCAAGCCCAAGGAGCGCAGCGACCTGCACTATTTCTATAAAAAAGGGGCCGGGTTTCATCTCACAAACACCAGCAGGACAATAATCGTTATGAATGAATATATAAGGTATGTTTGTATGCGGCCGCGCTGGAGGTTGCCGATCCCGCGCGAAAACCAGTAGCTGGACTTGATGACCGGTTTGTATATCCAGTACCAGAGGCGGTCTCGCACGCGTAGAAAGTAATGAAGTTTCCGGGGAAATGCCGGATGCGCCTGCTGGGGGGCCGGTCCGAAATGTTCCTTTATATTGAAGAGGTAGCCGAATATCCTCCGTATCGGCATCGAAAAAGAGGTGGCGTTATACTGCATCCTTGCATTGATCTTCTCGAACCCGCAGTCCCATATCGGTCCCCTCTGTATCCGGCCAGCTTTTACATGAAGTATAAAGTAAGCCGCTGCAAAAATCACAATAAAGCCCAGGAGCACGACAAGTCCGGAATAAGAAGCGCGTTGGGGAGCTATAGGAGTCAGCCACATCCAGCCGGCAGCGCCCGCAGACGTGCTTATCTTCGAGCCGAGAAGCTGCTCCGGTATTACATCCATCCACCCGATCACCATAGTGGGTAATATTCCGAGGCCCAGACAGGTGATTGCCGCCATCAGCATGCCGGACCTCATGGACCAGTCCGCCTCGTGTACCAGGGGGCGGTCATGACCCCTCCAGTGACCCAGAAACGTAACACCGAAGGCCTTCACAAAGCATGCTGCGGCAAGGGCGCCTGTAAGGGCCAGCAGGGCTGCGCCTAAAGGGATCAACAGTCTGATCAGCGGAGCTGGAAGCGAAGGCGACAGCAGGAATGCCTGGAAGATGAGCCATTCAGAGACAAAGCCGTTAAAAGGCGGCAAAGCGGAGATGGATATGCAGCCCACCAGGAAAAGCGCCGCAGTCCAGGGCATCAGGTGTATGAGACCACCCATCTCTTCCATATTTCTTTCCTTTGTTGCATGCAGCACTGCCCCTGCCCCCATAAAAAGCAGACCCTTGAACATTGCATGATTCAAAGTATGGTAAAGCGCCGCAATCAGTGCAAGGGCCGCCAGCACGGGCAGATGGAACGAAGTGAATATCATGGATAGGCCTATGCCGATAAGAATAATTCCTATGTTCTCAACAGAATGATAGGCAAGAAGCCTTTTCAGGTCGTGCTGCATCAGTGCATAGAGAACACCCATTACAGCCGAAACCAGGCCAAGGACAAGAACAATGGCCCCCCACCACCACGGGAACACCTTAATAAGGTCAAAGGTGACACGGACGATACCGTATATGGCGGTTTTGAGCATCACGCCGCTCATGAGTGCGGAGACATTGGACGGAGCAACAGGATGCGCCTCCGGAAGCCATACGTGGAGGGGTACGACACCGGCCTTGGCAGCAAAACCGAAGAAGGACAGCATAAAGGCTACCGTAGCCCATTCAACAGGAAACTTGGCCTGCCGCATTGCATCAAAAGTATACCCGTTGAAACTCCCGAACCCGGAGGCAATTCCCGCCATGACCCCGAAAGAAAGAAGAATTGCGATAGCTCCCACATGGGCAATAACTATGTAGAGCAAAGCGGCTTTTCGATTTTCCCGCTTTTCATCCTCAAACATGACCAGGAAATACGAGGCCGCGGCCATTACTTCCCAGGAAACAAGGAAAAAAAGCGCGTCATCTGCAAGCACCACCATGAACATACCTGCGATGAAGAGAGCGTAGAACACAACAAGCCTTGTCACAGGTCTATGCCCAATGAACCCACGTAGGTAGCCCGCTGAATAAATGGATACAAAGAAAGAGAGCAATCCGATTACGGTAAGAAAGAACCCAGCGAGAGGATCGAGCCTCAGGTGAAAGGGAAGATCAGGCAGGCCTATCAAAAGAACTATTTTGCCGGTAATGCGGCTTCCGACCGTCCATATCCCGGCTATAACACTCAACAAAGAAGCTGTTCCTGTGAGAAACGAACAGACAACAACCAGCACGCGCTGATTCTGCCCGAGCAGCACAGCCAGCGCCGGCAGCAGGAAAAGCACTAAAATCGACAGCGAAGCAATTTCTATAGGAGAAAAGATCATGACGTCACGCTACCAACCGGTATTATTTTTTATAGCCTCTGATTTTGTCAAGAAAAGAGCCCACATGATAGGGGTTTCCTGCCAAAAAAAAGGCGCTGCAGTGCGGGAGAGTGTTGTTTTTTTCTCCTCATAACGTTAATACTAAATTTATGAATAACGAACTCATTATTGAAGAAGAAAAGAAGTTGCGACAGCTGAGATTGATCGTTGACCTTACTCAGGCGGTCCTGATGCAGTCTGACCTGACGCTGCATGAGTCGCTGGTCCTGATGAGCAATACAAGAAAGGCAGCTCTTAGCCTCTTCCCTGACAAAGCGTTTGTATATGACCTGATATATACTTCCCGGTTCCAGAGAATACTCGATGAACGTTTTAAGATTCCTGACACCTGGCCGGGCAGGAACTGACTTCACCTGCCATTGCAGAAGGAGTTGTTGTCTATGCCGTCTTACATAGAAGCCTTATAGAACTGGAAAGCCGGCAGGCGGCATTTGGTAATGCCGGAAGGAGCAGCAGGGACAGGATGATACGAGGAGGTCATATGAGAGTAGAAAAAGTTTTATTTTTTCTGTTGAGTGTATTGCTTTTGTCGATGATTGACGCTTGCGGCATCTCAATCATCTCAAACCATAGCATATCGGGCACGGTCACGCAAAACGGATCGGGTCTCTCAGGCGTGACCGTATCTCTAAGCGGCACTTCAACAGCATCAACCACTACCGATGCAAACGGAAATTACAGTTTTGGAGATCTTGCAAAGGGGAGCTACACAATCACGCCCTCGCTTACAGGTGACACCTTCAGTCCTTCCAGCAGTTCTCAGACAGTGAACAATACGAATATCAGCGGAGTCGACTTTACAGAAGGCGGACCGACTGCTGAGGTTACAACGCTGGCAGGTTCAGGAGCAGCGGGTTTTACCAACGGCCCCGGCACGTCTGCGTCTTTCGATTCCCCCAACAGCATTGCCACGGATGGAACAAACCTGTATGTGGCGGATAGTGGTAACAATGTCATTCGCGAGATCGTGATAGCCACAGGACAAGTAACGACGCTGGCAGGTTCGGGAACGCCAGGTTTTACCAACGGCCCCGGCACGTCAGCGGCTTTCACTTTCCCCGACGGCATTGCCACGGATGGAACAAACCTGTATGTGGCGGATAGTAGTAACAATGCCATTCGTGAGATCGTGATAGCCACAGGACAAGTAACGACGCTGGCAGGTTCAGGAGCAGCGGGTTTTACCAACGGCGCCGGCACTTCAGCGTCTTTCAATTCCCCCAACAGCATTGCCACGGATGGAACAAACCTATATGTGGCGGATAGTGGTAACAATGCCATTCGTGAGATCGTGATAGCCACAGGACAAGTAACAACGCTGGCAGGTTCAGGAGCAGCGGGTTTTACCAACGGCGCCGGCACTTCAGCCTCTTTCAATTCCCCCAACGGCATTGCCATTACCGTATCGACTGCTGGAACAAACCTCTATCTGGCGGATACTGTTAACAGTGCCATCAGGGAGATACAGTTGCGTTAAGTTAAGTGGGATAAAGATGACGTTCTCATGGTCCGGTTGAGTAGTGTGTTTTTTTCAATTCGCCTCCATATACTACTTTCGGGTAATATGCAAGCTAACAGGCGATGTGTTATAAAACAGTGTTTTTAGGGTATATATTGTGTCAAATACCCGAAACACACGTTCCCGTCATATACTCGTAGATGAAAGGAGAGGCTCAGTTGCATACTTTAGTGGAATTAACAGCGGGCTTAAGGACGAAGGGACCTGGAAGTCAATTAAAAGAAAGGAGACACAATGGCGGTAACTAAAATATTGGAGGCTATTCCTGGCGGACAGAATTGGGGATCAAAGCCGGTCGGCGCCAAAGGCATCATAATAGTCGTCGTTCTTATCGTGGGCTTAATAGTAATCCGGGCAGTTAACCCGTTTGTCATCATCAACGCGGGAGAGCGCGGTGTTCTCTTGAATTTCGGGGCCGTGCAGCCGACGGTATTTGGAGAAGGTATTCATTTAATACTGCCCATCATGCAGCGTGTAGAAAAAGTCGATGTGAGAATAAACAAATCACAGACCGAGGCAGAATCTGTATCTAAAGACCTCCAGGATACCAAGTCTACGATTGCGGTCAATTATCACATCGCTCCCGATAAGGCGAACTGGGTATTCCAAAACATAGGCCATGAATATAAGGATAGGATTATTGATCCGGCGGTGCAGGAGGTCGTGAAGGCAATTACGGCAAAATACACAGCCGTTGAATTGATCACACAGCGTGAAAAGGTCAGGGGAGAAATAAAAGACCTATTGAAAAACAGACTGCTCAGCTACAATATCCTGGTCGATGATTTTTCGATTATAAATTTCAAATTTTCACAGATATTTGAGCAGGCAATCGAAGCGAAACAGACTGCAGAACAGCTTGCTTTTAAAGCCCAGCGTGACCTCGAAAGAATCAAGATAGAAGCCGACCAAAAAATCGCAAGCGCGAAAGCCGAAGCCGAGTCATTGCGACTTCAAAAAGAGAATGTTACGCCCCAACTCATCGAGCTTAGAAAAATCGAAGCCAATATTAAGGCGATTGATAAGTGGGATGGGCGCTTGCCTCAGATTACGGGCAGTGCCGTACCCTTTATCGATCTTAAAAATCTGGAAAAGCAACACTAAGCATGAAATTGCGGGCTTCCTGAAACCTACACCTTTTGAATCTGTTATAATTCTGAAGAGTTCTGGTTTTCGAGTGCTTCCTGAACATTCCTGGTCTATAGCATTTGAAAGCTCTACCCGAAAAGTGTATAGCTCAGTCGCCAATAAACAAGTGCGAGGGAGGATGATACCCATGAGGGATCTGAAGTTTCCCGAATTAGCCAGTGTGCAGACAGATGCAAGGAGACGTGCCCTCAGAGCCTGTAGATGGAAGTTTCTGAGGTTCTGGCAGATATGGTTGACGCTCATTGCTGTCAACTTATTCGGGATTATTTTGGTAGGTGTCGCAGGTATTTGGATATTCAACTGCTACTATAAAGTATACAAGCTTCGGCGCTCACTTAAATGCCCCCTTTGTGCTCAGATAAATTACCCCCATTCATTCACAGCATCATTCGCGCAATCAGAATGAGAAACACATGAGTGATTGCGGATTGGCCGATCGGACATG
>Ga0181533_1002972_pt1 | contig 18986 bp, 16 predicted proteins | sample PEATcosm2014_Bin_45_FD_119772 | JGI IMG/M metagenome (GOLD analysis project Ga0181533, IMG submission 119772) | Peatland microbial communities from MTU Mesocosm Facility, Houghton, MI, USA - PEATcosm2014_Bin11_60_metaG | ecosystem: Environmental > Terrestrial > Soil > Wetlands > Peat | place... | reverse complement strand
GTTGGGTTCCGGCCGGTACTCCGTTGCGGCGCGTTGCCGCGCCCGCTGCTGCACAATGGCGAAAGAAAACCCAGGTTCGGACTGCGCCGGCGCTTCACCACCCCATGCCGCCAACAGGCACGCCCCAACCGTCAACAGGACGAAAAGCAGGCTCCGGCCGGCAAGCGGCGGTTTTGCGATGCGCATGGTTTGCTGGCTTAGACTGACAAGGAGCCTTCCAGGATGCGCGATTCGGATGCTTTCTGAATGGAGCGCCGGCAGGAGCAGGCGGCCCCGGCCTGGTCGCGGAATTGCAGCTTCTCGCCGCAGTAGCACACCCAACCGGCCACCCGCGCGGGGATGCCCCGGACCAGCGCGTGCGTCGGCACGTCCCGCGTGACCACCGCCCCGGCGGCGACCATCGCCCAGCGGCCGATCGTGACGGGCAAGATAGTGGCATTGGTGCCCACGCTGCAGCCCGCCTGCAGACGGGTCGTCAGAAATCGCTCCGGATACCTCCGGCTGCGCGGACGCAGGTCGTTGACGAAGCCCGCGCCGGGCCCGATAAAAACATCGTCCTCAGCCACAAACCCGTCCCAGAGCGAGACCCCGCACTTGATGGTTACGCGGTTGCCCAAAATGACTTTGCCTTCTATGAAGGCATGCTCGCAAACATTGCAGTCGTCCCCTACGACTGCGCCATTGGCCACATGGGCAAAGGCCCATACGCGCGTGCCCGCCCCGACTGTCGCGCCGGGATCCACCAGTGCCTGCGGGTGAATGAATGCTGTGGGTGAGATCATAAATAGATTTCATTTCAAAAAGTGCGTTCGTCCTCGCAAACTGGCGATTGTTGATTCAACGGACATGGGCGCCCTCGAAACTTTTGCCGATTTGAACCCCCCCCCGAGACTCGATGTCAACGGGCCTTCCCCGCGCCATGGCGCCACTCCTCCGGTCACCCGCGACTCAGCGAGTAGCGGCAATACATCCTAACCAAACAGAAAAATATCATTCATTCGGAAACCTCACCATGGGGTGAACCCCCCATTGTCCGGGTTCATCGCGCTTTTAGACCCAAGTCCGCCAGTGACCGGACATGCCAGACCCATCGGCTATCAGCGTGTTCAAGTACCTCGCGGTGGCTACAGCGCCCTTGTGGAGCGTGGCGGCAGAGCGAAGCGCCGACCTGCACTTACCCCGGATCATGCTCGTTTATCAGACCGTGGCGTGAGCGGTGCCGCCCCAGCCGCACATCTCATTAACGCCGCCGCTTCAGCGCGGTGTACGTATGGGGGCGAGCCGTCCCAGCCGTTTCAACGGCTTTCCGCCCCCCCTCAGGCAAACCGTTGAAGCGGTTGCCACGCCTCAAGCGCCTCTTTACACCGGGCTGAAGCCACGGTGTGAATGAGACGTCTCCCCGGGTAAAGGAACAAGTGGGGTAAGTGCAGGCGCCGACGCCGCTTTTGCTCGGGGACCAAAGTGGTGTCGCGCCTGCGCGCCATAGCGCTACGGCGCGCAGGCGCGCTTCGCTTGCCACCGCACTCCATAAGAATTGAGCCGCCACCGGCATATTTCAACAGGTTCCTATTGGCTATCGTGGCTCTGTGCGAATACTTCTGCACTGCCTTCTCATCAGAGCGGCCTGCGCCCGGAGATGACATTGACCAGCACCATGATTAGCGCGATCACCAGCAAGATATGGATTACCCCTCCCAGTGTGTAGCTGCTCACCATGCCGAGCAGCCAGAGAAGGATGAGGATTACTGCAAGTGTGTATAACATACGTTTTCGCTTTCTGTCTGTTTTGGAACCGCGACCGGCGGGCGCCCCTTCGCACCCGCCGGCGGGGATTCCTCTAGATTAACTTCCTGGACACAACCACCTAAGGCGCGATCTTATCGCTCAGCCACTGCCGCGCCTGCTGGAACTTCTCCTTCACCTCACCGTAGCCCTCCTTAAGGCGGGCTTGGACGTCGGCCCATGTGGACTCCGTCGAGTTCCTGGCATCATCAAGCTGTTTGGTCAGCTTGGCCATCTGGCCGCGCAGGGCCTGAAGTTTAGGCTCCGCCTCGGCTTTGACGGCGTCGGTGGACTTTTCAATCTTGGCCGAGAGTTGGTCCAAGTCGCGGTTGATGTCGGCCAATCGGGCTTGCATTTTCTCCACGAACTCGGCTTTCTGCGCGTAGGCATAATCTTTCATGTCCTGCGCGGCCTCCTTGGTTTCAGCGCGGATCTTTTCCAACTGCTTGCCCGTGGCCTCCCGATTGTCGGCTGTGGCTTTTTCGGATTGCTCGCAGCCCGCCGCAAAAGCGGCGACGGCGATGAGGGTGAGGATCAGGGATTGATGTTTCATAAGTATTGTCCTTTCTCTTGGTTAATTACTGACGTTTCGGGTTTGCGGCCGCCCCGGCCTGCGAAGGCTGCGAAGCCGGCGGTGGCTGCGAAAACTGCGAAGGCTGCGAAGCCTGCGCCGCCCTCTTCTTCTTGTGGCCGTACCCGGGCAATTCGGACACGTCCGTCCGGCGCCACGGCACGACCAGCACCTTGTAGAGATGCAGGTAGGCGCGGCCGAGCATCGGGCCCGCCGATTCGAGATAATGCCCTGAGGCCCGTTCGTAGGCGAAGAGCGCGAACTTGGCGATCGAATCGGAGCGATGGCTCTTGTACAAGACGATTTCGGGGGTTGTCACCGGCCCGGCTAACGGAATAGGCACCGCCATCGCAGGCACCCCAACAAGCATCTCCGCCATGTCCATGCTCAATGCGTCGGAGCGAATCTCCACGATGACGTCCGCCTTGTCGTCGGTTTTCATGAGCAATGCCCCGCTGGCGGAAACCCGCTGGCGCATCAGGCCGACGGCCATGCCCTTGTCATAGCTTTCGAAGTACTTGTCCTCCAGAAAGACCTTCTTCCCGTCCAGCCAGGGAAAGTGAGTGTCCTCGAGCGCGCGCTCGGTGGCGCTGCTGAGGAGGAGTTGCTCCGTAGCGGTGCGCGCGGGCGTGGACTCCTTGACGGTGCTGCAGCCGGAGACCAACGCGATGAGCAACGGGCAAGGCAGAAGCATGCCTGCCAACCCAGGTCTGATGGTGATGGCTTTGGTTTTCATGTTTTTTCCTTTGGTTGGAGTAAAGCAGGAGTCATGCCGGGAGTCATGCCGGGACCGAATCGCTGCTTCGGAAAGGCGGCTCGGGCGAATGCCTCCCATCGGGCGAGGCTCGTCTCTTGCGATGTGCGTGGTTTCGCGCGCCATGGACGGGCAAACTGTGAAGGTCGAGATGGCCGCTGCGGCCCAAGTCCGCCCGGACTCGGGGCAGGTGTTGCGGAAGGGTTTCCTGAACGAAGCCGATGAGTTTTTCACGGATGTCGCAGCGCAAATCCCAGGCCTTGCTGGAATCAGCCGCCGTGGCGAGCACGCGGAGCTGCATGGCCCGGTCGGTTGTGTCAGTCACCTGGAGGTTCCAGAAACGCTTGTCCCAGAGAGGATTGGTTTCGACGATTTGTTGAACTGCCCGCCGCAGTTCGCCCAGGGGCAGCGAGTAGTCGACCCACAGGCAGACCGAGCCGAGGAGCTGGGCGGAGACACGGGTCCAGTTCTGGAACGGTTTTTCGATGAAATAGCTCAGGGGCACGATGAGCCTGCGGTCATCCCAGATATGCACGACGACATAAGTGAGGGTGATTTCTTCGATGCGCCCCCATTCGCCTTCGACGATGACGACATCATCGAGGCGGATGGGCTGGGTCATGGCCAATTGGAAGCCCGCGAAGAGGTTGGCCGTGGTGCGCTGGGCGGCCAGGCCGAGGATGACGCCGATGACTCCCGCCGAGGCCAGGAGGCTCGTGCCAAACCTGCGCGCCTCCTCGAAGAGCATCAGGACCGAGGCGGTGGTGAAGATGGCGATAATAACGTAGAGGGTGTTGCTCAAAACGTGGATTTGGGTGTACACCTTGCGCGCCCGCAGGTTGTCCGTGGCGGTGATGTCGTATTTGGCCAGGACGGCCCTCTCGCCCAGGTTGACGATCTGAAAGAGTATCCAGGCGACGGCGCTGATAATCAGGATGCTGCTGCCCTTTCCAACAACGGCGGCGTATTCCGGGGGCAGACCGATGAGCGGCAGGGCGAAGATGATGCCGATGATGGGCACAATCACGCGCAGGGCATTTCCCAGGAGCGGCGCCAGCAGGCTCTCGAGTTTGCTTCTGCTCTTGCCGGCCCGAGCGGCAAGACGCGCCTCGAGGATTTGCGTGAACCTCAAAAAGAGCCAGAACACAACGGCAAAAACGCCGAGGTCAAAAAGCTTGTCGAGAAGCTGGCGAATCGGGTGGGGGCCTTCGCTGGAGGAGAGCTTCAAAAGCAACGGTTTGACGGCCAGGTAAATGCTGCAGACCCAAACCAGCAAGTAGATCGGCTTGTCGACCGTCCGGACCAGGTGCGTTCGCGCTTCCTTGGATTCCGGCGCAGTTTCGATCCGCTCCATCCTGCGCCGGAAAAAGGAAACGGCCAGGCGATTCGCCAACAAGAGCAGGAGGACGAAGGCGAGGAACACTCCGAGGTCGGCCCAGGAAAGGGGGCCGAGCGCGGGCGCGTACACGCCCGGGCCAAAGAGGCGCTCCATCCCGCTGGAGAGCAGCCTGGCCAGGCTCGCCGTGAGGGCGTCAAGAAAGTTCATTTCGCTCTTTGCAGTGTTCATAATATCCGGGACTTGGAATAGCGATTGCCGTGCCATCGAAACAGAGCGATATTGGGTGCGCAGGATGGAAGCAGTGCAGGGCGGAGGGATGAACCATGCGGCACACGGATGGAACATTTCATGCCACAATGGTTTGACTTATGCCATCGGGGTGTTCCGGCGGCGGAATTGCGGCGAGCCGGGCTTGCAGGCATGGAAGATGCCCTCAAACGACTATGAAGAAGACATCTATGAGAGTGTTGGCCTTGCTGACAGGACTCAGCGCATTATCGTTGATGGCTGGCCTGACGGGTTGTGCCGGCCACCGCCTCAGCCAGACCACGGGCCAACGAATGGACGACAATCGCGCGGCCGAGCCTAGCTACGATCAAAACACCGACCAGCGTATTGAAGACAGCCGGATGGCCGAGCGAGTGCGCGAAGCCCTGGCTGCAGGGGCTGATTACAAATACGACGGCGTAAGGGTCATCGCCAGCAACGGCGTCGTCCAGTTAAACGGGTTTGTCAACACGCGCGCCCGGAGGAACAGTGCCGTCGAGGTCACCAGCAAAGTTGCCGGCGTGAAAAGCGTGGAAAACAACATCACCGTCAAAGAGTGAGCCATTCCGGGCAAGGGAGCATCGTGCGCGCCATGATTCAGTTTTTTTCAGGCCTGCGGTTCCGGCTGGTGCTGCTGGTGGTGCTGGCGTCGCTCCCGCCGGCGGCGCTGACGCTGCACCTTGCGCGGCAGGAACGCCAACGGCAGACCGCCGCTTTGAAGCAACGCTCCCACGAGATGGTGCAACTCGCCGCCCGGAAGGAAGACGAGATGATCGCCGGGGCGCGGCAATTGCTGCGGGCGGTGGCGGAGTCCTCCCAGGTGCAATCGGCCCGGTGGGCCGACTGCACCCGGCTGCTCCGCAGGCTGTTCGCAGACTACCCGCGCTATGCCAACCTGGGAGTGATTAAGACCAACGGAGACGTGGCGGCCAGCGCCCTCACGCTCGCCGAACCGGTCAACCTGGCCGACCGCTCCTTCTTCCAGCGCGCGCTCTCGACGCGCGACTTGTCCTTCGGCGACTATGAGGCCAGCCCCATTACCGGCAGGCCCAGTTTCATCCTCGGCTATCCGGTTTTCGATGCCTCCGAAACTGTCCGGGCCGTGGTCTTCGCCGCGCTGGACTTGGACTGGGTCAACCGTTCCGATTCTGCGCTCCAGATGCAGTTGCCCCAAGGGGCGGCGTGGACCAAAACCGACGGCAATGGCACGATCCTCGTGCGTTACCCGCCGCCGGAAAAGCCGCTTGTCGGCCAGCCTCTGCCGGAAAGGGCGCTCTTGAAGACCTTCCTGGCTCGAAAAAACGGCGTGATCGAGGCGGCGGACGCGAAGGGCTTGTCCGTTTTCTATGACTTCACGTCCACCCGCAGCGCGCTGGTGGCCGGCAACGTCGTCAGCATCCTGAGCATCCCCCGGAAGGCCCTCTTCGCCGAGGCGGACCGCATGGCGCTGCGCAATCTCACGAGTGTCGGGCTCGTCGCCGCGCTGGTCCTGGTGCTCGGCTGGATCGAGAGTCGTCACCTGATCTTGCGCCCAATCCGGGCGCTGGTAAACTTCACCGCGCGGCTGGCGGCGGGGGATGACAGCGCCAGGGTGGGCTTGCCCCGCACCAGGGATGAATTGGCACAACTAATGAGCGCCTTTGACAGGATGGCCGAGGCCTTGCAGCACCGCGAAGAGGCGCGCCGGCAAGCCGTGAAGCAACTGCTCCAAAGCGAGGAACGATTTCGGGCCCTCGTGCAAAACTCAACCGATGTGACCTGTTTGACGGACAAAGATGGCATCATCCTCTATCGCAGCCCGAATCTCGAGACCACCTTGGGCTACGGGCCTGCCGAGGCGCTGGGGAAAAGCATCTTCGACTATTTCTGGCCTGAGGACCTGCCTCGCGCGCAGAGCAGGCTGGTGGAATTGATTAAAGCCCCCGGCGACACACAACGAGACGAATATCGGCTCCGGGGTAAGGACGGGTCGTGCCGGTTTGTGGAATCCACCAGCTCGAATCACCTGGAGGACCCCGCCATCGGCGGGATTGTCTTTAACTACCGTGACATCACCAAGCGCAAGCGGGCCGAGGCAAGACTCAAGGCATCGAGCCAAAGACTTCAAGTGCTATCGCGCCGGCTGGTGGAAGTGCAGGAGACCGAACGCCGGCATCTCGCGCGCGAGCTGCACGACGAGGTCGGCCAGGCCCTCACGGTTGCGGAACTCAACCTACAGGCGATGCTGCAGTCGGTGGGCGTCGGCGCCCTGGGGCCGCGCTTGAAGGAGAGCCTGGAGGTGGTGGAGCGCGTGCAGGAACAAGTGCATGACCTCGCTCTGAACCTGCGCCCCTCGATGCTCGACGATTTGGGCCTGGAGCCTGCCTTGCGCTGGTACACACACCGGCAGGCCGCCTTGGGCGGGATGCAGGCCCAGGTCCTGGCGGACCCTCTGGAGCAACGCCTGGATGCTATAATCGAAACCGAGTGCTTCCGCGTCGCGCAGGAAGCGCTGACCAACGTGGTCAAACATGGCAAAGCGCGCACCGTGACCGTGGAACTGAGCAAGAACAATGACGACGATCAACTTCATCTGTCCGTGCGTGATGACGGCGTCGGTTTTGATGTGGCCAGCGTTCGGGCACGAGCCGTGCAGGGCGCCAGCCTGGGCTTGCTGAGCATGGAAGAGCGCGCGGCGCTGGCGGGCGGGGGGGTGGAGTACGATTCCACTCCGGGGCGAGGCACGGAAGTCCACGCCTGGTTCCCTTTAAAATGGGCGCAGCCGGCGATCTTGACGGGAGCTATATGAATATGAACACCTCGGACAAATTGGGCGCCCCGGCCAAAACCAGCCGGGTCCTGCTGGCCGACGACCATACCCTCGTGCGGGCCGGCATCCGGTCGCTCCTGGAAAAGCTTCCGGGAGTCGCAGTGGCGGGTGAGGCCAGTGATGGCCGCGAGGTCATTGACCTCATCAAAGCGCGGCAGTCGGACCTGGTGCTGATGGATATCTCGATGCCCGGCCTCAACGGCCTCCAGGCCCTGGCGCGCATCACCCGGGACTTCCCGCGCGTGCGCGTGATCATCCTCTCGATGCACACCAGCGACGAGTACGTCTTGCAGGCCCTGAAATCCGGCGCGTCGGGCTACCTGCTCAAACGCGCGGCGACCGCCGAATTGCCGGCGGCCCTCAAAACGGTGGCCGGCGGGGCAATCTACCTTAGCCGGGAAATCGCCAGCCAGTTCCTCAAAAAGTTCCCCCTCCGCTACATCGCCCGCTGCACCAGCCCGCTCGAGCAGTTGACCCCGCGCCAGCGCGAGGTCCTCCAACTGCTGGCCGAGGGCCAGACCACCAAGGCCATCGCCCTGACGCTCAAAGTCAGCGAAAAAACCATCGAATACCATCGCTCGAAGTTGATGGCGCGCTTGAGTATTTTCGACACCCCGGGGCTGGTGCGTTTCGCGCTGCGCACCGGATTGGTCTCGCAGGAATCCTAACTACTTCAGCCGCTCGGTCCGGGCGCCAGGCCCCAACGGGCCAGGATCCTTTTCTGCGCCAGACCGAACACAAATCGGTCCAGCAACAGGCCAAAAAGGACGGTCAGCACCATGACGCCGATCACCTGCGCGGCGTCGTTCAATTCTCGTCCCATTTGCAGCAGGAAGCCGAGGCCGATGGTGGATTTGATTAGTTCGGCGGACACGCCGCCATGCCAGGCCAGCGTCCAGCCCAGCTTCAGCCCGGTGACGATGCTGGGCAAGGAAGCCGGCAGGATGACCCGCGCCGGCATCGCGCAGGCGGGTGTGCCCAGCGTGCGCGCGACCCTCAGGTAAATCAGCGGAATGTGCTGGATGCCGTCGGAGGCAGTCAGGGCGACCGCGGGTGCCGAGCTCATGATAATGACGAAGTAAATCCCGTGGTCGCTCAGGCCGAAAACCAGCAGCGACACCGGCACCCAGGCCGCCGTGGGCAGCGTCTGCAATCCCAGGAACAGCGACCGCAGACAAGCGTTGACCACGCGGCTCATGCCCATGACCAGGCCCATCGCCAGGCCGATCGAGGCCGCGATGGAGAAGCCGATGCCCATTCGCTCAAACGTGGCCTCGAGGCTGGGCCACAGATAATCATCGACCGTCAATTCCCAGAGACGCCGCGCGACTTGCAGGGGAGAAGGAAACAGGAAGTCGGGCATGAGTTGGGCCCAGAACAGGGCCTGCCAGGCCGCCAGAATGAGGAGGTAAAACCCCAGCACGTAGTATTTAATCCGGCCCTGGGGAACTCTGACTCTCATGGCCTCAGGCCTCCAATTGAGCCATAATACCCGCGCCACATTCCGCCACGACCGGATCGTTGATATCGCGCGGGCGCGCAAGGCTGATGGTGATGTCCGCTTTGATTTGTCCGGGCCGGCCGGAGAAGACCAGGACGCGGTCCCCCAGGCAAGCCGCCTCGCGCGGGTCGTGCGTTACCAGGATGATCGTCTTGCTGGTGCGCTGCTGAATCTCCTGGAGGTCTCCGTAGAGCTTGGCGCGCGTCAAGGCGTCCAAGGCCCCAAACGGCTCATCCACCAGCAGCACCTTCGGGTCCGGCGCCAGGGCCCGGGCCAGCGCGGCGCGTTGTCTCATCCCGCCGGACAGTTCATGGACCCGCGCCTCCTCGAAGTCCCCGAGATGGACCATCTCAAGGAACCGTCGCGCGTGCGCACGCCGCGCTCGGGGCCTGAACCTGAACCGGCGTTTCAGCCCGTACATGACATTCTGGATCACATTGAGCCAGGGAAACAGGCCGTGTTCCTGGAACATCAGGAGCCGGTCGCGATGCGGCCCTTCGACCGACCTTCCATCAAGTGAAACTTGCCCCCGCGTTACCTTTTCAAAACCGGCGATGATGTTGAGCAGCGTCGATTTGCCACAGCCCGACGGGCCAAAGAAAACGACGAACTCACCTTCCCGGATCTCTAGATTGACCGGTCCCAGCGCCGCCATGGCCTGCGCCCCGTTGGAATAGGTCTTCGAGACCCCGGTCAACTTCAGCTTGACCGGGCGCGCCGCGACCGCCGCCGGCGAATTGGATTGAGCGTCGTCCATGACCATCAAGGCGCCGGCCCTTCGATCGCCGGCAGATTCTTTTCCTTCAATACGCCCTTGAGGAGGCTCAAGGCATAGATGCCGCCCAGGGCAGGCTCCTTCCGCAGAAACCCGATGCGGCGGGACGCTCCGGCTGACTGCCTCAAGGAGGCGCAACTCGGGTCCCACGTAAACTCGACCCTGGCCATGGCCTTTTGTATGACCGGGTCCTGGAGCGGCTTGCCCGTTTCCTTCTTGAGTTGCTCGTTCAAAATGGCAGCGGCGGCCGTTTTGTCCGAATTGATGCGCGCCGTCACATCGACCAGAGCGGCGATCAACCTCTTCATCGTTTCCTGGTTTTCAGCGAGGAACGTCCGGCGCGCGACCAGGTGCGTCGTCACGTACCTTCCCCCGGGCCAGAGCGATTTCTCCTCGAGGAACACCTGGCCGCCCCCTTCCGCCTCGAGGCGGGACAGCCACGGTTCCACCGTCCAGGCGCCGTCGATCTGCTTCTTCTTGAAGAGGGTGAGCTGGTCCGGATTTGACAACGGCACAAGGGACACGTTGCCGCCCCGCTCGCGCAAGCGATAGCCCATTTGCGCCAGCCAGACTCGCGCTGCGACATCCTGCGTGTTGCCCAACTGCGGCGTGGCAATCGTTTTGCCGGCAAAATCCCTGTCGCTATGGATGCCCGAGTCCTTTCGCACGACCAGTCCGGCGCCGCCGCTGGCGCTCCCGGCCACGATCGCGAACTTCTCGCCCCTGGACTTGACATAGCCGTTGATCGTGGGACTCGGACCGACGAACGTCGCGTCCACGGCATTCGCAAAAAGCGCCTCGATGGCCGTCGGACCGGCGGTGAACGCCGTCCATTTGATCGGCACGCCGATTCTCCGCTCGAACTCCCCCGTCGCCCGCGCATAAAGAGCCTGCGCGTGTGTGATGTTCGGAAAATAGCCCAGCCGAAGTTCCCTGGCCTCGGGTTGGGCAGCCGGAAGGCGCGCGAGCGGCACGAGGGCCAGAACAAGGGCCGGCCATGGAAGTTTTCCTGACATTTCGTTCAAGACCAAGTCAATCGCACGCTTTCGTGGCGGGCGCAAGTGGGCGGGAGATTTGTTCATACAGATGATTTGTTCATCTCCGGCTCCTATGCCTGCCTGGCGGGGCGGGCATCCTGCCTGCCCCACCCTGGCTCGCCATCCGAGCGAAAACCGGGATAAGCGGTTGCCGTGCCAAGGAAAGCGGGCGATAGTTTACGCGCAGAATCGCAGCATTGCAGGGTGGAGGGATGAATCATGAAGCAGACGGATGGAACATTTCATTCCAAGGATGGTCTGACCGGTGCCACCGGGAGCGTTCCGGCCGCGAAATTGCGGTTGGCGGGGCTTGTGTTGACGGCGCTGCTAGGCTCGCTGGCGGCCATCTGGGTGGGCCGGACGACCTGGCGGCGGGTCGAGAGCCTGCAGCGGGAATTTGCCGGCCTGAAGGCCGACAATTTTTACCTGGGCGTTCACGTGCGCGGCGAGGTGCAGCGATTGAATGACACTTTGCTTCGCTACCGGCTCCGGGGCGATACCAACGACGCGGCGGCCTTCCGCGCGGACGCGCGGGCTTTCAAAGAGTGGCTTGACCAAAACAGCGCCAACACGACCACGCCGCTGGAGCGCGAGTTCTTCGATCGCCTGACGACTGCGTACGACGGCTATTTTGCGGAGAGCACGCAGGTGCTCGAGGCCAGCCCCGGGTTTCTGCGCTTGACCCCGGCGCGTGATTTCAAGAAGAGCTACGAGAAGGTCCAGAACCAGTCGCGGGATTTGTTGAATTTGTGCGATTCATTCATCGGCCAGCAACGCTCTTCTTTCGCCCGTTTTCTCAAGGAATCCAACGACACGCTGACCACCTTCAAGCAGTTGCTCGAGCTCTTGCTGGCGGTCATGCTCACGCTGATGGCGGTGCTGGTCGTCCTGGTGTATCGCGGGATGATCGCGCCGTTGCGCGCACAGTTGGCCGAGACCCATGCCCTGATTGGGCGCCAGGAGAAACTCGCCTCGCTGGGCGTCCTCGCTGCGGGGGTCGCCCACGAAATCCGCAACCCGCTGACCGCGATCAAATTCCGCCTCCACAGTCTGAAAAAACACCTGCCCGGCGCCGGCGCCGACGATGAAGACGCCGGGGTGATCGGCAGCGAACTTACCCGCCTGGAGCGAATCCTGCAGGATTTCCTCCAGTTCGCCCGCCCATCCGAGCCGGAATTGGCCCCCGTGCCGGTGCAGCGGCTTTTCGACGAAGTGCGCGGGCTGCTTGGCGCGCAGTTGAAAAAGGCGGCCATCGAATTGAAGGTGGACCCGGCTGACGGCGCCTGGGTGCGCGCCGATGCGCAACAGCTCAAGCAGGTGCTCATTAACCTCGTTCAAAACTCGGCGGATAGCATCGGACGAAACGGCGTCATCACCTTGCGTGTTCCCAATGGGGCCGGCTCCGGACCCGAGGGCGGCGGCCAGACCGTGAGCCTGGAAGTCGCCGATAACGGCAAAGGCATCCCTCCGGAAGTCCGGAAGCGGTTGTTTGACCCGTTCTTTACGACCAAGGAAGGGGGAACGGGCCTGGGCCTTCCCATCGCCGCGCGCATCGTCGAGAAGCACGGAGGCCAGTTGCGCTACCAGACGGAACTGCGGCGCGGCACGACCTTCAGTGTGGTTCTCCCGCGTGCCGATGAACCTGAACATGAAAGCTCAAATTCTCCTGATCGAGGATGACGCCAGCACCGCTGCCTCGTTGCAGAAGGTGTTGTGCGCCGAAGGTTACGAAGTGGCCGTGGCGGCTCGAGGCGACGCCGGCCTGGAGCAGGCGCAACGGCAGTCGTTTGACGTGGTCGTCACCGATTTGAGGATGCCGGGTCTGGGCGGGCTGGAACTGGTGGCGGAATTGCACTCCGCCAAACCCAAGCAGCCGATCATTCTGATGACTGCTCATGGCACGACCGAGACGGCCATCGAAGCCACGAAGGTGGGCGCGTGTGATTACCTGCTCAAACCCTTCGAGGCCGATGAACTGCTCGACATGGTCGCCTCCGCCGTCGCCAGCAGCCGGCTTATGTCCGAGCCGGTGAGCATGGGCGAGGCGACGTCGGACCGCTCGGCGATCATCGGCAGCAGCCGGGCGATGCAGGCGATCTATAAGGAAATCGGACGGGTGGCGGCCACGCCAGCCACCGTCCTGATTCGCGGGGCGACCGGCACGGGCAAGGAACTCGTTGCCCGCGCCATTTATCATCACAGCCGGCGCGAGGACAAGCCGTTCATCGCCGTCAATTGCGCGGCCATTCCCGATGCGCTCCTGGAGAGCGAACTCTTCGGGCACGAACGGGGCGCGTTCACCGGCGCGGCGGCCCGGCGCATCGGCCGGTTCGAGCAGGCCAACGGCGGCACGCTTTTTCTGGATGAGGTCGGGGACCTGAATGCCAACACGCAAGGCAAGTTGCTGCGCGTCCTCCAGGAGCGGTGCATCCAGCGGCTCGGCAGCGAGGCCAGCCTGGCGGTGGACGTGCGGGTGCTGGCGGCGACGCACCGCGACCTGGAAACCGCCATCAGGGAAAAGGAATTCCGCGAAGATTTGTTCTACCGGCTCAGCGTGGTCACTCTCACCCTGCCGCCCTTAAGCCAGCGCGCCGAAGACGTTCCGCAACTGGCGAAATACTTCATCCAGCGTTACGCGAAAGAACTCGGTCTCGAATCACCCTCAGTCCAGCCCGAGGCCATCGCGTTTCTGGAGGGCCAGCCCTGGCCCGGCAATGTGCGCGAATTGGAAAACGCGATTCGCCAGGCGATGCTGCTGGCGCGCCCGTTTGCCATCAGCCTTGAACACGTCCGTCAAGTCACGGCCAAGAGCCGCCAACCCCTGGCCGGCGATGACCACGCCCATGCCGCGTACATCGCCGATCTGCTCGCCCGGGCGCAAAGCGGCCAGCTCAGCGACGCCTACGCGCGAATGATCGCCGACCTCGAACCCGAGTTGTTCAGGCAAGCCATTCAACTCGCCCAAGGCAACCAGGCCAAGGCCGCACGGTGGCTCGGCGTCACGCGCCTCAAGATGCGCGAGAAGCTGGCCCAATTGGGATTGCGTCCGGCCCGTGGCGGGCAAGACGAATAGCTGCACGAAAATTGCCTTGCTCGACGGCCTGGATGCGCGATGATGAACATCGTTCGATGACTGGCAAGTTGAAGTTCGCGGCTGCAACGGTTGTTTACCTCACCGTGGCTGCGGCGTGTTTTCCACTTCGGGCGGCGCTGAGTCCGGAAGAACTCTACGAGGCGGCTTTGCCCTCCATCGTGACGCTTGAAGTCGAAAACGCCGCCGGCCAGCGTTTCGTGGGCAGCGCCTTTCTGGCAGTGGGCGAGGGGTTGGCTGTCACGGCATGGCACGTGATTCATGACGCTCAAAGGGTCGAGGCCGGTTTTTCCGACCACCGGCGGGTGGTCGTAGCGGGTCTGGTGGACAGGAACGAGGAACTGGATTTGGCCTTGATCAGACTGGACACGGATGGCCGTCCCCGCATCAGGCTGAGTTCGACGATCCCGCGCATCGGCTCGCGGATTTGCGTCGTGGGCACCCCGAGAGGCTTCGACTTCAGCATCAGCGAGGGGCTCATCAGCCAGATTCGGACCGTGGACAAGGTGCGTTATTACCAGGTTTCGTGCCCCATTTCTCCGGGAGACAGCGGGGGGCCGGTGCTGAACGAGCGTGGGGAGGTGATCGGCGTAATGTCCTGGCGCAAGACCAATGCACAGAACGTAAGCTTCGCTGTCCCCTCGGACGAGGTCGCGCGCCTCAATCCCTCCTGCACTCCCATGCCCTGGCGAGCAAGGGACGGCGTGTCCCATCCGCCCGGAAACGCTACTGACAGGGCAGGGCTGAGCCAAGCCGCCGCCCCCGCCGGCATTCCGAGCGCCACGCGCGGCTTGCCCGACTTTCAGCGGCTGCTGTCTGAACGCGTCGGCCGGCGTATCACCGTGACGGTGGAGCAAGAAAACGCCCAGGAGAGCCGATTCAGCTTTGAGGTGCCAAGACATTTCCCGTAGCGAAGAGAAGGGGATGCGGGCCAGGCGAGCACTGCCCCGGACTTTGGGTGACAATGGGTGTCCGGCAATCCTGTCCCCTCACCCCGGCCCTCTCCCCGATGGAGAGGGAGAATCCTCGCCCGCCAGTCGGCGAACTCGAGGATCCAGGAAATCTCCAAGGCCGTGCGCTGCTCTTCCCTTTCCTCGGGGAGAGGGTCAGGGTGAGGGGGAATCAGGCTCCGAAAATGGGAAGTCAACCAAAGTCCGCGGCAGCGGGCCAGGGGAGGGGGCCCCCGGCCCGCCTGCCCTGTGCGGGTCATTCGTTGGTTGCCAACAGTTGGTCATCGATCAATCTCACGACTTCGTTGAGTCCCCTGATTCGGGATTCGAGGATCGACTTTTGCGTGGCGGTCGCGACCTTGCCCTTGAGGGTGACCACACCTTTCTCCACCGTTGGCCGGACATCGCTGCCGGTTGCAGGGCCGGCATACTGCCCGATGATCTGGTCCACTTGGACCAGGAGTTCACCGTCCGATGGGGTGGAGGGGGGCGTCTTAGGCTCCATATCCGGGTTGGGCAGCTCATCCTCCGGCAGGACCGCCGGCACGGGTTGTGCCGCGTCCCGCACGAACTCACGGCTGTCTCTCGATTCGGTCATGGCTGGCCGTGCGGACAGCGACAGGTCGAACTTCCCGGGGTCGCCGTAGAAACGGTCGACTTTGGCCGCCCAGTCCTGGTTGACCGCAAAGGCCCACGCGCCCGTTGGCACCGCGCTGGCGGAAAGGATTTGCTCTTTGGTGGCGGCCATAATGAACTCCTTCGTGTCGCCAGTCCACTGGAGGTCCTTCAACGGAACCGCCACGCGGGTTCCGCCGATTCCCAGGGTCCCGCCAGACTTAATGATGGCGAAACGCGCGCTATCCGAGTCGAGGTTGATGATGAGGTCATGCACGGTGCCCAGGCGTTCGCCCATGTCGTTGCGGACTTCTCGTCCGAGGATGTAAGCGGCGCTCAGGTACGATTGCTCGTGGGCCGATGCTGCCTTGCGAGGCCCCTGAGTGTTCGGGTTGAACTGCATCTGGCCGGACTGGCCAGGCTGCGGCTGGCTTGGCGGCGTCGACTCCGGGGCCGGCGGCGCCGGGTTGGGTGGCTCAGCCGCTTTGAGGCCCGTCGCCAGGGTGAGGCCCCCGGCCAATAACGCGGCCATCATCTGCTTGTTTTTCATAACTTTCCTTTTGCTTATTGATTATTCATTCATCCCTTTTCCCCTGGACCGGCCACTTGGCCGATGGAAAGGTCTGTAGCGATTGCCATGCCATCGCCATGACCCTCCGCGCCAGGGGGGACGGCGCGACGGTCTTCGGCCATGGCCCCGCCGGGCGTCAAGGGCCTTGGTCGCTTTTGTTCCACAGGTGGTCTTATACGTGCCATTTTCACGGCTTCTGCCGCGTAAAGGAGCGCTGGACTTTGGACATTTTCGCTCCTCGTCACAGCGCCAACGGCGTGGGGCATACCAGCCTGGGCCAACGGCCCAGGTCATGGCCGGAAAGGTGCCAAAGGGCTGAAAGCCCGTCCCATCTGCGGGCATCGCCGGTGGCCGGTTGGTCGATGCCGCGCCGACAGTGGATGGTTCAGACGAGTTTCTTCAATTTGGGATTCTCGGCGAGTTTCCTGACCAATTCTTTAACTTTTTGCGCCTGGTTTTTGTCGGCCAGCAGCGTGGCGTCATCGGTTTGGACCAGGATGGCGTCGCGCAGGCCGACGACGGCGATGAGGGTGCGGCGGGCTCGAGTGCGGGCGTCGAAGATGATGTTGCGGGCGCCGTCCACCTGAATGAAATCGGCGACCGCACAGTTGCCTTCCGGGTCGGCCTTGAGGTGGCGGGCCAAGGCGGTCCAGGAGCCGAGGTCGTCCCACGAAAAGGCGCCATCGGCCACAATCACATTCCGGGCGCGCTCCATGAGCGCGTAATCAATCGAGACCTTTTTGAGCGCGGGATAATCCCGGGCAAGGACCTGCTTGAGTTTAGCGGGGCTGCCGGCGGCATCGAGCCAGTGCTGGCAGGCTTCGCACATTGCCGGTTGGTGCTCGCGCAATCCTTCGGTGAGGGTGGCAAACGACCAGACGAACATGCCGGCGTTCCACCGGTAGCGGCCGGAATTGAGGTATTCGAGCGCCTGGTCGTATTGGGGTTTTTCGACGAACTGCTCTGCGCGATAGAATGCGGTGTTGCCGGCCGGAGCGCCCTCCGGGCACGGCAGCGGTTTGCCTACCCGGATGTAGCCATAGCCGGTGGCCGGTTCGGTGGGCCTGATGCCGATCGTGATGATGACCTGCCCGCGCCCTGCCAGATCGAAGGCGTCTCCCAGGACCCGCCGAAACTTCTTCTCCTCATCGATGATATGGTCGGCAGGCAGCACGGCCATGACGCCGGTGGTGGAACGGGCGCCCACCAGCGCGGCCCCCAGAGTGACGGCCGCGCATGTGTCACGGCCCACCGGCTCGGCAATGACGTTTTCCCGGGGCAGCCGCGGCAATTGCTTGCGGACTTCCTGAGCCTGGCTCTCGTTTGTGATGACCAGGATATTCCCAAGCGGCGCCAGGGGCAGCACGCGCTCGACCGCCTGTTGCAGAAACGAACGCTCCCCCAGCAGGCGGATCAATTGCTTGGGTCTCTTTTCCCGGCTTACGGGCCAGAACCGCTCGCCCCGCCCGCCCGCCATGATGATCACAAAACGCTCCGTGCCATTATGGGTCTTCTTCATGTTCACATCCATGCCTTATACAGTTTCCATTATGTGTGGGCACCCCGGGGCTTGTCAATTCAGTGGTGCGGCGATGGCGCATCCCGATAATGCCCCCAAAATCCAATTTGCCCGCGCGGAGCGCGGCACTCCTTTGCCCCGGAGGGGCAGCGGAGAATAACCGACGGCACCGATGACCCAACACTTGCCGCCGTAGCGACACGGCCTGGATGTTCAGGCTTGGCCCGACCGCATCTATCGAGGCACGAAACCCTCGTTCTACCTGGATTTGCCAGAACTGTTTATCCGGGGTAAGCGCATCAGTCGAAAGGTAGCTCGCATCTTCTTCGTGAATACGTCGCGACAGGGTAGCTATGAACCTTCCATTACGATTGGAAGAAGGAGGTCCTGCCGGCTCTGGCGATGATTGTCGAGAGAACGGGCTATGTGAAATTGGAGGGAGGGCAGTTGGAGGTCATCCTCAGGAGATTCACGGATCGGCAAACCGATTATGCTGCTCGACACCTATGCGATGACCTCAACCGCACGCAACCTGCAACCCTGGATAAGTTCCATTTTCCGATCCACTACCACGTCCTGAGGTACGAATGATTGCAAAAATCGGCGTCGCGCTTGGCTTGCCACCGCACTCCCATAAGAATTCACGCCCCGAGGGCCTCCAGGGCGGTTGACAACGTCAGAACAGCGGGCGGGACGCCCGCCGAACTCGCAGGCGAGGACGCCTGCGCTACGTAGCGCAGGCGTCCTCGCCTGCGAGTTCGGGCCGCGTCTCGCGGCACGACCCATGGCCAGGGCGACTTTGTCATTGGCCCTGGGGGTCTCACATATTGGCGATGATATTCTCGCCGAACTGGGAGCACTTGATTTCAGTAGCGCCTTCCATCTGACGGGCGAAATCGTAGGTTACCCGCTTGGAAGCGATGGCGCCGTTGAGGCCCTTGAGGATGAGGTCGGCGGCCTCGGCCCATCCGAGGTAACGGAACATCATCTCGCCGCTGAGGACGACGCTGCCGGGGTTCACGCGGTCGAGGTTGGCGTATTTGGGAGCGGTGCCGTGGGTGGCCTCGAAGATCGCGTGGCCGGTGACATAGTTGATGTTGCCGCCCGGGGCGATGCCGATGCCGCCCACCTGCGCGGCGAGGGCGTCGCTGAGGTAATCCCCGTTCAAATTGAGGGTGGCGATGACATCGAAATCCTCAGGGCGTGTCAGGACCTGCTGGAGGGTGATGTCGGCGATGGCGTCTTTGACGACGATGCCCTGGGGCAGCCTGCACCAGGGGCCGCCGTCGAATTCCACGGCGCCGAACTCGCGTTTGGCCAGCTCATAGCCCCAATCGCGGAAGGCCCCTTCGGTGTACTTCATGATGTTGCCCTTGTGGACAATCGTGAGGCTCTTGCGTTTGTG
>Ga0181533_1002970_pt1 | contig 18988 bp, 17 predicted proteins | sample PEATcosm2014_Bin_45_FD_119772 | JGI IMG/M metagenome (GOLD analysis project Ga0181533, IMG submission 119772) | Peatland microbial communities from MTU Mesocosm Facility, Houghton, MI, USA - PEATcosm2014_Bin11_60_metaG | ecosystem: Environmental > Terrestrial > Soil > Wetlands > Peat | place... | reverse complement strand
GATCGGCTGCGGCCATGCTGAACATGCACACGCCGACGCCGTTCCCTGCTCCCCCGCCCAACCCGCGCGGGGAAGGCCCCCAACTGGCGGCGCCTTTGCCGGCAATACCGCCGCCCACCGATTCGCAGAAGGCGGTGGAGGAAGCGCGCGCCATTCTGTGGGACAAGGTCGCCATCATTCGCAACGGCAAGCACCTTTCCGAGGCGGTCAAGCGCTTGGCGGAACTCTCCCTGCCCGACCCCCCTAATCCTTCGCGCCAAGCCCACGAAGCCGGCAATATCCTCACCGTGGCTCGTCTGATTGCGCGCTGCGCCTTGGCGCGCGAGGAGAGCCGCGGCGCTCACTACCGCTCCGACTTCCCCCTGAAGAATGACAGCAAACCTCCCCGGCACTCGTATATATTCCAGAATTCCTCTCCCTTCTTTGAGTGATAAATAACAAAGGATATAGGAGGGATGTTACTTGGCGCGCGGTGGCTTCTCAAGGTCGGCGAGCGTGGCAACGACCACTCGGCCTACTATGGTTAAACTCAGAGGACTGCAATGTTCCACCGTATCTTTAGCCGTATGCCAGTAGCCGTCGTCGGGGTTAAAATCAATCAGGTCCACGGCGGCCACGCCGGCGTTCACAAAAGGAACGTGGTCATCTTCGACACCGGTCGGGGAATCCAAAAAGTTTTTCGCATACCCCAGGCGGTGGGCGGCGGCGAACACGGTGTCCGTCAACCACGGCGTGGAATTTGCCTCGCGATGAATAACCAGGTTGGCGTCCCCGATCATATCCACCAGAATCATCGCCTGGATGCGCCCCAGCTCGCCCTGGGACGAGAGCTTCTGGACCAAATGCCGGCTGCCGTATACGCTGTCGGTATCCGTCCACTCCCGCACGGCTTCTTCCCCGTCAAAGAAAACCAGCCAGTAGGTGAAGGCATGCTTGCGGCCTTGCAAAACGCGCGCCAGTTCCAGGAGCAGCGCGGCGCTTGACGCCCCGTCATTCGCGCCGACAAAGCGGAAGCCTTTTTCGAGCTTCGTGTCGTAGTGGCCCGTCACCATCACGACTTTAGATTGCGCGCCGGGGAACTTGGCGATGAGGTTGGTCATGGGGATGGCGCCCGCCGGAGTCGAGGCGGTAAAGCTATCCTCTTCAACCTCCGCCCCCGCATCCTTGAGTTGCGCAATGATCCAGCGCCGCGCCTCCGCCAGAGCCGGTGAACCCGCTGGACGCGGCCCGTAGCTGACCAAGTGCTTCAGGTCCGCAAAAGCTCTCGCGCCGCTAAAATTTTCGGCTGACGCCTGTGCCCCGAGCCAATGCGGAACAGCAAGGAGGAGCAGGAGGCTGCATGCCCCCAGCCCCATCCAGTCTCTTCGAAGCTTAGACCGTCTGTTTGGGCCTGCGAGGCTTTGGAGTGCGGCAGCTTGCTGCCGCTTTGCCCCAAGCCAGCTTGCTGGCTGGGAATTGTGCACACGTTCGAAGTCCTGCGAGCAAGCTCGCGGGGAGGAAAGCGGCAGCGAGCTGCCGCACTCCAAAGCTTCGCTCCGACTGCCAGGAGGGATGCGTTTTCCCGTGACCTGCCCGCCCTTCCAGATCCCGGGAGGGAGATCGTGGCTAGACATCGTCATCTTTCTTTTTCTTTTTTTTCTTCAGGTAAACGAGCCAGGAAAGCCCGATGCTCAAGAAGTAAAGGCCCACCAACGGTATCCAGACGACGAAGATGCTCGCCATGTCATTACTCGGGACAATCCCCAGAGCAAGGATGGCCGTCAACAGGACCGCATAGCGAAAGTTTTTTAAGAGGAACTTGGGCGTGACGATGCCAAAAATCGAGAGAATCAGAATCACCACGGGCAATTCGAAAACCAGGCCCACCGAGACCACCAGAGTAATCGCCAGGTCCCAGTATTCGTTAATGGTCACCATGGGGGTGAACTGCGAGGCAAACTCCAACAGGAAATGAAAAACCTTGGGCAAAGCCAGCTTGTAAGCGAAAAAGCCGCCGGACATGAACAAGCCGCTGGTCATCAGGACAAAAGGCCAAATATATTTCTTTTCGTTGCGGTAAAGTCCGGGCGAGATAAACATCCAAAGCTGATAAAGAACGAAGGGTGAAGCGAGAAAAATCCCCCCCATGATGGAAAGTTTGATGTAAAGGTTGAAGGGATCAACGGGATTGGTGTAAACGAGCTTCGCTGGCAAGCCCAGAGTGCGCAGCGTGTCGGTTAGGGGCTTTGCCATGTAGTCATAAATTGCCCGGTGCTTCCAAAAGCAAATGCCAGTTGTTACAAGGATGGAGTAGATGCTGCGCAGCAGCCTGACCCTGAGTTCCTCGAGATGCTCGAGGAATGACATCTGCTTGCCGCTCAGTTCCGCTTCCTCAGGGTCGGGGTTCGGTGTCTTCGGGGGTGGGTTCTGGATCGTGGTGCCCATAGGTGGAGGTCGTGTCGGAGCCGCTCTCGGGTAAGCGGTCCAAATTCTTGATTTCCTCTTCCAGTGAATTCTTTAGTTCATTTGACGCGCGGCGCAACTCTCCCAAACCCTTACCTAAGGTCCGAGCGATTTCAGGTACTTTCTTGGGGCCGAATAGGAGGTAGGCAACAAACAGTATGAAACCGATTTCGAGAAACCCGCCGCCAAACAATGTGCGCCTCCACTGCAATAATAGGTAAACCCGTGGGTGTTGTCAAGGTGAACCGCAAGGAATTGTCGATCGACGATTGTCGATTTTCGATTGGAAGTAATCAGTTGTCAGCCATCAGTAGTCAGCGGCAGCCTCAATCCTTTGCTTCAATCGGCAATCGTCAATCGAGAATCGGCAATTGACGGAGAAGCCTTTCACCCGAGGCATCGAACCTTGGGCCTCCAAGCCGCATCCAATCACTGGGGATGTAAAGGCCGCATTTTGACCGGACCCTATGTTATACTTAGTCAGCAGGGTGAGGAGCTGCAAATCCATGAAACAAGCACGCCGGTTGGTATGGTTTATTTTGTCGACGGTACTCCTATGTGCGCTCCTGGGAGGGGTGTACGGGCGCCAGGTCGAGGCCACCACCGGCAACGATGACTCGGACGTCAAGGCAAGCTTGAACGCCTTCACCCGCGTGTACGATATCGTCGAGGCCAACTACGCCGACCCCGTCGATCCGGACACGACCATTTATGGTCCGCCGAATAGCAACACCGGCGCCATTCCCGGCGCACTACGGACCCTGGACCCGCACTCCAATTTCTTCGATCCGCGCGCGTTTGCCCTGCTCCGCGAGGACCAGGAAGGCAAGTACTACGGCGTGGGTATGTCGATCCGAGCACGTCCCGGCAAGATGGGCAAGATCGAGACCTTCGTGGAAGCGCCGATTCCGGGGTCGCCCGCGTTTCGCGCCGGCCTACGCCCGGGCGACATTGTGGCGAAAGTCGATGGGAAATCCACCGAAGGATTGATCGGCGATCAGGTGGCCAAAATGCTCAAGGGCCCCAAGGGCACGCAGGTTCACGTCACTATCCTTCGCGAAGGATACGAGCAGCCGTTGGAATTCGACATCACCCGCGATGAAATTTTCCAAAAAAGCGTGGATGAAGCATTCATGATTCGGCCGAACATCGCCTACATCCACATCACTAAATTCGACGAGAACACCAACGATGAGCTCAGCGATGCGCTGCGAAAGGTCAGCGAAAAGAACTTGCAGGGATTGCTTCTCGACCTCCGTGGTAACCCTGGCGGGCTACTCCAGGAAGCTGTCGAAGTTTCCGATCACTTCCTGGAAAGGAGCCAGCTTATTGTTTACCACTCCGGCAGGCATTCCCAGGAAAAGCGGTATTACGCTACCCACGGTGACGATGGCAACGAGTATCCCATCGTCGTTCTCATTAACCGCCTGACAGCGAGCGCGGCGGAGATCGTGACCGGCGCCCTCCAGGATCACGACCGCGCGCTGGTGATCGGTGAGCCCAGCTTCGGCAAAGGCCTGGTCCAAACGGTGTATCAGTTGAGCGAACACACCGGCTTGGCCTTAACCACGGCGCACTATTACACGCCCAGTGGACGTCTGATTCAGCGGCAATATGAAAACGTTTCGCTGTACGACTACTATTATCACCCCGAGCTCACCAAGCCCAGCCATGCCGAGGTCCGGCTGACCGACGGCGGGCGCGAAGTCTATGGCGGCGGCGGAATCACCCCCGACATCGTATTTGCCGATCCCAAGTTGACTCCCGCGCAGGAAACGCTGGTTCAGCACAGCGCCTTTTTCAACTTCGGCAAGTACTACCTGGGAATCCACAAAACCATCCCCAAGGATTTCGAAGTGAATGACGCCGTTCTGGATGAATTCAAGCAATTCCTGGCGAAAGAGAAAATCCCCTTCTCCGACGTGGACATGACCGCCAATCTTAACTTCGTCAAGACTCGCATCCACATCCAGTTGGTGGACTTGATCTTCGGCCAAGATGAAGCCGACCGGCTCGGTATGGCCGACGATCCTCTGGTGCTGAAATCGCTGGATAGCATGCCGCAGGCCAAGGAGTTGATGGCCAAGGCCAAGCGGTATGTTGCCAGCAAATTGCAGAGGTAGGATTCCCGCGCCGCCCGGGACGAATGCCGTCCCGGGCTTTCGACCGCGAACGGCAGAAAGGGCTACTCGCCCTTCGCCTTTCCGACAAAATACTTGATCAGAGAGAGCCCGCCGGTAATGGGGAGGAGGAGAATCTGTCTCCAAATGGCGGCGCGCCCCTTGGCCTTGGAGCGCTCCGACTGGGCATTATCCTTGGCGCGAAAGACCAGCATCGCTGCGTATTTGGCAAAATCCACTCCGCACTTCTCGCATTTCCCACCCTGTAATTGCACGTGCTTGCAGGAAGGGCAGGTGTACCTCAGCGGCGTGTGGCAGCGCACGCAATAGATAATGGTTTCCGAATTCTCCGTCTTGCATTTAGGGCATTGCATGGGAAGCCTTGACCGTGCCGGGAGATCAGCGGTCGCGGCGCGCGCGAGAAAACACTCCCGGCGCCGCCCGTTAGTGATTATACAAGAATGAAACGAGAAAGGGAGTTTTTGGTGGACGCGAAGGGATTCGAACCCTCGACCTCAGCGTTGCGAACGCCGCGCTCTCCCAACTGAGCTACGCGCCCACACGGTCAGTGACCTTTGGAAATATAACACGGCGGGCAAAACGCCGCCAAGCTTCATGGCAACAGGCTATCCGCAAACTTCAAGGCTGCTTCAAGCTGATCCTCCGGCAGTCCGCCGCCCTGAGCGAAATCCCGGGTTCCACCGCCTTTGCCCCCGAATTTTGCCAAGGTCTGCTTCATCACGTCCGAAAGGTTTGCTTTCCCGCCCGGCGTCTGGGAAAAGAAGAGCGCGGTGGGCGTTCCCTTAACGCCGATCAGGGCAATGGCGCCGGTCTGCTTCCCCACGGCGTGGGCAACCAGCTTAGCCTTCTTCCCTTCCGTGGCTTCAAACCGGCACTGGACCACATGCACTCCAGCTTTCACCGGGGCGTGCTGCCACAGCTTGGCGGCTTCCAATTCCGCTAGATCCTCCACCAGTTTTTGCAGAGATTTGCCCGCGTCGCGCAAGTCCTGGGCTTGTTTGGTGATCAGCTCGGGAACATTTTCCAGTCCCGTTGAGAATAATCGCGCCGCCTCACTCAAGGTCGCAAAATCCTGCCGGGCCCGGTGCAGTGCCCGGCCCCCACACAAGAACTCAACGCGCGTCAGGCCTTTGGCTCGCTCTACCTTGCGAATGGTGATGATCCCCACGCCCCCGGTGCGGCTGACGTGGGTCCCTCCGCAGGCGGAAAGATCAAACCCCTCAACTCCCACCAACCGATTGTCGCCTTCGCGAAAGGTGGGTTTTCGCAAGTCGAGTTGCTGGGCTTCCGAGGCGGGCCGAAAGGAAATCTCTACGGGCCGGTTTTGAAAGACCACACTGTTGGCCAACTCTTCGGCTTCTTCGATTTGCTTGGCGCCAACGCGGTCGGAATCGAGATCGATGGTCGCGCTCTCCGTGCCCAAATGAAATGACACCGTCTTGTAGCCACCTACGCGTTCAAACGCCGCCGATAAAATGTGCTGCCCCGTATGCTGTTGCATGTGGTCAAAGCGGCGCTCCCAGTCGATGCTGCCCTGGACGGCTTCGCCCGCCGGACTGCCCGCCAGGATGTGGGCAACCTCGTCTCCCTCCTCGATGACGTCAAGCACCGGGATGGCCGCCAGCGTGCCGCGGTCACTGGGTTGCCCGCCCGACTCCGGGTAGAACGCCGTGCGGTCAAGATATAGACGTGCCCCACGCGGGTCATGACTTGTGCGGATTACTCGCGCACTGAATTCCTTTAAGTAACAGTCGGTATAATAGAGGCGTTCGGTGTGTGCCATGTGTGTTCCGTCAGAACCTCCAAATACTTGTACCCTGTGGCAGTGAGGAAAAGCACGATGGATTCATGTCCGGCCAAGAAGCCATCCCACAACAATTCCTTCAGCCCCGCCAGAGTGGCTCCGCCTTCCGGCGAGGTGATCAATCCTTCCGTCTCGGCAATCTCGCGGACGGCCGTCAGCATGTCGGTATCGGAAACCGCCAGCGCGGCGCCTCGACTCTTGCGCACGGCGCGGAGAATCAAGAAATCACCGATTCCCGCGGGGACACGCAAGCCGGAAGCAAGGGTTTGCGGGTCCTTCCACTCTTCGGCGCGTTCGGTTCCCTCCGCATAAGCCCGCACCATGGGCGCGCAGCCCTGCGCCTGGACGGCGAACATCCGCGGGCGGCGCTCAGCAATCCATCCCAATTCCTGCATCTCCTCAAAGGCCTTCCACATGCCGATCAGTCCCGTGCCACCGCCGGTGGGATAAATCATGGCGTCCGGCAAGCGGCCGCCCAGTTGCTCGTAGACCTCGTAAGCCATGGTCTTCTTACCCTCGACGCGATACGGCTCGCGCAGGGTTGAAACGTCAAACCAGTTTTCCCCTTGCAGGCTCTCGCGCATCACGCGGGCACAATCCTTGATGCTGCCGGGAACCAGCGTCACCTTGGCGCCGTGCAGGGTGCATTCCAGGCGGTTGGCCAGGGGCGTCCCTTCCGGCATGAAAATCGCCGCCTCCATCCCCGCCTTCGCTGCATAGGCCGCCATGGCCCCACCGGCATTTCCCGCGGAGGGAACCGCCATCCTGCGGATTCCCAGTTCGTGCGCCTTGCTCACCGCCACGGCCATGCCGCGAGCCTTGAACGATCCGGTGGGATTTTGCGACTCGTCTTTCAAATAAAGGTCGGGCAGGCCGAGCTTATCCCCCAGACGGCGGGCGCGCAGGAGCGGCGTAAAACCTTCGCCCAGAGACATGATCGACGCTTCACTCGTGACGGGTAGAACTTCCCGGTATCGCCATAAGTCCGGGGCGCGAGACTTCAGCGTCTGGGGCTCAAGCTTGGTGGACGCCCGTCGCAAGTCGTAACGCGCGAAAAGCGTCGAACCGCATTCGCATAAGTTGTGGATTTGTCCCGCCGGATACTTCTTGGCGCAGCGCGCGCATTCCAGATGGGTCATGAAGCACATGTCATTCGAGTCTAACAACCGGTAGAAATATGGTCAATCGGAGATTCGGTAAATTTGGGAACTCGTGAAGCAACTTCACCGCAGTGGCGCTGAGGCAAGGAGTTTTCCGCAGCTTTTTCGCACCGGCGGGTCTGCACCTCTGGGGAGGGGGTTGTAAACTCAAATTAACATTCGCTGAAGTGTACAGCATCGTGCTTTATCTGCGTTTTTCTGCCAGCGCGTGCGACAATGAGACAACCAGCCGCGCACTCGCGGAATCGAAGATAAGGCAACGGACTCGGGCATCCAATCAGGAAGGTGGGAGACGATGGCGAAAGTTTTCAGTTTTACAGCAAAGGCAGCAGTTCCCATTGCGGCGTGTTTCCTGGCGGCATCGATAGTGGGCATGGCGCGCGCCGGAGACAAGGCGCAACTGGCCGGCCACTGGAATTTCAACCAGGACCAGAGCGACGATGCAGAGCAAAAGGTTCACGACGCGCAGATCAACAGCCAGAATCGCGGCAACAATGGCAACGGCGGTGGCTATCCAGGTAGTGGAGGCGGCTACCCCGGCGGGGGCGGAGGCGGCGGCATGGGCGGCATGGGCGGCATGGGACGGGGCGGCATGGGCGGAATGGGGGGCGGCGGCATGGGTCGCAACCGGGGAGGAATGGGGAATGGTAGTGCCGGCGTCAGCAGCCAGCAGTGGGATCGCCTCGCGGAGAATCCCAAGTATTTGCGGATCGACCAGCGCTCCGACCAGGTCGTGGTCACCAACGACTCCGACCAAGCCCAGACCTTTTACCCTGACGGCAAGAAGCATGACGACAAAGACGCGAACGGGAAAAAGATCACGACCAAGTCCGATTGGGAAGGTGACTCCTTCGTTGCTGAGACCAAGCTGAGCCACTCGCAAAAACTCACGCAGACGTTCCGCGTCAGCGAAGACGGCAAGCAGCTCTACGTGACGACTCGATTCGAGGATCCCTCGCTCAGCGGGCCGGTCAGCATCCGGCGCGTGTACGACGTGGGGAAAGCGCCAGCACAGTAGGGCTGAGAAGCGGGCGATTATTGTCCCCACTCAGGCTCTTCGCCCACGCGTCGCACGGCCCACCCGATAAGGCCGCCGGAGCAAGTCTTGTCTGTGCCTCGCGGCTGGGGAGGAAAGCGCCGGGGGTAGATCGACTACCCCGCGCCGCCTTCGCCGCGGTAGTCCAATTCGGCGATGACGGCACTGTCGTTGCGCCAGTGCGGTTGGACTTTCACAAAGAGTTCAAGGTAGACCCTGGGGGGAAACAGCTTTTCCAACTCCTGCCGCGCCTCGCTGCCGATTTCCTTCAGGCGAGCCCCGCCGGCGCCAATCACGATCGGCTTTTGCGAGTCCTTCTCCACCACAATCGTGGCATGGAGGCGCGTGATCAGCGCCCCCTCTTCGAACCCGTCAATGAGCACCGCCGTCACGTAAGGCATTTCGTGCTTGGTGTGGCGGATGACCTTTTCGCGAATAATCTCGCCCGCCAGGAACCGTTCCGGCTGGTCGGTGTATTCGTCGGCAGGAAAGTATGCCGGGCCCTCGGGCAGCCGCTGGACGATCGCCGCGAGCAATCCCTCCAGTCCCTCCCCGTGCAGGGCGGATATCGGAAAGATCTCCTCAAATCCGTAAAGCTTCGAGTAGCGATCCATCAGCGGCAACAGGTCGGGCTTGTGCACCCGATCAACCTTGTTCAACGCCAAAATCGCGCGCGGAGAATATTCGTTCAGCAGGTGGATGACAAACTCATCGCCCCTCCCGAATTTCTCGCTCGCATCCACGATCAGCACGGCCAGGTCGCGATCCGCCAGCGCCTGCCGCACATAGTTCATCATCTGTTCGTTCAACCGCGAGAGCGGCTTGTGAACGCCCGGCGTGTCCATGAAAATTACCTGAGCGTCGGGGCGATGCAAAATCCCCAGGATGCGATTGCGCGTGGTCTGAGGAACCGGCGTCACGATCGAAACCTTGGACTCCACCAGCGCGTTCACCAGGGTGCTTTTCCCGGCGTTGGGGCGCCCCACGACTGCGACAAATCCCGATTTGAACGAGGTCGTTTCAGACATGAGTAGAATTCGCGGCAGGCGGGCTGGGCGGAATTATCATCCGCACCTTGAGAACCGTCCGCGGGTTTGCCTCCAGCACTTCGAACGTCAAGCCGTGACTCACCACTTTTTCACCGGCGGCGGGAACGTGTCCCAGTTGATTCATGACCAGCCCCGCCACGGTCGAGTAATCGTCTCCCTCGAGCGGGACGTGCACCTCACCGGCAATCTGCGCCAACTCGGCGTGCCCGGAGAGGATGTAGCTCGAGGCGGATTCCTTGATAATGTCGCGCGCGTGCGGCTCCACTTCATCGCGGATTTCTCCCACAATCTGCTCCACCAAATCCTCGATCGTAATCAGCCCCGAAACGCTGCCGTATTCATCGATCACAATCGCCATCTGAGTGGTGGACTGTTGCAAATCCTTCAACAAGTCGTGGATGGGTTTGGTTTCCGGGACGAAGGGCACGGGCCGCACCAGGTCGCGAAGCGTCGCGCGCTTCTGCTCCTCCGGAGTCAATTCCATCAGGTCGCGCACGCTAATGAAACCCTCGATGTGATCCATTTGGCCGGAATACACCGGGTAGCGGGTCATACGCTTGGTGCGAAATAGCCCGCGCAGGTCTTCAATGGAGGAATTGATTTCGATGGCGGCGATTTCCGGCCGCGGCGTCATGACCTCGCGGGCCACCTTATCGCCGAAGGTCACCACCGATTGCAGCAGCTCGCGATCCCCTTTTTCGATCAAGCCCTCCTGCTCGCCCGTGGCAATCAGCTCCACCATGTTTTCCTGCGGTGACGGCGGCTCGGGTTCCGGTTCGGTGGATTCGAGCAGCCGCGCGATGGTGGTGGAAATCAGGATCGGAAAGGTAAGGGGCAGCGCCCACAGAACCACCCGCCTCAACGCCGATTCCCAGTGCCCCAGAATCACTTCCGGTTCGTCGTGCCGCACCACGAGCAGGAAAGGAATCAATTGATCGGCTATGGCTACGGCACCAAGGACAATGAGGAGCGCTGTGCCAATATCACTCCAAAGGTGGTCCGGCCGCCGCCAGATCAGCAGGCCGGTCAATCCCACCGCGAACAAGTGCATGGCAGCGCCGTGCAAGGCGGAAATTGAAACGCCCACGCGCTCGCGATTGGGGCGGATGCGCCCGTGCTCGCTCGGCCCAAAGACCTTGCGCGCCCCTACCGGCGTCAGCCGCCGCATCAAGAGCCGCAGGTAGGAGGCGACGGAGCCCAGCGCCAACAGGACTGCCAGCAAGGCCATCCACGCGATCGTCAGGAACAATCGTTGGTCCATAATCGAAAGGCCAAACAAGTCAAAACGCAAAAGTCAAAAGGCAAAAGTCAAAAGTTTAAACGACCCCGGCTTTGCCTTTTGACTTTTGCGTTTTGACTTTTGACTTGCTTTTCCTCCCGGCGCCTGCCACGCCCAGTTGGTCGCGCAAAGCCAGTTCGAGCACTATCATTTCTCCGCTATCATGGTCGTGGTCATAACCCAGCAAGTGAAGTACCCCGTGCAGAATCAGCCAGCGGATTTCATTGAGTGTCGAATGCCCTTCCTCGCTGGCATTGCGCCGGGCCGTCTGCACGGAAATCACCACGTCGCCCAGGAAATTCGTGATTCCGGCCCGCTCCCGCTGCCGGGAAAGCGCACGCGGGTCCGGCCGAAGGGGACCATCGGCTTCGTTCCAGGGAAAGGAAAGGACGTCCGTGGCTTTATCCTTGCCGCGGTAAGCAAGGTTCAAGCCGCGAATCGCGTTATCATCCACGAAGCATATATTGAACTCTCTATTCCCCAGCCGCAACCGCCGCCTCAGGTTCCGCACAAATGCCGACAAGGCGGCGGTGCGGACCCCATACCGTTTTTGAAGATTAACCAGCACGACGCCTCAAAAGAGCAGTGGTTAGTGGTTAGTGGCTAGTGGTAATCAGTGGTTAGTCGTTCGTCAGTAGCGCTTCGGGGCCAGCCACTATCCACTAGCCACTAACCACTGCTTTTCTCGCCGTTCGCTTTGGCGGCCCGCACCTGGTCAAACTCTTCATAGGCGCGGATGATCCGCTGCACCAAGCTGTGCCGGACCACGTCGCGCTCCGTAAAGTATATGATACTGATACCGGTCACCTTGCCTACGATTTCCACCGCTTCCACGAGTCCCGAGCGCCGCCCGGTGGGAAGGTCAATCTGCGTAACGTCGCCCGTCACCACGGCCTTGGAATTAAAGCCCAGGCGAGTCAGGAACATTTTCATCTGTTCACTCGTGGTGTTCTGGGCTTCGTCCAGAATCACAAACGCGTCGTTCAGCGTCCGCCCGCGCATGAAGGCGATGGGCGCAATCTCAATGATGTTTTTTTCGATATAGCGATCCACGCGGTCTGGGTCCAACACGTCATAGAGGGCGTCGTAGAGCGGGCGCAGGTAGGGATTCACTTTTTCCTGAAGCGTGCCGGGCAAGAATCCCAAACGCTCGCCCGCCTCCACCGCCGGCCGCGCCAGGATGATTCGGCTGACCTCTTTGCTCAGCAGCGCATCCACCGCCATCGCCACCGCGAGATAGGTTTTGCCCGTGCCCGACGGCCCAATCCCAAAAACCATGTCGTGGCGTTCCATGGCATCGATGTAGCTGCGCTGATTCAAACCCTTGGGGGCGATCGATTTTTTTCCGAAGCTCCGGGGCCGGCCCGCTTCCGCCAAACCCCTCAAGCTGGCTTCCGGATCCTGGCTGATGATGCGCAGAAAACCTTCGATTTCCGCGTTCTCAAAGCGTGTTCCGCTCTCCACCAGCACCGCGTATTCCTCCACTAAGCGTTGCGCCCGGCGCACGTTCCCTTCCTCGCCTTCGATCTCCAGCGACTCCTCAGCCAAATGGGCGGAAACCTGGAAACATCGCTCGAAGAGCTTCAAGTTTCCATCATAGGTGCCGACGAGCGCGGGAACACCCTTTCGTATTTTGACACTGGCAATCATAGGCTTCGAAGTGTGAGACACGCCTCCATTTCAAAAGATGCACATGGCGCGGGATTCGGCAGAAGGCCGCCGGTTGGCAATCGTGGGAGGTAGATACCTGTTCATTAATTCATCACGATGCTAATCGAGGCGGCCGCGAAAGTCAAGATGATCGGGCCATCGGACCATCGGGTCATCGGGTGATTTGCGATTTGTGATTTGCAATTGACTCATTGCCCTGCCGATTCAGCCTCGCCATCCGACCCTCTGCCCATTCGCTGTCATCCTAAGCAGCAGCGAAGGATCTCGTCAATCATCACTCGCCGCTCGTCACTGCTTTTGGGGATCGATTTTACGCCCGCAGCCTTCATAATTCAGAATTCACAATTTCATCTATCCCCTTTTTGTTCTGCAACATAATGGAGAGGCGACTATATCTCGCTTATTTTCAGCAATATAATGGAAAGGCCGCTTTCGGACATTTTTTCTACATTTGTTTTCAATAACATAATGGAGGTTACCTTCATTTTTTCCCCCCGCGCTTTTTCACTACCGTAGCCCAGAGAATGAAATAACTATCTTATTTTCAATAACCTAGATTTTTGCAGGATTTTCGCTCTTCATAGCTAACCCCTTTTGTTTCCTGCAGATAATGGAGAGCCGGGGTATTTTCTGGAGCTTCCATCTGCGGTTCCTGGGGCTTCATCCTCATCCGCAGGCGGGGAAACCTGCCGTTACTGAAATCTGACTACCGACGACTGACAACTGTCCTGCCTGTCCTCCCGGTATTTTGTCCTCTCATAGTGGGGATAATCCGAGAGGCGCCGAGCGCCGGCAGGACGCCAGCACTCACCGTCACGGTAGCCTATAGGCTCCCGTTTGTCAAGAACTATTTTGAGCCTACCCGCAACGCATCGTAGCCCGAGTAACGGACGGAAGACCTTAGCCCCTGGCGCAAGAGCCTGTGAAATATTCCCCGGATGAGCAAAAGCGTTTCATCTAGCAGGGTCGACGGCATCGGGGTTCGTTGTGCGCGGGAAGTGGGTATTCCTTGATTCTTTTTCCTTTTTCCTTGAGGTCTTTTTGAGGGGGTTCCGGGGCTCTGCCCCGAACGAAAATTCTTGGGGGATGACCCATGCCCTCCAGGGAGCGCAACCCAACATCGGTGGCGGTCGGCAGGCGGGTAGGCGCGCCGCGCCGGCCTATTTTCTGCCAGGCATTTCATCCCCTTCGCGGGGTGGTTTTCCCCGCCGACGCCGCATGATCTTGTCGAAAGCCTTGAAGTCCGCCCGCGCTTTCTGATCCTCGAAAAACCGGGCCGTGCGCAGGGCCGAGACCTTTTCCGCCACCGCCGTGGCCACGAACTGATTGATGCTCGTTCCGTCCTCTCGGCTCAACCGCTCTACGGTTTCCTTGAGCGACCGGGGTAGTCGCAGCGCATAGGTTTTGGTTTCGCTCATAGTTTGATCATATCATGGGTGATATCACCACGAGATATGCGAGGAAGGCGGGGAACCACTGCCCTTTGCGCCTTGCCTTTTGATTTTCTTTTGCGGCTCCGCAGCACGGCGCACGCCGCTTTGAGTTTGGCGTTTTGACTTTCACTTGCGGCTCCGCAGCCCGGATGGCTCTGCTATAATTCCATATTTACCGCCGCAATCGCGGCTCGCTCCGTAAAGGCGATTCCAGGCTTGCCCGGCGACGTTGCATCCAACGACAGCAGCACAGGGAGTGCTCATTGTTACCAGAGATCCAACAGAGGATTCAGGCCAAGTTTGTGGAGGCCGTGCGCGCGGCGTTCCATTTGGAGGTTGCGCAGCCCGCGCTCGACTCACCCCCCAACCTGGAGATGGGCGACATCTCTTTGGCGGGGTGCTTTGAGTTGGCCAAGCAGTTGCGCCAGGCGCCTCGCAAAATCGCCGAACAACTCGTTCCCCTGGTCTCCAATCTGGAAGGAGTGGAGCGCGTTACCGTGGCCGGTGCCGGATACCTGAATTTTCACCTGGATCGCGCCCAAACGGCCGCACGGCTCTTTGCGCTGCGGGAGGCCTTAACGGGGGGCCGAACACCGTTCGGCCCTACAGCGGGCGGCAAAATTCTGGTGGAACATACCAGCATCAATCCCAACAAGGCTGCGCACATCGGACATCTTCGCAATGCCGTCTTGGGCGATACCTTTGTGCGCCTGCTGCGCTTCTGTGGCGAGAACGTCGAAGTGCAGAACTACATTGACAACACGGGCGTCCAAGTTGCCGACGTCGTCGTGGGCTTCCTCCATTTGGAGAAAAAAAACCTTAAAGACGTCGAAACCCTGATCCAGAACCCTTCGCAGCCTGGACAGCCCCCCGCGCAGCGCTTCGACTACTACTGCTGGGACCTTTACGCGCGCGTCTTCCAGTTATATGAGGAAGACAAGGAAGCTCTGAAATGGCGCGCCCAAGCCCTGAAGGACATCGAAGAAGGCCACGGCGAAACCGCCGCCATGGCGGAGATCATTTCCACCGCCATTGTCCGCACCCATCTGGAAACGATGTTGCGTCTGAATATCGAGTATGACCTGCTGGCCCAGGAAAGCGAGATCCTGAAACTCGACTTCTGGAAATCCGCCTTCGAGCTGCTCAAAAAAGAAAATGCTATTCGGTTCGAAGACGCCGGCAAGAATGCGGGCTGTTGGGTTATGGACCTGGCGGACGAATCCCCTGTAGGGCCGAACGGCGTTCGGCCTCAAGGGCGAGCGCCGCTCGCCCCTACGGCGGAAGAGGGGAAACCCGCAGACGCAGACGACATCAAGATCATCGTGCGCTCCAACGGCACCGTGACTTACGTGGGCAAAGACATTGCCTACCATCTCTGGAAGTTTGCGTTGCTGGGAAAAGATTTTGGATACTCCTCCTTCTATCGCTACCCCGACGGCCATTGCGTGTGGCGCACCACCGTGAACGGACAGGCCGACGCGCCGCCCTTCGGCCGGGCCAGCGCCGCCTACGCCGTCATTGACACGCGCCAATCCTACCTCCAGAACATCGTCAAGGCCGCTTTCCACACACTCGGTTACCACGAGCGCGCCGCGAACCTCCACCATTTCGCCTATGAAGTCGTAGGACTCACCTCGCGCTGCGCCGAGGAGATGGGGATTGCGCTTAGCGACGAAGACCGGCAGCGTCCTTACGTGGAGGTTTCCGGGCGCAAAGGCCAGGGGGTCAAGGCCGATGACCTGATTGATACCCTGATCGCCCGCGCCGCCGAGGAAGTGCGTTCCCGCAACATGGCACAGGATGAGGCCGAGGTGCAAGATTACGCCCGCAAGATCGCCGTGGCCGCGCTGCGCTACTTCCTGCTGAAGTTTTCGCGCCGGGTCATTATCGCTTTCGACTTTAAGGAGGCGCTGGCCTTCGAGGGCGAGACGGGACCCTACCTGCAATACAGCATCGTGCGGGCGCGGAATATTTTTCGCAAATTCCAGGATTCACGCCCGGAATTCGAGGCCGCGCAATTGTCCCGCGCGCTCACACCGGAACAATTGCAACAGTTTTTCCAGGGAGAGGACGGCCCGGCGTTTTGGGAGTTAACCCGGCTGGCCAGCCAACTGGAAACCATGGTGGGGCAAGCGATCGCCAGCGAAGAGCCCGCCGTGGTAGCCAAATACGCGTTCCGCCTGGGGCAAGCCTTCAATAATTTCTATCATCACTTCCACATCCTGAGCGAACCGGACCCGTCGCGCCAACAATTCCTGCTGTATCTCGTTTACCTCACGGAGCGCACCTTGACACTCGCCACCGAACACATGGGGATTGAAATTCCCGACCGCATGTAAAGTATTCACGCTCGCTTCTCGCGGCGCTCGCGCTTGTAATCGTAGGCCTGATCATACTCAATCGTTCCAAAAAGGGACAAGATACCCTGCTGCTTCCGGCGCTGGATGTATTCATCGAGCGCCGCAGTCACGGTATCCTTCTTGGTGCGGTGATGGCCCAATTTCCGGGCCTCCTCAATCAGGCGATCATCGATATAAGGATTCGTCGGCATCATTCACTCCATCGATAATGCTACACAACGGGTTGTGTGAAGCCAAGCACATTAGGATGTGTAGAGAGCGTACAATTGATGGGCAGAACCTCATTGAGCAGTACTGCCGTCACGCGAAGTAGCATGGGCAAGATGCCCATGCCACGTATTACGCGGAGAGATCCGTCAACAGTTGCACCAAAGTGCGCACGCCGTGGCCCGTGGGCCCCTTGGCGCGGTAAGGCTTCTCGTCATTTGCCCAGCGAGTGCCTGCGATGTCGAGATGAACCCAGGGAGTATCGCCGGCGAATTCGCCGACGAACATGGCGCCGGTAATCGCTGCCCCGTAACGCCCCCCGCTATTGGCAAGATCCGCAATCAGGCTCTTGTACAGCTCGCGATAATCATCGTCGACGGGCAGTTGCCACATCTTCTCTCCGGCCGCGTTGGCAGCGGCCAACACGCGATTCACCCACTCCTTGTTCCAGCCGAAGACGCCGGTGGTGATGGCTCCGAGCGCGATCATGCAAGCGCCGGTCAGGGTGGCGGCGTCAATCAGCACCGTGCAGCCCAGCCGCTTCGCGTAAGTCAGGGCATCCGCGAGCACCAAGCGGCCCTCGGCGTCAGTGTTGAGGATTTCGATGGTCTTCCCGGACATGGAAGTGATGACATCACCGGGCTTGAAGGCATTCCCACTGGGCATATTCTCCGTTGCCGGAATCACCGCCATGACGCGGACGCGCGGCTTGAGCTGCGTAATCGCCTGCATGACACCGAGCATGGTGGCGGCGCCCGCCATATCCGTTTTCTGTTCGTGCATGTTTTCGCTGGGCTTGATGGAGATGCCGCCACTATCGAAGGTAATCCCCTTCCCGATTAATCCGATGACGGGCTGTTCCGGCGCGTCCTCCGGCGAATAGCGGACAACGATCAGTCTGGCCGGCTCGTTGCTTCCCTGGGCCACTGCCCAAAACGCGCCCATTTTCAGATCCTGGATTTCCTGCGGCCCCAGCACCTCACACGTCAAGGCGAAGCGCTTCGCCATCTCGCCGGCCCGCTCCGCCAGCCTCGTGGGCGTCAGGTAATTGGAGGGTTCATTGACCAGCTCACGCGTGAAGTTTTGGGCCTCGCCAAGAATGCGTCCGCGATGGAGAACCGCTTCCGCCTCGGCCGGCAGCGCCTCACCGCCCGTTGCCAGCAAGAAATTGTCAATTCCCTTCTCCCCATTGCGCTCGGTCCGGTAGCGATCCGCGTCATAATCAGCGACCAGAGCACCATCCACAACGGCGGCCACCGCGCCCGGTTCGGTGGAACCAAGAATCCAGGCCAGTTCCCGCACCCCGCGCGAACGCAAATACCTGACTGCCGTTCCCGCCAGATGACGGAAGTGCATTTCGTTGAATTTTTCGCGCTTGCCGGCTCCCACTACCAACAGTTTCGATGCGGCCATCCCCGCGGGCCAGGGGAGGAGTGTGCACTCGAACGCCTTGCCGGTGAGCTCACCCGCGGTTTGCATTTGCTGCAACAGATTGCGAGTTTCCGCCGGCAATCGCTCCACGGTGCCACTGGAGGCCGGAGCATCTTCGAAGCAATAAGCGACCAGAGCTGAGGTGGAAAGTTGCGCGAGCGGATCGGGCCGGAATTCAATTTTCACCATTCAAAACTCCTTAGAGCAGGAATTAGGGATTAGGGTTTAGGGATTCGGCAGTCCCTAATCCCAAATCCCTAAGCCCTAATCCCCGCATTCATTGGTGTCGCCGGCGATGTTCGTGTATATCCTGCTGCGTTTCACGGTCGATGGTGCGCTGCCGCGAGGTCTCGCGGTGGTCATAAACCTTTTTGCCCTTCGCCAGGGCAATCTCGCACTTGATCAAATTCTTCTTCAGGTAAACCCGGGTCGGAATCAGCGTGAATCCCTTTTCCTGAACACGCCCCGCCAATTTATCAAGCTCCTGGCGGTGGAGCAGAAGGCGCCGGTCGCGAAGCGGATCGTGATTGGAGTAACTCCCCGCCGCGTACGGACTGATGTGACAATCGATCAGCCAAGCCTGGCCCTTCTGCACGTCCACATAACTATCTTTGAGATTGATTTTCCCGTCGCGAACCGACTTCACTTCCGTGCCCGTCAACTCCACTCCCGCCTCAAACCTTTCCAAGAGATGATACAAATGCTGCGCCTGCCGGTTGACGGCAAAGTGCTTCGGAGCGGGCTTGCAGGGTTTGGTCATAGACCCGGTGTACGTAAACATCAATTCGGATATAGATAATCTTAGCACAGGGGGCGGCCCCACGAACGGTCGTTCTCGGAAAATCCCCCATTGTCATTCCGGCAATAATCCGCTATGATGCTTTTGCGGGGTGGAGCAGTCTGGTAGCTCGTTGGGCTCATAACCCAAAGGTCGCTGGTTCAAATCCAGCCCCCGCAACCACACCTTTCATAACG
>Ga0181533_1002969_pt1 | contig 19000 bp, 18 predicted proteins | sample PEATcosm2014_Bin_45_FD_119772 | JGI IMG/M metagenome (GOLD analysis project Ga0181533, IMG submission 119772) | Peatland microbial communities from MTU Mesocosm Facility, Houghton, MI, USA - PEATcosm2014_Bin11_60_metaG | ecosystem: Environmental > Terrestrial > Soil > Wetlands > Peat | place... | reverse complement strand
GCACGCGCGCCGGTTCCATTACGACCTGAAGAAAATCTGCGCTGACCTCCGAAAACTCGAGAAGCAATCCGGCCGGCGAGTGGTCGTCCGCCAGCCCAAGCGACTGACGGAGCGCGTCGGAAAATAAAAGCTGAAAGGATGGCCAGAAGAGGCACGCTTGTGGTCGTCCGTCGCTCGCGCGGAATTGCTGGAGGCATGATGGACGGCGAGCGCAGAGCAGCCAACGTCGAACTTCGAGCGCCGAACGGCCGAATATGCGCGCCGCAAAGGAACTTCGACGTTGGGCGTTCGACGTCGGATGTTCGACGTTCGCCGTTTATTGCAGTCGTTCGGGATAGATGCCCCGGCGGATGAGGTCGCGGACGGCCTGTTGCGCGGCGGGGAGGTCTTCCGGATAGGTCAAGCCGAACCAGGTCTCCTCGCTCTTGAAGACGCGGACTTTCGCCTTCCCTTCGCGCACCAGCTCTCCGACTACGGAAGGAATGTAGTATTCCGCCTTGAGGTCCGCGCCGTTCGTTTCGAGGAACGCGACGAACCGCCGCTCCAGCTCGCCGAAGATCGCCGGCGTGAAGCCCCACATGTTCATCGAGACGATCGTTTCGCCGGGGATTTCCACCCATCGGCCCGTTCCGTCGGCATATTGGACGGAATCTCCCGAGCGCCTGATCTGCGTGCGCTCGGTCACGCTCGCGAGGAAGCCGTCGCGCGTCACCTCGCAGACCCCGCGCGAGACGGTCCCATGCGGCGAGAGCGTGTTCTTCAGGATGAATCCGGCCATGCAGTGCGACGGCGCGGCTTTCAAGTGGCCGGCGAGCGCGGCGTAGGATGTCGGCCCGTAGAAGTCATCCGCGTTGATGACCGCGAACGGCGTCCGCACGGTCTCGCGGCAGCAGAGCAGGGCATGTCCGGTGCCCCACGGTTTTTCCCGGCCGGCGGGGACGCGGAAGCCGGGCGGAAGGCCGTCGAGTTCCTGGAACACGTACGCGGTGTCGGCAGTTTTCTCGACGGCCTGGCCGACGCGCTCGCGGAAGGGCGCTGCCATCGCCTTGCGGATCACGAAGACGATTCGGCCGAAGCCCGCCTTCAGGGCGTCATGGATGGAATAGGCGAAGGCGGCCTCTCCGTTCGGGCCGACCGGCGCCAGCGGCTTGAGCCGGCCGTAGCGCGAGCCCAGTCCGGCGGCCATGATGATGAGTGTCGGGTTTGGCACAGGCGTGTATTCTTCCTTCTCATCGTACTCGTAATCCTGATCGTAATCGTCTTCGTCGAATCGGCCTTCTCGGCGATCGGGGAAAACGGCGATTACGATTACGAGCAAGATTACGATTATGATCGTTGCGCGGCGCGAACGCCGCCGGCCGCCCGGTCAGATCTGAAAATCCGCCGCGGAGTCGTCCTTCAGGACATCGTCGGAGTTCCTGTATCGCAGGCGAGGCGATTCGGTGATCACCTTCGTGCCGGGCGGGACGGAATGGGTCAGCCAGACGCTGCTGCCGATGACCGAGCCGCGCCCGATCACCACGTCGCCTCCCAGGATTGCCGCGCCGGCGTAAATCGTCACGTGGTCCTCGATGGTCGGATGGCGCTTCACGCCGCGGATGAGCGCGCCGCAGGCGTCGCGCGGGAAGCTCAGCGCGCCCAGCGTGGCGCCCTGGTACATTTTCACGTGGTCCCCGATCACCGTCGTCTCGCCGATCACTACGCCGGTGCCGTGGTCAATGAAGAAAGAGCGGCCGATCCTCGCGCCGGGATGGATGTCAATCCCGGTCTGCGAGTGCGCCAGTTCCGAGAGCAGCCTCGGCAGCAGCGGCACGCCTTGGACGTAGAGCTCGTGCGCCGCGCGGTGGACGGTGATCGCGTACAGGCCCGGATAGCTGAAGACGACCTCGTCGTAGCTCCTGGCCGCCGGGTCGCCGTCGTAAGCGGCGCGCACGTCGTCCTCGAGCATCTCGCGGATGTCCGCCAGCTTGTTCATGAGCGCCAGCGCCTGTTGCCGGCCGTTGCCGAGGCACTTGTCGCAGGGGCGATGTTCCTGGCGGCAGGAGTGGCGCAACGCGCGCGCGATCTGGTCGGAGAGGATGCTGAAGAACTGCTCCGAGAGCCCCGCCAGGTGCGCCTCGAGCGTGTCCGCGGTGAGGTCCTGCCGCCCGATGTACCCGAAGAACAGAATCTGCCGCAGGAGCGCGATGATGTGCGCGGCTGCCTCCGGCTGCGGCAGGCTGTATTCGCCGACGGGGAGAAACGTGGCGCTTTTCTCGGCCCGCTTGACGAGCCGACGCAGCGCGGCGCGCAACTCGCGCGGCGGACCGTTCGGCGGCTTCGGTTTGCTGCTGCTCATGATTCGCCTCGGGATGGGTGACGCCCGGCGTCTCTTTTATCATACCCGAAACAGGCCGGAAGGGCCAAGCGGCCCGGCAGAGAGCGCGGCGCGAATGGCCGAAGGACGCCCGGTCGCCGGCCCCGATTCAGCGCGCCCGCGCGGAGGCCTGAAAGCCGGCGATCTTTCGGGCGACCTCGGCGGCGGGCGCCGTCCAGATGGCCTCGCGCCGGCGGTGAAGGTAGTTCAGCAGCATGTTGAAATCATAGCTCCCGACGGTCAGCCGGCTGCCGTCAATTTGATGAAACACGAACACGACCCACTGGCCCCTGGATGTCAGTTCCTCGACGAGGCCGATCATCTCGAATCCGCTCTTGCGGTCGGTGTCCAGCCCCGCAAAGCAGGCCAGGTCCACCACGGCGGGGATATTTCCGAAGCCGTACTCGCCGCCGCCGCGGCCGGCCAGGAAATGTTTCGCGACGATGGGCACGTAGCTCTGCCGCCCCGCGCCCCGGCCGACGAAGGTCATGTAGCACGGGTAGCAGAACGTCCAGTCCTTCTGGCGCGGCGCAATTTCGACAAGCCGTTCCTGCGCGGCGAGGATGTCGGCCTCCACTTCCTCCAGCGTCCAGTCCTCGAGGCCGCGCGCGCCGCCCAAACCCAAAGTGCCCGAGCAGACGTGCGAGATCGTGTGGTTGCCGATTTCGTGTCCGGCCGCGGCGACGGCTTTCCAGGACGAATAAGACTCCCGCCAATTGTCGCCCTGCGGGCAGATGTAGAACGTGCCCCTCAGTCCGCGCTTATCCATTTCAGGGATGGCCTTTTCACGCTGGCTGGGCGTGCCGTCGTCAAAGGTCAGCGAGACCGCGCCGCTGTAGGGCGCAAAGCAATCCGGCGCCATACGTCCTCCTTTTATTTGTGGGACTTCACCCGTGCGGAGAATCCGCCAAGAGGCGACATCTTACAGGTTACGGAGCCGCTCCGCAAGCGGCGCGTTCAGGAGGGCGCGATGCGGAATCCCTGCGTATGGCCGGCCACGCGCGGGACCAGGTCGAACCGATTCCGCCGGGCGCAGAAGCGGATGTCGCGCCCCAGGCCGATCTTCACCAGCGGCACGCCGCCTCGCGAGCGGGCCAGGAATTTCGTGAGCGAGCGGCGCGCCGCGCGCCACACCCGCGCCGCCTCCTGGGCGGACTCGGTCAGCGTGATGCCCTTCCCGGCAATCTCGCAGGCGAGCGCCCCGGCGAAGGCGACATCTTCCGCTGAGACTTCGCCCTCGGTGCCCGCGCAGAGGAGCGCGACGTCGCCCCGCCCGGCCGACAGATAACCCGCGACGGCCGACAGGTTGAGGAAACACCCGATGACGACCTCGCGCGCCTGGAGCGTGCGCCCTAGCGCGCGCGTGCCGTTGGTGGTCGTCATGAACAGCGTCCGCCCGGCGCAGCGTCCCGGCGTGAAATCGCCGGGTGAATTCCCGAGATCAAAGCCGGGGACCCTGCGGCCGTTGCGCTCGCCGCAGAGGAGACCCGTCCGTCCCGCCCTCGTTCGGCGCGCGCGGCGGGCCTCGCACACGGAGGCGAAGCATCGGACCTCGCGCGCGCCGGCGGCCAGCGCGGCGGTCATCGTCGAAGAGGCGCGGAGGACATCAATCACCACCACCGCGGCGCCGCGCAATGCCTCGGGCGTCGCCTCCTCCTGCCGCTGGAAATGAAAGACGCGTCTCGGCCTGCTCATGCGCTCTCCCGGTTTCTGCGCGGCGCGGACGATGCCTGGTTCCGGCGGCGGCATATTATCGAAAGCTATTTCGGCATGCAACCGGCGGGGCGCGGCCGACGGAGAAACGCCATCTTGTTTTCGCCTCTGCGCACGGCTATAATTTCCCCATGGGCCTTTTGCGGACGGCATCCCGACCGAGGAAACGTTCCTGATGGGGCGAGAGCAGGCGGAAAGAAAATATCCTCGCAAGCCGATTCATCGGGCGTACGTGGAGTACTCGAAGGCCGGGACGCGGCTCTCGCGCCTGTTCAAGCCCGACGTGCAGCGCGGGCCGATGGTGGACGTGAGCAAGAACGGCGTGCAGTTTCGCACGACGGAGCCGCTCCAGAACGGCGACGCGCTCTACATGACGCTGCGTTTTCCGAACGTGCGCGAAACGGTGAAGGTGAAAGTGGAAGTCCGCTGGGCGCGCGAAGAGAAGAAGGTCGGCATCGAGAATTACACGCATATCGTCGGCGCGGAGTTCGTCGAACTCACGCCGCAAGGCTGGGACCTCATCGCCGCAGCGCTGAAGGAGTGAGCCTTTATGAGGGATTGCCGATTTCCGAATTCCGATCCGCCTTCGCTAAAGCTACGGCGGACAAGCTGCCGAATGCTGATGTTCAATCGGCCACCGGTACTGATCAATCGGCGATCGGCAATCGGCATTCGGCAATAAGAAGGGTCATCTCTTGGGAAAAGACTGGGTATTGGGCGTGATCGGGCACCAGCGCAGCAGCCCGGTCAACTACCACATCGTGCGCGAGGTCGCGCGAGGCGGCATGTCGGTGGTCTACGAGGCCACGCGCAAGGCCGACAACGCGAGGGTGGCCATCAAGATCATCACCCCCGAGTTCACCCAGCTCGCCGCGCAACTGGATGAGGCGTTCGACAAAGGCTCCGAGGGCGAAATCGCCCTCACGCTGCGGCATCCGAACGTGATCCGCACCCTCGACTACGGGCACAAGGGGCGCGAATATTACATCGTGATGGAGTTCATTGACGGGCCGAACCTGAAGCAACTGATAGACCAGCACAGCCCGCGTTGTTCGGAGCACGGGCTGCAGATCTCAATCCAGATCGCGCGCGGGTTGTCCTACATCCACAAGCACGGCCTCGTCCACCGCGATTTCTGCCCGAAGAACATCCTGCTGGCGGAGGACGGCACGCCGAAGATCATTGACTTCGGCCTGGCGATCCCCGCGCACCTGAAGGACAAGTGGCGCTACGATCGCTCCGGCACGGCGGCCTACATGGCGCCGGAGCAGGTGCGCGGACAGAAAGTGGACGCGCGGACGGATGTGTATGCCTTCAGCGTGAGCATGTTCGAAATCCTCACCGGCACTCGGCCGTTCCCGGACGATGCGGACAAGTACCGCAAGCTGGCCGTCCACCTGAACCGCGACCCGGTCAACCCGCGCGAGCGGAACCGCAACATCTCCATCGCGCTCGAGCACATCCTCCTTCGCGGCATGGCGCGCGACCGCGACGACCGCTATCCCACGGTTGACGCCATGCTCAAGGACATCTTCGCGGTCGCCGTGATATTCGGCGCGGAATCGCGCCTGCCGCCGGCGGAGTAGCAGCGCCGGGCAGCCGCCCTTTTCCCGTCGGACACAACGAGAGCAGAACGCAGTGCGCGCATTCCGGGTTCCGCGCGTGGCATGTCTCGCGTCCGTGCCGGATCAGGAGCAGGTGGAGCGGGTAGACGATCTCCGCCGGGACCAGCGCCTGCAACAGCCGGTGCGCCTCGACCGCGTTGACCTTCGGCCCCAGGATGCCCAGCCGCTGCGTGACGCGGTGAATATGCGTGTCCACCGGGAACACCGGCTTGCCGAACGAGAAGAGCAGCACGCACGCCGCCGTCTTCGGCCCGACGCCGGGGATCGCCAGCAGGTACTCCCGCGCCGACGGCGCGTCGGCGTTCTTCAGGAACTCCAGCGAGTACGCGCGGCGTTCCTCCCGGATGCGCCGCAGCATCTCCTGGATGCGCACGGACTTGGTGTTGGAGAGCCCGCTCACGCGGATGGCCGCCGCCACCCGCCGCGCCGGCGCTTTCGCGACCGCTTCCCAGTTCGGAAACGCCGCCTTCAGCCGGCGGAAGCCCTCGCTGGAATTCCGGTCGTTCGTGTTCTGCGAGAGCACCGTCAGGATCAACTCGTCGAGCGCCGGCCCCGACCGCTCCCATTTCGGGATTCCATATAACGCGCCCAGCCGCTCGAACGCGCTCCGCAGAATTTGGGATTTCATCGCTCTCTCGATCCGCCGGATAAGGGAATCGGCCCGATGGCGGCCATGTACAGGACCGTCTCGTCGCGCCCGTCCACGCCGAGGATCGCGTTGATCTCATCATCGAAGAGCGCGCCGACCATGCAGCAGCCGAGGCCCAGGGACACGCACGCCAGAGCCACGTTCTGCGCCAGGTGCCCGGCGTCGAGATAGATGTACCGGTACGCGCGCTGGGCGTACTTGCGCGCCGACCGCCCGACGACGGCGGTCCAGATGAGCAGCAGCGCCGCCTCGGCGCACATCTCCTGACCGCCCGCCGCGCGCGCGCATTCGAGGCTCCGGTCGCCGGGGGCGACCAGCGCCAGGCTGCGGCTTTCCACCTCGTAATGATAGAGACCCGGCGGCAGGGAGCGCACCTTTCGCGCCGCCGCGTAGGTCTCGATCGGATAGAGCGCCCCGGCCGACGGCGCGGCGCGGAATTGCATGCCATCCTTTTCCCGCGTGATCCCTTGTCCGGCCCACAACAATTGCGAAAGCTCGCTCAGCGCGACTTCGCGCGCGCCATACGAGCGAACGGACCGCCGCGCGCGAATGGCATCCCATAATCCTGCGCCGCCGGTCGCCTGCGGGACCGGCAGCGGCGTGCGCGGATGCGCCGGCGGATAGATCTTCTTCAACGGGAACGGACGCGTCCACCGCTCGCCGCCGCCGGACGCCTCGCGGTGATATTTGGTGCGCTCCTGAAATTCCTCGCCGATGGGCCGACGATCCGCCGGTTCTTCAGCCATGGCCGCGCCCCTGGGGCTTGAACGATTCGACGACGGCGGCGCCGAGCGTCTCGTTCATGCTGCCGGCGCGGTATCCCTGCAGGTCGAGCGTGACGTACGTATAGCCGAGTTCCTTGAAGCGCGCGACGACCTGCCCGCGCAGTTCATCCCCGGCCAGCCGCGCGACCTGCTCCGGCGGGACTTCGATGCGCGCGGTGTCGCCGTGATGGCGGACGCGCACCTGCCGCAGACCGAGCGTCCGCAGGAACGCCTCCGCCTTGTCCACGCGGCCGACGTTCTCCGCGGTAATCGTCTCGCCGTAGGGGAAACGGGACGAGAGGCAGGCGTACGACGGCTTGTTCCACGTCGGCAGCCCGAGGGCCTGCGACGCCAGGCGCACTTGCTCCTTCGTGAAGCCGGCCTCCTGGAGCGGACTGCGAACACCCAGTTCCGCCGCCGCGCGCGCGCCGGGGCGGAAATCGCCGATGTCGTCCGCGTTCGAGCCGTCGAGCACGTGCCGCAGGCCCATCTCCTGCGCCATCGCGTGGAGTTTGCCGAAAAGCTCCCGCTTGCAGTGATAGCAGCGGTCGGGCGGATTCTTCCGGAATCCCTCGAGCGAGAGTTCCTCTGTCTCGATGGCCAGGTGCCGGATCCCGATCCGCTTCGCGAGCGCCGTTGCCTCCTCGAACTCGCGCTCCGGGTAAGTCTCCGAGCGCGCCGTCACCGCGACGACCCGTTCGCCCAGTTCGTCGTGCGCCACCTTCGCCAGGAACGTGCTGTCCACGCCGCCGCTGAACGCGATCAGCGCCGACTCCAGCGACCGCAACAGGGCGCGCAGAGACTCCAGCTTCTTCGCCCATTCATCGCTCGTCCCGCGCGCAGCATCTCGCGCGCCCTTGTCTGCCGCCATTCCGGGCCTCCTGAAGAATCGGGCTAAGTGCAGCCTTTCGCAAGTCCGAGTGGACTTGCGAAAGGCTGCACTTCCACAGGGGCTTCGCCCCTATGGCGCTCCAAGACGCTCCTTCGCGTCGCGTCTTTCCGCTGTGATCCCTTGGAGGGCCTTCCGCGGCCCTCCAAACCTCCCGCGCCGTGCAGCATTTCAGAAGTCCGCACGGACTTCTGAAATGCTGTACTAAACATCCATTCTAGCAACTCCGCCGCCTGCGGTCATCCGGATCGGCGCTTGATACGGCGCACCGGGCATGGTAACAATACCTCTGACGCCGGATGATTCAGTGGAGGAATTCGCCATCGCACGCGCGCTGCGGCGGTTTTTCACCGATTCGCTGCCTCCGGCGGGCGCGGCATTCACGTTGCGCGGGGACGAGGCGCACCACATGCTGAACGTGGTGCGCGTCCGCGTCGGCGAGGAAGTGAGTCTCTTCGACGGCAGCGGGGCGGTGGCCTGCGCCCGGCTGCTCCGGGGCCGGCGCGGCGAGGCGGCGCTGCAAGTCCTCAGCGTCGAGAGGGTGGACGTCGAAGCGCCGCGGAAGCTCACGATCGCCTGCGCCCTGCCGCGCGCCACGCGCATGGATTTTCTGGTCGAGAAATGCTGCGAGCTGGGCGTCAGCCGCTTCGTGCCGATGGTGGCGCGCCGCAGCGTCGCGGATCCGTTGGGCCGCCAGGAGAACCATCTCGTGCGCTGGCGGCGGATTGCGCTTGAGGCGTCGAAACAGTGCGGGCGCGCGCGACTGATGGAGATCACGGCCGTCTTGCCGTTCGAGTCGGCGCTGCTGACGCGTGAGCCGGCGGACGGCCGCATGATCGCCTCGCCGGCGCCGGGCGGCCTGGGGCTTGCCGAGTTCGCCGCCGGACTGCAACCCGCACAGGGCGTCACCGCGTTCGTCGGCCCGGAGGGCGGCTTTACGCCCGAGGAAGTGGACCTGGCGGCCCGCGCCGACTGCGCCGCCGTCTCGCTGGGGCCGCGGATCCTGCGCGTCGAAACCGCCGCGGTTGCGCTGGCGGCCTGCCTGCTCCTGCGGTGAAGCGGCCGAAAATCGCCAGCCGATTTTTAACGTGATAATCAGTTGACACCGGGGGCTGATTATGATTATATTACCCCTCCAAGGGAGCAGACAAGTTCAAAGTCGCGTCGTAGCAGCCGTTCGACTTTGGCACGCATCAGGCAGCACGTGGGTCAGGCTCGTCTGGAGGTCGCCAATGCACGGAACCGCGAGACGCGGCATCGGGACACCCCAAAGGCATCTCGCGCGCGGTCGTCGGATCAGGCCGCTGGTTTCCCGCCGCGGCATCAGTCTCGTCGAAACGCTCGTCGCGTTCGCCATCCTCGCCGTCGCCATGACCGTTCTCGGGCAGCTTTTGTTCTGGGCGATGCACGACTCGGCCTTCTCACGCCGCCGCGCGCAGGCCACACTGCTCGCGCAGGAGCGGATGGAGGACCTGCTGGCGCACCGCGCCGATCTGGCCGCATGGGAAGCGGCGACGAAGACGCGGTTCGTGTACGACCTGAAGACCGAGTGGTACTGCTTCGATGAACGTGAACCCGGTCCTCAGCACCCCGAGTTGAGCGCCTTCCGATGGAAGTGGCTGATCGAGGATATGAAGGATCATCCCGGGCTGAAGAAAATCAGCGTGCAGCTTCGCTGGCTGCGCAGCGGAGTCGAGGGCGCCGGCGGAGAGCGGGATCTGTGGACGGCGCTGGCCGCGCCGGGCAGATTGCAGACGAGCGTCGCCGCCGAGCCGAACCGGCTCGAGGGGGCGACCCAATGAACATCCGCAGACGCCGCGATGCCGGATTCACGCTGATCGAGATCATGCTCACCGTCGCGTTGACGGCCCTCGTCGTGGGCATGGGCTTCGGCTTGCTGACCGCGGCTCAGCAGATCGGCCAGATACAGCAAGAGCAGTCCGCCGCGAGCCGCGACGGCTGGGTTTTCCTCTACAGGCTCTCCCGCGAATTGCGCGAAGCGATACCGCCGAGCCAGTTGGGCGGAGAGGCGGAATGGAGCGGCGCCCACGCTTCGGCCAAACTGCTCGACACGATCTCCACCGCCGGCTGGCCGGCAGTCGCCCTCCAGAACTTTAGAGAAAGCAAAGAAAGCCAGTGGCCCGTTTCCAACGACACGATTCGATTTTGCACCCTGCGCGTCGTGTCGCCGGGCCAGCCGCCGACGCCGGGCATGATCGAGTATTCCCTCGAACGCGACCCGAAGAAGAATGTGGTCAACATCGTCCGGCGCGCGGCGCCGGCGGGCGCTTCACTGGACAAGGCCGAGACCGTGGTGTACGGGCCGTCGGCCCCGGACAGCTCGTTCGGGTTCGTCTCGCTCGGGTTCCAGTACCTGGACGCCCAGGGCCAATGGCGCCCGGAATGGAAGGATACGAAGACGATGCCGTGCGCGGTGCGCATCAGCGTCAGCACGCTCGTGCGGCCGTCGCGCCGGATCAAGGCGCCGGTCGTGAACCAGTACTCCACGCTTGTGTACTTGGCCACAGGTTCGAGGATACCGCAATGACCCAAAGTGCGCAGAATGCTGTGCACGGTCCGAGGCGCTTCGACCGATTCAGCCGATCCCGCCCCGCCGGGCAGTCCCTGATCGTTGCGTTGGTCCTGCTGGGCTTTCTGACGGCGGTCATGGGCACGGTGACGGTCCAACTGTTGACCGAATCAAGCATCTCCAACGCCCGGCATACGGAGGTCACGGCGTTCTATATCGCCCGCGCCGGCATCGAGGCCGGACTGAACCAACTGCTGCGGGACAAATCGCCCGGCTACGAAGGGCTCGGCGACCCCTGGCATTCCAGCCAGAATGAGGAGTTGCGCGAAAACCTCCTCGGCGGCAACCAGGGCCACACCGTCGGCCTTTACAAGGTCGCCTACTTCGACGTTGATGCCGACCAGGAGCGGATCGGGATCGCCGACGAGGAGAGCAAGCTCAACATCAACACGGCCGAAAAGGAAATGTTGCACCGCCTGGACCCCGCCTTCACGGATGACTTCGTCAAGGCCATCATGGAGCGTCGCCAGCAGAGGCTCTTCCTCACCCTGAACGAACTGAAAAACCTCAACGGCGCGCCGCCGAACTTCTTGACGAAAGCCCGCGAGAGCCTCCTCACCGTCTGGGGCGACGGCAAGGTCAACATCAACACCGCGCCGCGCGCCGTGCTCGCGAGCCTGGGCATGGACGAGGAGCACGTGAAGAAAATCGAGGAGCTCAGAAAAGGCGCCGACATGGGCGCCTTCAAGACTCTCGGCGACGCCGCATCCTACCTCGGCGGAATAGACGCCAAGTGGCTGACGACCTCCTCGTCCCACTTCTCGATCACCGCGCAGGGCTATCTCGTGGACGACCCCGAGATCAAGTGCAAACTGCGCGAGGTCGTTCAGCGGGGGCCGGAAGGGCTCCAGGTCCTGCGGTTCGAACAATTGCCGTTCTAGGGCCGGTAGTCCGCGTTCAGACAGATCCCAGCACGGAAGAGGCGAATGGCCGGAGCGATGGAAAGCAACGAGAAAAATTACCCCGGCAAGCCCGGTTCGCGCACGCTCTCCGCGAAGCCGTCCAAGGGGCTTGACGAGGTCCTGGCGCACGCGCAGGACGAAACGCGCCGCCAGCTCGAAGATGCCATCGAGAAGAAGAAGACCACCGGCCGCAGCCTGACGGACATCCTTCGCCAGGACGTGGACCGCGATATGTTCAGGCGGATCTGGGCCTTCCTCGAAAAGCCCGCTGAAGAGAAGCCCGGCGAGCCGGCCTCGCCGGACGCCCGGAAGATGAAAGACGTCCTCGTCGAAGGCGGCTGGATGACCTCGGATGAGATATCCACCGGCGATGCCGCCGGCCAGTACGATCCGGCCATCGGCCGAGCGCTGGTGGATAGCGGCGCGCTGACCGAAGATCAGCTCGCCGACGCCCTCGCCGAGCACGGGCGCTCGGGCGCCCCCGTCTGGCGCATCCTGGTCAATCGCGGGCTGCTCGCCCCGAAGCAGATCGCCGATGCCCGCAAGTACGGCTCGCTCAAGCCCTCCTCGACGGCGGACGATGCCGCCCTCGCCGAGATGCTCGTGAAGACCGGCCTCGTCACCGAGGAGCAATGCCGCAAGGCCATGGCCGAACGGAAAGCCACCGGGCGCGAGGTGACGCAGATCCTGATTGACTCCCGCGTCGCCGCCAAGACGGTTCTCGGCCTCGCGCTGGCCAAGGAATACGGCGTTCCTTACGTGGACCTGGGCCAAACCAGGATTGACCCGGCCGCCGTGGCGCTGCTGCCGGAGCACCTGTGCGAGGAGAGCCGGATGCTCCCCATCGCCCTCGCCGGCGACCGCGTGACGGTGGCCATGGCCAACCCGAACGACACCGCTGCCCGCGACATGTTCCGGATGATGGTCAGCAAGGAAGTCGCCCCGGCGCTGGCGTTCGACACGGACCTGCTCGAGGCGCTCAAGCGCGAGCACGCGCGCGCCCCCCAGGCGCCCGCCGCCGGCGCGCCCGCCGCCAGTCCGCTGACCCGCCTGAAGGAACGCCTTCGCGGCGCCGCCGGCAGCATGCAGGAAATGGCCACGATGGCCGGGAAGATGGGCGTCATTGACCTGGTGACCTCGATCATCGAAGGCGCGATCAACTCCCGGGCGACCGACATCCACCTCGAACCGCAGACCTACGGGCTGCGCGTGCGCTACCGCATTGACGGCATGCTCTACGACGTGATGACCCTCCCCGAGAAGATGGAGGAGGAAATCATCGCGCGCGTCAAGGTCCTTTCCAACATGGATGTCACCGAGCGCCGCCACCCGCAGGACGGCCATTGCAGCATTGAAATCGGCGAGAAGACCTACGACATGCGCGCCGCGACCCTGCCGACCGTCCTGGGCGAGAAGATGGTCCTGCGCATGCTCAACGCCGACGAGGTGTTCCTGGGGCTGCGGGAACTGGGCCTGGAGCCGGAACAGTTCCAGGCCGTGGAAGCCGCCGTCGCCCGGCCGTACGGCATGATTCTCGTCACCGGGCCGATCGCCGCCGGCAAGACCAGCACCCTTTATGCCGCCCTGAGCGAAATTGACATCTTCACGCGCAACGTCGTGACGATCGAGGACCCCGTCGAGTACCGCCTGCCCGGCATCAACCAGGTGGAGATTGACCACCGCGTTGACCGGACCTTCGCCAACATGCTCCGCGCCGTCCTGCGGCAGGACGCAAACGTGATGATGGTCGGCGAGATCCGCGACGAGGACACCGCCGCCGTCGCCGTCCGCGCGGCGATGACCGGCCATATGGTCTTCAGCACCCTGCACGCCAACAACGCGGTGGGCGCGATTGGCGCGCTCCGCCATCTGGGGATTCCGCCGTACCTGATCACCAGCGCCGTCCACACGGTCGTGGCCCAGCGCCTGGTCCGCAAGGTCTGCGCGCGCTGCCGCGAACCGTACACGCCCGACGAATCGCTCCTGCGCGCGGCCGGCCTCGATCCGCAGGAAGCCCGCCGCATGATCTTTTACAAGGCCGTCGGCTGCAAGGAATGCTATCGCACCGGCTACCGCGGCCGCACCGGCATTTTCGAGATCCTCTCGATGGACGATGCGATCAAGAGCATGGTCCTCGCCGACGCGGGCCACGACGAGATCGTGAAGGCGGCCAGCGAAAAAGGAATGATGAATCTGATGCAAGCCGGCGTCAAAAAGGTGCAAGAGGGCGCAGTCACGCTCGAGGAGCTGCTGCGCGTCACGACGCTCTGACGGGTTGCATGCGAAGGCCAGGTAACCGAGCAGGAGAAAAGGCATGGCAAAAGAGGATGAAGGCTTGGGACAGGGGGCGGGCGCGCAAGGCGACGTAGGGAAGGCCGTCGCGCGTGAGCTTCAGAAGAAGGCGCAGGAAGGCGGCGGCGGCCCTCCGAATCCGCCGCCCGTCGCGTACTGGCGGCGCGGCAGTCTCTTCAGCGGGGTCAAGCCGCATGAGATCTTCTCGTTCTGCAGTGCGCTGTCGCTCCTGTTGGAGTGCGGCCTGCCGCTGGTCAAGGCCCTGAACATCCTGGCCGGCCGGCTGGAGAACCGCACCATGGCCCGCGCAGCCGCCGAAATGGCCAAGACCGTCGAGGAGGGGCGCAGCTTCTCCGACGCGGCGAGCCAGCATATGCGGTTTCTGCCCGGCCAGTTCATCGCCATGCTGCGCGCCGGCGAGAAAACCGGCAGGCTGGGCGAGATGCTCGCCCGCATCGCCGACAGCGGCGAGCGCGTCCTCGCTTCGCGCCGCAAGCTCATCACCATGTTCATCTATCCCTTCATCGTCGTGATCGTCGCCCTGGTCGTCGTCGCGGTCGTTTTCGGCGTGCTCTCCAAGGGATTCGACTTCTTCACGCAGATGGACATCAAGATTCCGTGGATGATGAGCACGCTGCTCAAGGTGGGCGCCGTGCTGCGCACCACGGGCTTCTGGGTCGGGTTCCTCCTTGTGGTCGTCGGTGTGCCGATCCTCTACGCGATCGCGTCGCAGTTCCTGGTGTTCCGCCTGCTGCGCGACCGCTTTCTGCTGCGTTGCCCCGGCATCAATCATTTCGTCAAAGAGGACCTGCTGGCGAACTTCGGCCGCGTTTTCTCCACGATGCTCCACGCCGGCCTGCCGATCCAGGAATCCATTCAGGCGGCGCATGACACCTGTCGGAACGAGGTCGGGCGGCTGACGTTCACGCGCGTGCAGGAAGCCGTCCGCCGCGGCCAGCGCATCACGCCGACGCTCGAGAGCGGCGGAATCTTCCCCGTGCTCGCGTACGACCTCTGCGCGGCCGGTGAGGAGGCCGGCGCCCTCGACCGCGTGTTCGCGAAATTGGGAGACTACTACGAGCACAAGCTCCAGGACGAGGCCCAGATGATCTCCAAGGTCGTCCAGCCGGTCATCATCATCATCCTGGCCTTGATCGTCGGGTTCATCGTCATCGCGTTCTTCCAGATGTGGGCCTCGGCGTTGATCCAGTTGCAGGGTCAGATCGCGACCATGAGTTGAGACAGTCTGGAATCCGGATACAGGCGGATCGAAGAGGGCCGGGCGACATGTCCGGCCCTCGTTCTCTCGTGAGGCTGCGGTCCGTCGGGGGTGGGAAAGCGGCCCGCCGGCGTGGCGGGCCGCCCTGAGTCACTCGCCGGGTTGCGTGATGCTCGCGCACCCGCGCCAGGAAAGGTCACAATGATCGGTCATTTCTGCCTCGCTGCCACGGCCGCCGCGGATGGGGCCGTACTGTTAATGTCGCTCGCCGGGGCCGCCTTCGCGGCGGAACCGCCGGCGTCGCAAGCGGTTTTCTGGCATGAAGCGGAGATCGGAGTCCAGGCCCCGGATAGCATCGGCCCGCCCACCGCCCAGCGCGACGCGGCGTCGGGCGGAGCGTACCTGATGGGCGGCGCCACCCTGTCGAAAAAAGGCAACGCGGTGAGCTATGAACTTGAGCTTCCACAGGCGATTGACGGGGCGCAGATCATCTTTCGCTACGCCCGGCTGCACTGGCGCAGGACGATGACGCCGGCCCACATCGGCGTAGAGGTCGCCGGCGGCGGCGAGAGCCTCAAGGGCGAAGCCGAGTTCCCCGACACCGGCGGCTGGGGCTACAAGCCGTCCGAGTGGCGGCTCGCGGCGGCCAAGCTGGGCTCGTTGAAGGCCGGCAAGTGCACGATCAAGCTCACCGGCCTCGGCGACGACAATGACGTGGTGACGGACGGATTTTTCATTGCCTCTGAAGGCTTCAAAATCAGCGCCGCGGAGTTGGCGCTCACCGCCATCGCCATCACTTCGGACGGCTACGTCGGCCTGCAGAGCGCGACGACCGTTAATCAGGACGCCGACCGGACGTTGCGGCTGGCGGCGCGGAGCTTCTCGAAGGAACCCCTTGTCACGCTGGCGATGGGCAAAACGGCCGAGTCGGCCGTGCCGTTGAAGCCCGCCGGCGCGGACACCGGCAAGGACGGCGCGATCCTGGCGAAGTTCGAGTTGCCGCCGAAGCTCGACGACGGCAACTACGTGGCCGTGGCGACCGGCCAGTGGCCGCAGTGCCGAATCGTCGTGCCGGTCGTCCTGGCCGGGCGGTTCCTCGGTTCGCTGGATAGGGAGATGCAGTCGCTCGAGACGTTCACGGCGGAACTGGCTAAGTCGCCGAAGCCCGACGACGTTCGCTGCAGCGCCGACTTCCAGCACCTTGTGGAATATCTGAAGGCCAACGGCAAGCGGCTCTCCAACGCCGCGTCCGCGCCCGTGGACGCCTACAAGCAGGGCCTGGCGGCGCAGGAGGTCATCCTGAATCCCGCGCCCCTGGTGGAGGACATGCGCCGCGCCCTGACCCAGGGCTGCGAGACGATGCGCCGGCTCAAGGCCGGCCAGAATCCGTACGCGGGCCGCCTGGGTGACTTGCGGCGGGCCTACCGGTCGGCGGCCTCGGGCGAGATGGTGGTATACCGCGTCGTCGTTCCGTCGGACTACGGGAAGGCGGACAAGACGCCGTTCATTCTGATGCTGCACGGCGGGGGCCAGGACGAGAACTATTTCCCAAGCCTCGACGGCGGCAAACTGCTGAAGATGCTGGACAGCCGCGGCTACCTGTTGGTCTGCCCCAGGTACATCGGCAACAGCCCCAACTTCGTCGCCGACATGATCCAACTGATTGAACTGATGCGGAAGGAATACCCGAAGATAGACCCGGCGAGGACGTACTGCACCGGCCTGTCCATGGGCGGCTTCGGCACGTACACCCTGGCGACGACGCACCCCGAACTGTTTGCGGCCATCTGCTGCGTTTCGGGGACCGGCAGGCCGGAACGGGCGGAGAAGCTCAAGACCGTGCCCATGCTCATCCTGCAAGGCGGAACCGACGAGGTCGTGCCGCCCCCAGGCGCCGAAAGAGTGGCGGCCCGGATGAAAGAACTCGGCGAGAACGTTCAGCTCCACATCTTCCCGGTCTACGGGCATGATTACCACGGGGAGGAGTACCTGAAGCTGACGCTGGACTTCTTCGACCGGTACTCGAAGTAGGCGAACAAGGCTGCTGCGATTCGCATGAACGTATGGTATGGAAGCGCAGCCATGTTTGAAACGCCTTGCGGCGTGCCGCCGTCGCCGGCGGTATGTTGCAAGGCGTTTCTCGTTTCCGAGAGCACCCCTTCCCGCTATTCAGATTAGTCCGACGAATGAGTCACCCCGTTGTGGTCTTGGTACGCAGCCTCCCAGAAGGGTGTGACGTTCATTTGTCCGCTTCTTGATCCATGTTGGTCAGCAGCAGTTGAAGAAAGATAGCATCGAGCCGCCGGTTGAATTTCAAGCCAACTTCACGGAATCGGCCGACTTCCCTGAAGCCGAACTTCTTATGCAGGCTTATGCTCGGCTCCTGGTCTCCGGATATGTGCGCCAAGATGGAACGAACGCGGTTCCGCCGAGCGGCGTCAATCAATTCGGTGATGAGCCGACCCCCGATGCCCTGACGATGAAAATCATGGTGGACATAGACGGAATCCTCCAGCGTGCCGGCGATGGTGTAAGCCGTCCGGAACGACGAGAGCGCGCCCCAGCCTACGATACGCCCATTGCTTTCGGCGACTAGGATGGGCATGGTTCCGCCGTGCTCCTCGTACCAAGACTTGCGCTCCGCCTCGGTGCAAGAATTCGTCGTCCACACACACGTGGAGTTGGCCACGTAGTAGTTGAATATGGCGTTGATGTCCTCAAGATCAGAAGTATTGGCTGAACGGACGATGATGTTGTGTGTCATTGTATAACCATTTTTCCCAGGCGCAAAATGGGACTTGTCCCTATCAAGCCGACTTGCACGGGTGAGCATCCACCCGCACCATGGGAATCAATTCCACATCAGGCCACCTTCCCCAGGCCTGATCCCACGTCCTGCATCCCCGCAGCACCTTCACCACGGATGGCAGCGGTTCCGGCCAAATTTCCCGCAGGTCCGCCTCTCCGGGATCACTGATGGGGAAGGCCAATCGTTCAATCGGCGGCATGAACTCAGCTTGGACACCAGGCTTGTTCCCGCGCGCGTCAACGCGATACCAGCCAAACTCCGGCAGTTGCAGTGCGTTGAGACCGTGCAAACAGTACGGAGCGCCGTTGCCATGGCGGCTCAGGCGCTGATAGCAGAGACCAGCCGGGATGCCATTCGCGCGTAGAAGCGCGGCCAGCAGGTGGCTCTTGGCGCAGCAGTACCCAGTGCCGTGGATCAAGACCTCGGACGCCTGGCACGTGACAGGGTTCAGTTGGTGATCTAAGCTATGAGGGATTCTGTCGCGCACGAATTCAAAGCAGCGCCTGGCGGTGGCGGAAGCATCGGCGTCGTCCGCCCCAAGTTCTTGTGCTTTGGCCAGAACTTGCGGGTGCTGCCAGTCAATGTATTCGCTCGCCTCTAAATACGGACTTGTCATTTGGTCCCTCCGTAAACGATCCGTCGGCCGACCTGCGAGTAACCCGTCGGTTTTTGAAACCACGACGCCTTGCAGAGCACTGACGTAGAGCTCCACCGAATAGCCGTGATCGCAGCCCTCTTACAGTCCCAGGCTTCTTGTAGACTGGGATTTGACATTTGACTGTCCTTAAGAGGATTGTCCAAACTTGAACATGAGATTCTACGTTTAAAGTGCTCGCTGTCAAATGGTTTCCCGGCTGTTCTGGAAAACGATACGCCCATGCGCGGCAGTCCGCCCGGCGGGCTTGCAGAATCGTGCGGGAACGGTAGTATAGTGCGCGGCCGCGGTACCGACGGGAGTCAAAAAAGGGCGGGACAAAAGAATGAGCAGCGCGCCGAACATCGAACGCGCCAGCCGCTGGGCGGGTCGCGGGCTCTGTGTCGTTACAGCCATTCTGTGGTCCACCTCGGGCGCCTTCATCAAAGCGCTCACGGGTGAATCGGGCGCGGCGTGGTCGGGCTGGCAGGTGGCGGGCGCTCGCTCGCTGTTCGCGGGGATCACGCTCCTGGCGCTTGGGCGCCTCTGGCCGCGGCG
>Ga0181533_1002967_pt1 | contig 19004 bp, 16 predicted proteins | sample PEATcosm2014_Bin_45_FD_119772 | JGI IMG/M metagenome (GOLD analysis project Ga0181533, IMG submission 119772) | Peatland microbial communities from MTU Mesocosm Facility, Houghton, MI, USA - PEATcosm2014_Bin11_60_metaG | ecosystem: Environmental > Terrestrial > Soil > Wetlands > Peat | place... | reverse complement strand
GATGCTGGCCAGCTCGCGGAACGGTTTCACCGTGTCGTCGTAGGGCGCCGGGAACCCGCCGCCGATGTCGAGCAGATTCATCTTGGTGTAGCCATGGTCTTTGGCTTCCTTGAAGATGTTGGCAGCCAAGTTGATGGCGGCGACGTAATTCTTGAAGTTGGTCGTCTGGCTGCCGACGTGGAAGCTGATGCCTTCCACGGTCAGCCCCACTTTGTCCGCCGCGAGAATCAAATCCACCGCTTCGCCGGGCGCGGCGCCGAACTTCGATGACAACTCGACCATCGCGCCGGTGTTGGGCACCTTCAGCCGCAACGCGAGACCAGCTTGCGGGGCGTACTTCTTGATTTTGCGGATTTCCTCGTGGTTGTCGTAGGTGACCAGCGGTTTGTACGGGTTCAACTCCTGCAATGTCTCGTTGGCCTTGATCGGGTTGGCGTAGATGATCTTGTCCCAAATCCAGGCCTGCCGTTGTTTGTCCGGCATGTCCTTGATGTATTCATGGACGATGTGGAATTCCGGCATCGAGGCCACGTCGAAGCTCGCACCGGCATCGAACAGCGTCTTGACGATGGCGGGATCGGGGTTGGCCTTGACGGCGTAGTAGGCCTGGATGCGCGGCAGGTATTTTTTGAACGTGACGTAGTTGCGGCGCAATTCGTCGTGGTCCACCACGAACAGCGGCGTGCCATGCTGGGCAGCCAGTTTTTTCAATGCGCGTTTTGGAATCATTTTAATGAAATAAAACAGCCGGAACGATTTCCTCGCTCCGGCCGCAAATGAAAATGGATTTGGTGTCCGTTCGCAAGAACTTACGTCGCGATTGGGAAAGCTCTGGAATGCGCCGATATGTCGGCGCTTTGAAAAGTGGTGACGTGTCACCGCACCCAAGTTCCGGCAAAAGGCCGCATCGTCCGCTTGACCGGCCCGGTCGTCTGCGCGAGTGGCCGCGTCGTCCGCGCGACGGTCCCGGTTCTTCGGGAAACGGACAGATGCTTGTTTTCGAGGGATTTAGCAAGATTTTCCAAAAAAACAGCCAACGCGCCGACATCCGCATTTTTCCTTCAAGTATGTTCTTGCTTGAAAATGGCGCTTCACAACAAGCCCGCCGGTTCAAAGTGATTAGTGATTCACGGCAGCACCGTCAACATCACTGGCTTAACCGATAAAATTTCTTTGTGCCAGAGATGGCATTGGTCACGACGTTTTGACCGCCAATGACGACCGGCCCCGGGGAAACAGTGTTCCAGTTTGCTGGTGCAACAAGGTTCGTGGTGGATTGCAAAGTGAACCCAGTGGAGTTTGTCGCCCAAGAAATGACAACATTGGTTCCATTTTTGGAAATTGCCAACTGCGGCAACGGTTGCGTTGTAAACGCCCAGACCGGGCTTTCAGTTATAGCTTGACCATCTGATGCTGTAACTTTCCAGAGATATTTAATGCCGGGTTGCAAGTTCGTGAGCGTAAATGAAGTCACAGCAAGGTTGTTGGTCATGGGCACGTCCACGGATTCCTGCCCTGGAATAAGAGCGCAAACAGACAAGCCGTAAGACAAACCGTGTCCCAATGGGTCTGAATCTTGCCACGAAAGCGTTACGGACGATTTAAGTCCATTTGTTTCATCCAAAGGCCCGATAAGGGATGGCACATTCGGCGGCTGGTTGTTAGCGTAGCCCATCCCGGCACCATTAGGATCGCTGGCGGAACCTCCTGAAACAGCTTGGATGCTATTCCCAACTGCGAGATACATGGTGCCGCCGGGACCAAAACCGGATATTTGCGCGTTCGTTCCGTAAGTATGCTCAAAAAGATAAGCTGCCTGGCTACCGTTATCTTGATAGGCGTAAAGATGCCCTCCCAAGTTTGCGCCGTTTTGATCAAAATCATATTTCCAAAGATACACCGTGCCGCCTTGTGTAACATATCCTTTGGATGCCGAATTCCAATACGCTCCAACCGGGGTAACAAGTTGAACCCATTTGTCTGAACCGTTTTGTGGGTTCATTGCACGCAAAACCGCATACTCCAGCCCGTTAGTATTGAGCAGATGAACTAAATAAAGCGTTCCATCTGCGCCTATTGCTGGCGGCTGATTCAAATGGTAGGCGCCGCTTGAAGGGTCGCGCGACCATAGAGTAGCGAATGAATTGTCAGGATTTAACGCATATAGCACTGTTGCAGCACAAACATAAACTGTCCCGTCGTTCCCCACCGACGGCGTTGTTATTGAAAGTCCGGTTGATGGCATATTCGAGAATGTTTTTTCAAACAGCAATTGACCGTTGCTCCTATTCAGACATCCCAAATATGCTGTTTTTGTAGAGGCGTTGTAATAGCTCACATACACTTTGTCCTTTGTTTCATCCACAGCAACATCCCAGCCGAAAATTGAAGCGCTGTGAGGAACAGAAAAAGTCCATTGTGTTTGCGAGGAAATGCAAATCACGCTTTGGATGGAAGTATTGTAAACATAACCCTGGCTGTCTGTTTTGGGGTTGCCATACGAATTGCCACCTTGCGGCAACTGCGCAAATTGTGACGCTTGTAATGTTCCTGGGTCCACCTTGTAAAGGTAGCAGTTATGCAAATCGTCGAATGTATACATGCCATACACCCATATTTTTCCTTGAGAATCTTGAACTGGCGACGTTAACGAGTAGCCCCGGTCTGGAATCTGTATTCGGTTTAACACAGTGCCGTATTGATTGACAACTAGAACGTAGGCGTTCGTAGAGGCATTCGTCGAACTGACGGAGGCATAAATGCGATTCGCCGCCCCCACTACAAGCGCGCCAACATTAAATCCCGTCGGTTCAACTACACTCCATTTGTTGCTCGCTGCCGTTGGCCCACTGTAACACGTGCGGTATGAATTGCGCTCATCCGCACCCACTTGATTCCAACCAGTGTAAGGTGCTATGTCGTAAACAATTTGATATACAAGTTGGAAATTATAACTTCCCGTATTCATGCTTGGCAATTGATACCAAGCATTTGCAGTTCCACCCCAACCGACGTTGACGTGGAAATACCCGTCTGTTCTATAACCATCTACCACAACTGAGTGCCTCGAACTTTGATCCGGGGTAGAAATCGCAATCTGAACTGGCCAACCAGATTCCATGTTAGCTATCACATTCCCGACGTAAGTATTCCAAACATTCCCCCCGCCCCTCAATATTGCGGAACCGTAAGAAAAACCATTTTTATAAGCCCAGTCAGAGCAAAAGGCACCCGATTCTAGGTATGTGCCCGTGAAAAAGTTCCCGATAGAAAGCGGAACCCCGTAATTCATCTTAAGTTTAATCCCAATACCAAAGCATAAAGCAGCCTGTTCTGCATAGTTCGTCGGGCTGTATGTAATTGTCGATAGCTGGGAATTTAATTGAGAGAATGTTGGGAATCCGTAGATTGACGAGTCAACGTCGAACCTTATAGGTGCATACCCTTTGTTTGTGTAAGCATCACTTGGCGTAAAGGAAGCTGAATTTGGATATTTCCAATAGTTGATGATTTGTGCCATTGCGGTTGCTGTGCATCCAACGTCGCAACGACCTACAGGAAGTCCTGTGTAGTAGTAGTTCGGGCAATCATCGTCAAAAACACCTCCTTGATCCCATGCTGTCGTTATCCATCCGTTTTGTGGCGCTGGCGGCCACTGCTGAACTGTCAATGGTTTAGGTGTTAAGGGCTGAAAGCCACCGGTCTTTGAGGCTAAATAGGTTTCCCATTTTCGTGTTGCCGGGTTCGTTTGTTTTGTCGTTATTCCTTTAGCCTTTGCCTCTCTTAATGCTTTCCCCCGTCCCGCCGTATCCCATTTCACTAAATGGAGCAACACGTTGTGTCCCGATTCTGCAAAAGGGAATTGACCCTGCAACGAAAACCCCAACACCGGTTCAACTTCATCATCCGCTGAAATAATTACAAACCCTTCAGGGTTCAATTCTGCAACGTATGCTGTCGTAGCGCCATCGTCGCCTTTTATTTCGCTCACGCCTTTGATCGCATAGGCTTTCGCTGCTTCTGCCGCTTTTTCACCGAAACGTGCCGGCGTCGTTTCTGGTGTTTGCTGCCATCTCGCTTTTTCAACATTCAGAAACGAGTTTGCAACCAGAGAAGCTTTTTCTTGGTTAACAGGCGCAGCCACGATAAACGATGCAATACTTAGAATCACCGAAACTAAGCTGAATATCTTTAGAGTTTTCATACACATTTATGAGCTTTCAATCATCGGTGCTTACCAGATGATTTCTGCATTTGTGGAAAAATGTAGCGAAATATCTTCTAGCGTGTAATCCGCAAAAGAAGAAAATGCAGTCGCAAAAAAGGCAATGAGAAATGCGAAGGTTTTCATGGCTCATTTGCTAACTGAAATTGGCACGTCAATCGGTGGTCGGCTTCCCCAATACGCTTTGTCATCGTAATACAACGATTCCAATTTGCCGTTGTCGGCATTCACTTCCGCTTCCAGTCTTGATTGCAATTCATCTTGAACCGAATAATACCATTCAAACCGTAAACGGGGAATGTGTTCCGTGGCGACGCTGGCCTTATAGACGCTTGGCGCGAAATCCATGTGGACGTTGTTCGTCGGGTAATCCGATTTCGCCATTGCCTGGCGCACCACTTCAATCGCTTGGTTGGTCGTCAAATTCCATTTGCCGTCAAATTCGTTGATGCGGATTTTGCGATTGTCGCTGTCGAAAAAATTGCCCGGTGCGTAATAGCCATTAACCATCTTGTGGCGGTAAACAAACCGCCAGCCGTTGGTGAGCGTGATTTCGGCGTGCGGCCAGCCTTCGTTGTTATGGATTTCGATTCGCGTGACACAATTCGTCGTCAACGGCCTGGGAATGGGCAACGAGAGTTTTTGCCCATATTCGTCAATCGCTTTGAACATCATTGGAATTAGCTGCCGAGCATATTCAGGATTTACCGGAGGCCAGTCCAGTGGCGCAGGCGGCGGAATGACATCTATTTTCGGAAAAGGCCGTTTAAGATTTGGGCTGTTAAAATATATTCTCTCAAGCTGTTTGGTATTTCCATTGATTTGAATGTCAACGCTGTGTATCCCATCGGCGCGAGGATCAATCCATTCAATTCTATAATGCGGAACGGTGTTCGTCTCAATTTTGACGGGCAAAGTCACGAGCGGCTCTTGCTCCGCAAAAACGTCTTCCAGTGGAATGCCAAGTTTTTTTATGGAATCTCTCGCCATTTGAATGGCTTCCTCTTTTGTCATTTTGACTTCGCCGTAATACAGCGGAATTTTATCAGGGTCTTGAAGCGCCGCGTAGCTGCGCAGGTTCTCAATCCGATGCACACAGCCAAAGAAATAATCAAACACCCATCCGTTTTTGAGAAGAACGGAAACGTTCGGACTGCGAAGTGTTTTGTTTAGAAACGGCAGGAAATGAATGCCCTGAATGTTTGTGTATGTAATGGGTTGCGTTAACGGCAAATTCAGCCTTTTCGCCGCATCAGAAAAGCATGGCAAAACTACAGCCATTACGGCGTTGGAGTATTCCAGCGTGACTTGGACGAGGTTATTAACCGCGCCCAAGTCAACAACCATGCCAGTGGGTGCAGCATTGGTTTGCTCCACTGCCTTTACAGGGGAATTAAAAAGCAGAATGTATGCAGCCAAATGAAAAACTGCTACCTTCATTTTCAATCGAATCATGGCCAATCTCCACCGTGATTATACTGAAAAAAGGTCATTGCGGTATAACCATATTTTTTCAAATGGCTGTAATGTCCAAAATCAACCCAATTGGAAACGGAACGTGCGGTATCGAATGCGTCATCCAGTTGTTCCTGAAAAGTTCCAGCCCATTCTGCCATCCAGTCTTTTCGGAATTCCCAGAATTTATCCATTGTCCCCCAATCTTTGCTGCCGCCGATTTCGACATCCCATCCGGCAAACGCATTCGGCCTAAAACCGCTTGGGTTGTTACCGGAATTTTTATACCAATCTGGACTCACTGATTGCTTCGGAACACCCCACGCCCACGGCCAATTTCCGGCGGCGGTATCGCAACCGTCTAGATACACAAATCGGAATGGCATAGGTCCCCAGGTTTTATTGAATGTGACATTGTCGTGAACCCATTGAGCCGTCAAATACGCATGGCCACTTGGCAAATTTTGTGCGCCAGTGATGTTATTGCTGCTGTCCAGCGTGCTGATGTCACCGCCGATGGAATTCGGAGAACCGTGCCCGAAATAATAAAAATTCCGGTTGTTCCAAGACTCCAACCATAATCCGAGACTTTCCCAGCTTGAATCCCGGTTGGTTTGAGAATAGGTTCGGCCAAATTTCACCGGAACTTCTAAAAGACCAATATTCCATTCTGCCGGCCCACCTTCCATCGTGTGGATGCCGTTTAACATATACGAGGTTCCACCAACGTAATTAGATGTTCCATCGTCATAAAATTTGTCCATGTATGTGAAAATCCAGTCGCCTTGGCTCGGAAATTGTTCCGCTAGTGGCGGCATCCAACTCGAAGTGCTGCTGCCAGCGTTGGGCTGGGCGCCTCCGCTCTGTGTCGGACTACTCGAATTCTGCGTGACCGTGATATAGGGGAAAAAGAACGGGTCAGAATCACCCAATCGAGAATTGCCCCAATAGTCCATCAAATTCCACGTCCACGAAATGTTCCCATCGGCTGAATAGCCGGTTTGATAATTCACGAAATTGTCATAAACATCGTAAATATCAATTTCCCAGTTCACATTCGGAACCGTTTGCGCCTGGAATGTGTAGGTGTTGCTCAAAATCAATTCAGACCAGTTGGTGAACGTGATTGAATTTCCAATGTTGATTGCCGCTGGCGCGTTGGAAAAGACCATGTAAGGCGTCTGGTCATTCAGCGTGTCAGACTCCCGGACGGTCGTGAGCAACTGAATCGTGTTCGTTCCGTTTGGGAACCGGTCAAAATAAATGCCCACCCCCCAGTTGGTCACGCCATTGATGACGTAAGGCATAAATATCGCTTCATCCGTCGGCTGGCCGTTGATTAAAACCGTCGTATTGTCCACGTAATCCACGGGCGCATCGGGTGGAGCGTAATCCACGGAAATGAAAGTCGGGCCATTGAAAGTATAACCGGAAAAATTCGCGAGAAAGTTTGGAATATGGAAAACACGATAAAAACCTGTTTCCGGGGGAGGTGGATCGCCTGAAGGGTCGTCCAATGGTTGCGCAGCACCCAATGCTTGCAGTCTGATGACATAACCCGCTCCATTCGCTGATTCACCGGTCAACGGGTCAATTATTGTATAACCGGAGAGATTGAAACCCGGCGGATAAAGCGCCAGTGGCACAGCGCCTCCTGAACCGTCCGTCGGCACCAACAATGGCCCACTATTTCTAGCCATTACGGAACCGCTGGCAAAGCTCGGACTGGGCGGCCCGCCAACAAGGTTTCCACTCCCACTACCACCACCGCTGGCCGGTGGCGGCACAAGGCCGTAAAGGGTGAAAGTTGTGCGGTTCGTGCTGTTGGCCGGATAGGCGTTCGTCAGCACCGACCATGAATCGGTTGTGTCAAGCGTTTGGCGATATTGGACGAGGTAAGTTTCATAACCGTAACTCGGCCACGACAGAACGAGGTTGGTTCCCGAAATGGTGATGGCCGTGTTGGTGATGGCATGGGTTTGAACGGCAGAGGCGAATGACAACGCAACTGCTCCGATGATTGATAGCTTGATCATTTTCATAGATTTTTGTGTTGAACTTTCCCGAACCAATGGCGGCCTCGATCAACTTCTGGAGGTGGTCGTCGAATTAAGACGTTCTTACGCTTTTTCAAAAATAATGCAAGCAAAAAATACCAAGCGTGCTTGGTAGAGCATTATCGGCCTTCTTGGTCTGCTGTTACGCCGTGCCACAACGCAACAACGTGTCCAAAATCCTTGGTGAAGCAATCCGTGCCGAACGAATCAAAGCCGGTTTAAGCCAGGAACAACTTGCAGAAAAAGCAGATTTGGCAAGGAATTATGTCGGAAATATTGAGCGCGCCGAATATAAAGTCACCGTGGAAGTGCTGGCTCGAATCGCAAAGGCATTGAATTTGCACGTCAGCGATCTCACCCGCGACATTTGAAAAGAAAAAGGCCGGGATTTTTCAACCCCGGCTTTCGCGGAAGAAATCTGTTTAGTCTCCGTCGGTGATCAGGAAGTTTTTGAATTGCCACGGATCGTCCCGGTCGATCTGCGGATTGTTGTGCCCGTTGAACGCATTGGTGTAGTGTTTTAACGGCGTCCAGTCGGACGGCTTGGAAATCCATTCCCCCAGATACGGCCTGGAAATTTTCAAGATATACTCGTGCGGCAGATCGTCCGGCACGCAGACGCCTTTGGCTGGGTTCTCAATCATCCACATCGCGGCCGCGATGACCGAAATGGCGACCTGCATGGTGGTGGCGTTCTGGTGCGGCACCAGCCGGCGTGATTCGCCGATGCTGAGATCGCTGCCCGTCCACCATGCACTGTAGGCGTGGCCCATCAACAGCGCTCCGAGAATGTCGGAACCGCTGGTGATTTCGTCGTTGAGGATGCGCTGGTTCTTTTGAAGTTTATAGTCATAGCCGCGCAATTCATTCAGCGACACGATGGCCACGTCGGCCGGGCAGTAGGCGTAATGCATCGTGGGCCGGTAGATGGCCCTGCCGTTTTCCCAGACTGTCAGCCGGTCGGAAATGGTGAACGCTTCGCCGTGGCGCACGACCATGCCGTGGATGCAGTAGTTGGGCACCCAGGACGAGACCCAGGTGTTGATGCCCATGCGGGCGAGGCAAATCTGGTTGCGCGGACCTTCGGTGTGCTCGAAGGCCAGCGGCGGCAGCTCCTTCTCGTGCGTGCCCCAGCCCATCTCGGCGGTGGTCGTGCCTTCCTCGCGGAACCCCTCGACGCTCCAGGTGTTGACGAATTCGTCCACCTGCTTCGGTCGGTTGGTGATCTGCGTGTCGCGTTCGCTGCAATGAATCACCTTCACACCGAGTTTCATCGCCAGGCGGTTGAATTTTTGTTCCGCAATGAGCTGCCGGATTTCGTCGGCGGCCCTGCCCACGACCTTCTTGTCCTTGATGGCGCGGTTGCCGATGTCAATCAGGCCCTGCTTGGTGAAATGCGAGATGAGGCCGGGATTCGCGCCATGTTCGAGCACCGCTGTCGGGCCGGGTTTGCCCCATTTTGAAATCATGCGGCGGATGTTCATGTGCCGCCAATAGAGCGTCATCTTCTGTGGCGGCGCGCCCTGGGCGTTTTCGTAGGGGTCCCACAATTCGACCGACGTGTTGATGTAAAGGACACCGCGGTCGTGGCACCACTGGAGGATTTCGCAGCAGTCAATGTTCCAGGCCAGATCAATCAGGAGGTCGCCGGCTGCCAGATATTTGCCCAGTAACGCGCCCATGTTCTCGCGCGTCACGCGCTTGCGGGCGAACTTCACGCCGCGCTTCAGCCAGGGCGCCAGCACGTCGCGGCGGTCCTCGAAATCCATGACGGTGATGTTTGGGTACGGCGTTTTGAGGTGTTTGGCCAGAATGGGGAGGGCGCATTGCGCCACGGCCCCGTAACCGACGAACAGGATTTTATTTTTGAATTCCAACATGGCAAAAATGTTTTGGGGCGGCACTTTGTCCGAATTTTTTTTGCGTTACAAGAGTTTATTGAAAAAGGACGCCGGACGTTGAACAGGTTCGCGGGGTCGGTTTGGCGCGCTGCAGCACGGCCCTGCCACAAATCACTTCCCCGCGTCGTGCGGAACGATTTTGATGCTGATGATGCCCATGCGTTTGTCGGGGCGGTCCTGCGGATGCGTGGGTGTGGTGCCGATTTTTTCCAAAACGTCGTCGCCTTTGATCAGCTTGCCGAACGTGGTGTATTGATGATCGAGGAACGCCGGGCTGCCATGACAGATGAAAAACTGGCTGCCGGCGGAATCGGGATTGTTCGAACGCGCCATGGAAATGACGCCGCGAACGTGCGAGCGGTCATTGAACTCGGCCTTGATCTGGTAGCCTGGCCCGCCTGTGCCCCACATATCCTCCTTGCTCGCATCTTTCGTGAGCGGATCGCCGCCTTGAATCATGAAATCTTTGATGACGCGGTGAAAACAGGTGCCGTCATAAAAGCCTTTTTTGGCGAGCGTTTTGAAATTTTCGACGGTCTTGGGCGCGACATCGGGCCAGAATTCGATGACTATTTCGCCTTCGGTGGTGGTGATTTGAGCAGCTTCGTTCATATCAGAATGATGGTTTGATTTATTTCACGGAATCGGCGGGAACAATTTTTACGCTGTCGAGACGGACGCGTTTTTGCGGTTTGCTCGGTTCGCCCAACGCATTCGGACCGACGGGCGTGCTGGCGATTTTTTCCAGCACATCGTCACCTTTAATCAATTTGCCAAACGCGGTATATTTGCCGTTAAGATATTGCATGTTCGGACTGTCCGCCGGAGCGTCGCAGATGAAAAACTGGCTGCCAGCGGAATCGGGATCTCTGGAACGCGCCATCGAAATGACTCCGGATTGATGAGGGCGATTGTTGAATTCAGCTTTGATGGTATAACCCGGACCACCACCACCCCAATTTGCTTCCTGGCTTGGGTCTTTCGACAAGGGGTCGCCGCCTTGAATCATGAAACCTTTCATGATGCGATGGAAACAGGTGCCGTCGTAAAAGCCCTTGTTGGCGAGCGTCTTGAAATTTTCGACGGTCTTGGGCGCGACATCCGGCCAGAATTCAATGACCATCGTTCCTTCGCTGGTCTTGATGACGGCCACTTCGTTGGTATTGACGGTGGCGGCCGGGGCAGGTACGTTAGTTTTGGTTTCGTCAGCCAAAGCCGTCACCATTCCAGCGGCAAAGACGATGGCGCAAATCAGGTTAAATGTTTTCATGGGCGTAAAATTTTCCAGACCCGCGGCCAAAAGTCACGCGCGGAATTGGACATTTCAAGTCATCGGCGGCGGGAATTTTTTGCCCTCGCTCTTATCCCCGCGCTGTTCCTCATGCTTTTCCTCGTGCTTTTCCTCGTGCTTGCCCGTGTCTTTGTCCTCGTCTTTGTTCTCGTTCATCGCGCGCGTGATGAGGCTGGCGTGGTCGGCTGTGCGCGAGCGACGCAGCACGAAAACCGTCAGACCGCCCACCACCGCCAGAAATGCCACGCTTATGGCCAAAACACCTTTCCGGCCGATCCCGGAACTTTCGGGTGGTGGCGCAGCAGTGATATTGGATTCAGCGGGAACGGCATTGGTTTGCATCAATGACACTTCGCCGGTAACCGCTGGTGTGGACGTTGATGTGATCATCGGCGGCGGGGTGATGGCATTTGTCGTTGTGAGGGGCGCAGCGGTGATGTTGGATTGAGCGGGAACGGCGCTGGTTTGCGTCAATGGCACAACGACCGGTGGTTTCACCTTGTGGACAACCGCGGGTGCGGGCGCCGACGTTGCGGTCATCGGCGCCGGGACGGCAACTTCGTTGGTGTTGGCGGGAATGCTCATGGTTGCGCCGGTTTGCGTGTTGGTTTCGTCAGCCAAAACCGTCACCATTCCAGAGGCAAAGACGATGGCGTAAATGTAAATCCATGCTTTCATGGGCGGGAATTTTCCAGACACGCGGTCAAAAGTCACGGGCGGAATCAATCCTTTTTCATCGAACAGTTGTTGGGGTTGTCGCCGCCGCCGCCAGAAATGCCGCGCCAACGGCCAAAGCACCTTTATGGCCGGTCTTGGAACTTTCCGGCGGCGGGGCGATGGCATTCGTCGTTGTCAGTGGCACAGCGGCGATTTTGGGTTGAGCGGGAACGGCGCTGGTTTACTTCTATGGCACAACGGCCGGTGGTTTCACCTCGTTGGTAACCGCGGGTGCGGGCGTTGATGTTATGACCTTCGGCGGCGGATTGGTCAGCGCCGGTTCCGGCGCGGGCGGCGGCACACGATTGGTGATGGTTGTGCCAACAATAATAAGCGATGGGACGCTGGATCGTGGCGGACTTGGCGGTGCGGGCGCATTCGTAACCTTTGGTGGCGCATGGACGGCTTCGGGCAAGGGAGGAAACGCCGGAAGACTCACAAGCTGGGGTGGAAAACTCACCATGCAACCGGTGTATTGGCCGCGTTGCGAGCGCAACCCGATGACGATTGGCAACCGCGCCTTCTGCCGTTCGCTCTGACGTTGCTGGAAAATTTGATTGATCCCAACGTCGTAGGGTGTTCCGTGGATTTCTCCTTTGCCGTCGCAAAAAATCAGCACCGTCAACCGCTCAGACCCCCCCACGACCCGGTTCAGCAACGGCAGAAACGCATCAAATCTCGTTGTTTTTATGTAACGCTGTTTGCCGACGAATGCGGTGATGTTCGACGTAATCATTGCCGCGTTGTCCGGCTCCCAGTGTTGCAGTGGAAACTGCCCCGTGTGCAAATCCTGGTCGAATGTCCATACGCCAATGCTGTCGCCTGGATGTAACTGCCCGTTCATGCCGGCTGCCAGGATGTCGTTGAGCGCCTTTTGCACCGCCGGCAAACGCCGCTTCATGTCCGACGAAGTGTCAAAAATGAGCAGAAAACGGTTGTCCCCATTCCGCACCGCCGGTTGTGCACGCACCGCCGGAACCAAAAAAATTCCAGCAAGCAGCACCGCGAAAATGAACGGGCGGTGAACAATTTGATTTTGGTGCGTTGGTGTCTTCATTTCAAATCGCGCTTGTGACTTCGGTTAAAACGGTTCCGTTCCGCACGATTGTAATTTTGCAATTCATCCTGCAATTCCGTCAGCGCATTTTCAACGATGCGAATGAAATTCGCACAACTCGACGCCAGGCCACCCATGCCCGTGACCGTGTCGCGCTCGGCAACATCGTCCGTGACGGCCAGCACTTCACCGTAGGCGCTGAACCGGTGCGCCGCGCGCTCGATCATGTCATCGGCGGTCTGCCCGGCGCACGAAAACAAAACCTCAACCGCCGGATTCGATTCCTGCGGCGGCGTTCCCGCCGGTGCGCCTGAACCGTCGAAGAAAATCGTGACCGGCGTGCCCGTCGCGTCGTGATAGCGCGTGAGCACATGAACCAATTCCTCGCGCACGCGAGCCGAATGACGCGGCCGGCCGGGAGCCGGTTCCGGCCAGTTGTGCAGCAGGCTGGATGTTTGATTACCCCCAGGTTTGGCTTGCTCACACAAAGCATAAATTAAATTATACCCGTCAACCAGAATACGCACCAAAGCCATATGAAAAAAGCATATTCCTACCAAAGGTTTTCGTCCAGCAAACAACGCGAAGGTGACAGTCTTAAACGCCAGACAGATGCGGCAGAAGTCTTTTGCAAACAATTCGGCTTGCAACTTGTGTCCACATTCAAGGACGAAGGGATTTCAGGATTCAAGGGAAAGAACTTTTCCAATGTGTCCGCATTAGGCCATTTTTTAAAGCTTGTCGAAAATGGAACGATTGAAAAAGGCTCTGTACTGGTCGTGGAAAATATGGACAGGTTAAGCAGGCAAAGCATTCTCCCCTGCCTCTCAAAGTTCATTGACATTATAAATCAGGGCGTTTCGGTTGGTGTCATATCACAGAACAAGATTTTAGATCAAACAAGCATAACGGCAAACCCGATGGAATTAATGCTGGTGCTTGTGGAATTCGCCAGAGCAAACAATGAAAGCGAAGCCAAGAGCAAACGGGTTAAATCCGTTATTCAGTCAAAGATTGAACGGGTTAAGAAAGGTGAAATGGTTTGGTTTGGTATTCAAAAACCTAGCTGGATCATCGGAATGAAAGACGGCATATTTACTTTAGACAAGAACAGGGTAAAGCTGGTCCAAAATATTTTCCGTTCTTATCCGTATACCAGTTTGAGAAGATCGTTGCACTGACCTACAAAAAACTCGGTTATTCTGTAAATCGAAGAGGCGGGGCGAATCCTGATGGTGGCATTGATCTTGTAATTGAGAAGGACAGTATCCTCTCGAAACGGGGGCTCGCTATGGTGTAGCAAAAATAGTTCGCCGCACGTCTCAATATCATCCAAAACATTCGTACCTTTGAAAAAGGTGGCCTTGACCATGTACATGCACGCCCAGTCCATCCCGAACGGTGGCCTAGCTGGCTTGGCTGAAGATACCGTTCGGACTAGCTTCCGTGCTTCATCTCCCTGTGAGCGTCAAACTGACGGAACTCTGCGCATAAGTCCCGACAATGCGGTCAGCATCAGCAATCCGATGCGCGAATCTTGCCAAACGCAAACTGTCATACAAACTCAACGTGGGCTTCATGAGCAGTACAGCGACAACAACCAAAAGAGGAAGAAGCCATCAGCCCCGCGTGCCTGAGCTCTGGACGTTGAATGGAATGATGACAATCAAATTTCATAAGTCAACCGTAACTGACAGGGGCAGCGGCTGTTGGGGTGCCATCGCTCAGTTCGGCGGGCAGACGCCGCTGAACCTCGCGCTCGGCGGGTCGTACCGATGAAGGGATTTTCCGCGCTGGTCCACGATTTATTGCCAAAAGAGTGGCAAAATCTGCATTCCGTTGGACGTGCTCTGGCATGGTGGCACGGCGGCTGCTTTTTGCTTGGTTTGTGTGCGTTGGGCTTGTTGCCAGCGCTTTACCCAAAAGCGACGTTCCTGGTCCAGCGTAACATTCAAAATGCAACAACATTCATTTATTCGTGCAGGAATCTGGCGTGTAACCAGGATTCAAGCAGGTCGTCCCATGCAAAAAAATCAGAAATAGAGGAAGATTCAAAATCCGGAACAACCGAAACCAGGCAGATAACCATTAAAACCCACCGTATTATGCGTATTCCAATGAACACATTCAATCCGCTGACACTGTTTTGGTGCGTAATTTACGCGCTGGCACTCTTTTCAGTTTTTATCGCCCGAATTGTGGCGCGTAACCAGGATTTAAGTACGGTCGCCGCAAAAAACAAATCAGAAAAATAAAACTCGAATCAGAAATGTTTATGAAAATTAGAATGCTTGCAGGTATGGCTTTGCTCTGATGCCGGTCAGGGGTGGGAGTTTTCTTGATCGGATAATGGCGCCACAAATCGTATTTTTATTATCAATTTTGATCCCCTTGATCATCGTTGTATTGCTGGGGTCGGGAAAAATGATTCAGCAATTTTCCAAACTGACGCTGCTGATCGAAAATCGGCTGCGTCTGGCGATTACCGCTTTTGGACTCGTTGCCCTATCCGCCACATTTCAGGTTGTTGCCTACGCGATGTATAACGCGAGAATTCATAACCCACCCAACCACAATTATTTAATTCCAGTTGGGCAGGTTCTAGGTTCGGGTAACGGCTGGCGTGCAGGTCATCCAGCGTTTCAAGTTGTTTGGGCGGTTGCAACGTCAGGATTTTGATTTACGCGAAGAAAAAGGGCGAGAATCTGTTGTTGCTTGATCAAAAAAGAGTCGGATTTGTCGGGAAACAAAAAGTCTCTCCAATTGGTGAGCCTTTACGCCAACCAAATTTCACCGGCACCTCACAGCTAAACACAGGGCATTCCATTTTCGCTATCAAACCACACCACCCATCCCATCACTCAAAAAATGAGCAACGGGATGGATGGCGGGGAATGTAATTTGAGCCGGCATACTGTAAACCTCAATGCCGCCGATCAAATTCCCGACAATATCCAGGGCGGAGGTGGTGTTGTGGATATAACTGCCGACGATGCGTAATTCGACGTTTTTGCTGACGGAGCTTTTGTGGGCAATTCCCCCGCAAAACTGAAACTTTCAGAAGGCTCGCACGTTATCGAGGTCAAGAAAGCCGGATTCAAGGATCACAAAAAGGAAATCAAAGTCATGGACGGTTCGGAGTCAAATTTGAAAGCCGTGCTTGAGAAGGAATGAAGATTTATCAGTGGCATAAAAACCTTAAGCCTCTATCTTTAAAAGGACATCTTGCGCCTCGCGGCGTTTTTTAACAGCCTCGGCCCGTTCGACCGCTGAGGTTTAATTTGCCATCCTCTCCGCATCCACTTCAGCTTTCATCGTCAGCGGCGGGATCGGGTAAAACGGGGGGGCACCGGGGACATTGATGCCGTGGCCGGCCAGACGGGTCGAAAGCGCGGCGCAATTGGCCAGATAATCCGTGACCTGTTGATTGGCGTTGGCGGCTTGGCCGTTTGCGATAATTGCCTGGTCGTTGACTTTTTCCACCCGGTTCGACATTTCTCGGTAAGTATCCTTGGCTTGACGCTCTGCCAATCTTGCGTCTGCAACGCCGGAAGCACGTTCTTGCTCGGTTATATCCACCTGCGCGGCGGACGTAACCACCATTGCGGCTCGTTTCCTCAGCCGGTCGTTGACTGCGGCGGCTTGAGCATCATACTGGCTGGCAGCGGCCATGCTCCCCGGCAGGAAGGTAAGGTTGTAATTATATTCGCGCAGGTCCGCCAGAATTTCCAGACGTGTTTGCATTTTTTCCGCCAAGGACTTCCCTTGCAGCCAGACTTGTTGAAGCTGATTTTCAATGACCGCGCTTTGCGCATTCGTCCATTGGAGCGACCCGTAGGCCGTCAAGGCGGCATAGGCCGTTTTGGTTTCCAGCAGTGCTTGGAGTTCAGCCTGGGACAAATCCGATAACTTGATGCGTGGCAGATAGACCAAATTTGTTTCCAACAGCAAGCCCTTGGAATCCAGCACCCGCACCTTGCCGGTGACATTTGACAAAACCAGGATATCGTTCGCCGGCGTTTCGAGCGAACGCCCGGCGGGAACGCTGGTGACCGCCGATTGCCCCTGTGCGCTGGTCGCCAAGGCCATCACGATTAAACTCCAGACCAACCAGTGAGCGTTTTTCATAACTTTTTGCGAGAATCGATTCATGACCGTAAGGTTAACACACTGCTGCACGGTTCCTATGGGGTCTTCACCCCATAGCTAAACAAAAGGAAATCCCGCCCCAACTGATTACCCACATCCACCTGCTTCCCTCCAAATGAGAGAAGCAGGCAGATGCAGGGACCACACCGCTTCAATTCCAGACCGCCATTTTATCCTGGGCGACGGTATAAGCCCTGGATTTGATACGAGCAGATTCACCAAACCAGACGGAGTTGAGCCTTTGATTTGAGTTCTGGCGAGTCTTCCTGTGATCCTGCCATTCCGTGACCCCATTAAAAGCAGCCCACCGTGATCAAAGACGAACACACAGCTAAAACAGGGAATTCCATCTTCACCAATCCCCCACCACCCATCCCTATCACTCAAAAAATGAGCAACGGGGATGGATGGTGGGGAATGTAATTTGAGCCGGCCTAGCACAATCTTAATGCTGTCTTTCACACCGACACGCCAGCCTCTCCCTGCTCGCATTCAGATTATTCTTCCAACCAGGCATTTTCCGGATTTCCAGCAAGATGTCGTGCCCCATATAATCCAGAATCTTGTCGGCCAGTCGGTTTTTGAAGTATTGAATGGTTGACCTGTCCAAACCGAGGTTCCTGGCCAATTCGCTCATATTCCGACCAGCTAACAGAGACTCGACGACACTTTTTTCTCGCGTATTCAATCCAGCCAAAAACGTTTCCCAGTCCATCTTCCTTGCCGCCTTCTGTCCTGGGTCTTCATCGTCTAAACTCAAAACATCATTGACCGTAAACTCTTCGCCCAATTCGCTCTCTTCATGCAATGGCTCGTCGAAACTTGTGGTAGTGCTTCGGCCAGTCAATTGCGTAGCTGATCCGAGGACATCAGCGTTTGAATTTCCTGTAGCGTGTTCTTCAGGGTGAAGCGGATCGTATGGCGGCCTGGCGGTATTGGCCGATTGGCCTTATTTGTCTTGGTAATTCTGCCCCTCACGGGGCAGAATTCACCCCTCAAATCACGCAACTTATCCCTTTTTCCTAAAGTTTTAGCCCGTTGTGTTAAATAATTTACACGGTTTAGCAAATCAATCCGTTGGTTGACTTGGTGCGAAGTTTTGGGGGTTGAAAGGAGCAAACTATGAAATTGCTATGGATTCGGTTTTGCGCCGGTGGCCTGTTGACGGCCGGCAGTTCGGCCGTGTCGGCGCGGGGGCATCATCATGATGACCGGCTGGGGCACGATGATGAAGGAAGACGGAGAAACCGCTTCAGAAGTGGACGCCGTGTCCACCAAACCGCCGCGTATGCAGGAACTGAACGATTTGCTTCTCCGGATGGCTGGTTAGTTTCTCCGTTCATGCCGACACACCAATATTTTTCCTTGATCGTATTAAGATCATGCCGCCAACCGGGCCCAGCCATCCCGGCCAGGAAAAGGCTTGTTCGAATGGAGGCTGTCAGGTTTTCGCGTTAACCGAATGTAACTGGAGTTGAAAACATGAGTTTCTTGGGCATGGATTTTTCGGATTTCACACAGCAATACCTGCGGGCGGCGCTGATGGTGTCGTTGCTGAGCGTGTGGTTGCTGGTGGGGCTTTTCTGCTATCTTAATTATTACACCAAGCGGGAGTATTTCACCGTCTGGACCGCCGCCTGGTTGTTTTACGCCCTGTGGCTGACACTCGGTTTCAATGTCCAGGACGTTTCCGTCGAGAACGCCGACAGCATCATCTTTAAACTCAAGCAGTGCTGTGTGGCCATTTCGGCGGTGTTTCTTTTGTGGGGCAGCTTGCGTTTTCTGGGCCTCCCGGTCCCGCAGAGATTGTTTGGTCTGTTCATGCTGTTCTTGCTGGTGTGGACTTTCGTCGGCCCGCACATGCTTTCCACAGCGCTGGCCCCCAAAGTAAGAATGCTGGAAATGCAAGTGCCGGTATTTATGCTGCTCGGCCTGGGCAGCGTGTTTGCCGGGGTTTGTTTCTTCCAGCTGCGAAAGAAGATTCCATTTGTGGGGGCGGGCATGCTGACGCTGGGATTCGTTCTGTGGGGATTCTACCTGTGGAGTTATCCGCTTTCGCAGCAATACGACAACCTGTTCAGCCCCGGGTTTTTTGTGGCCGCAGTGTTGCAACTCTTCATTGCTGTCAGCATGATTGTGCTCGTCCTGGAGG
>Ga0181533_1002965_pt1 | contig 19011 bp, 21 predicted proteins | sample PEATcosm2014_Bin_45_FD_119772 | JGI IMG/M metagenome (GOLD analysis project Ga0181533, IMG submission 119772) | Peatland microbial communities from MTU Mesocosm Facility, Houghton, MI, USA - PEATcosm2014_Bin11_60_metaG | ecosystem: Environmental > Terrestrial > Soil > Wetlands > Peat | place... | reverse complement strand
GACAACTAGAATCACAGCCGAAAACCTGTTCTGGACACGGGAAACAGGAATCCTGTTTATTCGCGCCACGCGGAAGATTATACAACCCCAAACACAACACTTCTGTAGGGCATCCTGCCTTGGCTTTACCACTGCTACGCGCAAGCATCGCCACGCACGGACGCAACCAACACTTTAAGCGACCCCCTAATCTAAACGAGGCCCGAAATCGGGGTTCGCGCGAGGGAAATCTTCCACGTATGTAGGATATCGAACAGACACTCACATTAGCGCATGTATAACTTCGTCAGCCTCTTTGCACAGCCTGCCGCGGGACTGCGTGACCACTCGCGCAGCACTATGCATGGGATCAGACAGCGATGGGGCGAAGCGACGAGGGCCGCTATGAGTCGGGAGCTGGTATGGATTAAACAGCAGCGTTTTGCGGGTTGGGGTTGCTCCGAATGCGCCTGGTTCTTCAACCCTCCTAGCGCTCTCGCTGGTAAATCTTACGATGAATTGGTGCAGAACTTTGCATTGCAGCGCGACAAAGAGTTTACATCGCATGTTTGCTCCGATCACCCAAGAGCCAACAGCACAAGGGGCAAAAACGCTGAACAATTCAAACTGCCGTAACCGTCGATAACTGGTCACATCGCGAGCTATGCGCAATGGGTTCTAAAGTGACAGACGGATTCGTTTGTAAACTGCTGAAAGGAAAGCTTACTTTTGTATTGGTCGGGGCGATTGGATTTGAACCAACGACCCCCTGCGCCCAAGGCAGGTGCGCTACCAGGCTGCGCTACGCCCCGACTGTTCTGATTATAGCGAATCTTGTCGTCAGATTTATCAGCGGGATGAGCCAGAGGATTGAACAGCTAGTGTAGCGCGTCAAACAAAGGCGCCGCTATTACCGGGTACAATGTCTCCGTGCCCATGTCCGATGACCCTCTCGATAAGTCCGGTGACTCGGCGATGGAAGCCGACCCTTCCGATAAGTCCGCTGGGCCGCCGATGGGAGCTTTGCCCGGAGGCGGCCCCAGGTTCTCCGAGTCCGGGGATTTTCCAGTCTGGAGTGGCCGCGATCTCGTTGGCATCGTGGTGGTGCTGTTTGTGGCGCTTTTCCTGGCCGACAGCTTCGCCTTGCTGATTGCGGATGCCGTGTCCGGCGTCTCGCGGGGCAATGCGCGAGCGCTGGCGTCGGACCCTCGGGTTGCGGTTCCGACGCAGGGCGCCGCCTATCTGGCGACGGTGGGCTTCATCGTCAGAGTGATCAAGCGGCGTCATCGCAGCCGCTTTTTGCAGGCGGTTCACTGGCGCTTTCCGGCTCAATGGCTGAAGTTTCTTTTGGGCGGCATGGTTCTGGCTATTCTGATCCAGGCACTCTCGTTGAAACTGCCGATTCCGAAACAGATGCCGATCGACCAGTATTTCCAATCCACGTCCGGCGCCTGGATGATGGCCGGGTTTGGCACGCTGGTGGCGCCGTTTTGCGAGGAATTGTTCTTCCGCGGGCTGCTGTTTCCGGTGGTGCTGCGCCGCCTGGGAATGTTCGCCGGGGTAGTCATCACGGGCGGTTTATTTGCACTCATTCATGCCTCGCAACTGGCACACGCGTGGGCGGCCATGAGCATGCTTTTTGTTGTGGGCGTCGTGCTCACGATCGTAAGAGCTCGGGCGCACTCGCTGGCGGCTTCGGTGCTGGTGCACACGGGTTATAATCTGGCGTTGTTCGCGCTGCTCTACGTGGGCACCGCCGGATTTCACGATTTCAAGCGGCTCGGCCAGTAAGAATCGCCGGCAGATGGCTCCCACCCCAGCGAAGGCCAGAGCATCCGTTGCCGGGGACTCCCGGAGCGCCGTTCGTGGTATCTTTTTCTTCATCATGGAAAACGCACGCCAGCAACTATTGCGACTTCTTGCATCGCTCTCGTTTAAACTCGGCCACTTCAAGTTAACCAGTGGTGGTACCAGCGACTATTACGTTGACTGCCGGCTGACGACGCTGCATGCCGAAGGCGCGCGCCACACCGCTCGCGCCGTCTTGGATGAGATTGAGCGTCATGGCTGGCATCCGGAGGCGATCGGGGGGATGACCCTGGGCGCGGACCCGATCGTGACAGCCGTGGCCATGCTCACGGCACAACTCCAGCAAGCAGGAGCCACAGGCAAGCTGCAATCTCCAGGGCCGGGGCTGATTCACGGCTTCCTGGTGCGCAAGGCGGAAAAGGCTCACGGCATGGGGCAGAGGCTGGAAGGCTTCCGTAAGCCGGGAGCGCGGGCGGTCATCGTCGACGACGTCTGCACCACCGGCGCGTCCACAATCGGCGCGATTCAGGCGGCGCGCGAGGCCGGCTTTGAGATCGTTGGCGTCTTGTGCCTGGTGGAGCGGGAAGAGGCGCACGGACGCGGTGCGGTCGAGAAAGCCGCATTTCCGGCCCCGTTCGTCAGTCTGTTCACGGACAACGACGTGCGGCAGGAACATGTGCAGCAACTCGCGGCCGGAGCGAACGTAACGTCTTAGTTCCGTATTGGGAAGGGGCGCGCGGTTCCGACGGACTATGCTTGCGTCTGTTGGGATTGACTTCGGGATAGCGTTTTCCAGCGCCACGCAATTCAGGATTGATGCCGCCCGCCCGGATGTATTGTTTGTTGGGAGCCCCGCCAGGCACGGGGCGCGAAATTGGCGCAGAATGTTATGTTCACAGCAGGGGGAGAGCTTTCGATGAATGTTGGCAAACTCGGACTGATCATGATTGTGGTGAAGGACATGGAGCGCAGCGTCGCTTTCTATCGCGACGTGCTGGGTCTCGAACTGCTGTTCAAACAAGGCAACTGGAGCCAGTTCGACGCCGGTAATATCCTGATCGGCCTGCATCCGGAGGGCGAGGAAGTGAAAGTCAGTCCAACCTCCGGCTGCACGTTTGGCATTTACGTGGATGACATTGTCAAAGCGGTTTCCGAGTTGAAGCGCCGGGGCGGTCACTTCGGTATCGAACCTCGGGAGGAGCCTTTTGGACGCTGGGGCTTGTTGCGCGACCCCGACGGTTACGGAATCCAGATCATTGAAATGGCACGGGGCTATCGCGAGTTGCACAAGCTCCAGTAAACGCCCCCGGCAGCTTGGAGGATTGGAATCGCCAATCCGGCCAAAAGGCCGGGCGCGATGGCGACACGCAGGGCGGATCAAGGCCTCCAGCTCTGCCGTGAGTGCCCGGCGTTCCCAAATGAGACTGCGGGGATAAATCCTCTCTAGTGAACATCTTCAGCGCTGCCGGCGGGCATCTATACGAGAGGAGAGTTCCAGGAGTCAGGTAGCCGCACAGGTGAGCTCATGAACTGCATTTCTTTTAGTTTCCTTCAGCCGCGGTTGCGGTGGCTGATGGCGTGGTTATTGCTGTTAGCTGCCGTGCCGGTCGTCGCGGAGACATGTAAAGAAGCGGAAGAAATTGATCCAGCAACGCGCTCGGCGATTGAAAGCACGGCGAAGAGTTTCCTCGGAATGTCCATCGGCGGCGATGTGGCTGGACTGCGAGCCACGTCAATCCCAAGCTTGGCGGCAAGTTTTGGCGGAATTGAGCAGGCCGTTTTCGACAACAAAGACGGATTGACCGGCCCGGCGGTCGTACGTAAGACGTACCTGCTGGAAGTGTCGGGCACCGCTCCGGTCGAGCGCGCCGAGTTCTTCTGCGGCGTCTTCGGCGCCAACGGCAATACCCCTAACAGCGCTGGATTTGTACTTCCCAACTTGGCGCCGGGACGCTACGCCGCGGTCATTATCGACATCCATGGGCCGAAGGGACCGTACATGTTGTCCGAGATCCTCCAGCAACTGGGCGGGGCCTGGAAGTTAGCCGGATACTACGCCAAGCCGGGGCAGGTGGCCGGGCATGATGCGGACTGGTATGCGCAAAAGGCCCGGGAGTTCAAGCAAAAAGGGCAAGTCCACAACGCCTGGTTCTACTTCTTGGAGGCCAGAGACCTGGTGGCTCCCGTTCCGTTCATGAGCACCCTCAAACTGGACAAGCTTTACGATGAAGCCGAGCAGGTGAAACCCGGCGACATGCCGACCGAAGGTCCGGTTACAACCACCATGGGGGCGCGGACGGTCAAGCTGCTGGCAGCCTTTCCCATTGTCGTCGACGATCAAGTGGCCCTGGTGGTGAGGTACCAGTCGTCCGATATCTCGAATACCGCGCAGACCTTTCTGGACAACACCACGCTTATGAAGGCCCTGGTAGTGAGATATCCCGAGCTCCGCGATGGGTTCAGCGCGATTGTCGTACGGGCCGTGGCGCCGGATGGGCAAGACTATGGAACGCTGCTGGCGATGAAAGACATCAAGTAGAAGGCACGGGGCGCGCGAGAACCTGTTTACCTTCAGCTTGTTAGCGTGGCTTTGACTGAACGTGTCGGCGGCTTATAATAGTGTCTACGTGTGCAATGCACTGTGACCGTCCAATCCTTTACGCTGTCGTCGCGTACTTAAAAGGGGAACTCGCCGAGTGGGTTGAGAACCTCCGGTGTGAACTCCATCCCAAACACGCTCATCTTCCCGCACACATCACCATGTTGCCTCCGCGTCCGTTGCATGGCACCGAGGGCGATGCCGTCGAATGGCTGGTGGAGAGATGCGGCACTGTGGAACCTTTCGACGTGGTTATGGGAGACGTTGAAAACTTCATTCCCACGACTCCCACCGTCTTTATCAGGGTAGCGCACGCGGCTTACAAGATACGTGAACTCCATGACCAGATGAATGGCGGGCCATTGGACTGTGCCGAAGAACTGCCTTTCATGCCGCATCTGACGATTGCCAAGATGGAGACGAACGAAAGAGCACGCCAGGTTTATGAGATCGCGCGCGATCGATGGGACCACTATGAAGGCTCGCACCGTGCGCACATCGAGAATCTGAGCTTCGTGCGCGGGCGCGAGGCGCAGTGGACAGACCTGGCCCCTGTCTGTCTGCGGCCAAAGGCTGTAAGTAGATAAAGACTGACGCCGCGCGGTCAGCCTGTGCCGCCTGCATTCGTCGCCGAATGGTGGCAACGGAACGTGACGATTTCGCTCTGATATAATTTAGCTTCGACGGTGGGTGTAGTTCAGTGGTAGAACTCCAGACTGTGGCTCTGGCTGTCGTGGGTTCGAATCCCACCACCCACCCCAACTCCCTTCTGATTCTGCGCGGTTAGCCCTGTACAGTCACAGTTTTTTGCCTCCTGAATTGCTGGCGCCACAAGATCGCCCGGTCAGTAGCGGCGTTAAGAAATCCAATCGTGGCAGGACCGTTTTGTCGGTTGCCATTTATCCCCGATCTTTTCGAGCACCAGCGTGGCCCCATGCCCACAGAGGCCGCCGCAAACGAAACGAAAGCGCATCACTGCATAGTGGTGTTCTTTGTCGAACGCAATCTCCGAAATTTCAAGCAGCCCGGAAGCAAATGCGGCGTTGACTGCGTCCTTTACCGGTCTACCTTCCGCCATCGTGCGGCTTGGATCGTTCTTCCGTATCTGGGCGGTCTGCTGATCGGCATCGACCAACCTGTATTTCTTGCTGTCAATCGCCTCAGGAGCAATCGTATGGACGGTACTATTAGTCTCTGCCAGATTCTCCAGCTTGGTTCCGCTCAAACAGTCATCCGCGTCTTGGTTGCTCAAATTCAGCGCGATGGTTTGGTTTCCCAGGTTAACGATTCCCCCGGCGCCGTTGTTGTACGTGCTTAGAAAAACGTTATAGATAGCAATCTGTTCGGGCGTCAGGGGGGACTTGCTGACTGTAACTTTGCTGGCATCGGACCCTGCCGCGCAAGACGCCGCGAGCAGCACGAGTCCGCCTAGGATTGTCTTCACTAAGAATCTCCTTTCCGAGCCTGTTTGCAGGGTTACCCCACGTTACGGCCGTAGCGCCTCAAGCGATAGAAACAGTGAATTCCAACAATCAGCGGGCCGAGCAGCATCCAGTCCATAAACAGTTGCTCAGGATCGAAGTTGCGGATCGTCATGACCCCATAAGCTACCAGGACCGGAACATCCACCAGAATTCCAGCGCAGCCAAACAGAATCGCAATGCGCTTAAGCCGTGGTCTTCGACACAGCCCGGCTGGCCCCAGCAGCACCCCTGTCCATAGACCCAGAAATCCCATGGTAGTCGCGATCTCAATTGCGATAAACGGGAAGAAAACCCTAAGCACGCTCACGGGATATCTCATAACATCGGAGCGATACGAGACACCGAGCGAGAAAAACCACACTACCGAGGCGAGCGCAAAAACAGTTCCAGGAAGGGCGCCGACAACGGCCTCAATCACCCACAGCACTTGATGGAGCCGGGTCCGGTTCATCGACCTCCTGTTCGACGCTGAAACGCCGTCCAGCCGCGATTTGCAAGTCTTTACACTTCCCTTGGGAAATCAGGCTCGACGGCCATCTCTTGGGGATTGCTGGGAACCGCCTCGTAAACCCGCGCTTCACGGAATATGCGGAACAACTCGCCGTCGATCTCGCCATTTGCGGCCGCGGTGGCCAGAATATCCAGCGCCTGCTCCGGAGTTGCCGCCTTCTTGTAAGGGCGGTCGCACGCTGTAATTCCGTCGTATACGTCGCATATGGCGATCATGCGCGCTTGCAGCGGAATCTCCGCCGCCGCGACTTGGCGCGGGTACCCTTGTCCGTTGAGCTTTTCGTGGTGGGCGCGCGCGATCTGCGGCACGTTGCGCAGGTCTTTTGTCCAGGGAATCTGGCTTAGATAATGATACGTGTGCTCCACGTGGGCCTCGATCTGCCGCCTCTCGTCATCATCCAGCGACCCCTTGCGAATCGACAGCAGACGCACCTCGTCTCTCGTCAGCAACGGCTGGCACTGCCCTTCGGCGTCCTTGTAGCAGTGCGCCGCAATCTGCTCCAACCGCTCGAAGCTTCCTTCCGGCAGCAGGCTCGGAATGTTCGCCTTCTCAATCGTCTCGCGGAAGGACGCAAGCTCGCCGAGTTGCCGCGCGAGCTCCGCATCGAAACGGTCTTGCTCCCGCAGATACGACTCGGGGCCGTGCTGCAGCATGAAGCTCAGCCTGTCCCGCAGTAGCTCCGTCTCGGTGGCGCAGGCCGCCAGTTGGAAGCGCTGCCGTACCAGTTCCGGTTGCAGCGGATACAGCTTTTGGGCTTTCACCAGGACGTCCTCGCGCACCCCGACTTTGCCAAAATCGTGCAACAACGATGCGTAACGCACTTCGCGCATCTGCTCGGGTGTGAAGTGCAACAAGCCTGCCCGCTCGCATGCCTCGGCGAGCCCCAGTGTGAGGTTTGCCACGCGGAAAGAATGTCCGCAGGTAGTCGGGTCGCGCGTTTCGATCGCGATGACCGATGCGCGCAGGAATCCCTCGAAGAGCCGCTTGATATCTTCTACCAGGCGGTTGTTCTCCAACGCCACGGCTGCCTGACTGGCGAGCGATGTCGCCAGTTCCTGATGCTGCTGTGTAAAGGCCGTCACCTCCGCATCGACCGCCGCTTGCGTGCTCAGCTTGACTGCCGGGTCACGCTTGCAATTGATGAGCTGAACCAGACCCAGCATCTCGTCTTTCTGATTGCGCAGCGGCACCGCCAGAATTGATTTGGTACGGTATCCCGAGGCTTCATCGAAGTTGCGGTTGATCGAGTACGGCACGCCCCGCGGCAGTTTGTATGCGTCTGTCAGGTTCACTGTCCCGCCGGTCAGCGCGACGTAGCCGGCGATGGACTGGGGATTGATTTCCATCGTGCTTTCGCGGAAGTGGATTGCCACGCTGTCATTCTGCGCCAATACAAAGCGCAGCCGGCGTTCTCCATCCGTATCCTCGACCAGGTACAGCGATCCCGCATCAGCCCGCGTAATTTGCCGCGATTTGGTCAGAATCATCTCGAGCAGCTTATGCGTGTCGTGTTCCGCCGAGAGCGCGGTGCCGATGCGGTTCAATTCGTCGATCTGCCAATCGGCTTCGTCCAAGCGCTGGTCGGAATACTGCCGCATTCCACTGACGCGAATATCGCTGAACGCATTTTCCACCATGCGCTCCACCAGCGGCGGCGGGGTATGCACCGGCAGGTAAGCGTAGACCGCCCTGTCCAGCCCCGCGTCACTGAAGCGCTCATCACTAAGCGCGATGACGCGCAGGCGCTCATCTCCACGCCAACGGGTCCAATGCTCGTGCAGGGTGCGCTCGCAGGAGCTTAGCAGCACCGCACCTTTCTTGTGGTGTGAAGTCCCGCTTCGCCAGGCCGCGCAGGTGAAGTTGAGAATGCCCTTGATCGCCTTGCGCGCCGCCACATCGCCAGAAAAATAAAGCACCACCGGTAGTGGCCGCGGGCGGGTGGCGGTTGTGGTCATAGACTCTCCTTGCGATTGGGAGCATCCTGTTTGGCGAATATAGCGCATTCGCGGCCGAAAACAAACCGCTATCCTCGACGTTGCGGTGAGCACGACCTCTGCCACCTCCGTGATGGCGCCAAGCCGCTCGTGAACTCCGGCTTTCGTTTGCAGATGCGGTTTTGCACTGACTGAGGTCACTTGAAATCATGGCGCACAGCCGTACCGCCATTCATCGCGAACCGGACTTGGCTTTTCTGCGCTAACTGAGAACGCGATAGATAAAGCTGTCCAAAAACTGCTCACGAGCAGTACAATTCGGCGATTCAGAGCCGAAAAGGAGATTCCGAATGAAACGTCTGGTTACGGTTGCGACCACTTTGCTTGCGCTGGTTATAGCCTTGGCTGGGTCTACACTGGCGCAAAGCTCATCAGTCCCCGAGATTCCGTACCGTTCAGTGCCCGATTTTCTGAAGTTACCGCCCAACATGTATCTCGGCGAGGTTTCCGGAGTCGCCGTCAATTCCAAAGGACATGTCTTTGTATTTCATCGTGGCAACACGTCGGGGCCCGCTTATTCGGCCGCCGGCGCGCAACTGCTGGAGTTTGGCCCTGACGGCAAATTCATCCGCGAAATCGGCCATAACCTCTACGCCTGGTCATTTGCGCATGACGTTAAGGTAGATCGAAATGACAACGTATGGGTTACCGACAAGGGCTCGGACATGATTATCAAGTTTAATCCGGAAGGCCGTGTGGTGATGGTTTTCGGACGCAAGCAGGAAGCATCCGATGAAGGGACCGAGCCGCTTAAGCACCCTAAGCCTCCCTTGCCGCCAATTGACGGCTTGTTCAGACAAGTGACCGACGTGACGTGGGATTCGGCTGGCAATACCTATATCAGCGATGGCTACATCAATTCACGCGTGGCCAAAGTCGACAAAGACGGCAACTGGATCAAGTCATGGGGAGAACCCGGCAATCAGCCCGGACAATTCAATACACCTCATAGCATTGCTTCCGATGCGCAGAACAACATCTATGTCGCGGACCGCGGCAATGGGCGTATTCAGGTGTTCGATACCGAAGGCAAATTCCTCCGCCAGATCCGCATCGATGTTCCTTTTCCTCCGGACACTCGCCCCGTGATTGGGAACAAGCCCGCTCCCGACGTGAAAGGAACTTTTGCGCCCGGCTCGCCGTGGGCGGTTTGCATCACGCCTCCGCCGAATCAGGTGTTGTATGCGTCCGACGCGTATCCGGGGCGAATCTACAAGCTCTCCCTGGACGGGAAGGTACTCGGCGTGCTCGGGCAATCAGGAAGGCAGCTTAAACAGTTCGGATGGGTTCACGAAATCGCGTGTCCGTCTGAAAATGAACTCTATGTCGGGGAATTGCTGAACTGGCGAGTACAGAAGTTGATCCTCGAGCCAAGCGGATCGAAATCGAAGTAGTTGTGCGGTCCATCGTTCGGTGCGAGTCGAAGTTGGTGAATGCAGATCCTTCGACTCGCGACCACCAGGCGGCTGCGGAAAAACAGGTTTCAGGTGAGGCGGGTGCACAGGGCTTGCACAAGTACCTTGGTGTGCGGTGGTGCTAAGTCAGAGCACGCCGCGGGTTTGCTCCTTGTACAATTACAGAGAACAGTGTGATCGCTAATTCGAGTGCTCTTGGTGAGCCCGGTCGTATGGCCACCAGCAATAGAACCGCTCTCAGGGAAAGGTGAATATGGAATATAAAACCCTCGGCAACACCGGTCTGCTCGTGTCAACCCTCTGCCTCGGCACCATGACCTTCAACACGGGCGAAGGCTTCTGGAAGGCCATCGGCTCCGTCGACCAGGCGGGAGCCGACGAGCTCATTAAAGCCTCCATCGAAGCCGGCATCAACTTCTTTGACACGGCTGACGTCTACTCTGAAGGCGAAAGCGAAAGGACACTCGGTCAGTCCCTTAAGAACCTGAACATCGCCCGTAAGGACGTCGTCCTCGCCACCAAGGTCTTCAGCCGCGTCGGCCCCGGCCCCAACGACGTGGGCGCCTCCCGCGGACACATTATGGATGCCATCGAAGCCAGCCTCCGCCGTCTCCAGACTGACTATATCGATCTCTACCAGATCCACGGCAACGACTCGGTTACACCCATCGAGGAGACCCTCCGTGCCCTCGACAACCTCGTCAATCAGGGCAAGGTCCGCTACATCGGCTGCTCCAACTGGCAGGCCTGGAAGATAGCCAAATCGCTGGGCATCTCCGAGTTCAAGAATCTTGCTCGCTTTGATACTCTGCAGGCCTACTACTCCATTGCCGGTCGCGACCTGGAACGTGAGATCATCCCTCTCCTCGAAGCCGACAAGACCGGGCTACTTGTTTGGAGCCCACTTGCCGGTGGCCTGCTCTCCGGTAAGTTCAGCCGCGAAAACCAAAAACCTGAAGGCTCGCGCCGCTCTGAGTTCGACTTTCCTTTAGTTGATAGAGAGCGCACCTGGAAGATTCTCGACGCCATGGCTCCGATAGCGAAGGCCCACAACTGTAGCGCTGCCCGCATCTCACTCGCATGGCTGCTAACTAAGCCCGTCGTCACCTCCGTCATCATCGGAGCGAAACGTCTCGACCAGCTTCAGGACAACCTCGCCGCTGTAGACGTCAAGCTCACTGAAGACGAAATGAAGCGACTCGACGAGGTGAGCGCTCTGCCGCCCGAGTACCCGGGATGGATGCTTCCGCGCCAAGGCGCCAGCCGTCTGCAACCAGTCTCCCCGCTGGTAACCAAGAAAAAAGGCTAGGGGATGACGCCCGTTTGAGGGAGTGAATACGCCATAATGTGAGGGCAGTAATCGAGAGGGTGCGGGAATAGGATATCTATCCGGCGAGGAATCAAGACGCCGAATCCGCCGGCACGGTGTCGTTCTTATCCGTTCCCGCCCGTGCACTGGCGAGCTGCCGCTTCACCCGGAACTCCAAAGAATCGGGGGCCAGTAACTCCGCGCGCCAATACCACTCCACGCTTTCCGCGTAGCGCGCCATGCGAAACGCACGCTGCCCGATCTCGGCGATTGCCGCGGCTCCAAAGATGCGCTTATCGTAAGACACTGGAGTAATCAACGCATCCGCATCGATCGATCCCAGCTTCTCGAAAATCTGTATTGCTTCTACATATCGCTCGCTTGCCATGAAAACTTTGGCCTTGAGCCATTGCAGCAGCCAGTTGCCGGGCTGCAGTGCCAGCGCCTGGTCAATGAATGGCATCGCGTCCTGCTGCCGGGTGAAAAGCAGCTTCGCCAGCTCGATATAGCACAGGCAGTCCTCTGCCTCCCGTTCGCTCTTGGACTCCGTTAGTTCTATCCCCGTACGCCACGACGCCTCGGCATCCGCCAGCCGTCCGAGATCGCGATAGACAGTGCCAAGGTGCCACCGAAGATAAAGTCTGGCAGGATCGTTCTTGATCTCTTTCAGTAATAGATGGAGGTTCCTCTGGAGCTTGTGTGTCTGGTCGCCGTCATAGCCCAGGTGGTCGATCGTCAGGAGCGAAGATCCAATGCGCCGTCCGGCTTCTTCGACCATGCGCATCACCGATGGAAGCATGGTCTCGTGCATCACACCTTCAAAACAGATCGCCAATCCAATTCGCTCGCCTGGAAGCCGGCGGGGTGCACTGCGGGATGATGCGCCTCAGCATCTCCAATTTGCCGCAAGGCTGTATCGTTGTCCGCGCGCCATAATTGGGCTCAAGAAAGAAAAAAACCGAAACCTTCAGCGGCATGAGGCGCCAGGACTTTCCCAGCCCAATCGGGTCGACGCCGATGAGAGTCTCTCTGGCTGGGTCAGATGCAAAAGCGATGAACTCCTCGGAAGACTTGAGCTGCGGCAGCAACTCCACACAGTCTCCGCGCACAAGAAATCTGCGGGGAAAGGCGATAGCTTGGCCATCCAGCAGCAAGGTCAGTTCGTCGCCACAAACGTCGTAGCCCGCGAGCAGCAGGCGAACTGCCAAGGTTGTCTTCCCCGAACATTTCGGCCCAACCATGAGAAAGGCCCGCCCGGCTTGATTGCCGGTGACGGCGCGGAGCCGTATATGATCCGGCAGATTCGCCAGCGCCAGCCTGTGCATCCGCGTGAAGAGTTGATCGATGACAATCGTCGTACTCAGCTCGTAATCTTCGCTGCCGTCGCTGTTGCTGATGCGAAACTCCTCGCCGGTCCAGGTGATGGAAATCGTGCGGCAATGAGATATCGAAAACTCCTGCTGCAAGTGCGGAGCAATGCCGCACACCTGGTCCAGCAGCTCCGGTGAATTCGTCCTTATCTCGAATTCAGTGGACAGGAACTGAAGCCGTTCGACATGCATCAGGCGACCAATCCTTCCGTGCGCAGCGTTCTGAGACACTCCTCTACTTCCTCAACGGGTGCGTCCGGCAGATCAAAGGCCGATTGCAGCAGCTCGGGAAGGTCGGCTGCCGCGTTGCGTCCATTGCAGAGTTCCAGAATCAAGGCGGCGGTTTGATTCAGATAGTGAACACGGTCACGGTCGGACTGGTACACGATGTACCCATCGGCGACCGCGTTGATTTCAAGGCCTTGCGCCGTTTTGGGGCAGTGCTCCGGGCTGTCGGACATCAGGACTCCTTTTCCGGACCGGGCTTTCGCTCGAATCGTTGGCCGGGCCGGCATTGCATTCAAGGCTCATGCCCTTCAATTCCAGCGTAGAGGGCTGAGACCGCATCCACTATCCGCGCGGGGATATACCTTTCATGGAGCAATGCCGAGGCGCGCATGGCTAATCCGCAGGCTAGTTCCGGGTTTTCCTTTACCTGCAAGCAGGCTCGCGCGAACGCTTCCGCATCGTCCGCCAATAGTAGATGCTTACCGTCAGCCACACTGATGCCCTCTGCGCCAATTCGCGTCGACACAACCGGCACGCCGTGCGCAAAGGCCTCCAGGATTTTGATCCGGGTGCCACCACCCGCGCGGAGCGGAACCACCTCTACGTCAGCCAGAGAGTAAAGCAGTCCCAAATCTTCGACGTAGTCATGAATTTTGACGGCCGGGCTCAGCGCCGTTGTCCCCGGCACGCGCAGCGGTTCGCGTGCTGGGGTGGAAAGCTCGCCGAGCGCCTCCGCCCCACCGCTGCCAACCAGGTCGATTTGGATCTGCCTGCCTGTTAAGCGGCGCAACGCTGGCAAAACGTCGCGACAGAGAAAGAATGCCGCATCGCGGTTGACGTAACAGCCGAACGTGCCCACAAGCAGCACCCGCAGCGGTCCCTCACGCAATGGCCGACGCGCGGAAGAAGCCGGAGGGGGCGCACAACCATTGGGCACTACCATGAAAGTGGCTTCGGGAAACTGTGCGCCGAGCCGCGTGGCATCGTCGGCAGCGCAAACGGTCACGCGATCAAAGGTTGCGAGATAGCGTTTTGCCGCGACGGCATACTTCTTTGCCTCTGCCGCCTCGAAGGCGGCTACTTTGGCGTCGCCTGAGGCTGCGGCGAGTCGCGCCATTCGCTCGCGCGTCCGTACCTCGTCATCGTCAAGATCCAGCACGCACATCGGCCTTGCCGAGCTATATCCGGCCAAAATATTGCGCCGGTCTCCTGAAATTCAGGCCGCTCGAAAAGGCAGCTCGGGTCTTTGACCGGCACATTGTCGGCGTCCAGGAAGAGTACTTCGCTGAAGCGGGAATGCATGAGCGCATAAGACTTCAGCTCCCACCCGCCCAGGCATTGCACCTGGTGACGCTTTGCGACTTCGAGCGCATCGATCGCCTGAGCTCCGAGATCTTCCAGCAGACTGCGCATCGCCGGGCCCATTTCATCCGGCCCTAAATGCCATACTTCGATGGGCAGCGTGCAACCCAGCTTGCCGCGCAGCAGGGCAATGCAAACCCAGGCGCAGGTGAACAAGCGTGCGCCGCCGGCACAGATAACGATGCCTCGCCCTTCGAAACGGCCGGCAGGGAACTGCGAATCCGCAGCCGCGGCGGCGGCCAGCGCCGATTTCAGCTCTGCCAATTGTGTGGACACGGCGACCTCTCCGCTCTTTCGGGCAGAACCTGTAATCCCAGCCCCTCATGGGCGCGCATCTCAGGTTGCGGTTTGGCTATGGAGGAGAGCACCGGGAAAACAGGCTTCGACCCGCAAGCTGAATGGATGAATTGCAAGGGGCTGAAGTTTGCTGCACGATGGCAATATGTGTGTCTAGTGACACTTGTTGCATCGGCCAGTCGCGTGCAGTTGCCGCCGGATTGGGTATGCTCGCGCTTGGGACGCGCCCTATCGATCCGGCACTACCGCGCCCCCGTCCATCTTGGGAATCCCAAAGTGACCGCTCAGGCGCAGCAGGTCGAGCGGCGTAATTGATCCCGAGACCGAAACGAAGTTCAGATCCTTCGCCCCCACAAACAGCACCGCAATATCGCGGATCGACGCATGGTCCAGGTTTACCCACAAATCGGTCGTCAGGCCCCTATCGCTGCTCTTGTGTTTGTTCACCAGGTGTTGCCAGCCCGCCTCGCGATATTGGCGGAAGATCGAATCCATGATCGCCGGATCGTACGAAACCACGTCCGGGAAGCGGAAGCTGTGCACCGAAACTCCGTTCACTCCCGCAATCACCCTCCGCAGAGCCTCGTCAGCTTTATCCAGCTTGGAAGCCAGCACCAGCGTCGAGTGGTCCAGCGTAAACTCCGTCCGCGACGAGGCATTCTGCCCCAGCGCCGCAATCCCCTCCGGAACCCACAGTCGCGGCTGATTTGGCGGAGCTGCCGGAGCCTGATTTGGCGGAGCTGCCGGAGCCCGACTTGGCGGAGCCTGTGTTTGATCCTGTGCCACCGCGCTCATCACCATAGCGCAGGCAATCAATGCCGAAAACAGAATGCGGGAGAGCCTCATCGTTTTTACCTCACAGAATGTGCTCACGCGTGGCCGCCAGCCACAGCCGTGGATTGAATTCTATAACCCGCGGCCTCCAAGTATGTTCTCCCGGAACCACGACCGAAGGAGAGTACCGGCTGCTGAGGCGCGCGCGAGGCATTACAATTCATCCAGGAATGAATGTGAAGGACCCGGAGGTCACGCAATGAAGGCTATCCTTGTTCCAGAATTTGGCGGTCCCGAAGTTCTAACTCTCAAAGAAATCCCCACACCAAGTCCCGCCGTCGGACAGGTCCTCGTACGAATCCACGCCGCGGGCGTGAACCCGTATGACACCTATATGCGCAACGGTACTTATGCAATCAAGCCGCCATTGCCGTACACTCCCGGCTCCGATGGCGCCGGGGTCGTGGAAGCTGTTGGCGAAGGCGTGAACCGGGTGAAGCCGGGCGATCGGGTATATGTCGCGAAGACTCTGACCGGCGCATATGCGGAATTTGCGCTGATCATGGAGAGCCAGGTTCATCCGCTTCCAGACAAAATTACATATGCCCAGGGAGCGGGCGTCTGGGTGCCGTATGGCACCGCGTACCACGCGTTGTATCAGTGCGCGCGAGCTCGTGCCGGCGAAACCCTGCTGATCCACGGCGCCAGCGGCGGTGTGGGCATCGCGAGTGTTCAGATCGCGCGCGCCATGGGAATGATCGTACTGGGGACGGCCGGCACGAAGAAAGGCCTCGAACTGGTCAAACGCGAAGGCGCGCACCACGTCTTCGATCACACCCAGCCGGGTTACCTGGAGCAGATTCTGAAAGTGACCAGCGGGCAGGGTGTCGACCTCATCCTGGAAATGCTCGCCAACGTGAACCTCGCCAAAGACCTGAAGCTGCTCGCTTTTCAAGGCCGCGTTGTGGTCATTGGCAGCCGCGGCGACGTCACCATCACGCCGCGCGACCTCATGACGCGCCGTGCCTCGATTCACTCCTTTACGTTGTGGCGCATCACCGAAGCCGAAGATAAGGAGATTCACGCTGGGATCGTCGCCGGCCTGGAGGACGGCACGCTGCGGCCTATCGTCGGGAAAGAACTGCCGCTCGCCGAGGCTGCCCGCGCCCACAAAGAAGTCATGGAGCCCGGTGCTTTCGGCAAAATCGTTCTAGTTCCATAAGGGTTTAGCTGGCCATACCTCCAGCTCCTCTCGTACCAGTTGAACTCTCATGCCCACTGGTGCGAGGGCTGAAGCTTGGCCTGCAAATAGCCTGACGAATCGCTGTAAGCTATTGATTTAAAAGCAAATCATGGTTTTGGCGAAGAACCGCCGGCTGGGCTAGCCCAATATTGGGCTTGCCAAAAAGCCGATCTAGCGATAAAAACACACATACACCCCCTGAGGAGGAGGCTTTCTTGGGCCAGTTTGACGGCCATTCCGTTGCCGCGAGAGCGGAGCTTTTGCCATCATCGGCACGAACGCTCTGGGACTCAGGGATTCGCTACAAACTCCTGCTCGACGTCAACAATGCCATCATCAACCAGACCACCCGCGAAGACCTTTTCCACGCCTTAGCCAGGGAAATTCGCAAGATCGTGGCCTACGACCGCTTCAGCATCAACATTTACGACTCCGCGTCGAAGATGTTGCGGTGGTTCGCCAGCGCCGAGGGCGTCTCCGTCAAGAGCATGGATGACAGTCCGCGCTCGCTCGAAGAGGGGCCGGTGGCGCGCGCGGTCATTGTTTCCCGCCAGCCGGTGATCATCCCTGATATGTCGGCATACACGCACTGGCACACCATCAGGTTGATGAAGGCCGCCGGTCTGGGTGCGACCATGGCATTTCCGTTGATCGTGCGCAGCGATGTGCTCGGCTCGCTGCACTTTTCCTTCCGGGAAACGCCTGAAAACCTGGAGGAGCTCAAGGAGTTTCTGGTCGAGCTTTCCGGCCAAGTGGCAGTGGCGGTCGATAACATGCTGGCCCATACCAAACTGGTGGAGGTGAATGCCAGTCTCCAGCAGCAAAAAGATTACCTGCTGAAACATGCGGACACTCGCTATCGCCCCGCCGACTTTTTCTACTGCAGCCCGGCGATGCGCAAGATCATGCGCGAGATCGAAGTCATCGCCGACAGCGACGCAAGCGTGCTCCTGACGGGGGAAACCGGCACCGGGAAGGACTACATCGCCCGCTTCATTCATCACCTGAGCTCCAGGCGCAATGCGTTATTCGTGAAGGTGAACTGCCCGTCGCTGGCGGCGACGCTTTTTGAAAGTGAGTTGTTCGGCCATACCAAAGGGGCCTTCACCGGAGCGGACGCCAAACGCGTGGGGCGCTTCGAAATGGCGGCCGGCGGCACGGTTTTTCTGGATGAGATAGCCGAGCTGCCGCCGCAGCTCCAGGCCAAGCTGCTGCATGTGTTGCAGGACCGGCGCTTCGAGCGAGTCGGCGACAGCCACCCCATCGAGGCGAATTTCAGAGTTATCGCGGCTACCAACAGCGACCTGAAAAAGGCCCTCAACGAAAAGAACTTCCGTCCCGATCTGTTCTATCGTCTCAACGCCATCTCGTTCCATATCCCCCCATTGCGCGAGCGCTCGGAGGAGATCGAGCCGTTGGTGCACCGGCTGACCGAAGCCGAAGCGCTGGCTACGCATCGGGTACCACCGGTGTTCACCGCCGAGGCCATCGCCGCCCTCAAGCAACACTCCTGGCCCGGGAACGTCAGGGAGCTGCGCAACGTCATGAACCGGTTGGTAATTGTTTACAGCGGCAAGCAGGTGACCAGGCACGACATAGAACCACTGCTCGATATCGGCCAAGTCGAGGTTCAGCAGACGCCCACGGTCCTCGCCGACGTGGAACGCACTCACCTGATTAAGGTACTGACGATGAGCAGGGGCGTTGTCGGCGGCCGAAAGGGAGCCGCGGCGGTCTTGAATCTCCCCAAGTCAACCTTACAGTACAAACTCCGCAAGCACGGCCTGAACCCACAGGACTACCGCTAGAGAAGCGTCCGGGAGGTTCGCGCATCACTGCCCCAGCTTCGCTGGAACGGGCCACCCGACGTGAAACGCGGAAAGCAGGAGCGGTAAACCGCACTGCTGTAAAACGGTCAACAGCAATGTTATTCAGTAATCTTGAAACCCTCACGCGTCCGTTTGTCCTCACGTTCGCGACGAGTGCGCATCAGTATTCCGCCGGCAGCAGCAATCATTAAACCTGCCGCTGGTAAGAAAATAAACGCGTGAGCAAACATCCAATCACCTCAGTTTAGTACGCTTCAACCAACACTGATTAAGATGCACTTTTGGCATCGACGGTTTTTCAGCGTTCATAATTTAAACCCAACTGGAGCAGAAATGTTTCGATCGGATGACACTCACGAGGTGTGTCTGGTCTGGGGACAACGTTACGATTCAAAAAGAAACTACCCCAGGTCAGCGCCGAACTGTCAAAGGAGCTTTCGCTATAGGCTGCGCGGCCAGCCAGGCTGCGCGGATTGTCTCAAAGGAGTTCATTGGCGGCGCGGGACCTGGGGCACCCGCGCGAGTGAGCCGGTGACCCAGATCTCTCATCAAACCCGGACGATTCCGGACGGTGCCCCAGGTTCCGGACGGTGCCCCACATCTGCCGTAGTTGGCAGATGTGGGATTTCCCTCGGCACGGTGCCCCACGTTCGCCCGCTTTTGGCTAACGTGGGGTAGTCGTGTCCTATGCGCTTTCGTACAGGCGGGTGAGGACGAACTCGCGATGTCCGAGCGCCTCGGCCGAGGTGACGCGGCCTTTGGCGGTGTGGAACATGCAGTCCAGCAGTTTGTCGCCAGCCTGATCGAG
>Ga0181533_1002963_pt1 | contig 19024 bp, 16 predicted proteins | sample PEATcosm2014_Bin_45_FD_119772 | JGI IMG/M metagenome (GOLD analysis project Ga0181533, IMG submission 119772) | Peatland microbial communities from MTU Mesocosm Facility, Houghton, MI, USA - PEATcosm2014_Bin11_60_metaG | ecosystem: Environmental > Terrestrial > Soil > Wetlands > Peat | place... | reverse complement strand
TTCGGCTCGCCCAGGGCACCCTCGCCGACGCGCAAACCACGATCGAAGAATTATACGCCTGGGAATTCGACGGTCCTTTCCTGCGCGACTTCGCCGGGGTTGAGCCCGCGCCTGCCCAACGAACGGCCGGTGCGATTCAAGCGCCCCTCGGCAATTAATTAGCCCCCGCTTCGTTCGGTCGGGGGCGGGCAGGCCGCGCGCCGGCGACCCTCTCCCCTGCGCCGTCACGCCGCCTGCTACTCCGTCCCCTCCCTGCCACTCCGCTCCGCCCCCTACCCAGAAAGTCGGTCGTGATAGGCCTGCCAGTCGGGTAACGACTTGTGGCGGCGCTCTTTTTGGGAGAGGAGGCGGATTGGCGTAATTGGACTATACCAGCTTAGGACCCTCTGCCTCGTTAGGGTTCCTTTCTGCTGAGGACATGCCAGGCGGCTTCGGCCAAGTGCCTCGCCACCGCGCCGATGGCCTTGACCATGGAGACCAACGGCAGGACGCCGGTCATCAAGGCTCTGCCTTCGGCGTTGGGATCGGGCGGCGAGGCCTTTTCAATCACCTGGTATCACCAGTAATCCATAAGGCCGCCGGCATCGTCGCTGAAACGAAAGGCGCCGGTCGGCCGCGGCCGAATCGCAAGCAGGCAACGACCGCCACGCAGGGCGGTCGTTGCCTCTTTCGTTTCCGGGCAACGGCTTCCCGCCGCGAGGGACTGGCGGACGCGCCGAACACTCCGGGGCCGTTCGAGGTTACGCAGGGATGCTTGACGCGCGTTGCGAATGCGAGTAGTATTTTATCTCCGCACTGTGCGGCAGAGCCGCCTGGCCGGCGTGAATCTCCGAAACCAAGAAAGCAGGGGGAATTGCGGTCATGGGCACCTCGAACGAAACTGCGTATGCTCTGGCGCGCGAGCGGTACGGAGCGCTCGGGGTTGACACCGACGAAGCCATTCGCGTGCTGCTGGCCACGCCGATTTCATTGCACTGCTGGCAAGGGGATGATGTCGGCGGATTTGAAGGCGACTCGGTGCTTTCCGGCGGCATACTTGCGACGGGCAACTACATGGGACGCGCGTCGAACGGCGACGAGCTTCGGGCCGATCTCAAGCAGGCGTTGAGGCTCCTCCCCGGCAAGAACCGCGTCAATCTTCACGCCATGTATGCCGAGACGGGGGGCGCGCGAGTCGAGCGCGATCAACTGGAGCCGGCGCACTTCAGCCGCTGGATTGATTGGGCTCGCGGGCATACGTCGGGCCTCGACATGAACCCCACTTTCTTTTCGCATCCCAAAGCCGCGAGCGGGTTCACGCTCGCCAGCCGCGACGAGGCCATTCGCACTTTCTGGATCAATCACGCGATTGCATGCCGCAGGATTGCGGCGCATATGGGCCGGGCGCTCGGGTCCCCCAGCGTCAATAACATCTGGATCCCCGACGGCTACAAGGACATGCCGGCGGACCGCGCGATCCATCGGCGGTTGCTCAAAGACTCGCTGGACCGAATCCTGGCCGAGCCGATTTCACGCGATGAGTGCCTGGACGCGGTCGAGGGCAAGCTCTTCGGGCTCGCCAGCGAAAGCTATGTCGCCGGTTCGCAGGAGTTCTACTTGGGATACGCCCTCTCCAGGAAGCTGCTCCTCTGCCTGGATATGGGGCATTTCCATCCCACCGAGGACGTGGGCGATAAGATTTCATCGCTGCTGCTGTACCTCGAAGGTCTCCTGCTGCACGTGAGCCGGGGCGTGCGCTGGGACAGCGATCATGTGGCCGTAACCGAGGATTCGCTGAACAGGCTCATGTCCGAGATCGTGCGCGGCGGGTTCCTGCCGCGGGTCAAGATTGCCACCGACTTCTTCGACGCCTCCATTAACCGAATCGGCGCATGGGCGATCGGCGCGCGGGCGACGCAGAAGGCGCTCCTTCGGGCGCTTTGCGAGCCGGCCGCCCTCCTGCGCCAATGCGAGGCGGACGGCGATTTCACGGGACGGCTGATGCTGCTCGAAGAGGCCGCGATGCTGCCGCTGGGCGCCGTGTGGGAACAGGTGTGCCTCTTGAGCAACGTGCCCACGGAACGGGGCCTTCTCGAGGAGGTGCGCCGGCACGAGCGAGCCGTGCTGGCGCCCAGGGCGCGGGCGGCGCTTCGGGCGAGCCATTCGCGCGCGCTTGATGAGCTTCTGCATGTGTCGCACGTCGTGGGCGCAAGTACGCGATTTGTCCAGGCGGGCGGCGGGAATACGTCGGTCAAGTCGGCGGACGGAACTCTGATGTTCATCAAGGCCAGCGGCACGCCGCTGGCCGACATGGATGCGCGCCGCGGCTGGGCGCTCGTGGACACCGGCAAGATCATGCAGCTCTTCGACCAGCGTCGCCTGCTTTCCGCGCCGCCGTCGGAGCGCGAGGCCGAAGTCCTGCGGATGCTGGGCGAGAGCGTGATCGCCCCCGCCGGCGCGCGGCCGTCGGTCGAGGCCCCGCTCCATGCGCTCCTGGGCAGGGTCGTGATCCACAGCCATCCGCCGGTGGTCAACGCGCTGACCTGTCATCGCCGTTCCACGGAACTCTTGGAGAGCCTATGGCGCAAAGACGAAGAACAGCCGCTGTGGGTCCCGTATGCCGATCCGGGCGTCATGCTCGCATTTCGCGTGCGCGAGCTGATTGAGGGATACCGCCGGCGCTATGAAGGGTTGCCGAGAATAATTCTCCTGCAGAATCACGGCCTCATCTGCTCGGCGGAATGCGTCACCGACGCGCTTAAGTTGCACGCCTCGGTCATTGACAAAATTGAAAGCGCGTTCTCGAAGAAGGACGCGTTGGAGGCGGACCCGGTCGCGCAGATGGTCGGGCGGGTTGTCGGAGAGGCCGCCGGCGCGGCGATGCAGGCGCGCCGATTCGGCGTCCCCCAGCAGACCATTGACACGGCCATGCATTCGGCCATTTTCTCCGGCGCGCTCACGCCCGATCATGTGGTGTTCACCGGTCCGAAGCCCTGCGTGGTAGCCGACCCCGCGAACGAGCCCCAGCTCCGCGCGGCGGTCGCGCTCTACCGCAAAGACTACGGGATCGCGCCGCGGATCGTGTTGCTCGGCGCGAAAGGGATATGGATCGCGGGAGAGAACGAAAAGAAAATCCGCGCGGCTGAAGAGTTGTTCGCGTCCGCCGTCGCTTCATCGGTCCTTGCCGGAGGGGAGCTGCAGCCTCTCGGCCCGCGCGAGGTCTCGTTCATCTTGAATTGGGAGGCGGAGCACTACCGAGCCAAAGTGATAGAAAATTCGAATCGCAGGGGATGAGGGATCTTGACGGGGCTGTTCCTGCTGACAATCCAAGCGGGCGCGCGGGTTGGCCAATACAAGAAACTCACTGGAATCTAGGGGGATCGGCAGAGAGAAAAGAAGACTTGGCCGCGTGGACGTGCCAATCGCACGCGGCGAAGGGCGGCCTTCCATGGGGTATAACCGGCCTTTGAGGCGGGGCTGAATGGGCGTTTCGGGGCGGTTTAGGAGGCCGTCATGCTTTCGCCCGGGCACAATCCGTCCAGCGTCTCAATCCGCAGGCCACAAAAGGCCGTCTGAAGCGCCCGGACGCGCCTCAGAATTGCGCGGCACGACTGTCATTTCATCCTGAATTCCTCATATCCGGTGCAGGGCAGATTCTAAGCAGCACTTCTCGCGGCAGCGTCGCCGCCAGAACAAGCGCCTCGGCGACGAGCTGGCGCATGAGCACGCATCGGCCGGCGTGCGGTTTTGCGATGCCGGTGCCGTCGTCGGTGCCGGTGGTGTCGGTTAGCCGGCGTATGGGACGGCGCCGGGGGGAAACGGGCGATCCAGTCGGTTTGATGACCGCTCGAGCCGCCGCTTACGGATCGGCGCTCGGTGCGCTTGCCTGGAGGCCCTCATCAGGGCCAGGCGGTTCCTTCACGCGCCAGGCGATGAACAGCGAGACGACGCACAACGCGACTCCGGAGAGCGTGAACGTGGGCCGATAATCCCGCATGTACGCGGATAAGTACGCGCCGGCGAGCGGGCCGAACGCCCATCCCAAGGCATTCAGCGAGGCGACGAGGCCGAAGGCCTTGCCCAGGCTGTGCTCGGGCACGACTTTGCGGATGATGGCGCTGGCGGTGGGGAAAATCCCCGCCATCCCGAACGCGAACAGGACGCGGAACGTCATGAGTTCCGGGATGTTCCGCGCGTAGGCTTGCAGCCCGGCCATGATCCCGCCCCAGACCACGGCGGCCATCATCACTTGCCGGTGTCCCCATCGGTCGCCGAAGCTGCCGAAGATCCACGCGGAGAGCGTTTCGACGAGACCGACCACCGAGATGATGATGCCGGTCAGGGCGGCGGCGCTTTTGTCGTCCAGGGCGGATACGCTCTTGACGAAATAGGGGAAGATCGGCGCGGGCGCGGTGGCGGCGAAGGTGATCAGGCAGAGCGTCAGCAGCGGCACCAGGAACGACCCGGTCGCCAGCAGCGGGAGGAACGCGCGGGTCACGCCCGTCCGGCTGGCGGCGTGGCGCTCGAACTTCTCCTCCGTGCCGTAAGCGACGATAAAGCCGCCGATGAAAAGAATCGCTCCGGCCACGATGAAGGTGGCTCGGTAGCCGACGAATTTGGCCGCGTAGCCGCCCAGCAACGGGCCCATGAAGTTGCCGCCGCTCGCGGAGACGGTGACCAGGCCGAGCGCATAGCCGGAGCGCTCCAGCGGAGCCGCGGCGGCGACGAGCGCTATGCTCGCCATGATGGTGCCGGTGAGAATACCCTGAAGAATGCGCAGGACCAGGAGTTGATGTACGTTCTGGACGAACGCCATCAGCACCACGGTGATCGCGCCGCCGAACATGGCCCGAAGCACCATGCTTTTGCGGCCATACCGGTCGGCGATCCAGCCCCAGATCGGCGAGCAGATCGCCATGGGAATGCCCATCGCCGTCACGAGAATGCCGGCCCATTTGTCCGCCTGCGGACCCTCCGGCACGCCGAGGTCGTGGATGTAGAAGGCCATGAACGGCAATACGAATCCGAAGCCGACCATCGCGATGAACTGGGCGATGCAGGTCGAATAGAGAGTCTTTTTCCAGGAAGCGCCCATCGTTCGCCGGAGCGGATACCCATAAAAAGAGAGCGAGCGAAGTCATCGCCCGCCCGCTGGTCGAAATCTCGAAGCCGGCACGCCCTGATTATAGAAAGCGCATCGGCGCGCCGCAAATCGAGCGGCTGAACCGCTCGGTCCAATCGCGGCATCTCAAGCGGCCGGAAGAGATCCTGTCGCGCGGTAGGGCCTGAACCGGTCGCCGACGCCGGCTTCGATGGGGACGTAGTTGGGACGCGCGCGGTTGCCCTCGAGCCTGTGCCGCAACCGGGGCTCCGCGGCGACTTTCCCGCCGTGGTTCACCAGGAACGCCGGCAGGCGGAACTCGATCGGCGCCGAACTGATCTGTTTGTTGCGCCGGAAGCGGACGATCGGCGGCTTGTCCTCGATGACCGGAAGACTCGCGCCGTTCTCCGCCAGGAGGCTCGGACCTCTTGATCCGGCTGTCCTGTCCCAGTCGTCGCTGTCGGTTACGGCACCAGCGGCAGGGTGAACCGGAACGACGCGCCGCCGCCCGGGCGGTTCTCCGCCCAGATTTTCCCGCCATGGGCCTGGACGACCGCGCGGCAGATGGTCAGTCCCAGGCCGACGCCGGAGGCGCTGCCGGCCAGCTTTCCGCGGTAGAATTTCTCGAAGATCTTCTTCTCGTCGCCGGGGCTGATGCCGGGCCCGCGGTCGGCGATCTCCACGGTCACTTGCCCGTCCGACGCCATCGCGGAGATCTCGATCGGGGAGCCGGCGGGCGTGTATTTCGCCGCGTTCTCCAGCAGGTTGATGAAGACGTGTTCGGTGAGAATCACGTCCAGCGGCACCAGCGGCAGGTCGGCGGGAATATGGGTGACCACCGGATGCCCGCTCAACTGTTTCTCCATTCGGGTCAGGGCGCTGCCGACGACCTCCTCGATCGGGCAGGGCTCTTTCTTGACCTTGGCGGCGCCGGATTCCAGCCGCGTCATTTCGAGCAGGTTGGTGACCAGGCGGCTGAGATGGGCGGCCTCTTCGCTGATGGTCTCGGCCAGTTCGCGGCGGGCGGCGGGCGGCATTTGCTCGTCCCGCTCGACGAGTGTGCTGGCGGCGCCCGTGATCGCCGACAGCGGCGTCCGCAGGTCGTGAGACACGGAGTTCAGAAGCGCGTTGCGCGATTTCTCCACTTCCACTTCCAGTTGCGCCTTTCGGGCCTCGTCGGCGAAGCGGTCGCTCTCGACGGCCATGCCGGCCTGCGCGGCGAACGCCTCGAGAAGCTGGAGCAGGTCCGGCGTCAGCGGAAGGCCCGCGTGCAGCGGCCGCACGGCCAGCACGCCGACCACGCCGCGCGTGCCGTTCAGCGGCACGTAAAGGCACTCCGCCCCGGGCATGGTGTCGGTCCCCAGGCCGGCGGCGCGGCCGACGTCGAAGACCCAGTGCGCCACGCCGCGTTCGCGCGCGTCCATCGGAAAGGCCGCCTCGTTTCCGGCCCGGATCACGAGCTGGCCGGTCTCGTCCGGCATCAGGGCGGCGACCTCGCTCTGCAAGACTTCCGCCACATGGCGCACGACGACGTCGAGGAGCTTGGCCGTCCCCCAGTTGCTGGCGAGTTGGCCGCTCATCGAGTAGAGCGCGGCGGTGCGGCGCTCGCGCTCGCCGGCGTCCTGGGCTTGCACGTGCAGCCGCGACGTCAGCGAACTGATGATCAGGGCCACCGCGAGCATGACGGCCAGCGACACGAGGTGCTGGATGTCGGCGACCGTGACGCTGAAATAGACCTTGACGAAAGCGAAGTCGAAGGCCACGACGCTCAGGATGGAACAGAGGATGGCCGGGCCGAACCCGAACCGCGCGGCGATGAGCGCAACGCCCAGCAGATAGACCATCACCAGGTTTGACGGATCGAACTTCTTGCGCATAGCCCAGGCCAGGAGGGTGCAGGCGAGCACCGCCAGCGCCGCCCAGGCGTACCGTGTCCACTCGATGGGCGCTTCGACGCGCACCGCGCGCGTGATCTCGGCCGGCTCCGGCTCGCCCTTGATGATGTAAACGTCAATGTCGCCGCTGGCGCGGATCAGGTTGCCTACGAAAGAGCCGTAGAGCCGCTCGCGAAGGCGGAGCGGTCCGGGCTTGCCGGCGATGATCTTGGTGACGTTGTGCTTGCGAGCGAAGGCGACGACCTCTTTCACCACGTCTTCGCCGGCGACCCTCACGGTCTCAGCGCCGAGTTGCTCCGCCAGGCTGAGGTTCTCCGCCACCGCCTCTTTTCCGGCCTCGGAGAGGTTCGGCTGCTCGACGGTGATGGCGATCCATTCCGCGTGCAGGCCGGCGGCCATCCGCCGCGCCGCCCGCACGAGCTGGGCGGAGAACGGACTGGGGCTGACGCAGGCGAGGAGCCGTTCGGAGGTCCGCCAGACGCGGCTGATCGCCTGCTCTTCGCGGTAGGTGCGCACCTGCAGGTTGACGCGGTCGGCGGTCGAGCGCAGCGCCAGCTCGCGCAGTGCGATGAGGTTGCCCTTGCGGAAGAAATTCTCGGCGGCGAACCCCGCCTGCTCGGGAAGGTAGATCTTTCCCTCTTTCAGGCGCCGGATCAGGTCGTCGGGCGGCAGGTCAATCAGCTCGATCTCGTCGGCCTGCTCGACGACGGAGTCGGGGATGGTCTCGCGGACGATGACGCCGGTGACTTGCCGGACGACGTCGTTGAGGCTTTCGAGATGCTGCACGTTGAGGGTGGTGTAAACGTTAATCCCGGCCTCGAGGAGATCGCGGGTGTCCTCCCAGCGCTTCGCATGGCGGCTGTCGGGCGCGTTCGTGTGCGCCAGTTCGTCCACGAGGATCAGTTCGGGCTTGCGCGCCAGGGCCGCGTCGAGGTCGAACTCGCGCAGCTTCGTGCCGCGGTATTCCACAAAACGCGGCGGCAGGACTTCGAGCCCCTTGAGGAGCGTCTCGGTCTCGGAGCGCCCATGGGTTTCGACGATCCCGACGACGAGGTCCAGCCCTTCGGCCTTGCGCGCCTGGGCCGCCTCGAGCATGGCGTAGGTCTTGCCGACGCCGGCCGCCGCGCCGAAGAAGATCTTCAGCTTGCCGCGCCGCTGTCGCTGCTCCTGCTCCTTGACCTGCCTGAGCAGTTCGTCGGGATTAGCGCGAGTTTCCTGCATGGGGGCAATTTTACTTGATCCGGCCGTCCAAAGCCAGATTCAGCTCGAGCACGTTCACTCGCGCCTCGCCCAGGATGCCGAGTTGGCGGTCTTCGGTGAACCGCGCGACGAGCGCGCGGACGTCCTTCTCGTCGAGCTGCCGCGCGCGGGCGACGCGCCGGACCTGGAATTCCGCCGCCGCCGGCGTGATGTCCGGGTCGAGCCCGCTGCCCGAAGCCGTCACGAGGTCCGCCGGCACGGGCGCTGAATTGTCCGGATCGGCGGCGCGCAACGCGGCGATCCGCTCGCACACCGCCTTCGCCAGGTCCGGATTGGTCGGGCCGAGGTTGGAGCCGCCGGAGGATTCCGCGTTGTACGGAAAAGACGCGGTCGCCGAAGGCCGGCTCCAGAAATATTTCGGGTCCGTGAAGGGCTGGCCGATGAGCCTGGAGCCCAGCGCGCGGCCGTCCTTTTGGATGAGGGCGCCGTGCGACGGGCCCGAAAAGAGCGCGCGGGCGATCGCGGTGATGACGGCGGGATAGACCAGCCCCAGCAGAGCCGAGGAGAACGCCAGCGCGGCGAGCGCCGGCCGGATTTGGCGTCGGACCTCGGCGAACATGTCTCCTCCCTCAAGCGAGCCGCAGCAGGACCAGAATCATGTCAATCAGCTTGATGCCGACGAACGGAAGCGCCAGGCCGCCCAGGCCGTAAATCAGCAGGTTCGACCGGAGGGCCCTCTCGGCGCCCACGGGGCGATACTTGACGCCGCGCAGGGCGAGCGGGATGAGGAAGACGATGATCAGCGCGTTGAAGATCACCGCCGAGAGGATGGCGCTCTGCGACGTCGCCAGGCGCATCAGGTTCAGCGCGTTGAGCGCGGGGTACGTCGCCGCGAAAGCGGCGGGGATGATGGCGAAATACTTCGCCACGTCGTTGGCGATGCTGAAGGTGGTCAGCGAGCCGCGCGTCATGAGCAACTGCTTGCCGATGCTCACGATCTCGATGAGCTTCGTCGGGTTCGAGTCGAGGTCCACGATGTTCCCGGCTTCCTTGGCCGCCTGCGTGCCGGTGTTCATCGCCACGGCGACGTCGGCCTGGGCGAGCGCGGGCGCGTCGTTGGTGCCGTCGCCGGTCATGGCGACCATGCGGCCGCCGGCCTGCGATTCGCGGATGTATTTCAGCTTCGCCTCGGGCGTGGCCTCGGCCAGAAAATCGTCCACGCCGGACTCCGCGGCGATGGCCGCCGCCGTCAACGGGTTGTCGCCGGTGATCATCACCGTCTTGATCCCCATGCGGCGCAGTTCGAGGAACCGCTCGCGAATGCCGCCCTTGACGACGTCCTTGAGCCGGATCACGCCCAGCACCCGCGCGCCTTCCGAGACCACCAGCGGCGTGCCGCCCTCGCGGGAAATGGCCCGGACCTTCTCCTGCACGCTGGCCGGGAATTGGCCTCCGAGAAGCCGGATGTGCGCTTCGATGGCCTCCGCGGCGCCCTTGCGGATCTGACGGCCGTCGAGGTTGACGCCGCTCATGCGAGTCTGGGCCGTGAACGGGACGAACGTCGCGCCCAAGGGGTGGATGTCGCGGCCGCGGAGCCCGTATTTCTCCTTGGCGAGCACGACAATGCTGCGGCCTTCGGGCGTCTCGTCGGCCAGCGACGCGAACTGCGCCGCGTCGGCCAGTTCCGGCAGGTTGACCCCCGGCGCCGGGATGAACTCCGTCGCCTGCCGGTTCCCCAGCGTGATCGTGCCGGTCTTGTCGAGGAGCAGCACGTCCACGTCGCCGGCCGCCTCGACCGCCCGGCCGGACATCGCGATGCAGTTCGCCTGGATCAGGCGATCCATTCCGGCGATGCCGATCGCCGAGAGCAGCGCGCCGATAGTCGTCGGCGCCAGGCAGACAAACAGCGCGACGAGCACGGTGATGCTGACCACGACGCCTTTCCCGGCTTCCTTCACGCTGTAGATGGAGTACGGAAGCAGGGTCGTGCAGACGATCAGGAACACGATCGTCAGCGCCGCGAGGAGAATGTTCAGCGCGATCTCGTTCGGCGTCTTCTGGCGCTTGGCGCCCTCGACCATCGAGATCATGCGGTCGAGGAAGCTCTCGCCGGGATTCGCCGTGACGCGGACGACCAGCCAGTCGGAGAGGACGCGGGTGCCGCCGGTGACGGCGCTGCGGTCGCCGCCGCTCTCGCGGATGACCGGGGCGCTCTCGCCGGTGATGGCGCTCTCGTCCACGGAGGCGACCCCCTCGAGCACGTCGCCGTCGCCGGGGATGAATTCGCCGGCCTCGACCAGCACGAAGTCGCCGGTGCGGAGTTCGGCGGAGGCGACGCGCGCCGCCGAGGCGTCGCGCGCGGGGGCGGAAAGTTTCCGCGCCAGGACGTCGCGCCGCGCCTTGCGCAGGGTCTCCGCCTGCGCCTTGCCGCGCCCTTCGGCCATCGCCTCGGCGAAGTTCGAGAAGAGCACCGTCAGCCACAGCCATGCCGAGACGGCGAGGATGAATCCGGGCGCCGCCTCGCCTCGGCCCAGCGCCGCCTGGACGAAGAGCGCCAGCGTCAGGAGGCTCCCGATGAACACGGTGAACATGACCGGGTTATGGATCTGGAGGGCGGGATGGAGCTTGCGGAATGAATCGAGCACGGCCCGTTTCACGATCGGCGGATCGAAGAGCGGCCGCGTTCCGGTTTTCTTGTCGCTCATGACCGGACCATCTGAAGAAATTCCGCGAGGGGCCCCAACGCCAGGGCCGGGATGAAGGAGAGCGCGCCGACGAGCGCCACGACGCCGGCCAGCATGGCCACGAACAGCGGCGTGTGCGTGGACAGCGTGCCCGCGCCGGCCGGGACGATTTTCTTTCGCGCCAGCGAACCGGCGATGGCCAGGATCGGCACCGCCAGCCAGTACCGCCCGAGCAGCATGGCCAGGCCCGTCGTCAGGTTATAGTATGGCGTGTTGACGTTCAGACCCGCGAATGCGCTCCCATTGTTATTGGAGGTGGAGGCGTACGCGTACAGGATTTCGCTGAGCCCGTGCGGCCCGTGGTTGCCCAGGCCGCTCGTCCCGGCCTGGCAGACGGCGGCGGCGGCCGATCCGACGAGGACCAGCAGCGGAACAATCAGGATCACCAGCGAGGCCATTTTCATCTCCTTCGCCTCGATCTTCTTGCCCAGGTACTCCGGCGTGCGGCCGACCATCAGGCCGGCGACGAACACCGTGACGATGACGAACGCCAGCATGCCGTACAGGCCCGAGCCGACGCCGCCAAAGATGACCTCGCCCAGCTTGATGAGCCACATCGGGATCAGCCCTCCGAGCGGCGTGAACGAGTCGTGCATCGAGTTCACCGAGCCGTTCGAGGCCGCCGTGGTCGCGGTGGCCCAGATGGCGGAATTGACCGGGCCGAAGCGCACCTCTTTGCCCTCCATGTTCCCGCCGGACTGCGCGTTGTTCGAGGCCGCCGCCGTCAGCGCCGATGGCCCGTCGCGCGGCGCCTGGTCCACGCCGAGTTTCGTCAGGACCGGGTTGCCGCGCTCTTCGACCCAAACGCATCCGATCACGCAGACGAGGTACAAGGCCAGCATCGCCGCCAGGATAGCCCAACCCTGGCGCATGTCTTTGACCATCTTTCCATACGCGAAGCAGAGCGCGGCCGGAATGAGGAGGATCGCCAGCAGTTCCAGGAAATTGGAGAGCGGCGTCGGGTTCTCAAAGGGGTGCGCGGAGTTGGCGTTGAAGAAGCCGCCGCCGTTGGTGCCCAGTTGCTTGATGGCCACCTGCGAGGCCACCGGACCGACCGACAGCTCCTGCTCGGTGATCGTTTTGCCCTTGTCGTCCCGCGTCGGCTGAAGGAACGGCACGGTCGGAGACGGGCCGAAAGTCTGCGGCACGCCTTGCCAGCCCAGCGCCAGCGCCAGCACGACGGACAAAGGCGCGAGGATATAGAGCGCGCTGCGCGTCAGATCGGTCCAGAAATTCCCGATGCGGTCCGTCTCCTTTCGCACGATCCCGCGGATCAGCGCGACGAGGACGGCGATGCCTGTGGCCGCGGAGAGGAAATTCTGCGCGGTGAGCGCCAGCATCTGCGTCAGGTAGCTCATCGTGGACTCGCCGCTGTAGTCCTGCCAGTTCGTGTTGGTGGCGAAGCTCACGGCGGTGTTGAACGCCGAGTCGGGCGACACGGCGCCGAGCTTCTGCGGGTTCAGCGGCAGGAAGACTTGGATCCGCTGGAGGGCGTATACGACGAGACAGCCGAAGAGGTTAAAGAGCAGCATCGCCGCCGCGTACTGCTTCCAGTTCATCTCCTCGCCGGCGCGGACGCCGCCGAGACGGTACAGGAGCCGCTCGACGGGGCGCAGGATTTTCTCCATCCGGCCGGCGCGCCCTTCGAACACGCTCGCCATGAACAGGCCCAGCGGCAGCGCGAGGATCGTCAGTATCCCGAGATAGAGAACAATCTGAAACCACGCATTGGCGGTCATCAGAATTTCTCCGGCTTCAACAGCGCCACGAAGAGGTAGATGAGCAGTCCCAGCGCGACGCCGCCGCAGACGACGTGGATTGCGGTCATGCTCTTTCCCTAAATCCGATCCAGCGCCTTGAGGCCAGCGATGGTGACCGCGAAAAACGCGATTACGATTCCCACGTACAGGAGATCGGCCATCGGTTTCTCCTTATCCTCTCGGCGAGCCGGGCGGCGGCGCTATTCGCCCAGAAAATCCCCTTCGGGCTGCGCAGCGAATCGCCGATTGCGCAGATGAATCGCGATATCCACCGCGACCATGATGCCGTTCAGAAGATAGAGGTAAATAACCCCGTCGGGCTTATACCAGAGCTTGTGCGCCGTGCCCGCCAGATAACCGATGAAGATCATGATGAGGAACAGCAGGCTCTTGGCGCCGTTCTCGCGGGAACGATACGCCTTGACGATGGAGAAGGGCCACGCGGCGCCAAAACAGACGAGCATGATGATTTCAAACGGGGACATGGTGCTCCTCGACGAGATAGAAGGAACTCGAAACCTGAAACGATGCCGATTCGGTCCCAAGACGGGCCCGGTTTCGTCCCAGATTATCGCGATTTCGGCGGCAAATCAAGCGGCCTTCTTAGAACGGCGACGCCGGCCGGATGAGCGGCGCTCCGCACACCCAGCCGGCGCAGACGGACCTGCTACGGCGCTTTAGCCTTATAACCTTCGGCCGCGTACTTCCGGTCCATCCATTCCTCTTGCGGCGTCGTCTTTCACATCGCCGCCCCGGAGCCGTGGCATTCTTGACGACAAAAGTATGGAGGACGCCCAGTGGACTGTCAAGGGGCGATGCGGAGCAGATATGCCCAGCTCAGTTGTCTTTTTTCGCGCCTGGAAAGAGGCAGGGCGGAGTTGCTGAATCAACTCCGCCCTGTTCGATCCGGCAGACTAGATTTTGATCGGCTCACAGAGATTGGCCGACTTGGCCGCCGCGCGGCCGCAGAAGTGGCAGACGTATTGCGAGTTCTTCGCCAGGTCCGCCACCTGGTCCATCAGCTTGCGCGACGCCAGGTCGCACAAGTGCTTCGAGTGGCCCGTGTGCGACTGCTCCAACGCATGCGCCTTGACCATCCGCTTCTTGCCCTTCGCCATGTGCGCTTTCCCCCTAAAAAAAAGTAAAACGGCTGTCTGCCCGCAGCCGAACTGCAACGCTACTGCAGCGTCGCGTTCACCCAGCGCTTTGCCGGCTTCTTGCCTTTCCCGTAGTTCGTCATCGTGTCTTCGAGTTTCGCGCCCATGATCGTTCCGGTCCGGATAATCATGGCACCGCTGCTGAAGTGGGTCCCTTCTTTCAGGGATCGCCCGACAACCCCAGTTGTCGGATTCGTCCGCAAGCATTCCGCCCCAGCTACAATCGAATTTACCGCCAATCGGCACTCCGAGTCAAGTGCCGCAACCGGAATTTTGGGCCGGTCGTTTTCCTCGATAAACGGCCGCGAACCCGCGCGATCCGGACCTGGCTTCAGGGAACTTGAAGCCGCCCGGCAAGGAGTCCTCACTGCCAACGGCCAAGTCGCGCGGAGCCCGCTCGCCCGCTTGACACCATCTCAGCTTCCGACGAAACTGTACGCACAGCCAAGTCCAACCCCTCAAGCGCGGAGCGAAGATGGACCGGAAAAAGCCGATCCTCCTGGCCGCGGTCATTATCCTGGTCACGCTGGCGTTCTATCTGCCGGCTGTGGACGCCGGTTTCGTCTTTGACGACGAACATCTGTTGACCGCCAACCCGCTCATCAAGGCCCGAGACGGACTGCGGCGATTCTGGTTCACGGCCGAGGCCGAGGATTACTTCCCGCTGACCTCGACCTCCCTCTGGCTCGAATGGCGGTTGTGGGACAAGGACCCGGCGGGTTATCACGTCGTCAACATGCTCCTGCACGCGGCGAGCGCGGCGCTCATCTGGCGGGCGCTCAAGCGGCTGAACGTGCCCGGCGCGTGGCTGGCGGGGTTGATCTTCGGCGTTCATCCGGTGAACGCGGCCTCCGTTGCGTGGATCTCCGAGCGGAAGAACGTGCTAGCGCTGCCGTTCTACCTGCTCAGCCTGTTGCTCTATCTGCGGTTCGAGAGCTCGGGGCGGGCGCGCGCCTACGCCGGCTCGCTGGCGCTCTTCCTCCTGGCGCTGCTGAGCAACATCTCCGTCGTCGTGCTGCCGCCGGTGTTGCTCGGCTGCGCCTGGTGGCGGCGGGGCCGCGTGACGCGGAAGGACCTCCTTCGCTCGCTGCCGTTCTTTGCGCTGGCCGGCGCACTGGCGGCAATCGAGCTGTGGTTCCATTCGCACCGCGTCCTGACGCAGATCGCCGCGCGGCCGGAGGGCTTCCTCTCTCGCGCAGCCGCCGCGGGATGGGCGGTCGGGTTCTACCTTTACAAGGCCGTTCTGCCCTGGAACCTGGCGATGGTCTATCCGCGATGGAACGTGGACCCGCGCGCCATGACCGCGTGGCTGCCGGACCTTGGCCTGCTCACGGGGCTGGCGCTGGCCTGGCGATACCGGCGACGCTGGGGCAGGCCGCTGCTGTTCGCGGCGGGATACTTCATGGTGTCGCTCCTGCCCCTAGTCGGGTTCGCCGATATCTCCTTCATGAAATATTCGCTGGTCGCGGACCCCTGGCAGTACGTCGCGATCGTCGGCATCATCGGCCTCGCCGCCGCAGCGGGAGTTCGCGCCTGGGAGCGCCTGTCGCCGACGCCGCAGAAACAGGTCATCATCGGCCTGGTCATCCTCGTCGGCGCCCTCGGTGTCCTCACCTGGCGGCGGTGTGACGTTTTCGAGAGCGACGAGACCCTCTGGAGCGACACCCTGGAGAAGAACCCGCGTTGCTATATCGCACAGGTCAACCTCGGCAAGGCGTTGCTGGCGGAGACGCGATTCGAGAGGAACCCTCTTATCGCGCAGACGAAATTTGGACAGGCCATCTCGCATTTCCAAGCGGCCGTGCTGCAGGAGTCGAACGAGCCGGAGGCGCACGAGAACCTCGCGAACGTTTTCTTCGCCCTGGGCGAGTACGGGCGGGCGGCCGAACAGTATCGCCAAGTGCTCAGAACCCTGCCGGACGATGCTGCGATCCGCGAACGTCTGAACGAGGCGCTGGCGCGACAGAACAGGCCGCCGGAGGACGATTAAAAGGGAGGACGGCGTGACGCCGGGGTCATGCCTGGGATGGGGGGCCCCAGGCGGACGTCACGCCGTTTCCAAGAACCTGCCATGTGGCGCTTGGAATATTGCAAACATGATGCCAATGCCGTCGTCTCGACATTGATTCCATGCCCGCTGGGATGCGTGCGTCGTAACCTACTGCATAATAAATAGATACGTCAATGGTTGGACCGGATGCTGAAGGCGTATGATGCGGTCCTGGAATGCCAATTATTCAAGGCGTCGCAAGCCGGAATATAGCATGTCCCAGATTGCGACATCTGGTAAGTTCAGCGAATCCAAAATATACGCGTCTGAAATGGTTCAAAAGTGATACTAAATGGATACGAATGTGGTACGGTTAGCGGCTGTTGCGGCGGCGAATCGGGGAAAAGCTCTTCCAAGGACTTTCCCATGACCGACGAAGGCATCGAGAGCCGCACGGTCTTCTTCCAAGAATCCGGGTTCACGGCGATGAACAACTGCGCATCCAGGAAGGGGCGCAGGGAGCAATCCAGCGGCGCGCGATCCTCGGGCGCCTTCGACGCCGCAGCCGGAATCTGCTCCTCCAGCACTTCCATATTGAAGTCCACCGGCGTCGTCGGCGCCAGCAGCGGGCCGCGCAGCGCGTTGATCTCTCCGACCAGCCGGGCGATCGCCGGGAACAGTTCCGCCTGCTGCGTGATCGGCCGGTCGCCCGACTTGTACGAGAAGAAGAGGATGCCGCTCGCGCGGTGGTTGAGCGCCATAAAGACCATCGCGCGGAGTTCCTGCGGAGTCGGATTGCGTGGCCACCTCGGCTCGGCGAAGAACGCCTGGAGGATCGCCCAGACCGGCCTCGGACCGGCCGCCGCGCGCGCGGCCTCGATCCACTGCGGCACGCGCCTCAGATCGTTCAACTCCGGCTCCCGATGCTGGATCGGATAGGGGTCCACCGCCAGGATATCGCAGCCGGCGACATAGGCGGAGTAGTTGTCCGGCGACTGCACCGTCAGAAAAATCGGCCGCCGGCTCTCGACCGCGCGGAAAAGTTCCACGAGTTCCAAGTACTCCCTCGCCGGAAGCGCGTTGAGATCCGGCTCATCGAACAGGTACCAGGCGAACAGGGTCCGCCGGCCAGCCGCGCTGGCGACATCCGCCGCCATGTGCGCGGTATCCATGTAAGGGATCACGCGCAGCCCGACCGCTTGCGCCCGCGCCAGGTACGACGCATCCTTCCCGCCGTTGATGACCGTGTTGAACCCGGCCGCGGCGATCTCCGGCAGCGCCTCCTCCGGCACGTCGTACAGCCCGATCGGGAAGAACGCCTCGGGCAGGAACCGGTCGGACTCCGGCGCGAGCGCCATCAAACGCCCTTCCAGCGCCAACGCTTGCCGGGGCGAGGTCGCCGGGTCCAGCATCTCGCGGGTCGCCTGCTCGGCCGGCCCGCCGCTCGACGCGCAGCCGGAAAGCAGCGCGCAGAGGCAACCCAACTGCGCCAGCCACCGCATTCGCCGGTTCATCATCGCCGCACCTCACGAAAAAAAACGATTTATGCCACGGATTGCACGGATGGCCACGGATTACCAGCGACGAATTGCAATGGTTGCAACGGTCATTGGGCCCGTTCTCCTTTTTTCTTCATACTGCATTCATCGCCCTTATAATCCGCGGCAAAAATTCCGCCGTTGCCGTTTCGGTAATCCACCGCCATCTGTGTAATCCGTGGCAAAGAGATTTTTCGTTGTATTCAGCCGCGACGGAGCAGCCCGCGCCGGACGACGGCGCGCCAGATCCGCTCCGCGACCTGCGACCTCGAGAGCAATCGGCCGGACTCCGTACACTCGATCAGCGCGCCCTGGCGCGCCGAGCGGCTCGCCGCCAGCCGCAGGTAGATGCGTTCAGCCTCGCGCAGGTGCCGGGGGTCCGACTCGTGAATATCGCGCCGCTTCCCGCGCAGGTACGCGCGCGGGGCCTTGCGCGCAATGAGCCGTTCCGCCACCGGCTGCGGCACGTGCAGGAAGATCGTGAAATCCGGTCTTGGAAGACCGAACAGCCCGTACTCGAGCCGGTCCACCCAGTCGAGGAATTTTCCGCGCGAGACGGAAGTTCGCAGCCGCGCGCCCTGGTGCGCCTTGTTCGAATCAACGTAGCGGTCGCAGACGACCACCCGGCCCTCCGCCAGCCAGCGCGCGATCTTCGCCTTCGCCTCCCATCGGTCGCCGGCGTAGAGCAGCGAAATGAGGCGCGGGTGCGCGCCGGCGCCGAATTCGCCCCGGAGGTACTCGCCGGCCATGCGGCCGAAGAAGGCGCGCCGGTAGCCGGGAAAAGCGATGCGCGCGGCGGGGATGTTGCGCGCGCGCAGACGCCGGACCAGCGCGCGGCTCTGCGTCGCCTTGCCGCTGCCGTCGGAACCCTCGACGACGATCAGCCGTCCCCTGCCGCTTCGCACGACGTCCTCAGCGAGAATTGAGAACTGAAAACCGAGAACTGAAAGCAACCGGCAGCATAGCGCAAGAGCGGCCTTTTCGCAAATAACCCCGTCATTGCCGCAAAGAGGCGCAGGAGGCCGACTTAAATACAGAATTTAGTTGCCGTGCGCCTCGGGTTTCGGCAGCGCAGGACCCATTGGCGCCGTGCCATCAATCACAGGAAAAGCCCCGGCTCAACCTTGAAATGCGCCGCAAGCTTCTTAATATGGGCCTTGCTCAAACTCCGGCGTCCGGCCAGGATGGCCGCCCCCAACGTCCGATTGCCCAGAAGACGACCCAAGTCCGAGGCCGTCAAGCCATGCTCTGCGAGGAGCGCTTTGAGCGCCTCCAGCGGCTCAATGCGTGAATCCTCGCTGGGAAATCGCTCGGCTTCATAGGCTTCCACAAACACCGAAAGGGCATCCAGGTAATCTTCCTGGTCCGCGTTCAAATCGAAGCCGGCCAGCCGGTCAATCATCTCCGAAGCGTTGGCCAGGTCAACCTCATCGTGAATCGGGCGCGGCGGCAGCATCGCCACAAGCTCCGCATAGACCTTCGGCAAGCGCCGGAAGCCTGCCTTCGTCGCTATCTTGCTCATAGCACTTCCTTCCATCTCCCTTTGCTGTACTCGGCGTGAGTCAGAACCATCATCGTAAAGACCAGTTGCCTGTTGTAATGAATCGCTGTTATCAAGCGATACTTGTTCCCGGCGATATTTAACACCACAACGCTTCGG
>Ga0181533_1002957_pt1 | contig 19052 bp, 15 predicted proteins | sample PEATcosm2014_Bin_45_FD_119772 | JGI IMG/M metagenome (GOLD analysis project Ga0181533, IMG submission 119772) | Peatland microbial communities from MTU Mesocosm Facility, Houghton, MI, USA - PEATcosm2014_Bin11_60_metaG | ecosystem: Environmental > Terrestrial > Soil > Wetlands > Peat | place... | reverse complement strand
TGGACGTCATCACCAGCGGCGACCATTTGTGGGACCAGAAGGAAGTCATGGAACTGCTCCAGAACAAGAAGCGCTTTCTGCGACCGCTGAATTATCCGCCCGGCACGCCCGGCCAGGGCAGTGGTGTTTTTGGTTGTAGCGTTCGGCCTGTGGCCGAACTGTCGAGCCACAGGCTCGACGCTACATTACAAATCGCCGTGCTGAACGTGCAAGGCCGCACGTTCATGCCGCCGCTGGAAAACCCGTTTCTCCTCGCGCTCGACGAGGTGAAACGCCTGCGCCAGCAGACAAAAATCATCTTCGTGGATTTTCATGCCGAGGCGACCTCGGAAAAGATTGCGTTCGCGCGTTTTCTCGACGGGCAGGTAAGCGCGGTGGTGGGCACACACACGCACGTGCAGACGGCGGACGAACAGATTTTCCCCGGCGGCACGGCTTATTTGAGCGACGCCGGGTTCACCGGCCCGCACGAAAGCGTGCTGGGCCGCGAAATCGAGCCCGTCCTCAGACGCTTTCTCACCGGCATGCCGCAGCGGTTTGAAGTGGCAAAAAACAATGTGCTGCTCCACGGCGCAGTGATTGAAATTGATGACGCCAGCGGCAAAGCAATTAAAATTCAGCGTGTGTCTGAGTCAATAGTTTGATTTGTAAAATCAGGAGAATTGCGCTATTAAAAAAGCATGAGCACGCGAGAACTCATTGAAAAGGAAATCTCCGCCATGCCGGAAACATTGCAGCGCGAGGTGTATGACTTTGCGCGCTTCCTGCGAAGCAAGAAGGCGGATGAGTCTTTCAACGGCCTGCTGTTGAGTGAATCCGCGCTCGCCAGGGATTGGAACACGCCGGAGGAGGATGCCGCATGGGCAAGCCTGTAGTCGGGAAAACCGCGTGCTGCTTCAAGGCGCGGTGATTGAAATTGATGACGCCACCAGCAAGGCGGTGAAAATCCAGCGCTTGGCGGAAAGTCTGACCTGACTATATGATTCGGTTTCTCATTTCTGATTCTTCAAAAAAAAGCAGCCGCGAACTTGAACTGCCTAATTTTTCTGAAGAACAAAGGTCTGATTTACGAGAATTTCTTGAATGTGCCAAACGGCTTAATGAATGCACCTTTGCGCAGGATTGGAGTGTTCTTTCAAAAATATCAATCCGATTGGGCGGCAAGGATGGCGGAATTAAAAATGTCGGGGCTGTGCCGCCCGATGAACAAATCGAAGTCTTTCTGCACCGCTTGCGTCCCATTTATCTCCAAAAAGAGCGCACGAATTTTAATAAAATTGCAAATCTTGTTTCATCACATATTTCTGATTCAGAAATTGCAAAGACTATTCGCGCATGGAAAAGCGAATACGACGGCAGTGCCTCTCAAGATGTATTTAAGATGTCCGTTGACTTGACCACTTTGAATTCACAAGAGTTCCTTGATAACTATCTTAACGCACTTGAATATCACCGCGACAAAGAACGGCGTGAAAAAATCCAGCAGGTAACGCAGCACTATCCGCTCGACGTTCAGAAGCCAATTATTGTCCTACTTCTTTTCTTCCGGTTGAGCGCAATCAATAGGTTGGCATCGTTTATTGAGCTTTGTTTTGAAAGCGAAAACGGGAAACAAATCAAAGCGGAATTTGCTCCTTTAACACCAAACGCATGATCAAACAAACCAAATCGCCATGGGACTTCGGCGGGTTGTTTCCGCCTTCGCCAGGAAGCTTCGGCGCGACAAGTCCGACGGAGTCCCGCAGTGCGGGACGGCGCGTGCTGGGAAAATTTTCCGTTGCCGTCATCGCGCTGGCGCTCGCGGGTTGCGCCGCTGCTCCGCCGCGAGTGGCCCGCGTCGAATTTGGCGGGTCCATCTGGACGGAAGGGCAGCGGCGCGCAGGCGTGCTGTTTCAGGACGGCGGCGTGGCCGTGCCGGTCACGCGCGGGACATTGTGGACTTTTGGCGACACGTTTTACGGCGCGACGGCAACCAACGCCTCGCCGCAACTCTCGCAATGCAAGGGCGCGCAGAGCACAACCATCGCCTTCCTGCCCACCGGACAGACGAATCTTCCGCCGGCACTCGAATACTTCACGGATTCAAACGGGGTCGTGGCCAATCCGTTCGAGTATTTTCCGGATGAAGACCTGAAGCACCATCGCATCTGGCCGGGAGACGGCATCAGCCTTGGCTCGCGCATTTATCTTTCCTATTCCGTGATCGTAGTCACCGACGAGCCGGGGCCGTGGAATTTTCACGGGATTGGGGCCGGATTGGCGGTGGCGGAAACGCCGCTCGGACGTTTCGTCCGGCTGCGGCCGGATGGCCAGTGGAGATTTCCCGTCAATCCCGCCCAGATTTTGCGCGAGGGCGACCGGCTTTATCTTCTTGAAATCAGCGACAAGCCCAAGGGTCTGATTCTCGCCCGTGTCAACGCCCCGGAAATTGAGAACCCCGCCGCGTATGAATTTTTTACCGGCAAAGGCTGGTCAACCAATCGCGCGGACGTGAAAGTGATCTTCCGCAAAGCCTACGGGCAGGTTTCGGTGCTGTGGGTTCCGGCGTTGCGGCGTTATTTGATGGCCACGTCATCCGATTTTTTTCACCCGCACGAAATCCAGTTTCGCCAGGCGAAACAGATCGCAGGCCCGTGGAGCGCGCCCGCGCGCATTCCCGTGCCGGAAATGCCCGGCAAAAAGACGGCGCTCGTCTATTGCACATTTTTTCACCCGGAATTGAGCGATACCAAATCGCTGCGGCTTGTCGCCACGTTCTGCCGGATGCTCGCCGGCAACTGGGAATTGAGCAACCCGGAGTATGTGATCATCACATTCAAGCCGGACGCCAATCCAGCGCGCTGAATTTCATTTCCGTGTTTGCTGCATGTTCAATCCGTGGCCAAATGAATTGAAATGTTGATGAGCAAACCAGCCAAATCGCAATGGGACTTCGGCGGGGTGTTCCCGACGGAAATGTTTTGAGGAATGCTCGCCCTCACCCCGGCCCTCTCCCCCGGGGAGAGGGAGAATCGTCGTCCGTCTTCTGGCAAATCGCTCGTGGCTGGAAACAAAGTCCACTGGACGGCGTGAGCGGGGGAATCCCGCGAACTATCAAGCAAGCGTGCCAATGCTTTTCCCTCTCCTGGGGTAGAGGGTAAGGGTGAGGGCGGGCCAAAAAACCAACTTCAACCATTTCCTTGTTTCATCCGCGTTCAATCCGCGCCTTCGCTTGCTTTGGCGCGGCGAGCGTGGCTTAATGACCTTGAATCTGATGAGCAAACCAGCCAAATCACTCGGCGCTTTCATTTTGTTCGCCGCTTTTATTGCCAATTGCGCCGGGACAAAATTCGAGCCGTTGCCGGTGAATGGTTCAACGAATGATTGGAAACTGGTCTGGCACGATGAATTCGACACGAACGGCCCGCCCGACCCGGCGAACTGGAATTACGAGCGCGGCTTTGTGCGCAACCAAGAGTTGCAATGGTATCAGCCGGAAAATGCTTTTTGCACGAACGGCCTGCTCGTCATTGAGGCGCGCCCGGAACACAAACGCAATCCGCAGTTCGTCGCGGGCAGCAACGACTGGAAGACGAGCCGCGAGTGGATTGATTACACGTCCGCCAGCATCACGTCGCGCCGCCTGCGCGAGTTTAAGCATGGAAAGTTTGAGATGCGCGCGCGCATTGACACGCGTCCCGGCAGTTGGCCCGCGTTCTGGACGCTCGGCGCAACCCCCGGCATCCGCTGGCCCGCGTGCGGCGAGGTGGACATCATGGAATTTTACACCGGCACCGTTCTCGCCAACTTCGGCTACGGGCTCGACGGAAAAACGAAATGGCTGGCGGTCAGGAAACCCGTCGCCGAACTCGGCGGCGATGCGTGGTCGAAAGAATTTCACATCTGGACGATGGAATGGGACGAAAAGAAAGTTGATCTGCTGCTCGACGGCAAACTGATGAACCATCTTGAGGTCGCAACCGCCGACAATGCGGACAGAGGCAATCCATTTCACAGGCCGATTTATTTCATCTTGAACCAGGCCATCGGCGCAAACGGCGGCGATCCGTCGCAGACAAAATTTCCCATCCGTTTCGAGGTTGACTGGGTGCGCGTTTATCAGCGCAGCCAATAAATTTCGGCTTCAGGCGCGACAGTTGCGCACTTTTATTTTCCATCTGATTGGCTATTCTTCGCGCCTGTGTTAAGGACGCTGCGCAAAGCCGAATATACCGAACTGGCGGTGCTGTTCTTCATCCAGGCGGCGGCGATGAGCATCTGGTTCGTGCCGCTCGGCCCCGTGCTCGACGCGCATGGACTGCACGCGATCAAGCCGTTCGCGTTCGCCGCCTCCGCGGTGGCGGCGTTTGTCTCGCCGCTGATTTTTGGCGCGATGGCCGACCGCCACACGTCGCCGGTGAAAGTGCTGCGCGGCCTGGCGCTGGCCGCCGCCGCCGCCCTGGCGCTGGTCAGCACCGCCATCAAAATGAACGGCCATCCGTGGCTGGTGCTCCCCTTGACCCTGCTTTACTCGCTCTGTTCCGCGCCGATGTGGAGCATTTCCTCGACCATCGTTCTCGCGCGGTTGGAAGACGCCAAAAAGGAATTCGGCCCCCTCCGCGCCATGGCCACGATTGGCTGGATGACCGGATGCCTGCTCGTCAGCCTGTTGAATGCGGACACTTCGTCGCTGGCCGGATATACCGGCGCGGCGACGTGGCTGATGGTCGCCGGGGTCACGTTTTTCCTGCCGGTCCTGGAAACGCCAAAATCCGCCGAACATCTTTCGTGGCACGAGCGCCTGGGCCTGGACGCGCTCACGCTGTTGAAAAATCGAGACCACCGCGTGGTCTTCATCACCACGACGCTGTTCTGCATCCCGCTAGCGGCGTTTTATCCGTATGCGCCGACGCACTTGCGCGACCTCGGCCTGCAACACACAACCGCCTGGATGAGTCTCGCGCAAGTGACCGAAATCATCGCCATGTTCAGCCTCGGCGGACTGCTGCTGAAGTGGCGGTTGAAATGGATTTTCGCGTGCGGCATGGGCTTCGGCGTGTTGCGATTCGTCTTGAGCGCGTTCAATGACCGGGCGGGGCTGCTGGCGGGCGTGGCGCTGCACGGCTGTTCCTTCGCCCTCGTGTTCATCACCGCGCAAATCTATCTCGACCAGCGCGTGGACACCGCATGGCGCGCGCGGGCGCAGGCGTTGATGTCGTTGATGAACAGCGGCGTGGGCAACCTCATCGGCTACCTCGGCACCGGCTGGTGGTTCGTCGCCTGCGCGCGTCCGGCCGGCACGCAATGGCCGCTGTTCTGGGGCGTCCTGGCCGCAGCCGTGGCGGTGGTGCTGGTCTATTTTCTGGCGGCGTATCAGGGACAGAAGCGGGGCGTTTAGTTCGCTCCCTGGAATTGATGCTGGATCTGACCCAACGGAGGCGGACATAACCAATTTTGGCTATTCAACCGGACCTCGTTTTAGTCTAACTTGGCGCGCACCTGTCAAATGACGAGCCGCCAGCCAACTGTGCGAGTCTGGGCCAAGGATGTGGTCATTCCCACCTGCCTGCCACTGGCCCCGGACAAAAACCCGATGTTTTTGGACAAGTGCGTCATCAAACCCGCGCCCGTCGGGCTGGCCGGACAAACCGAACGCTTATGAAATCCATGACCTCACGCGAACGGCTGGCGGCGACGTTGAATCATCAGCCGACCGACCGCCTTTGCGTTGATTTCGGCGCGGGCTTCCAGACCGGCATGGGCGCCGGCGCGGTGCATCGGTTGCGTCAGGCGCTTTTGGGTCCATCCAATCACCGCGTCAAGGTCATCGAATCCTGCCAGATGCTCGGCGAGATTGACGAGGAACTGCGCCAGGCGCTCGGTCTGGACGTGGTGGGCGTGCATGGGCCGGGCACGATGTTCGGCTTTAAGAACGAAGGTTGGAAGCCGTTCACGATGTTCGACGGCACGCCGGTGCTCGTGCCGGAAAAATTCAACCTCACGCCCGCGCCGGACGGCGGCTGGCTGATGCATCCGGAAGGCGACACCGGCGCGCCGGCCAGTGCGTGGATGCCGAAGGATGGCAGTTTTTTCGACGCCGTGAACCGACAACAGCCGCTGGACGAATCGAAGCTCGACCCCGCCGACAATTGCGAGGAGATGGGCGTGGTCGGTGAAGAGGAAGTGCAGCACTTTGCCCGGCTGGCGAAGCATTATTACGAAACGACCTGCTATGGCATCTACCTGACCCTGCCGGGAACCGCGTTTGGCGACATTGCGCTGGTGCCGGCGCCGTGGATGAAAAATCCCAAAGGCATCCGCGGCGTGCCGGAATGGTATATGGCCACCGTCACGAACCGCGATTACGTGATGAAAGTGTTCGAGGTCCAGTGCCAGGCCGCGCTCAAGAGCATTGAGAAACTGGCCGCCGCCGTCGGCGACCGCGCGCAGGTCGTCTTCGTGAGCGGCACGGATTTTGGCACGCAGACCGGGCAGTTTTGCTCGGTGCAGACTTACCGCGAACTTTACCAGCCGTTTCACAAGGCCGTGAACGACCAGATTCACAAGCTGACGAAGTGGAAGACGTTCATCCACAGTTGCGGCTCGGTGTGCCCGTTCATCCCGGAGTTCATCGCGGCGGGCTTCGACGTGCTGAATCCCGTGCAATGCTCCGCCACCGGCATGGACCCGCGCTGGCTCAAGCGTGAGTTCGGCCGGGACATCGTATTCTGGGGCGGCGGCGTGGACACGCAGAAGACGCTGCCCTTCGGCACGCCGGACGAGGTCTATCGCGAAGTCCGCGAGCGCATTGAGATCTTCACCGAAGGCGGCGGCTTTGTTTTTAACAGCATTCACAATGTCCAAAGCAACGTCCCGACGGAGAACATCCTTGCGATGTTCCGCGCGGTGAAAGACCACATGAAATCCTGACCGCCCAAACCACTGTCCATGATCACCACCCCGCAAACCGAAGCCTCCCCACTCAAGGCCGAATACAATTTCAGCTACATCTGGCTCATTTCCGTCGTCGCCGCGCTGGGCGGACTGCTATTCGGGTACGATTGGGTGGTGATTGGTGGTGCGAAACCCTTCTTCGAACGGTATTTTCATCTGACTGACGCCGCCCAATCCGGCTGGGCCAACAGTTGCGCGCTGATCGGCTGCCTGGCCGGAGCACTGATTGCGGGCGCGTTAAGCGACAAGTTCGGCCGCAAACGGCTGCTGATCGTTTCGGCACTTTTGTTTGCCGTAACTTCCCTGGGCAATGCACTGGCATCGAACTTCACCATTTTTGTCGCCTGGCGGATGCTCGGCGGCGTGGCCATCGGACTGGCCTCGAACCTTTCGCCGATGTATATCGCCGAAATCGCGCCGGCGCCGATGCGCGGCAAACTCGTTTCCATCAACCAACTCACCATCGTCATCGGCATTCTGGCGGCACAATTCATCAACTGGAGCCTCGTCCGCAACCTGCCAGCGGGCGCAACAGATGAATTCATCCAAAACTCCTGGTACGGCCAGGCTGGCTGGCGCTGGATGTTTGGCATCACGGCAATCCCATCGCTGCTGTTTTTCGCAGGCATGTTTGCCGTGCCGGAAAGCCCGCGCTGGCTGGCCAAAAACGGGAAATCGGAGCGCGCGCGTGGCGTGCTGGCCAAAATCGGCGGCGGCAGTTACGCAAACGACGCCCTCAAGGAGATTGAATCAACGCTGGTCAACGAGATAGAAACGGTGAACTTCCGCGATCTGCTCGAGCCGAAGATGAGAAAGGTCCTGCTGCTGGGTGTGGTGCTGGCCATGTTCCAGCAATGGTGCGGCATCAATGTCATCTTCAATTACGCCGAGGAAATCTTCAAAGCCGCGGGTTACGACATTTCGACCGTGCTCAAAAACATCGCCTGGACCGGTTCGGTGAATCTGGCGTTCACGTTTGTCGCGCTCGGCGTGGTGGACCGCGGCGGGCGCCGCCCCCTGATGTTGTTCGGCGCCGCCGGCCTGGCCGTCATCTACACGGCGATGGGATTTTGCTATCACGACGGCGTGAAGGGACTGCCGATGCTGTTGCTGGTGCTGGCGGCCATCGCGTGTTATTCGATGTCGCTGGCCCCCGTCACCTGGGTCGTGATTTCGGAAATTTTCCCGAACCGCATCCGGGGTGCGGCGATGGCCGTGGCCGTGGCGGCGTTGTGGCTGGCCTGTTTCATCCTGACCTACACGTTCCCGATTTTGAATTCCAACCTCGGCCCGTCCGGCACCTTCTGGCTCTATGCCGCCATCTGCGTGCTTGGATTCGTCTTCATCTGTTTCAAACTGCCTGAAACCAAGGGCAAAACGCTTGAGCAAATCGAACGCAAACTCGTGGATGAAAACCACCAGCCGAAACTATGAACCCGAAACATCTCCTTTCCCGGACCACGCTGACGGCGCTGACGTTGACGCTGTTTTGCCTCACGCCGGAGCCACTGCGCGCCGCCGGCACGACTTCACTCGCCGGTGAATGGCGGTTTGCCCTTGATCGCAACGATGTTGGTACGAATGAACAGTGGTTCGCTAGGAATCTGCCGGACAAAATCCGGCTGCCCGGCGTGCTCGAAGCACAGGGTTACGGCGACGAAATTGGCATCCACACGCCGTGGGTGCTGACACTCTACGACCATTTCTGGTATTTGCGCGCGGATTATGCCGCCTACACGAACGCGGGCAGCGTGAAGGTGCCGTTCCTCTGCCAGCCACCGCGGCATTATCTCGGCGCAGCGTGGTATCAACGGGATATTGTGCTTTCACCTGATTTGAAGAACCGCCGTGTGCTGTTGTTCCTGGAACGGCCGCACTGGAAAACCACCGTCTGGCTGGATGACCGGGAAATCGGCTCGGACATCAGCCTGTGCACGCCGCACGAATACGATTTTGGCATCGTGCCGCCGGGCATACACCGCATCAGCATCCGCGTGGATAACCGGATGATTCTCCCCTACCGCCCGGACGCGCACAGCGTCTCGGATTCGCTCGATGATGCGTGGAACGGCATCGTCGGGAAAATCGAGTTGCGTTCCACACCGACAGTGTGGGTTGATGGCGTGGAGGTTTTCCCCAACCTCAAAACCAAGAGCATTCGTGTCCGGTCAACCTTCCACAACAGTTCGGGTAAAATGGCGGAAGGAAAAATTTCGTATTTCATCGAATCCGGCCCGGCGACGGCGCCCCTGCAAGTATTGCCCGTCAGTGAAAACTTTAACACGGCTGAAACCAATATGATCGTGGAGAACGAAATCGCCCTGGGAAACCAGGCAAAAACGTGGGACGAATTTTCCCCGGCACTTTATAGACTTCGAGTCAACGTACGGGGAGAATTGAATGACCGGCTTTTTGAAAAAGACACGGAAACAACCTTCGGCCTCCGTGATTTTCACGCCGATGGAAATCAATTCATCTTGAACGGCCATCCGATTTATATTCGCGGCACGCATTTCGGCGGCGATTTTCCGCTGACCGGTTATCCACCGACGGATGTTGAATCGTGGAAAAAGATTTTTCAGACGTGCAAAGATTACGGCTTGAACCACATGCGCTTTCATTCGTGGTGTCCGCCCGAAGCCGCGTTTGCGGCAGCGGATGAACTTGGCTTTTACCTGCAAGTCGAGTGCGGCATGTGGAACGAGTTCACGCCCGGCGGCGAAATGGAAAAAATGCTATACGCCGAAACCGAACGCATCATCAAAGCCTACGGCAACCATCCATCGTTCCTGCTGCTCTCGGCCAGCAACGAAGCGCACGGTCGCTGGCAGCAAGTCCTGCCGCAATGGGTCGAACATTTCCGCGCCACCGATCCGCGCCGTCTTTACACTCCGGACACCGGCTGGTCGCTGATTGACGAACCTGGCCCCGTCAACGGCGCGGATTATCTGGCGGTCGGGCGCATCGGCCAGGGCCGCACGCGCGGCGAATCCGGCTGGTTCGGGCGCGATTATGGCAATGCGCTGACGGGCGTGAACGTGCCGGTCATCGGGCATGAAGTCGGTCAGTGGGTTGCCTATCCCGATTTCGACATCATCAAAAAGTTTACCGGCTTCATGCAGCCGGGAAACTATGAAATTTTCCGCGATTCCGCCGCCGCGCATGGGTTATTTGTAACGAATGACAACCACGAATTGCGTGAAGCTGGTAGGGCGGGCAGTCCACTGCCCGCCGCTCGTCCGAACGCGGATGACGGCGCGCACGGAGTGACGCGCCCTACCTCAAAAGATTTCGCGTGGGCGTCCGGCCGGTTTCAGATCGAATGTTACAAGGAGGAAATCGAGGCCAACCTGCGCACGCCTGGCCTGGCGGGTTTCCAACTGCTCGATTTGCATGATTACACCGGCCAGGGCACGGCGCTCGTCGGTTTGCTGGACCCGTTTTGGGAATCCAAGGGCTGCGTGACGCCGGAGGAATTCAAACAATTCTGCAACACCGTCGTGCCGCTGGCGCGCCTGACAAAACGTGTCTTCACGACCGCCGATGTCTTTGAGGTGAACGTTGAGGTCGCGAATTTTGGTGAAAACGCCCTGACGAATGCCGGCGGCATCTGGCAAATCGTGGATTCATCCGGCAAGCTCGCCGCGAATGGCGAATGGCCTTCCACCACCATCCCCATTGGGAAAAATTTCGCACTGGGCAAAGTCACCGTGGATTTGTCAAAACTGCCGGTACCGGCGGCTTACAAGCTGGTTGTCGCTGTGACACATTCGGAGGGCGGAGTTCCACGACGCCCTGAAAAAGATGAGGACTCGCAGAGCTCGCCCCTCCGATTCATGAACGACTGGAATTTCTGGCTGTATCCGGCACCGGTTTCGGATTCAACGCCAACGAATGTTTTCGTCACCCGTTCATGGGACGAGGCGGAAAGGAAATTGTCCGCCGGCGGCAAGGTTTTGTTTCTGCCCCGCAACGCGGATTTGGATTGGTGGAGTCCGCCGCTGGCGCGCGTGCCGGTGTTCTGGAACGCGCTGATGGGACCGACCTGGAGCCGAATGCTGGGACTGTGGTGCGACACCCATCATCCCGCGCTGGCGGAATTTCCGACGGAGGCGAACTGCGACTGGCAGTGGACGGAACTCGTCCGCAACACCCGCGCGGTCAACCTGGACCGCCTGCCGCACGGGCTGCAGCCGATGGTCCAGGCCATTGACGACTGGAACCGCAATTACAAGCTCGGCGTCATGTTCGAGTGCAAGGTTGGCAATGGCAAATTGATGGTGTGTTCCGTTGATTTGAACAACGATTCAAATCCGGTGGCGCGCCAGTTGCGCCAGTCGCTGCTCGATTACATGGCCGGTGAAAAATTCCAGCCGCCGACGGAAATTTCCATGGCCGATTTTGAAGGCTTGCATTTTAACACTCGCATCATGCGACAACTCGCCGCTTCGGCGGAAGCGGATGGACGGAACGCGAACGCCATCATTGACGGCGATCCGAACACGTTTTGGTCGAGCGCCGACGCGCGTGGCAACAGCCCGAAATATCCGCACGAATTAACCGTCCATTTCCCGCAGCCGGTGGCGATGAACGGCCTGGTGCTGATGCCGCGTCAGAACCAACGCGAACACCAGGGCGACATTCACGATTACACCATTCAAGCGAGTGACGACGGGAATCAGTGGCGGGAAATTGAACGCGGCCAGCTGGCTTCGACGTGGAATCCGCAGCAAATCCGTTTTTCGCAGACCGTCACCGCGAAACACTTGAAGTTCACGGCGCTTTCCGGGTTTGGCAATGACCCCTCCGCCGCGCTGGCCGAACTGGCGGTGATTTACGCCGGACCAAAAATCGCGGACACCAGTTCCGGAAATGTCGAATACCAGGGGGTCCGCACCGCCTCGCCGGACATTGACGCAGGCACGGACGTTTCCAACAAACCGCTGAAATCGTCCAAGTGACCGCCGTTGCCCGCACCGGATTTAATTTCAGCCCGTCTCTGAAAAATCGCGTTTGGTGTCCACCCTTTAGGGTGTCATCCCGTCACCGCACGCTAAAGCGTGGACACCAAACGGCTGGGGCACTGATGAAAGTGATGGCAAAACAATTTCTCAGACACGCTTTCAAACCGGCAGGCCCTTGGTCATGACGTAATCGTCCATGACGAAACCGCCACCGATGTCCGTGATCACGGATTCGGCAATGACAAAACCATTCCGTTGGTAGGCAGTGATGGCCTTGGCATTGCGTTTGTTCACAGAGAGAATCAACCGGCGCGCTGCCCCCGTGCGGACTTCGCGCTCGACGTGCTGCAACAGGCGGCTGCCCAGCCCGCGACCGTGCAGCTCCGGCAGGAGATAAAGCTTGTGGAGCTTGAACTCGAAAACCGAAGCTGGCCGTGGCGGCTGTGGCGGTGACGCCGCGTCACCGAAAAGTGAAGGCGCCGCCCCCGGCGCATTTTTCCAAGTCTCAAATGGCGGGTGGTTTTCAGACAGGCGACGGGGCGTCGCCACCACCTTCTGCGACGAGGGCGCCGCAGCTACGCGCAAATCCATCTCGGTTTTCGGGTTGAAAACACCCATTTTCTCCGTCGGGCCGTAGGACGCAAAGCCGGCCGGTTTACCGCCCACGAGCAAAAGGTCATAGCGGATGCCTTGGGAACGGATTTCGTCGCGCAGCACGTCGAGCGAATACATCCGCGCCAGCATGTAATCAATCTGCTCCGACGTGATGATGCCCGGATAACACGCGCGCCAGATGACGCCCGCCAGCTCGGAAATGGCCGGCAGGCCGGCCTCGGTGGCCCGGACAATTTCGATTCGGTTTGGCCGTGTAGCGTTCATTTGCGCCCGCGAAACTCGTCCATCAAGCTGAGGATTCCTTCACGGATTTCGAACAATTCCTTGCGCGCTTCGGAAACCATTTTCTCCGGCAGAAGTTTCTTTGGCGCAACGGCCTCAAGGCCTGCCTGGGCCTTGTGCAGATGGCCGAGCGCGCGCTTCAGGTAGGCAACGGTGAATGCGCCGTCGCGCGGCCCACGGCCCTGGGCAACGCCAGGCAACGCGCCGCCGAGTTTTACGCCCGTAGTTTGAAATTCAAAGACGAACTGCTGCAGATCGTCGTCTTCGGATTCCTTGAGGCCCAATTCATCGCATTCGTGCCAGACCTTCATCGCGCTTTCATGACAGCGATGCGGGAGCGGATGCCGGATGTCGCCGTCGGCGGTGCGGATCCAGTCTATGCCTTCCCGGTGCGGTTCGGGTTCGGGCAACGGTTCGTGCAATGCCTCCTCGGTAATCCGATTCATTTCCTCAACGGTCATTCTGTCGTCTCCGTCGTCCTCGCTTGCCGCGCCGAAGCATTCATGCGAAGGCGGGTCCTCGCGGTCCCACCCCATTTCCTTCGCAATCTTCGCTTCGGCCTCGTCGGAATCGCCGTATTTTTCCTGCAATTCCATGTATTTGTCCGTGCGAGCGTCGCACTCCTTCATGAACCGCTCGTAATCGTGCTCGTCCCACTCCGCCTCCGGATCCTTCCGCCCGCGTTTTTGCTTTTCCAACGCGTCGTTCAACTGCTTGGAGAACATCGCCCAGCCGGCCTCGGCGTCTTTGACGCGCTGTTTTTCCTCGGCGGGTGTCAACCGCCACTGCGGCGGGGAGATCGTCAGTTGGTAATCTGCGCTTTCGATGACGACGCGTCCGTTGCCCTCGCTGAACCATTCGAGGTAAAGCGCGTTGGCGATGCGTTCCGGCGGTTTCTCGCCGCGATCAATCATGGCAAACGCCTCCTCATCGGGAATCGTGAACACCCGCACCTTTTGCGACGCCGAGAGATTGCCGATCTTGCCGCGCTGGAGTTGCGCGAAGACCGGCTGCTTGCGGATGGGAAAAGTTTTGGCCGGGTTCTTGAATTCGAGCCGGCAGCCCGCGAGGTCGGGGCAGGCGTTGCCTTCGAGGTCGAGTTTCACCGGTTCGTCAAGGCCATCAAGCCAAAGTTTGCCGCGCACACGACCCTTCAGGCGATTGTCAATCTCGCCACGAATCACGCTGTCCTGAATCCGAAAGGCCATGACGCATGATAATGCACGGTAACCGCACGGGGCAAAAAGAGTTTTTACCGCTGATGAACACGGCGTAAAGCCGCGTGGCCCCGAACGCCTTCGGGGCTATACGCGGACCTCGGATTTCGGCCTTCGGATTCTTCTCGTGCCACCGGCCTGCTATTTGTTCCCGAGCAGCTTCGCTTTCTGGGCTTCGTATTGGTCGGCCGAGATGGCTCCGGCGTCCTTGGCGCGCTGCAGGTCAATCAACTGCTGGCCGACGGTGGGGTTCTGGTACTGGGCTTCAGTCTTGGCGCCGCCGCCGAGATGCAATTCCAGGCAGCCGGTGAGCAACAACACGGCGGTCAACGCCAGCGAGGCGGGAATGAACAATTTCTTCATAAAGCGACGTTGTTTGTAATGCGATTGGTTTGATTCAACTTGACGGGACCAACCCTGAATAAGATGGCCGGGGCTGTCAAGTTTTCAACGCACCCGCTGCATTTTTACACGGATGACGCGGATTCGGTCTCGTCCTCGTTCCTTGGCGCGGCGAAGTGTAACGGAGACGGCTCGTCCATCGTCCTCGAACCGATTCGGAAAAACGAGGACGAGCACGAGGACGAGGAGGATGGTTGCCCCATTCGGTGGCCCACATCCAGTGGGTCGTCCGTTTCAAGTTTTACCGTGCCGGAGTCCAGGTGTCGTCCGGGTCATAAGTGGTGATGGCCTTGGCGATTTTCACGGTCTTGGGTCCGAGGTTCTTTTGATAGACCTTGCCTTGTTGATTGACGATGAATGTCATCACCCCCGTGTCGCCCCATTCAGCCGGCCAGGCGACCAGCGCAAATCCGGCAATCATGCGGCCGTTGATGATGTAATTATACTTGCCACCCGGCGCGGGTTTCCCCTGGCGGATCAGGATTTTGAAATAGTAGCCGTGATAAGGCGCCTGCTCGTCGTTCAGTATTTTGGCCGTGCGCTGATAACCTTCCACGCGGGCCTGTGCGACGAGCGGTCCCAATGGACTCAACTCCTCGCCCGGTTTCGCCGGCCAGAAAAGGCCGTCGTGGGTGCCGGGCGTGCTGTGCAGGAACTGCGCGTAGGCGAGCACTCCGTCCCCCAGGCGATCCTGGCCGGCATATTCGCGCTGCGCCTCCACATACGCGTTGCAGACATTGATCGCGCCCGTTTCGTCCCTGCCGATGCGGCGGGCGAGAATCTCTTGCTTGCCCGCTGCGGTATCGAAGAACCATTGCCCGTCCTGTTTGACAAGGGGAATGGGAAACGGCCAGCCGTCCGCGCCAATTTCCAGCGTGACGTTGGAATCCGAATTATTGATCAACTGCGTTTTCTCCGTCAGGTGTTGGACGAACATTTTGTATTCCTCGGTGGCCTGGACGGCGTCGGGCGAAATCAAAGCATGTCCTACCGGCCCAAAAATCGAATGCAGGGCATTGGTGTCATGATTCGTGGCCGCCGCCACCAAAGCTTTGACGGCGTCGTTCGGTGAATTGAACGCCTGCTCCCCTGACGCAGAAACACAAACTGGCAGTGCCAAAACCAGTCCAAACGCCACCGTCTGAGCCTGACGCCACCATTTGAGGAAGTTCATTTTCATCGGCAATTTATTTTTGAAAATCATGGGGGTAAAAAATCAACGCCTGCCACCACCACCGCGGCCACCGCTACCACCACCACCGCCACCGCCACCACCGCCGCCGCCGGAGGACATCGCTGGCCGCGAAACCGGCGCGGAACGGGTGACCGTCTGCATGCTCTGCTGGCCACGGTTGCTATACGTTCTTGTGTCGCGCGAACTCTGGATGCCGATGAACGCGCCGTTTGATTCCGGCCGGCTGACGGGCTGAGAATATTTAACTGGAGCCGGCGCGGGCCGGGCGACGGGCGTCGCAGTTCGGGTTGCCGGCGCTTCCAACCGGGCCGCCGGGGCCGGGGTCCGTCGCGCTGCCGCTGAATCGGACACAGACCGGCCTACCGCGGCAACCACGGGTCGGTTATGGGGAACAACATAGCCCCGGTCGCCACGATTCACCGCGACTGCGCCTAGATGATTGTTAGAACGCCAGACCGTTGTGTGACCCGTGTTCCGCTGACGTGAAGACTCACGCCACCAATTGGACGGACGCGGATGGTCATGACCCCAGACAATAATATTGAAGTTAAACCAATCAAAATCGCAATCCAGCCACAAGCCAATTGGAAAGCCGATGCCGAAGCTGATAAAGGGCGGGCCATAGCAAGTTTGATAATAAACCTGGTCCGGCTGATAAACCGGCACATAAATCACCTGCGGGTCAGCCGGAACAATTTCAATGTTGCCGCCGTCATTAATCACCTGTTGCTGCGGCGTGGATTGCAGGTTGCTGAGATTATAAGCCGACGTGCGCAACCGTTGAATGGAAACCATCACATCCTGCTGTTGATTAAGAAAAGCCTGTCCCAATTCAGTCGTCCAATTCAAGTTATCATCCATCCATTTCAAAACATTTGGGTATCGGGCCAGAGCCTGGACGCTGGCGTCCCACGGCTGCTGGTCAATCTGGTTGGGGTCGCCGCCGCCGCTGACATAACGGTCGGCCAGCACGATTTGCGTGGGCAAGGTGGACGCCGGCAGGATTTGGGCAATCAACGGGTCGGGATAAAGCGCAATGGGCCCCAGCAACTGGTCAAGCTGCGCATCGGCCAGCGGTTGATAGGCGGGCGTCGGGGGCGGAACCGCCATCTGTGCCCGCACGGACATGGCCGTGCCGGTGAGCACACACAGTAAAACAGTGATTTTAAACAATAACTTCATCCGGAAACTGGTAAAATTTGACCATCATTATCAACAGACGCAGTTACAGCCTGACAGATTACATCACAAAATCAAAATAAATTCGGATTTTGTGATTGAACAACTCCGTTGCCATGGTTGTCGTTGTGCCGGCATAATTTTTCATTTATATACCGGGCGACGGCGTGCCCGCTATAAGGTGTTTTACCCATATGGATTTTCTTGAATTCAGCCCGAACGCATCAACCACGGGTGTCCAAATCCGAAAACCGAAGGTCGAAGCCCGAAAGAACTCCGAAATCCGAGGCCCGAAAATCTTATGCATCGCTCCAACGGCCAACCTTCGGATTTCGGGATTCGGCTTTCTTCTCGCCGCGCTGTCGCGCCGTCGCAGCGGGTCGGACCTCGGATGTCGGACTTCGGATTTTTCTCTGGTCACTTGCCACCCGCCACCCTCACGGCACCAGCAGACGATAGAACCGCTGCGGGTCCGGCCCGATGGAATCGGCAGCGGACATGACGGCATTGGTCGCGGTGATGGCGCTCCCCAAACTGCTCCAGTTGCCTTGAGCCAGATTCGTGCGGTATTGCAGTTGATAGACCGCATTGACCATCGCGCTCCAGGTGAACGTCACCGTGCCGCCCATTCCGGTCACCGATTGGAACACCGGCGCCGGCACGGTGATGGGGATGGTGTAATCGGCCACCACGGGCAGGTGATCGCTCGCGTTGGTAAGGTCCAGATAAAGCTGTGCTGCGCTGATGGGCGCGCCCGATTCAAGATCGCTGTTCAGCGCGGTATTGGTACCGGAATTTACACTACCCTTGTAAGGCGTCGTGCCGTTGTTGCCGAACACATGATACGTTCCGGGAACCAGCGCCAACCCGCCCGCAACGCCGAAATAAACATTGGTCGTCATCAACTGCAAATCATCCCGGTAACGCAGTTCCATCGCCGAGTCCGTTTCCATGGCCAGGATGTTTGTAGCGGTGGTGCTGGTGCCCCAGTCGATGTTCGTCGCGTCGGTCACGTTCAGCGGGTCAATCCCCTGTCCCTGATGAATGCCGTTCGGGGCGGTGTTGGACAGAATCGTTTGATACGATGCCTCGCCGCTGGTGGTGATGTTGTAATCGCCCACGTAAAGCACGCGGGCGTTCGCGGGCAGGTCAATCGCCTCGTTCGTGCGGATGATTTGGGCCTCGCCGTTGCGGGCGGTCAAATCGCCGGAACTCGTGCCGGATTTATAATGGCTCACATAAATATAAAATTCGTTCGTTGCCGTTGGCGTCATCCCGGCCGGCGCAAGCTCGTAGCGCATCACCTCGCGATATTCGCCGCTGCTGGAGCCCAGCTTGCTCGTGCCGCCCGTCGGATCCACCGGGACGGAGGCCAGCAACTGCAAGGTTTTGGTGTTGTAAACCAGCGCGTTCGGGCCGTTCCCATCGGCGACGTCGCCGCCGCTTTCCGTGGCCTGATAAGAACTCATCGCATACATGCCGGGCGCGTTATAAAACGAGTTCAAGCCGTTCACGATGGGGGCGACGGTAATCGTGTTGCCGGTCGTCTCCTGCAAGGCGAGCACGTCGAGCGGCTGGGCCGGGTCGCTGCCCAGAATCTCTTCCCCAATCCCCTCGAGCACCCCGCCGGCCTGCACATTAGTGGTGTTGGCGGGCGGGGCAATCAAACCCGGGAGCGGCGTGGTTGCGTCATTGATATCGTCCTCAATGTTGTAGGTGACGACGCGCAGGGTCCGGGTTTGGGCCGCAGCGACCGGTGAAATGTCGAAGACCGCGCCGAGGGCGATGCAGCCCAGAACAAAATGGATTGTGACGGTTTTTATTGGACTGCTTGTTGTTAATTGCCGGTCGCCTGCATGATACCGCCGGCCCGGCCCGAATCAAGATAAAACCACCCGCCATTTTGAACCACGGATGCCGCGGATAAAAAATCATGGCCGCCAAAAGGCTCAAAAGGCGTATAAAGAAATCCGGCAGCTTTGACGCGAATTACACGAACTTTCACGAATTGAATTCTGCAAAGAATAATTGGCGTCAATTGGCGCAATTCGCGTCAACAAGCCTGTGTCCATCCGTCCCGTTCTGGGGAAGGCTCCGGGCTATTTGTTGTTCCCGAGCAGCTTCGCTTTCTGGGCTTCGTATTGGTCGGCCGAGATGGCTCCGGCGTCCTTGGCCCGCTGCAGGTCAATCAACTGCTGGCCAACGGTGGGGTTCTGGTACTGGGCTTCAGTCTTGGCGCCGCCGCCGAGATGCAATTCCAGGCAG
>Ga0181533_1002955_pt1 | contig 19070 bp, 16 predicted proteins | sample PEATcosm2014_Bin_45_FD_119772 | JGI IMG/M metagenome (GOLD analysis project Ga0181533, IMG submission 119772) | Peatland microbial communities from MTU Mesocosm Facility, Houghton, MI, USA - PEATcosm2014_Bin11_60_metaG | ecosystem: Environmental > Terrestrial > Soil > Wetlands > Peat | place... | reverse complement strand
TTCTTTTTGATCAGTAGGCTAAAGGATTGGCACCGTCCTTCGATAGTCAAGGGGCAGAGCAGCTATGCGCTGGACGAGACTACTGGCCGCTACGACCGGCACTGCTATGCTTGTCGCGGCAGTGCTAGTCGGCTGTGCTGTTGGGGTGCGCCGCAATCTCGCCAAGACTCCACCCAGTGAGGTCATCTTCGACGATCAGTGCCATCTGCAGGACTATTTCGACGATCTTGCACGCGGGCGAGATAAGCCACCCGCGCTAGTTCGGTCCGACGAGATTCAGACCAGCGCCAGCGAGAAGACCTTGGGCGGCCGGAGCGCCTACCTTTTCGGGGAGAACACCAGCTTGCCCGCGCTGCGGCGCTTGCTAGTCGAGAATTGGAAACCGCTCCCGGCTGCCGTGACGGCTGCCTCGCAGATCGAGGTGGAGGTGCGCTGGTGCGACAAGGTCGGCACACGATGGGTGGTGAGCGACGAGAACGTCACGCTGCACGCTGCCGGAAAAACGGTCGCTCTGGCCCCACATCCCTGCCTGACTGCCTTTCTCTTCGGGCAAGCCCTTTACGAACGGCGCCGCGAGTTGGTCGGATTGCCCCCTGTGTCCATGCCTCAAGCCACACTGCCCGATGCGGGTGCGGCCGATCTCATCACGTCTGACTGACTGGCCGCGATCCGTTGAAGGTGGCCACCGGAAACCTGGTTCACGTGGCGAACGGGCGGGAACAGGCTTGGTCATTTCCCGCGCCATCAGATATTCGCTGTTGATGCGCGCGAGTTCATCGAGGATGGTGCGCGGGCTGTTGCCCAGGCCGGCCCGCCTCTGCCGCAATGAGAGCTACTGGGCCAAAAGGCAATCGCTCGAACAGGCGTCGCCAGCCACTCCGTTGTTGATGCCGTCGTCGCACACCTCGCCCCCGTCGAGAATGCCGTCGCCACAGCGTGGAATCGTGCAGTCGGTCCGGCACAAACTGGGAGTTGCGTACGCCTTGATGTCGATGGGGACGGTCAGATCCAGGTTGACGACCGAACTCGATCCCTGAATCCACGTCCAGCTGGTGATCCCGCTCAAGAACGCCGGCGAAACCAGCACTTCCCATGAGCCTGGAATGGGAAAGCCGGTCAGCACGCCGCCGTCGGTGTTTCCCTTGAAACTCCATTTACCGGCGGCCGTGGTTGCGGAAGTCATGACCAATTCGCCCGGATCGTCCGATACCGCAACCGCGCTTCCCACCGGCAACCCGCTGAACAGCATCTGGACTCTTGATGCCGGCTGCTGTTCCGAGGTGGTGCTGGCGTCGACGCCGTGCTCGACTATCAAACTGAGAGCGGTAGCCGTGCGGTCTAGGTAAAGCAAGATCAAACTGGTGTCCAGCTTCTCAAGGCCCGTGTGGCCGCTCGCAGAGACGTAGTCGTAGAAGTTCGTGCTGGACGCGACCTCCGCGTAGGGCGCGACGGCGAACACCAGATTGTCTTGGGTGACGACGAAGGCCGGTCGGTCCGCGTTGGCCGCGCCAAGGTCGCATTGTTCGCCAGGTTCCACGACGCCATTGCCACAGACCGCCTGCCCACCGCTGGCTCCGCCTGACGTCGTACCGCCGCCACCAAGTCCGCCGGCACCGCCCACGCCAACCCCGCCGGTTCCACCGATAGCGCCGCCTCCACCCAGGCTGCTGGTTCCACCACTACTTCCACCTGATGTCGTGCCGCCGCCACCAGGTCCGCCGGTACTGCCAAGACCAACCCCGCCGGTTCCACCGATAGCACCGCCTCCGCCCAGGCTGCTGGTCCCGCCACTACCTCCGCCTGATGTGGTGCCGCCACCACCGGGTCCGCCGGTCCCATCAATGCCACCGCCTCCGCCCAGGCTGCTGGCGCCGCTGCTCCCGCCACCTGAGGTCGCGTCGCTGCCGCCCAAACCCTGTCCTCCCGTGGGACCAGTTCCCAAGGTGCCTCCCAACACGCCGCCGTCGCCACGACCACCTCGGCCAGCCGAGGCGCCGCCACTCACTCCGCCGGTTCCGCTTCCTCCAAAGGAGCCGCCCAAAGTCGCGCCCCCGCTTCCAGTAGTGCCTCCCACGCCACGACCGCCTGCTCCGGCGAGTCCACCACCACTGTTTCGGCCCCCGCTTGCGGCGATTCCGCTACCTCCAATGGCGCCGCCGCCAGTATTCTTTACTCCGCCTATGCCACCCCTACCGGATTCGCCTGCGCCACCTGTTCCACCCTCGGAACTGCCCCCAAGATTCTGCGTCCCAGCCGTGATCCCGCCAAACCCACCGCTGGCACCTGCCTGACCCGATGCTGACGCCGACTGTTCCTCCATCTGCGTCCGTGCGCAGGCAAGCGTCGCTAACGACACCACCACACCGATTGCCAACCATTGATATTGACACCCCGCAAGCCTGCCAGCCGCGACTTGCGTCACATCTTGCAAAGGCGATCGCTTCATGTCGTCTGTCCTGTACGGAGATATCGTTGGGTTTCCCTATGCCCATCCCAACTCCCCGCCAGAACAAGTTTGGAGTCTTGCGCCTGCACATGCAACCTCCGCAAGATTGCTCGATCCATTCGCCTTGCCCTGACTCGCCGCGTGGCCCAAACGAGATGATGGGGTTTCGGCCTGAAGTCGCATCTGCCGCGAGTACGGCTTTTCGGATTTCGGGGGCTTACGATCATGCATCAAAAGCTGCAAGTATCGACGCAGCTGCCAGCCGGCAGCTTCCCGGTCATGACCTGATAATGATTGGAAATCTGAGTTTGGCTCAGCAGGAAGTTGTAGATGGCCACCTTGCCAATGGCGCCTTGGAACCAGCAGTCCAAGGCCATAGTTCCGATATTGAGCGCGCTGTTGTTGGCTATTGGAACGACATTGTACTGACTCATGCAACCAGTTTGCCCGTGAAAGGAGTGATTCCATTGTACGCCGTTGACCCAGATGTTGATGGAACCTGGGTACGATGCCGCGTTGACACAATCCGAAGGCTGGCTCAACGTCGTGTATTCACCGACCACGTGATACCACTGTCCAGCCTGAATTAGCCCCGCCGCCGGTTGCCAGTCCGCAGCCGATCCGAGGCCAGCACTGGGATTGAAGACGTAGGCGGAAATTCGATTGGGTCGATTCGGGCTCTCGGTGGTATTCGTGTCGTACATCCTGGCTTCCCATTCGCACGTGGGACCATATTGTTCACACTTGCCCATCCAGTCGACGTATCCGCTCGATCCGTCATCGTGGGGAAACTGGAGCACGTCGGGCCTGATCCAACCCTCCCAGGTCAAATTGCCGGTGGTGGGGATCGACATGGAGGCGTTCGACGGAATGGTCAAGTACTGGGAGGCGCCATCGAAATCCCCCGCTCGATCGCCGTTCGGCATCGAAACAGGAGATGGCGTGCCGCTCTTGTAGGTGCCGGTGTTATTATTGCCGGAGAGATCGGGCTCACTGCCGGACAGGGACTGGTTGATCGCCCAGTATGCTACTGGATGGTCGCAGAGAACGACCTGATCATAGGTGTTGGTAGTGCCGCACGTGGACCTGCTATTGCCCATGGCGCTCGAACCACCTGAGGCAGCTGTGCCGCCAATACTAGTCGTGCCCGCAGCTCCGCCTGCATGCCCTCCGGTGCCGGAAGCCGCCTTGTTGTTGCTGGTGCAAGCAGCTAGCGGGGTGAAGGACAGCAGACACGAAATTGCAGCCAAAGAATGGTTCGCGTCCATGGTCGCTCCGTCAACCATTCTATCCGGAGTCTCGGCGTCGCAACCGATGATCTGCGGGTGCTTCTCGCTCAGTCCGGTTCGCTACGGAACGCGGCCCCCCCCTTGCGCACATGCACCCACGGTCATCCATCCACCGGGGGACAGGTATGTCGGCGGTTGAACGATTCTGGGGCCGGAATTCAGGCCGGCTGTCCAGCTTGAATCGGGAGGCACGAGCGCCTCATCTACTTGGTCAGTTTCGTACCTGGGACGCAGATGGCTACAGTCACTGCCGTGTACAGAAAGCGATATTGCTCGGCATCGATTTCAGTTGACTATTTGGCCACAATCGGCAAAGGCCAGTGTCGTGTCGACACGGAAATTGGACTGGGTGGTGTGCCTTTCCGCATTGAAGACGGCCAAGGGATAGATGTTGCCTACCTTGATTCCCAGCTGGCTGGCTTGGGCGTCAAGATTCACGGTCTCGGTTTCCTGGACATGAATCCCGCCCAGATCGATGACCAGCTGGTTGTTTATGTAGACCCACACGTCGTCATCCCCTTGGAACGTGAATGTCTCTCCGCCGTTGTAGGTGAACGACGTGTGAATCTCTGTCGTGAAACTGAAATTGTGGTTCTCGCCCTGGTTACCGAAACCCTCATTATCGAGTGGAAAGTAAGATGAATCTGGAACTCCCTGGTTGTTGATGGATGCAGCAAAGGTCACCACGTTGCCGTTGGGAACGAAGTGCAGACCAACTATATACGTCATGTTCACACCGGGCACATCGTTGTACCACTGGTTGAAATCGGCCTGCCCCGTCGTCGTAGGGGTCGTGCCACCAGGATGCGCATAGACTGGCTTTTCATCCGCACCTAGCGTCGTGGTTACAATTCCCCGATCATCTTGCGGGGTAGGCGACTGGAAATCTGGTTGACCCCCCGGCGTGGTACCCATCTTAAAATCGCGCACCACGCCGTAGAGCCCACTGCAGATGCTGGGAGTTCCCATACCGGACCCACCAGAACCGCTTCCAGCGTCCGGTGTGGAGGCTCCACTGGTCGAAATAAGCTGAGGTCCAAGCGCATACGCGCCATAAGACACGTTGGTCACGTTCACATAGCCCGCAGGAGGCCAGACTACGCCTGTTCCCGTCGCGCTGCCGGGGTTCGTGCTAGTACCTTGGCCACCAGCCACCCCCGTGATGATGGGAGCAGACGAGCCTGGTGAGCTACCACCCGTACCGCCCGCTCCCATGAGACTGGAGCCGACTGGCACGGGCCCGCCGCACGCCAGGACAGTGAATGCAGCGCCGATCACAGAGGCAAGAAGCCAGGTTCGATTCAATCGGCTGGGGTTTCGCATGCGGTTCATGCTGCCTCTCCTTCCGGCATTCAGCCAAAGCCCGCTCCCACCGAAGGTGGCAGGATCGGTACAAGGTTCCCGCAGGAACCTACTTTGCAAGGTTACTCCGCTGCAGTACCCGAACAAGTGCGCAAGTGTGGCACGACTGGATTTGTGATGCACCCGGTCGAACGACTGGATTTGTGATGCACCAGGTCGACACACTGGTGCCGATCGCAGCGAAAACGCGGCTTCTTCGCGATCATCTCCACTTATCGTTTCTGGCTGCGTGCGGCGACATTCCAGACCTTTGCGGAAGCTGTCACAAGACCAGCTTGCGCAGGCGGAGCGCGTTGCCGATGACCGAAACCGACGAAAGGCTCATGGCGGCGCTCGCGATCATGGGCGACAGCAGCAGGCCGAACACCGGGTAGAGGACGCCAGCGGCCAGGGGCACGCCGACGCTGTTGTATAGAAACGCAAAGAACAGGTTCTGTCGGATGTTGCCCAGGGTGGCGCGGCTGAGACGCCGGGCGCGCAGAATGCCGCGCAGGTCACCCTTGACCAGGATGATGCCGGCGCTCTCGATGGCGACGTCGGTTCCGCTGCCCATGGCAATGCCGACCTGGGCTTGTGCCAGGGCCGGCGCATCGTTGACGCCGTCGCCCGCCATGGCCACCACGCGGCCCTGCGCCTGGAGTTGCTTGATGGCATCGGCTTTGGCGCCGGGGTTGACCTCGGCCAGCACCTCGGTGATGCCCAATTCTTTGGCGATGGCCTGGCCGGCGGAGTGGTGGTCGCCGGTCAGCATGACCAGTCGCAACCCAGCGGCCCGCAGACCGTCGATCGCCTCCACTGCGGAGGATTTGATGGTGTCGGCCAGGTCGAGCACGCCAGCGGGCTGGCCGTCGATCGCCACCATGACGACCGCGTGGCCTTGCCTGCGCGACTCCTCGGCCATGGCCAAGAGAGGCGCCCCATCGACGCCCGCCTCGTGCAGAAAAACCTCGCTGCCGGCCAGGACTGCGCGACCCTCGACTTGACCGCCGACACCACGGCCTGGCTGGTAACGGAAGTGCTGCGGGGAAGACAAGGCCAAGTGCTTTTCTTCGGCGCCGCGAACGATGGCCGCGGCCAGGGGGTGCTCGCTCGCGCGTTCCAGGCTTGCGGCAAGAGCGAGGACGGTGTCAGGTGCAAAACCCTCGGCGTGCACGGAAACCAGCCTGGGCTTGCCCTCGGTCAAGGTGCCGGTCTTGTCCAGCACCAACGTGTCGACCCGGGCCAGGGTTTCCAGGGTCGCAGCGTCGCGAACCAGAACGCCCGCGGCTGCGCCGCGGCCCATGCCCACCATCACGGACATGGGAGTGGCCAGGCCCAGGGCGCAGGGGCAGGCAATGATGAGCACGGCGACTGCGTTCACCAGTGCGTAGGCCAGCCGCGGCTCGGGCCCGACCAGCGCCCACACGACGAAGGTGACCAGCGACGCGACCACGACCGTCGGCACGAACCAGGCCGACACGCGGTCAGCCAGTCGTGCAATGGGCGCGCGGCTGCGCTGGGCCTCGCCCACCCGCCGCACGATCTGGGCCAGCAGGGTGCCGGAACCCACGCGTTCGGCGCGCATGACGAAGCTGCCCGAGCCGTTGTGCGTGCCTCCCGTGACGCGGTCGCCGGGCGCCTTGCCCACGGGCAAGGATTCGCCGGTGAGCATGGACTCGTCGAGCGCGCTCGCGCCTTCCACGAGCACGCCGTCGACCGGCACGCGCTCGCCTGGGCGCACCCGCAACCGATCCCCCACCTGCACCCGCTCGACGGCGACGTCGTGCTCGGAGCCGTCCAGGGAAACCAGGCGCGCGTTCATCGGCGCCAGACGCAGAAGCGCGCGGATGGCGCTGCCGGTGGCCTGGCGCGCGCGCAATTCCAGCACTTGGCCCAGCAGCACCAGCGTGGTGATGGCCGCTGCTGGCTCGAAGTAAAGCGGGAGCGGCGCGCCCGGCTTGTGGAACGCAGCCGGGAGTGCGCCGGGAAGCAAGGCCGCAATCACGCTGAACGAAAATGCCGTTCCGGTGCCCAACCCGATGAGGGTGAACATGTTCGGACTACGGCGAACAAGCGATCGCCACGCCCGTAGCATGAGCGGCCAGCCCGCTCCCAGCACCACCGGCGCGGCAAGCGCCATCTGGATCAAGGCCAAGGCACGCGCTGGAAGAACGTGCACCGCCGCGTGTCCCAACACCATCTCGGCCATGCCGTAGCCGACCAGGGGCGCGGACAAGCCGAGCGCGATCCAGAACCGCCGGGTCATGTCGGCCAGTTCGGGGTTGGGCAATTCCTGCGGCGACACGCTTTCGGGTTCCAGGGCCATCCCACACTTGGGGCACGCGCCGGGCTGGTCGCGGGTCACGCCTGTGCACATGGGGCACAGGTAGCGCGGCGCCGCCGACGCATTTTGCGCCGCGAGTGCCTGCGATGGGTGGACAGCCAGGCGGGGTCCGCTCAGCCTGACCAGTCCCATCCCGGCCATGCCCACGGGCCGGAAGCCGGGCGCCAAGAACTTCTCCGGAGCGGCCTTGAAACGGGCCAGACAAGACGGGTTGCAGAAATAGTACAGGGTGCCCCTGTACTCGAACTGGCCGGCCGATTTCGCAGGGTCGACCATCATTCCGCAAACCGGATCCCTTTCGGCCATGTGCTGCCTTGCCGTGAAATGTAGCTTGCTGTGGGGCGCGGGCAAGGCGGCTTCAGTTGGCGCCTCCTGCTGTCGATGCTTAGATATGCGGGTTCACCCGTGCGTATTTCCCTATCATCGCTGTCTGGCCGCCGTTGCACTGCCACTGCAGGCAATCCAGTCGCTTGCCGGGACGGAGAGACCGGCGCGGTTCTCGTCATCGTCATGCTGGCCATCATCGGGCTGCTCGGGATCGGCTTGGCAGGCGTGTTCCTCACCGGGGGCAATGTCCAGCTTGCCTCCAACTCCAACATACGCAACCAGGCCCTGTACGTGGCCGAGGCTGGTCTCGAACGAGCCCGCGATATCTTGAATGGCCCGACCCCGCCCAATTTCCCAGCCATGCTGGGCGGCACCGGGCACGTGGCCTATCCGGCAGACGAGATACCAAGCGCGTCGCACGGTTGCGGCCAGCCGGGCGGCCGAGGCGCCATTCTGCTAGATGCGTCCGGTGTTCCCCTGTACAACCTAACCTATCCGTCCGCCGTGTCCCGTGCTGAGCCCCTGCCGGACAACCCCAACGGAGCGCCCAACACCTACATGGGCAGCTACACCGTCTACGTTCGTAACGATACCGCCGAATGCCGGAAGGGCCAGTACGTGACCGACACCAACCAGATGGTGGTGCTGCGGTCCGAGGGAACCGCTTTCGACAACAGGACGGTGGTGGTTCTCGAGGTCGTCATGGGAATTGCGGGTGGGGGCGCGACGAGTTCGAGCGGAGCCGGTGGTGTCAATCAGGTCCTGTGCAACTCGGGCAAGAACTCCTGCGACGATAACAATTCCGTCCTCAACGATATCGTCGTGAACTGACGTGGCGCCCGGTCCAGCGCGCGTCCGTCCGGCGTGGGCCGTGGTATGAAGAAGCTGCGTTCTGCATGAGCCGCATTGACGCCAGCTTCGAGGTTTGCGCCTTGTTCGGGCTTCCCGCCCGCCACTCGGTGGGGCCCGCTTTGCACAACGCCGCGTTTGAAGCCCTGAACTTGCCGCTTGTGTATGTCGCGCACGAGGTCGAGTCGGCGCGGCTGGCCGAAGCCTTTGCCGGCGCTCGCTCGATGGGCTACCGCGGCCTTTCCATCACCATGCCGCACAAGGTGGCCGCTCTCGCTCTGGTCGACGACATCGACGATACGGCTGGTGCCATCGGCTGCATCAACACCGTGGTCATGAAGGACGGTCGCTTGCGTGGCGCGAACGTCGACGGGCTGGGTGCGCTGGGCGCCCTTCGTCAAGCTGGCGCAGATCCGGCGGGCCGTCGGGTGCTCTTGCTGGGATCCGGAGGAGCGGCGCGCGCCCTGGCCATCACCATCGGGCTGCACGCCAAGCCGGCCGAATTGCTCATCCTGGGCGCCATCGAGGACGAACTGGCGCGTCTGGCGCACGACGTGGTCGAGCGCACCGGCTGTCCCGTCTCGGCCGACTTGCTGACCGACGCCAGCTTGGCCGCCGGTTTGGGCAAGGCGCAGATCCTGCTTCATTGCACGCCGGTGGGCATGAAGCCCGACAGCGAGCGCAGCCTGGTGCCGCGCGAGGGTCTGCGTTCTGACCTGGTGGTCTTCGATGCCGTGTACAACCCGCGCTGGACGTTGCTCCTCCGCCACGCGGCTGCGGCGGGGTGTCGGGTGATCGAGGGGACCGAGATGTTCCTGGGTCAGGCCGCCTTGCAGTTCGAGATGTGGACCGGCAGGCCGGCGCCCACCGACATCATGCGCCGGGTGCTGGACGCACGGCTATGAATCTGGTGCTGATCGGATACCGGGGCACCGGCAAGAGCGTGATCGCGCGCCGGCTGGCCCGCATGCTGGGCCGGCCGGTGGTGAGTCTGGACAAGGAAATCGTGCGGCTGGCGGGCAAAAGTATTCCCGATCTCGTCGCCGAGCGCGGTTGGGATCATTTTCGCGATCTGGAACAACAGATCTGTCGCCGCTGCGGCGCCCAGGATGGACAGATCCTCGATTGTGGCGGCGGCGTGGTCGAGCGCGAAGCCAACGCCGCGGCCTTGCGCGAGCACGGGCGCGTGTTCTGGCTCAGGGCCACTCCGGCCAGCATCGTCGCGCGCATCGGCCGCGATAACAATCGCCCGTCACTGACCGGCGGAAAAAGCTTTACCCAAGAGGTGAGCGAAGTGTTGCAGCGGCGCACCCCGCTGTATCAGGCCATGGCCCACGAGGTGATTGAGACCGATGATCGGAGAGTGGCTGACATCGCGGCTGAGATCGCGCAGCGCTGGCGCAGCGGGAGCTAGTGCCGCCGGGCCACGATCTCTTCGATGCGCGTGAGCAGGTCGCCGTCGCGCAGGGTGACCGTCACGTTGGCACCCTGGTGCAGGCCGGCGCAGCTTCGCAACAACTGACCGTCAGGCCCACGGGCCAGACTGTAGCCGCGATCCAGCACCTTGAGCGGCGACAGGGCGTCGACCTTGCCGGCGAGTGCTTCCAGGGTGCGGCGTCGGTGCGCCAGCAGGGAGGTGCCCGAGGTGATCAGGCGCCGCTCGGCCGCGGCCAAGGCGGCGCGCTGATCGGCGATGCGGCGCTGGGGATGCGAACGGAAGAGGCGCGCCTCGACCGCGCGCAGGTCAGCGCGACGTCGGGCGGTGGTGGCGCGCAGGGCACGGGCCGCGCGCTCCACGAAGTCGTCGAGACCCTGGCGGCGTAGGTCGATGAGTCGGCGCGGATCGCCGAGCGCAGCTCGCGCCCGTTCCAGGCGCAAACGCAGGGCGCGCGTCTCGGCGTGCAAGGCGCGACCCATGCGCCGACCCAGAAGCTGCAACTCGGCCAGCAGGTCAGCCGCCACCGGCACGGCCAACTCGGCCGCGGCCGAGGGCGTGGGCGCGCGCAGGTCGGCCACGAAGTCGGCGATGGTGAAATCGGTCTCGTGGCCGACCGCCGAGATCACCGGGATCGGGCAGGCGGCGATGGCTCGCGCCAGGGCCTCGTCGTTGAAGGCCCACAGATCTTCCATCGAGCCGCCCCCGCGCGCCACGATGACCACGTCTACATCAGGAACCTTCACGATTTCGGCCAGGGCCGCCACGATGGCGGCGGCTGCGCCCTCGCCCTGCACCGGTGTGGGCGCCAGCAGGATGGGCACGGGGAAGCGACGGTGCGCCACGCGCACGATGTCGCGAATCACGGCACCCTGGGCCGAGGTCACCACGCCCAGCCGGCGCGGCAGAAAGGGCAGGGGCCGCTTGCGCTCGGGATCGAACAGACCCTCGGCCGCCAAGCTCTGCTTGAGCTGCTCGAATGCCAGCGCCAGCGCGCCGGCGCCCGCCGGCTCGATTGCGTGCACCGAGAGCTGGAAGCGGCCACGTGCCTCGTAGATGGTCAGGCGGCCACGGCAGCGCACTTGCTGCCCGTCTTGCAAGCGAAAGCGCAGGCGGGCCGCCTCGCGTGCGTACATCACGCAGTCCAGTTGCGCTTCGGCGTCCTTCAGGGTGAAGTAGAGATGTCCGTTGGCCGAGCGCTTGAGGCCGGAAATTTCGCCTTCCACGCGTAGATCGGCGAAGCGGGATTCCAGCGTCAGGCGGGCCGCGCGCACCAACTCAGACACCGCGAAGACGCGGGTTTCCTGGGGCGCAGGCGATTCTCCAGCCGGCGGGCCGTTCGCAGGCGCTTCGTGGGTCGCTGCTTGTCGGCCATCCTGGGGAGGCTGCCGTGTCAAGCGGCTGTCGAATGAAAGCTGGCCTGAGTCCTTTTCGGGCGCGGGCTTGGGGGTTGCCTCGGGAGGGACTTTGCCCCGGCGCGGGCTCACCGCAGTCCCCGCGCTGCCGCCCGTTCGTAGTCCGCGGCGTTGGTGCGCAGGGCTTCCAGATCCGCGCTGGCCGTCCGCTTGAGCGCCTCCGCCTCACTGGCCAGGCCCGCGAAGCCCCAGCCGAACGCAGGCCGGATGGTCTTGCGGAAGAGTAGACGGCCGGCAGGCCACACGATCTCAGCCTCGGTTCCCGTGGCGTTCACCACCGGCGGCCGATCGCCCGCTGCCGCAAGCTGGGCAGCCAAGTTGGACCACAGTTCAGAGGATAGCGATTTGGCGAACAGCGCGGCCGCATCTTCGCTGGTGGCCGCGGGCTGGAAGCGTCGGATCATGCGCTCGCGCTGCTGTCCCTCGGGAAGGTTGCTGAGCGTGATGTCGTACGACTCGCGCCCCGCGCGGAGAATAGTCATCCACGACCACTGTGTGTCCAGATCCAGAGCACCCCAGAGCCGGGCCGGATCGCGCATCGCCACTGCCGCTGCCAGGCGGGCCTTGGCTTCAGCCGGCGTCTTGGATCCGCGGTGCCAGCAGGCCGAACCCAGAAGCATGGGCAGCGCCAGCAGGGTCGCCGTGAGGATGATGGCAAAAGGAGATCGGGTTTTCACAGGTCGTGGCCGTCAAAGCGAAACATGCTTGCAGGCGAAGCTAATGCCCGCCGGGCCGGCGCGCAACCGTTGCTGGGGCAAATGCGACCTGCGGTCGCTCGTCGGGCGACCTGCCGGTTGGGGCGCCCCATAATCCAGGTGCGTGCGGTACGACTCCTCGAACCGATTCGTGCTAGATTTCCGCGCGCTCGACGGTGACTGACGAAAGCAAAACCACCCCTCCTCCGGCCAGCGGGCCGTCGCCCGATGGGCCTGCCGCGCCCGCTGGCGAGGACGAGTTCGCCGGCATTCCGTCCTCACGCGGGCGTCATCCGGTCATCGCCGTGGGCACCGCCGCCCTGGCCTGCTTCCTGATTTTCCAGATTAGGGACGACTTGCGCTATGCCCTGTCGCCCAGCACGGCACAGGATCTGGGCGATGCGCGTGGGCTCACCACGACCAAGACCGAGGCGTTGCCCATCAACCGAACCGTGCGTTTGGCCGGCCATGCCGATCGGGAAAGCGCGGTGGTGCTGGACACGCAGGGCTCTTGGCACTTCACGCAGTTCTTCCGCCTGCTCGGCACCAATAATCGGATCTTCGTCAGGCGGGCATCTGACCCCTTGCCGGCCGAGTTGGCGGCGCATGACGTGTTCGTGGGCCGGCTCATGCGTTTTTCCGACCTGTCGTTTCAGGCGGCCATCCGCCGTCACTTCGCGGGTCACGTGAGCGCGACGCATTTTTTCGCGCCTGCGGACGTGCGTGCCGCGCTGGCCGGGGCATCGGGCGGCGCCTTGGCTCTCACTGACCTGCTCGGCGATCGAGTGTCCCTTGCCGCCAATGACGAGTTGGTCATCGACCTGGACCGTCCCGGCCAGATGCGGGTGGAGTTCATGCGCGATCGCTTTTCCGATCAGGGCAAGGCCCGCGCTGCCGTCGAGCAGCGGGGAGGGCAGGTGATCGAGGCTCCCGGCGATGCCGTGGATCCCAAGCGCCTGGCCCTGATGGTGAGTTTCCCTCCCGAGCGGCGTGACCAGGCCTTGCAGGCCCTGGGTGAGATGGACCGCGACATGCACATCCAGCCTGCGCACACGACCCACAAGGCCCGCGTCGCTGACCTGGGCGCCACCGCCGAGGCAATCGTGGTCAAGACCGCGGGCGGCGAAACGCAAGCCTTCCCGCTCGCCCAGATCCAGGGCATCGGTACCCTGGCCGCAGTGCAGATCCCCGACGACGCGCTCATTCTGCTGGAAGGCGAACGGCCCGGCGAGCACCTCAAGTCTCTCGTCATCGCGGCCTTCCTGCTCGGATTCGCTGTCATCAATTTGTTGGCCCTGCGTCGGCGGGGCGATTGGTAGGGTTGCCATCATGATTCGGTTGCACGACACCCGGGCCAAGAAGAAAGTGGAATTTCAGCCGCGCGAACCCGGCAAGGTCTCGATCTATGTGTGCGGCGTGACAGTGTACGATCTCTGCCACGTGGGCCACGCGCGCACCGCAGTCGCCTTCGACGTGATCGTGCGCCACCTGCGCGCGCGCGGCTTCGACGTGCGCTTTGTGCGCAACATCACCGACGTCGACGACAAGATCATTCGCAAAGGCTTGTCCGACGGGCGGCCTGCCGCCGAGATCGCGCGCTTCTATGCCGACGCCATGGCGACCGACATGGCGGGCCTGGGCGTGGCCCCGGCTGACGTTGAGCCGCGCGCCACCTTGCACATTGCCGAGATGATCGACGTCATCCGCCGGCTGGAAGCACGCGGTCTGGCCTACCCCGCAGGCGGCGACGTGTACTATTCGGTGGCAGGATTTCCCAACTACGGTGGCCTGTCGGGACAAAGCCCCGAGGAACTACAGGCCGGCGCGCGCATCGAAGTGGGCGAGCACAAGAAGAGCCCACTCGATTTCGCCTTGTGGAAGGCGGCCAAGCCGGGTGAACCGTCGTGGGACAGCCCCTGGGGGCCGGGCCGTCCGGGCTGGCACATCGAGTGCTCGGCCATGTCGCACCGGTATCTGGGCGACAGCTTCGACATCCACGGCGGCGGCTCGGACTTGATCTTCCCCCACCACGAAAATGAGATTGCCCAGTCCGAGGGCGCGTTCGGTGCCTTCGCGCGCTACTGGATGCACTCGGGGATGCTCAACTTCGGCGGCGAAAAGATGTCCAAGTCGCTGGGCAACGTGGTCACCATCCGCCGTGCGGCCGAGACGCACGATCTCGAGGCGCTGCGCCTTTTGCTCATCAGCGTGCACTATCGCAGCCCAGCCGCATTCACCGTCGCACGCGACGACGCGGGCCAGCCTCTCTACCCCGATCTCGACGAAGCCGAAGCCCGGTTGGACTATTTCTATAGAACCCTGGAACGGCTGGACGCATTCGTCGGCACCCTGGCGAACCCGCCCACGCCGGGCCCGTCGGAACTGGCCACGCGCTTTGTCGAAGCCATGGATGACGACTTCAACACCGCGGCCGGCATAGGTCACCTCTACGATGCATTCGTGCTGGCCAACAAGCTGCTGGACGATGCCAAGGCGGCGCCCAAGGCGGAGCGACAGGTGACGCTGACCGCGCTGGCGCGCGACGCGCGCGCAGCAGGCGCGACCCTCGGGATCATGCGGCGGCCGCCCGGCGAGTTTCTCGACAGCCGGCGTGCGCGCTTGTGCGAGCGGCGCAAGATCGATCCCATGGCCGTCGAATCCGGCATCGCCGAACGCGCCGCAGCCCGCGCGTCCAAGAACTTCCAGCGCGCCGACGAGATCCGCGCCGGGCTGAAACAGCGAGGGGTGGAATTGATGGATGGCCCCAAGGGGACCACCTGGCGGGTGGTCTAGCGGCGCTGATCGCCTTTGGAGAGGTACGCGAGAATCACGTCATCCAGGCTGCGCGTGCTGACCAGGCTCTCTGCGGGGGGCTCTTGCGTCGCGGGAGGAGGTGCGGCGGTGCGAGGCGCGGCGTTGGCGTCGGCGGTTTCGGTCATCGGCGTGGCTTGCGGCACGTCCTGCTCGGGCCGTCGGCTGGCCATGGGGTGGCTGCCTTCCTGGACGACATACGGAACCCCGCCGCCAGGGCGGCGCGGGCGAGGCGCCATGGGGCGAGCCGCGCCCGGGGTCTTGGCGCCTGCGCCCACGACGATCCGGCGCTGGACCACCACGGCCGAGGCAGGGGGTTGAGGCTTTATGGACCGCCGGCCGTCGCGCGGCGGTCCCGGCTCGCCGGGACCAACGGCAGCCATGTCGCGAGTGGGGCGCTTGAAGGTGTAGGTTCCGCGCCCAGGCAGGGAGGGACGGATGATGTGCAGGGGCAGAGGTTCGGGAGTCTGCATCCTGTCCGGCGGCGGGGTTGGAATGGAATCCAGATCGAGGATCTCCGGGCCTGGGCTGGGGGTTGCCTCGGGCAAAGGCGCGGGCGGCTCGGGTGCGGCCGCTCGCGGCAAGGGCGGCTCTGCCTCGGTTGCGAAGAGCGGCGCCGCATCCGCCACAGCTTTGCGAGGGGAGGTGAAAACCTCGCCCCTCGCCGCGAAAAAATCCCCCAGGCGGTCATCATACAGGCCCTGCTTTAGCTCCTTGAGTATCTCCTTGTGCTGAACCTGCATCAGCTCTCGCACGCCGTCCTCGGCGGACGCGGCGTCGTACTCGCACCGCTTGGTCGCCAGGATGCTGCCCTCGAAGAAGAGATGGGTGAAGAGGTGGGGATTGGCCGGGCCGGAATCCTCAGTCTGCACGTGGAGAATTCTCCCCCCGTAGCGCACGTTGTGGTTGTACCCGAGCAGGGGGCTTCGAATCGGCTTGCCCATTAAAAAGCGAAGTATAGCGCTTGCGCCGACTGTGCTAAAATTGCTTTATAGCAGGGCCTCCCGATGGTGAACGTCACCGCCATCAAGATTCGCGACAATATGCAGCCCCGATCGGCCTGCGCAGGCTTGGGGCGGCCCTACAGCGGCTATCTCATCAGCTTCCCCACCGTCGGCCGGGGCATGGTCATATTTCGCGATCCCAGCGGCCATCGCATGGTGACCACGCCGGTGCGGCGGGTGCTGAGCGAGTTCGGAGCCGCTGACGTCTACGTCGAGACCGAGAACTCGGTCTATCGTCTTCGTTTCAGTTCGGCACCTGCAGTCGAGGAGGCGGCCGGCGCCACGGTGAAATCGGGTTAGGATCTGACGCCGCGCTGGCGGTGAAATTTTGACAGAGTGGGGCGCAGCGGGCGACTCGACCGCCGTGGGCGCTGATTTCGCGGTCGCAGGCAGGTCGCGGTGGTCGTGGAACAGCGGTTGCAAGAGCGCCATCCATGACCAGCATCTCGTGCTACGCTGTCCGCCATACCAGCATGGTTCGTCATGCCCTGATTCTTGCGGCGGGACGCGGCCGCCCGGTCGCCGACCGGGAGACGCCCAACTGCCTGTCGGCTGTGGCGGGGGTTCCTCTGATCTTGCGCACGCTGCGCGTGCTGGCTAGCGCGGGGATCCGGCGCGTGGGCATCGTGGTCGGCTGGAAAGGCGATGAGCTTCGCCGACGTATCGAAGCCCTTTGCGCGTCGGAACATGGTCTTCCGACCGAGATCCTCTTTTTCGACAATCCCTCCTGGGAAAAGCCGAATGGGTTGTCGCTGCTGGCCGCGCGTTCGTTTGTGACCGAGCGGACCTTGCTGGTGATGGCCGATCAGATCGCGGCGCCGCACCTGGTGCGCGACATGGCGAATCTGCCTGCGGCCGGCGCGGCCACGGTGCTGGCGGTGGATCGGGATCTGTCGCGCGTGTTCGATTTCGACGATGCCACCAGGGTTCGTCTGACCGCTGCCCAGGGCAGCGAGACCTTGTGCCATGTCACGTCGATTGGCAAGGATCTGACGGTCCATGACGCCGTCAGCGCGGGTCTCTTCGTCATGTCGCCCTCGCTCATCGCCTGCCTCGATACCCTGGCCGCTGCCGGCGCCCCATCGCTGACCGAGGGCGTGGCCGAGGCTGCGCGGCGCGGGCTGGTCGAGGCGTACGACGTGGCCGGGGCGGTGTGGCAGGACGTGGATTCGGCAGACATGCGCCAGCACGCCGAATGGCTGCTGCGGGTCTACGGCGATGACTTGCGCCACCCCGACGTGCGCGGTACCGCGCGATCCACCGGCACCGACACGCTGGCCCTGATTGAACGCCTGCTGGCCGAGAAGGATGCTCCCCGCTACACGCTCTTCAATCCCGGGCCGGTGATGACCTCCGCTCGGGTCAAGGCGGCCCTGGTCCACCACGACATCTGCCACCGTGACGAGGACTACTCGGGCGTGGTGCGCCGGCTGCAGCAGAAGCTGCGGCCCGTGTTCGGCGCTTCGCCTGAACATGAAATGTTGCTGGTGACTGGCTCGGGCACGGCAGCCATGGAAATGGCGATCTCGTCGGTAGTGCCGCCCGGCAAGAAGATCCTGATCATCGAGAACGGCGCCTTCGGCGAGCGCCTGGCCGAGATCGCGCAGCTTCACCACCTGGAGCATGTCCGACTCGCATCTCCCTGGGGCAGCCTGCCCGAGCTCGCGGCGGTCGAGGCGGCGCTGGCGGCTGACCCCACCATCGTGGCGGTGGCCATGATCCATCACGAAACCTCGGTAGGCGTGGTGAACCCGGTGGGCGCCATCGGGCGGGTGTGCCGGCTGCGCGGCGCGATCCTGGTGGTCGACGCCGTGTCTTCACTGGGAGTCGAGGATCTGGACGTGGTCCGTGACAGCGTGGACATCTGTTATTCCTCGGCCAACAAGTGCCTGCACTCCTGCTCGGGCGTGTCGTTCCTGTGCGTGGCGCCCACGGTTTGGCCGCGCATTGAAGACATCCCACCGCGCGTGTACTACCTGGATCTGCGGCGCTATCGCCGCTATCTGACCGAGCTGGCGCAGACGCCGTTCACCCCGGCGGTGTCATCGTTCTTCGCGCTGGAAACCGCGCTCGACGAGTTGTTCGAGCAAGGTGGGGTGGCATCCCGACGCGAGACCTACCGCCGGCGCAACCTGCTCATCAGGCGCGTGCTGACCGACCTGGGGTTCCAGTCGCTGACCAACACCGGCCGCGAGTCGCACACCATCTCGACCATGCGCGTGCCTGCGGTGATTGCCGTCGACGAACTGTATGCCCGCCTGAAGGAACGCGGATTCATCATCTACCGCTGCAAGGGCGCGCTGGGCGCGCACTACATCCAGATTTCGAACATGGGCGAACTGCCCGATGCCACCATCGACGCCTTCCTGGGCGCGGTGGCCGACGTGGTGGGCGCGGCCCGCGAGGCCGCGCGCGCCAAAGATCGCGGGTGCCTGCGCTCGGTGTAGGCTTTCAGCGAGACGAGCGGCCGCGGTGGTCAGGGGGCGAGAATGCCCGGTGGGACGTTGGGCGGCGGGGCGCCAGCGTCCAGAGCCGGCTCCGCTGCCAGCAACTCGAGATCGAAAACCAGGGTCGCGTGGCCCGGCAAGGTGGGCGGACGGCCCTGGTCGCCGTAGGCCAGCGACGGCGGGCACACCAGCTTGGCGGTCTCGCCGATCTTCATTTTTTGTAGCGCCTCGATCCAGCAGGGGATGGTCCCGGCCAGCACCAGTTCAACCGGCGCGCCCTCGATCTCGCTGTCGAACACGGTGCCGTTGGTGAACGCGGCCCGGTAGTGGACCTTGACCCGGTCGGTGTAGCTGGGGCTGCGGCCGCTGCCGGGTTTCAGCGTCCTGAGCACCAGACCGCTCTCGGTCTTGACTGCGCCCGGCTCTTGAGCCGCAGCCTCGATGAACGCCTTGCCAGCCGCCTCGGTCTTGTCCACGCCCTCGGCCACCCGGCGTCGCGCGATCTCCTCCACCTTGGGGGCGTAGGTTTCGACCGACACCTGCGGGGGACGGCCCGCGACCTGATCGGACATGCCGGCCTTGACGAATTCCAGCTCCGCCGCCGTCAGGTTCAGCGTGGTGGTGCTGCGGCCCAGCGCGATGCCCACGATGTACAGGGTTTTCTCGT
>Ga0181533_1002953_pt1 | contig 19072 bp, 19 predicted proteins | sample PEATcosm2014_Bin_45_FD_119772 | JGI IMG/M metagenome (GOLD analysis project Ga0181533, IMG submission 119772) | Peatland microbial communities from MTU Mesocosm Facility, Houghton, MI, USA - PEATcosm2014_Bin11_60_metaG | ecosystem: Environmental > Terrestrial > Soil > Wetlands > Peat | place... | reverse complement strand
CTTCCCCTCCGAGAGCCATTGATCGGCCCACTCCGCCATAGGCGACGAGGGGGTGATGGGGTAGATGGCGACAACTTCAGAAAGTCGATAGGCTACGGACGCCGCAGCCTCGTTCCCGTCCATAATTACGGTGGGAATCACAGTCTTTGGTTCACTCATTCGTTTCACTCCACAACGCGGCTGCTGGCCAATTCTGGTCTGGTCCGGCCGCTATCGTGAGTCTCTGCAATGAGGAGGTTAGCCGCAGTGATGGGAGGCACAAGGAAGGCGAAGAGTCCCACGCTATGAAACGATATTCACAGGGTGCAACGCTGTGTGGATGGGGCAGCGCAAGTAAACCCCAGCACCCAAAGACGGCAGCCACTGGCCCACCTTGTGGGACGAGTCTCAATCTTGAGAGAGGTTCCCTTGTGCTTCACTTGGCGGAGTTCCAGGGCTCCAAAACAGCTCGGCTGCGATGCCGGCTCCGAACAGGAACTCAACAAGCCAAAGGCGCGCCCCAAGATAGTGCAGCAGGAGCCCAAACAGGATGCAGGCTTCAAAATACGCAAGGCTCATAATGCCTTTCGTCATCCATCGTTTGAGCGGAGTCAACGCCGGATTACCCTGATACGTGCTCTCAGGGGCCCGGAAGACGAATCGCGGCACCAGAAATCCAACCGCAATGCATGCGAGGGCCACAATCGTGATTCCTATCTCAATCGGCTGGCTCACAGGCTGATGCGGCCGCACCGGAATCTCGATTGCGACTTGAACGAACAAGAACGCACAAACAACAAAGGCATACTTCAGAATGCGCATCGTGAGCGCGGGCGATTTCGCTGAGCTTTCCATCGTCGAACTTCCGCGGCAAAAGGTGTATCACAAGAACGCCGCGAGCGATCGCCAGTTTGAGCTTGGTTCGTGCAGGAACCCAGATGCAGGCTACCGGCCTCGTCCCGGCACCAACTCGCCGACTTGCTGGTTGCCGCCGCGCTATCCGCCCAGCAAAGCCTCCACCTTCGGCATCCACTCCGAGATCGGGATGTGTTGCGGGCACAATTCCTCGCACGTGTCGCAGTCGATACATGCGCCTGCGCGCTGCTCTTCCTTGAGCACAAATTTGTAGCGGAACTGTGCCGCGCCCAGGTCGTCGTAGGTATGGGCGTAGTTGAAGAAATCGAAGTTGACCGGGATGTTCACGCCGTTGGGGCACGGCATGCAGTAGCCGCATTGCGTGCACGGAATCGTGACCCGTGCTTTGTATTGTTCTCGCACCCGCGCAATCAGCTCCTGGTCCGCCGAGCCGAGTTTGCCCACACGCGCCGCATCGGCGAAGCGCAGGTTTTCCACGACCTGATCCATCGTGCTCATACCGCTCAGCACCACCGAGACTTCCGGCTGATCCCACACCCAGTCAAACGCAAGTTCTGCCGGGCTCCTTCGCGCCGGATCGCCAGCCAAGGTCTCGGCGATAGCCGGCGGCGGATCGGCCAGCCGCCCGCCCATCAGCGGTTCCATCACCACCACCGCCAGACCCTTTTCCGCAGCCAGCCTGAGCCCGCGCGTGCCCGCCTGGTTTTCCGTGTCCATGTAGTTGTACTGGATTTGGCAGAAGGTCCAGAGGTCGCTCCCGTTCACGATCTCTTGAAAACACTCGTAGTTGTCGTGGAATGAAAAGCCCAGATGCCGGATGCGCCCGTCGGCCAGCGCCCGCTCTGCTTTGCCGAGCAGGTTGTGCTTTAAAACAATGTTGGTCCACCAGGCCTTGTTCAGCGAATGAATCAGGTAAAAGTCGATGTGGTCGGTCTCGAGCTTTGCGAGTTGCTCATTCAGGAAACGGTCGAAGTCCGACGGCGTCTGCACCATCCACGTGGGAAGCTTGGTCGCCAACCGGACTCTTTCGCGATATCCATCCTTGAGCGCCCGGGCCACCACGAGCTCGCTCTTGCCATCGTGATATGGATATGCGGTGTCGACGTAATTCACGCCCTCGTCGATGGCGCGCCGCAGCATACCAATCGCTTGTGCTTCATCGATGTTCGCGCTGCCGCGCTTGCCATCTGCACACGGCAACCGCATGCAGCCAAAGCCCAGTGCCGAACCCTTCCAATCCAGCTTTCCAAACTTGCGATATTGCATGGCCCGCCTCTTTCGCGCTGCTAAAGCCAAACAGAGGATTTTACACCCATGCGTCCGGCATCCCGTAAGATGAATTTGCCGCGCGCCTGGCTGAAGCCTTGGCTCGCGGGCGAGGGCTTCCATCCTCGCAGACGGAGAACGCAAACCCTATGCGGAGTGAGTTACGCATCCTCTCCCGTTGTTCGAGCCTCTGTCTTGCGCTCGCGCTCGCGCCGCCGGCATTGCTCGCGCAGGCTCCCGCAACAGCAAAGAATCCCACATCGCAGGCGCCATCGGCCGCAGATCAGAATCCCTCGCCGATGGTGGAGCACACGCGTACTCATCCGCGCCTCACCAAAGTCTCGCCGCCGGGCGACCGCTATTCACTACCGCTGGGGACGCTTTTTGTACCGCAAGGGCTGCGACCCAACCGGCCCGCCACGCTGCTTTTCTTCTTCCACGGAGGCGACTGGCTGCCGGAACTGGCCGTCAGCCGGCAACACCAGATGGCCGTTGTACGTGTGCAAGCCGGCACCGGCTCCGGATCGTACGTCCAGCTTTTCCGGGATCCAACGCGATTTCCTTCGCTGATTGCCGCAGCAGAATCAGCGAGCCACATGCACTTCAGTCAGATCGCGCTTGGCGGCTGGAGCGCCGGTTGCGGCGCCATTCGCCAAATCCTGCTTGATCCCGCATCCTACGAGCGCGTCAATCGCGTCCTCTGCATCGATGGCGTCCATACCGGTTACACTCACGACACGCCGGGGCCGCTCGAGTCCGACATCGACGCGAGCAATCTGCAGATGTGGCTTCGCTTTGGCCGGGATGCACAGGCGGGAAAGAAACGTCTTATCATTACTCATTCAGAAATCTTTCCCGGCACCTTTGCCAGCACCACGGAGACTGCCGACTGGCTTCTCGGCGAGTGGCAGCTCGCGCCTCACCCGGTGGCGCGATTTGGCCCCATGGGCACGCAGATGCTGAGCCGGGTCAGCGCCGGCGGGCTAACCGTGATCGGTTTTGCCGGAAACTCCGCGCCTGATCACGTCGACCAGTTGCACTCGCTGCCCGAGTACCTGCACTGGCTGCAGCAGAACAAATAGCGCGCAGAAAAAGCCGGATACGTTGCTGGCGGTTTGAGCTGGGAGGAGGGCGACCGTCTAAACCTTTTCCGGATTTTGCCGATAAAGGCAGGATAGCCGTCTCGACCCGGCCCTGAAAGGGAGTGCCTGCGTGTCCACCAGCGGAATCACCAGCAGTCTTTTGTCGCAGATTGTCAACTCGCCGTCGAGCCTCAACCAGTTCGTCACCGATTTCAACCAATTGGCCGGGGACCTCAAGAGCGGCAACCTGTCGGCTGCGCAGGACGACTATGTCACGCTGTCGGAAGATGCGTTGAACGGCGCCACCGCCTCGACGGCAAGCTCGTCTGCCAGCGGCCTCACGGCCAGCCTGCTGTCAGACGTCGCATCCTCCCAGGGCAGCTCCACATCCTTCGTCAGCGAGTTCAACCAGTTGGGCGGCGACCTCGAGAATAGCGACCTCACCTCCGCACAAGAGGATCTGCTGAACCTCGACTCCACCGCTCTCAACGCGGCATCGACGGCCGGCACAAGCGCCGCCGCTACTGGCGCGGCCTCGACAGCCTCCAATCACGCGCAGATCGCAGAGATGGTGCAGACCGTTGTCCAGGCCATGGAATTCGGCGACAGCTCGATGATCAGCTCCACCATGTCGCAACTGGCGTCGCTCTCGCCCAGTTCGCAGGGCGAGAGTCTCTTGCAGCAGGACAGCACGAGTCTCTCCTCGGCCAGCTCCTCGTCCTCGAATACGATCGGCCAGTTGCTCGACAGCGTCGGCAACAACAATTCGAATAATTCAGCTTCGATTCTGAGCGTAATCGCGTAGCCTGGCTGGCTCGCCGGGCGCCTCAACCCTTGCGTTGCCCGTTGCATCGCAAACGTGCGGCGCGAGCCCAGGATTTCTGACCGCGCCGGCGCACGGCTTTGCAGATTCGTTCATCCCGGCAACTCGCTATCCCAGCAACCCCTCCACCAGCGCCTGCCACTCCGCTTCCAATGTCGGCCGGTGGAATTTACGCCCCGCACGGCTGTACCAGTAATCGGCATTCCACTCCACGCCCTCTTTGCGGTGCAGGTAGGCATGCACGGCCATGGCGTCGCGCGTCGAGAGGTCGTCGACCATGCCGTGGGCGCGCTCCCAGTCGCCTTTAGCGTCCCACCAGAGTGCGGCCAGCGGAGCCGGAAGCTCGGCAGGCGGTTCGGCCAACGCCAGAGAGGCTTTGAACTCGTCGATTCTCGTGCTTGGTGTCATGCTTCGCTTGTACCATCCCTCCCAATTCACGGCAAACTGCCAAATTGACCCCGATATCGTGTGATTTAGATCACTTTCAGACAAAATACCCCCTGCTACAACTGAACCATCGTTCCGATGAAGTGAGCAGAGGGTCCGCCAGGGGGCTAGGGAGGGGCTGGGGATTCCCGGTTCACGTTCCCCTTCCTCGAGGTCAGCTCATGGGTCGAATCGAGAAAGCAGTCCCCGAAAAACCCAATTGCAGCCCAAGGCATGTTCGCCGTATACTGAAATCCGACCATTCTGGTCGCATTTTCAAATTGCTGCCCTTTCGGCGGCGGGATGTGGGAGTCCGGCAGGTGAGCGCGCTGAGCGAATTGAAGGTGGGCGAACGAGGAATCCTGGTGGCTCTCGATCTCCCCGAATCCGTCCAGAACCATTTGATGCATATGGGTTTTGTGCCCGACTCGTGCGTTCACGCGCTGCGCCGTGCGCCGGCTGGCGACCCCACCGTTTATTGCGTTGACGGCATGGAAATCGCCCTACGCCACGAGACCGCCGCTGCCATTCGCGTGCGCCCGTGCACCGGCGTAACGGCCGCCGCAACGCCCACCGAAGAAACGCCCGAACTGGCTGAGGCTGCGCGATGAACGCCTGCTGTGAGACGCCGGCTTTCAAGCCGCCTACGATCTCTTCGCCTGGGAGCACCCTCAAAACGGTGCTACTCATCGGCCCTCCCAACTCCGGCAAGTCCACGCTCTTTAACAAGCTCACCGGTCTGCGGCAAAAGGTCGCCAACTACCCCGGTGTCACCGTCGAGCAGCGCATGGGACTGATGGCCGGCGTGGGCCGCGAAGATCTCACGCTCATCGATTTGCCGGGAATTTATTCGCTCACTCCGTATTCTGAAGACGCGCGCGTCGCAGTGGACGTGTTGCGCGGGCGCATGCCCGGCACGCCCAAGCCCGACGCTGTTTTGCTGGTTTTGGACTCCCTTCATTTGACGCGGCAACTGATGCTCGCCCAGCCGGTGCTTGCCGTGGGCCTTCCCACCCTGGTGCTGCTCAACATGTCGGACGTGATGGAGTCGAGAGGCGGCAAGATCGACGTGCTCAAGCTGGCGCGCGAGCTCGATGCGCCCGTGGCGCAGATCAGTGCTGTCAACGGCACCGGAATCGATGCCGTCCCGCGCTTTCTCAATCAACAAAATGGCCACGCACAAGCCAAGCGCGTCGAGCTGCCCGTCATCGGCAACGCGGCCAGTACGCACAATTGGGCCGCGCAGGTCAGCCGTCGCACCGGCTACCAGGCCCCGCTCTCGGCTGCCAACACGCACAAGATCGACAATGTTCTGCTGCATCGCATCTGGGGCCCTCTGCTTTTTCTCCTCGTCGTCATGGGCGTCTTTGAAGTGGTCTTCGCCCTGGGCCAGCCGCTCTCCGACGGATTCGGAGACCTGCTGGCCCGTGCTGCCGACCTGGTCCGCCCGCTGCTACCCGTGGGCTGGCTGCAATCGTTGCTGCTCGACGGCGTGTGGAAGGGCATCTGCTCCGTTCTGGTTTTCCTTCCCCAGATTCTCCTGCTCTTTCTCTTCATCGGCATTCTCGAAGACACCGGTTACCTGGCCCGCGCCGCACTGATCGCCGACCGCGTCATGCGGACTATCGGTTTGAATGGGAAAGCCTTCATCCCGCTGCTCTCGGCCTACGCCTGCGCCATTCCGGCCATCATGGCCACGCGCACCATCGAAAACAAACGCGACCGCCTCGCCACCATCCTCGTCACGCCGTTCATGACCTGCTCGGCGCGCCTGCCGGTCTATCTGCTGCTCATCGCGGCCTTCATTCCCAACATCTACTACCTGCACGGAATCATCGGCCTGCAGACCCTCGTTATGCTGGGCCTCTATCTCGCCGGCTTCGTCGCCGCCTTCACCACCGCGCGTTTGCTCAAGAGCTCCATTCTCCGGTCGAGCGACACGCCGTTCATCCTGGAGCTGCCGCAGTACCGCATGCCCACGCTCTACTCGCTAGGGCTGCGGCTCATGGACCGCGCGCGCATCTTCATGAAGACTGCCGGAACCATCATCGTCGGCGTCACGCTGGTACTTTGGGCGCTTGCGCATTTGCCCGTCATTCACACCGCCGCAGGCACGCTCAGCGCTCCGCAACTTGCCGACAGCCTCATCGGCAGATTGGGACACTTCATTGAGCCGGCCATCGCCCCGCTTGGCTTCAACTGGAAAATCGGCATCGGCTTGCTCTCGAGCGTGCTAGCGCGCGAAGTCATGGTCAGCACCATGGGTACGCTCTACGGCGCCGATCCCAGCACCCAGGCCCTCAACCTGCAGACCGCCCTCCACCACGACATGACTCTCGGCGGCGCGCTCGCCCTCATGATCTTCTTCGCCTTCGCCATGCAGTGCACGTCGACCATCGCCGTGGTCAAGCGCGAAACCAACAGTTGGACGTGGCCCGCCGTCCAGTTCCTCTACATGCTTGTCCTCGCCTACGGCGCAGCCTTCGCCGTCAACCACATCGCGCTGATGTTCATTCGCTGATTTCAACCTCGGTTATCCTGAGCGGCAAAAACCGGGTATCATCCTGAGCGAACTGAGGGACCTGCATTTGTTTTCCCCTCCCTCGGTCCCTGGCCCCATTCCCGAAGCCCCGTAGTCCCATAGCCCCGCCGCCTGCTATCGTTTTTCCATGCGCTCCGCCGAACTCATCGCCCCTCTCACCTTCCGCCTTGCCGAGATGCCCATCGAAGATCCAGGCCCCGGCGAAGTGCAATGCCGCGTCGAATCCGTCGGTGTCTGCGGCTCCGATCTGCATGCCTACACCGAAGGCCAGATCGGCGGCATGCAGAACGTCTATCCGATGGTGCTCGGGCACGAGCCCGCGGGCGTCATCGTCAAAACCGGCGCCGGTGTTACCGGCCTTGCCGCAGGCGACCGCGGAGCCCTCGAACCCGCCCTCTACTGCTACCACTGCGAGTTCTGCCTGAGCGGCCACCACAACGTCTGCGCCAACATCCGCTTCCTCTCAAACCCGCATCATCCAGGCTTTTTCCGCGAGCTGGTCAACCTGCCCGTCTCGAACTTCGCGCCCATCTCTGCAAATCTCTCGTTCGACGCCGCCACTCTGGCCGAGCCGCTCGCCATCGCGCTGCATTCCGTGCGTCTCGCGTCCATCGGTGCGGGCGAATCCGTTGCGGTCATCGGCGCAGGACCGATCGGCCTTCTGACCATCGCCGCACTGCGCGCTACAAATGCAGGCCGCATCTGGGCCATCGAACCTCTGGCGCATCGGCGCGAGTTGGCGCGCGCCATGGGAGCCGACGCGGTGCTCGAACCTCAGGAAGCCGTCGCCGAGATTCTGCGCGCCACGGCGCAACGCGGTGTCGACTGCGCCATCGACTGCGCCGCCGGAGCTGATACCGTGCCGCAAGCCATTCGTCTTGCGCGCAACGCGGGCCGCGTCGTGCTCACCGGCATTCACTCCACGCCAACGTTCACCGTCGACGCGTCCGGCATGCGGCGCAAGGAGCTCACGCTCTTCAACGTGCGCCGCTCCAACCACGAAACCGAAGAGGCTCTATCGCTGCTCGAGGCGCAGCCCAATTGGTTTGCGCCGCTGGTCACGCACACGCGAACCCTCGACCGCATCGGCGAGGCCTTCGACCTCACCAGCCACTATCGCGATGGCGTGGGAAAAATGATCATTCGGCCGTAGAAAAGCTTCGAAATCTTTGCGTGAAACGAATCATTTCACAGCGCGTGGTTCCTATTGCTCAGACAGGTGCAATGCCTGGGACTAGATTTGGGCATGTAAGGGTAGATAAATGATGGACCCGATCAAGTAATGGGAATTCATGTACTGATTCAACCCCTTATGTGGGCTGCTGTTGCCGGGTTGATCCTGACGGCGCCAAAGCATCCTACCCTAACAGGGCAGACACCTTAAGGGGGTCTCACATGCGTGGAATCAAGATTCTATTCGGTACGACGGCACTGCTCGCCGGCCTGGCTCTGGCGCCAGCGGCTCAGGCACAGGTCTATGTCAGTCTTGGTGTTCAGCCGGTTTGTTCCTACGGCTACTACGACTATTCGCCATACGCCTGCGCGCCCTACGGCTTTTACGGGCCGGGGTACTTCTACAACGGCATCTTCCTGGGCATGGGCCCCTGGGCCGGTTGGGGCTACGGCCACGGCTGGGGCGGCCATCGGTTCAGCGGGGATGGTGGCGGAAACTATCGCGGTGGCGGCGGCGCGGCGGCCAATCGTAGCAATTATGCACGCGGCGGCGGCGGCCAAGCCCGCGGCGGCGAACAACCTCGCAGCAACGCGGTGGCTTCTCATTCCGGCGGAGCGCGTCCCAGCGCTGGTCATGCCGCAGTGACCCGTACCGGCGGATCGCGCCCATCCCAGGGCTCAGCATCGCACGCACCTGCTTCACACGCAGCTCCTAGCGGCGGCGGCGGACATCAAGGCGGCGGCGGTGGCGGCGGACATGAAGGCGGCGGACGGCACTAAACTGTAGCTGCTGTATCAGACAGCAGTTTCGACAACAAGCGGCGGAGCATACCGGCTCCGTCGCTTTTGTTTGTGGAGGCATTTCCGGGCGCGTGGTGCGCAGACGAGCGCGATGGGGCGAGTTGCCCGGCGGCGTGTGCGGGATGGAAAAGACCTAGGGGATCTGTCTGCCTGTTTCACTGAGTAGGACTTCTCCCGATTCGGCAGCCTGCGCCGCAGCATCGATCGCCTTCGACAGCTTCTGCGTCATCACCTGGAAGTGATAGCCCATGACCGCCAGGGTCATGGCCGCGCCGAAGCAGCGGCGATACCGCGTCGCCGCCTCGGCAAGAAACTTCCAGTAGCTCCATTGGTGCCGCCCGAAAACGCCTTGGCGCACGATGGAGTTGACCAGCGCGCGCAGATTGGCCCGCGTCATCCACTGTTCCGATGGCTGCGGCGGCCGGCTCTTCGCACGGTCTCCTGCAGCCGGCTTGGGGTGGGCGCGGTTCAGGTAGAGCTTGACGCGCTCATAATAGGCCTCGCAGTTGTAAATCCTCTTCATCACCCCGCGGTAGCCCTCCACCAGCTTGGCCGCATCCATGCGCGGCAGAAAGTTGAGCCGGTCGCAAAAGGTGTTGTTGCCGCCACCCGCGTCCACAATCCGGCCCTCGCTGCGCAACCGCCTGAAGAGCTGCGTTCCCGGCATGGCCTGCAGCAGCCCCACCATGGCGATGGGAATGCCGCTCTTCTCGATGAACTCGACCATGCGGTCGAAGATGTCTTCCTTATCGGTGTCGAAGCCCAGGATGAAGCCGCCCATCACCTCGATGCCGTAGCTCTGGATCCTGGCCACGCTATCGAGCAAGCTGCGCCGCGTATTCTGCAGCTTGTTGCTCGAAATCAGGCCCGACTCGTCGGGAGTCTCAATGCCCAGGAAGACGGATTTAAAGCCCGCGTCCTTCATCAACTGCATCAGCTCCGTGTCGTCGGCAAGGTTCAATGAGGCTTCGGTGATGAAGTCAAAGGCCGCCCCGTTCTGCGCGCGCCACTCCGCCATGGCCCGCAGCAGTTCCTTGGCTCGCGCTTTGTTGCCGATGAAGTTGTCGTCCACGATAAACACGGAGTCGCGCCAGCCCGCCGCGTGCAATTGGTCCAGCTCGGCCAGCACCTGGGCCACGGCCTTGATGCGCGGACGCCGCCCGTAGATCTCGATGATGTCGCAGAACTCGCAATTGAAGGGGCAGCCGCGCGAGTACTGCACGAGCATGGTGGAGTACTTCTTCATCTTGATCAGGCTGAGGTCCGGCAGCGGGCTGGTGCACATCTCAGGCCGTTCCGCAGCTTGATACACGGGCCGCGCCGTTCCCTGTTCCAGTTCCCGCGCCAGTTCGCCAATCAGGCTCTCCGCCTCGCCAATCACCACGTGGTCCGCCTTGAGCTCTACCGCGGGCACGCTGCTCGAAATGGGCCCGCCCACCACGGTGCGCAGCCCGCGTGCCCGGCAACGCTCCACAATGGCCAGCAGAGACTCGCTCTGAATGTGCATCCCGCTCAACATCACCACGTCCGCCCAGGCCAGGTCGCGGTCGCGCAGGGGCTCAATGTTGGTGTCTACCAGCCGCTTCTTCCAGGCGCGCGGAAGCAGGGCCGCGACTGTCATCAGGCCCAGAGGGGGCTGCGCCGCCCGCTTGCCCAAAAACTTGAGCGCGTGTTTAAAGCTCCAGAAGGTTTCGGGGAACTCAGGGTAGATCAGCAAGGCGTTCATCGGCCACCTTTCCGGGAAGAAGGACGGCCGGCGAGCATGCACAGGGTTGGCTCGGTGACAGGTTCCAGTGCATCGCGAGCCAATGCGGCTGCGCTCAGGCCGGCGCACTGCTTCACGACCAGATTACTCCGCGAAGCAGCGAAGACTGTATAAAAGGGATCACTTCCCTGGGGGGAAGGCCGAATTTTCAGACTTGTGATGCTCCTGGATGCGGCGCCGGCCAACATTCCCGAAGCGCATATTGCTTTACAAAGCGCTGCGGCGTCCGGTGATCAGGTTGATGACCAGGATAATCAGCGCGATGACCAGCAGAATGTGAATCAGGCCGCCGGCGATGTGAAAGCTGAAGCCCAGAAGCCACAAAACCAAAAGGATGACAAAAATTGTCCAAAGCATAGACTCACCTCTCTCGAATGCGGGCGCCTGAGACGGGAAGTCCGGCTCAGGCGCACGCAACGCGTTCACAAACGGCTGCTAATTCGCAGCGTGTGCCTGCACTTTTGCTTCTCTGACTGCGTCGAGGAATGAGTGCGCAGAGGCTGGCGCGGCCACTTCGCCGCGCAGAACGCGGTGTGTGGAGACGTCAGGACCGTAGTATGCATCCATGGAGCTATCGTCGCGGCGAACATCGGCGCCGGTCAGAGTGAGTCCGGCAAATGCGCCTTTGGCGCGCGAGTAGGTCAGGACTTCGACATTCAGCTTCCAATCGGTATCGGCAGTAGCATGGCGTCCCACCGGCCCGGCTGCCGCGGAGGCGTCAGCTCCGAGCTGGAACTTGGCGTTTTCCAGGCGCATCATACCTTTATCGCCCTGGAAAATCATGACCAGATCCACGCCTTCGACGCCGATCTGCAATCCCCAGCTTCCGCCGGTGATGGCAAAGAACGCCGGCGCGCTCCATCCGTCGGCGGTTCGGCAGGTGACCAGGCCCTTGCCGTTCTCCGCGCCAAACACCAACCCACCCTTGATCATGTGGGGCACGACGGCAATGCACTTTGCGTGCTCCAGCACTTCTTCCGGAATGCCTCTATCCGGCGCGGACATGATCTGGTGCAGCACCAACGCCGCATTGTCCAGCCGGTTCTGTACCTCTTCGCGAGTTTCCGACCAGGCGGTGCTTGCTACGCCCAGACCGAACAATGCCACTAACGTCATGAATTTTTTCACTGATTTCACCTTTTTCTACCCATGCGCAGTGTCAATTGATCTCCGCGCACTGAGGCGCACAAGGTAACTCTCACTTTAGTGGCGTTGCGCGGCAGTGTCTGAGCAATAGGACTCTCTCGATGGAGGTCGGCCTGTCGGGCGATGCCAGCGGAGATGCCTGCGCAGCTTCGCGGGCAGGCGCCGCGGCAATCTGGCAGACTACCGCGCCCCCTGGCGCCAGGGATGGCAAGGCTTTTTGAGTGCCGGAAGCCGCGGCGGGTCTTGAAAATAATCGAGAAAAGTGAGCAAAATTGAACAGATTTTTCGGGCTTTCAGGGTACAGTCTTGTGCTAAGCTCCCGCTGGGAGTGTGCGGTGGAGCGATCGCCGCAGATGTTCAACAGGATGAGCAGTTTGCGGGATCAGAGGCCTGCTCTCCAGTTTGGCTTACACCGGACTTTCGGCTGCATTGTCGCAGGATGGGGCCGCGTTTCTGAAGCAAAATCACGAGCTATTTCTGCATTCGGAAGGAGGACTGAGCGGTGGTCACGCTTGAAAAGCCCGCGTTCGATGCAGCCGCCTTTCTGGCGAGCGCCGGCTTGGGGCGAAGAATCGTGCAATTGGCGCCCAAGCAGACCTTCTTTACGCAGGGAGATCCAGCGGACGCGGTCTTCTATCTGCAAAAAGGCCGGGCCAGAGTCACGGTGGTTTCGACAGTCGGCAAGGAAGCCACAATCACGCTTCTCGGGGCTGGAGATTTTATTGGAGAAGAGTCGCTTGCGGCGCCGGAAGGGCTGCGTCTGACCACGGCCACGGCTCTTACCGCCTGTACTGCACTTAAAATAGCACGGGATGAAATGATCCGCGTGATGCACGAGGAGCATGACTTCTCCGACTTATTCTTGAAGTTTCTGCTGGCCCGCAGCATGCGCATCCAGGCCGATCTTGTCGATCAGCTGTTCAACTCCAGTGAAAAGCGCCTGGCGCGGATTCTCCTGTTGATGGCGGAATTTGGCCAGCCCGGAGACCCGGATACGACGCTTCCTAAAATCTCGCAGGAGACGCTGGCGGAGATGATCGGCACCACGCGTTCCCGTGTCAGCTTCTTCATGAACCGCTTTCGCAAGCTCGGCTTTGTGGAATACGACGGCCGCATCCGTGTCCATAAGTCGCTGCTCAATGTGATCCTCCACGATTGATCGCCACCCAGGCGGCCTGCCTTGGGGTCTGCGCCGTCTATGCGGCCGAGTACCCCATCGGGGCGGTGCGCAATCGGAATTTAATGTCAACGCGCCAAAACGCTCCCCACAAGAAATGCCCAAATTGTGAGCAAGATTGCTCATCGCCGCGACGAATATATCGGCATACTTGCTCCTGTTCCCGCAGCAGCCATAATGCAGGATGAAGGTGGGGTATGCCTGAAAAGGGCGCCCGCCTCGATGCCTTACTCAAGATCCTCAAGTTCCTTCCCCGGCCGGAACGATGGGCGCAGCTCTCTAGTGCTGCGCCTGCGCCGGTCTGGATCTCGAGCCCCGCGGACCGGCCGCACAATGCCAATGCTTAAACGAACGCTGACCTGTCTCAGCAGTGAACTATGGAGGCCCAATGACGATCCTACAAGTGGTGTTAGTCCTGTTCATTCTTTATTGCGCTTTGCGTGTTCCGCGAGAGCCAGTTCGCAACCGCGAACGTTCGCACCAGCCGCGGCGATAGAGTCGTCGATTGACCTCGCCAGGTTTCCGCTCCAGCCGTTCCAACGCTTCCCTTCTGCCACGCAGATGCAATCGCTCCGCTTGCAGTAGCCGAGTCGCGGTCCGCATCCCTTGCGCCGCAAGTGGTCGAATCTGCTCAGACTCACACGACTTGAGCCGCTAGGCTCAAAAAAGGGTTGGGATAGGCAAGTAAAGGCCCCAACAACTGTGAGGAATGTTCATGAGCAGGATCAAGTTGCTTGCGTTTGCCACCATTGCTGCATTCGCCATGGCGCCTGGGGTACCCAGGGCAGCGGCTCAGGTCAATCTCTATATCGGAGTCGCTCCCGATTGCCCCTACGGTTACTATGACTACGCCCCTCATAACTGCGCTCCCGACGGCTACTTCGGTCCGGAATGGTTTCGTGGCGGCATCTTCATAGGCGCTGGCCCGTGGTTTCATGGGTCCAATGACTTTCAAGGCCTGGTCGATAACACCCTCGATCCACAGTTCGGCTATCACGGCCCATTGCCCAAGGTTGGCGATAAGCCCGCAGCGCAGCGGAGAGCCGCAGAGCTATTCAACGGAAACGAAGTGCGCGATGGGCACGGTAACATCCGCAGAGAAGACCGGGCCGGTAAAACGTAGCGTCAGTTATCGCCAGTCTGTGCGAACAATGGAACGACCCTGTTTCTTTGGTTCGCGCTGAGACTGCCACCCACTTTCTCGGGGTCGATCTGCCCACGCGCCCTCTGACACCGACAAGAAGTTTCACCTTCTTTGATCTAGGCGTTGAAGATGCACTTTGGCGCCCTCGTCGAAGCCGCACAAATTGAACCCACGGAGATGGACAATGAATAGCAATCGAGTGAATGGCAAGATCGACGATGTAGTAGGAAGCGCCAAGCGCAAGGTGGGCAACTTGACTGGCAATACGCCGCTTCAAGTGAAGGGCGCTGTCCAGCAGGTGAAGGGCAAGCTTCAAAATGCCGCGGGCAAAGTGCAAGATGCGGTTGGTGAAGTCAACCTTCAAGCCAATCCACCGCGAAACAAACGCTCGTAAGTGGAGCCACCCTCGACAGAAGATCGAGTCAGGAATAAGCGCGTAATCACAGCGTCTGCTCCATCCCGTTGGATTCGAGCGCTGCTGAAGTCGCTTGGGCCCGGGATCATTACCGGGGCTGCTGACGACGACCCGTCGGGCATTGCCACTTATTCCATTGCCGGTGCGCAGCTGGGAACCACGCTGCTATGGACCGCGCTGCTCACGTGGCCGTTAATGGCCGCGGTGCAAATGATGTGCGCCCGCATCGGCAAGGTGACGGGACAGGGTCTGGCCGCGAATTTCAGCCAACGATTTCCAAAATGGCTGCTGCTTGCGTTTGTTTTCGCCCTTCTTGCCGCAAATACGATCAACATTGGGGCGGATCTGGCAGGCATGGCAGATGCGGCTTCCATGCTGTCCGGTGTCAATTCCCACTGGTTTGTCGTGGCGTTCGCGCTTCTTATCTCGTGGGCAACCATCCGGCTCCAGTATGTCCAGATCGCGAACGTGCTCAAGTGGCTGGTCCTGATTCTATTCGCTTATCCAATTACTGCGTTTGTGGTGGGAGCCAATTGGGGCCAGGTGCTGCGCGATACCCTGATTCCTTCCATGCCGCACACCAGAATTGGATGGGAGACGCTGGTGGCGATCCTGGGCACCACAATCAGCCCGTATCTGTTTTTCTGGCAGACGAGTGAAGAAGTGGAAGAGGAGAAGTCGGCAGGCCAAAGTTCGATCGCCCTGCGCAGAGGAGCCACATCCGAGGAGCTCGAATTAAGAAATATTGATGTGTGTGTAGGCGCATTTTTCTCGAACGCCGTCATGTTCTTCATCATCCTGACCACCGCAATCACGCTCAACCGGCACGGCATCACGAATATTCAAACTTCCCGGCAAGCGGCCGAAGGCCTGCGTCCGTTTGCCGGCAGATTCGCAACCACCGTGTTCACTCTCGGCATTGTCGGCGTCGGGTTTCTAGCCATCCCTACGCTGGCCGGATCAGCCGCATACGCCTTTGCTGAGACTCTAGGATGGCGGCAGGGCTTGAACCGGAAACTGCGGCAGGCGCGCTGGTTTTACGCTCTGATTCTGATCTCTACCGCATTGGGCGTTGCGCTTGATTTCATTGGCATCAACCCGGTGAAGGCGCTCTACTGGACAGCGGTCATCAACGGATTGCTGGCGCCGTTCCTGATGGTCGCAATCCTGATTGTGGCAGCGGACAAGAAGCTGATGCAGGGCCAGCCGAGCTCCCGCCTGGGATGGATTGTTGTGGCAATCACGACCATCGCCATGTTCGTCGCGGGCGTTGCCATGTTTGTTGTGTAAGCGAAAGGTGCCGGATCAGGCGGCGTCGGGAGTCGCGCATACCCGAGCTGATTTACGCAGCGCAAGACTGTCGGCAGCGTCGATCTTGCGAAGGCCGCTCACTTTCCAGATTCCAAAGCAAGTGCCGGCAATCAGCAAACCCACGAACACGCCAATCAGCGGAGTCGACCACTTTTGAAGCGTCCCTGACCACAGGAGGATGGCGTGACGTCCATAAACAACGCCGAGCCAGGCGATGAGAGAGTAACGCAGAGTTCGAGCCGAGCCGTAGACAGCCAGGAAGCGGCGGCGCGAAACGCCCAGCGCGCCGGAGGCAAGCGCAAATGGCAACAGCGGAATGGGCGGAGGAAGCAATGCGGGAAGAAACACGGCAAGGATGCGGTGACGCTCCACCCATGCGACGACCCGACCAAGAAGACGCGCCGGCACGTAGTGGCGCAATGCAACTTCGCCCCCTCTGCGCCCGAGGTGCCAGGTGGAGTATCCTCCCACAAGGCTGCCTGCGATGGCGAGCGCGGCGAGCAGCCAGGGATCTCCGCCGTATGCCACCAGCCACAACAGCAGCAGGTCAGTGCTACCGGGCAGAGGCAAAGGAATAGGCGAGGAGTCGACGATGGCAACGGAAAAAAGCCCCAGCGCTCCCAGGTGCGTGAGCCAATGCGGCATCAGCGAGTGACGCAAACGGGGCGCAAGCAACAGGACCGCTTGTCGAAGAAGAACGCTCATAGAAATGCAGACCATGGGGACCAACCTAGTGCAGATCGATGCGTGCGGCACTGGGACTTACCTGAAAGCTCGCTTTGTGAGGAGATATACAAAGGGCCCCTGAGCATGATTTCCCGCTTAACTGCATTTCCTCGACTCAGTTCAGCGATGCCTGACTTTGTATCTGGCGAGACTGGACAGATACTCTGGCTAAGCGGAAGCCGGGGACATTTGTAACCTGGATGGAATTCAGCTCGGCAGCATTGGACCGCCTGTTTACCCCAGGAAGAGCGCGAGCCAGTGCCCGATGGACCGCGGCTTCCGCCGTCTTGCCAAGTGCAAACGACGAGTGCGAATTCACCATCCACATAAAGTGCCAGCCAACGCCGCGGACTGCGACATCCAGCTTGGATGCTACGGTCCCGATCGCCTCCGCCCATCCCTTGGAAAACGGCTCCTGGAGCATGTCGAATTGGCTCGGCAGGATACATTCATCGCGCAGAAATACCGTGTTGATCTTCACTCTTGCCTGCTTCCTGGCAACGAGCGATCCTCCTTCACATCAGAAACGGAGACAGTCGGAATCGCGGTGGCAGAAACGCTCGGAGAAGAATGTCCCGGGGTGCGATTGCCAATCACGCGTGGAGCCTTTGTCGCTTTTCCGGCGGGCTCGGTCCCGGCCGCATCGGGCTGGCGCAAGAGTCCTATCCTGCCCAGTCTCATGGCTCGCCGCGCTGCGAAATATTTGTCAACATCGATCTTCTTGATAAGGGCCATTGCCGCTTCGGTTGCTCTGTTTATATCCTCTGCGGACTTTATCGGGTCCGCAGAGGAAGGTAGGTTGGAGTTAGCGCAGGCTACCAGTCGTTGGGTTGACCGGGCTTCCAATGGCTTCGCCCGATACGACCAGTTCCACTCTCCGGTTCTCTTGCCGTCCAGCGGAGTTATCGTTCGTGGCTACCGGCGAACTATTGCCGAAGCCCGTTGCGCTGACTGAGGTTGCGACTACGCCCTGTTGCACGAGGTAATCGCGGACGGCCCCCGCGCGATTCTCTGAGAGTTTCTGATTCATCTCATCGCCGCCCACATTGTCGGTGTATCCCCCGACCGCAATGTTGAGCGTCGGGTATGCAATCAGTATTCCGGCAACCTTTGCCAGCTTCTCCCGCGCGCCGGGCTTTAACGAGTATTGCCCAGTGTCGAAGAGCACATCGGACATGCTGACGATCAGTCCCCGTGCGCTGTCGCGTGTCTCGAGGATCTCATTAAGTCGCACTTCCAATTGCGCACGCATTGCCATTTTTTCGCTGTCCGCCTGCTGTTCCCCTTCCTGCGCATGCTGGGCAATCAACCGATACCGGTCGGCATCGGCTTGAGCCGTGTTAATGGCCTCGGTTGATGCTGCCTGGTTGTTCGTCATGTCAGTCTGGGCTTTCAACCTGGCGGCCTCGGCGTTTGCCCTATCGGCCTGGGCCCTTGCCGCATCGGCCTGAGCTTGTAACTTTTGCCGGGTTGCCTCATCGGCCTGCGCCTGCGACTGTGCCTGCGCATCGGCCGAAGCCTGGAGTTCGCTCGCCCTGCGATCGTCGTCGATCCGCTTAACGGCTATCTCTCGCGCATCCTCCGCAGTCTGCACCGTCTCTCGGGACTTCGCGATCAGCTGCTTCCTATCTGAACGCCCTTCCGTGGCATATGCGTCGGCAGTGTTCATCAACTGGACCGCGTGCTGGTAGCTTTCGCCGGCGTACGTCTCGGCTCCTTCAGACTGGGCGATACGAACCGCATTACGCGCTTCAAGGAATTCCAAGGGCAGCTTGGCGTCCAGAACCACGGGGTCGAATCTGTATCCAGTCGGGATATAACCGCCACGCTCCATTAGTTCATATTTGGCGTGCATTGCTTCAGGTGTTCCCTTGGTGTCGGCACGAATCACATTCTCGAGCACGACAACATTGCTGGGCTGGCGAACGGCAAAGTAAGGCTCCGCGGTGACGATCAGTGCGAATGCCTGGAAATTGGTGGTGGCAGTTAGCTTGCTGCGATCGTTACCGCCGATCAATACTTCTCCAAGGTTCACTGCGTGGCCGTCAGGTGAGATCGCCCACATCACGTAGGTCAGATATTCGGCGCCAAAGGTCGTGGGGCTTTGCAAATTCCCAAAGTCCGCTTCCACTTCCATAGTGCCGCGCTTGCTGCGCACTTTGGCTTTTCCATCGGCTGAGGGCAGCAAAGCGGTTCCGGCGAGATCCACTTCCGAGGCTCCGCTGCGATGTTGATAGTCAACTGCTTCGACTGTACGACTGGTTTCGTCGACAACATAACTGGGCATTAAGCCGACTGGCACGAGGGCAATCGATTTCTGCGGGCCGGCTTGAGCAAACGCGCTCACGCTGAGGGCGCTTCCGATCACGAACAATAGTGTGTGCTTCACGATGTCTCCTGCAGTCAACAGACTGCTGTAT
>Ga0181533_1002951_pt1 | contig 19086 bp, 15 predicted proteins | sample PEATcosm2014_Bin_45_FD_119772 | JGI IMG/M metagenome (GOLD analysis project Ga0181533, IMG submission 119772) | Peatland microbial communities from MTU Mesocosm Facility, Houghton, MI, USA - PEATcosm2014_Bin11_60_metaG | ecosystem: Environmental > Terrestrial > Soil > Wetlands > Peat | place... | reverse complement strand
GTGGAACTCGCGAAAGGCGGGCTCAGACCCGATACCATCAGCGAACGCGGTCACCCCCGGTGGCTGCATCACCATCCCGGAACCCTCATAGAGGGTGGACCAGGGAACGGGGTCCGGTCAGCAGCCGGAAACCATCCGCTGATACCAGGAAGGGCATCCCGCGGAGGAGTGTGGCACGGCTCGAGGGCCGCGTCGAGAGGGCCGTCCTCTGAACGGCCACCCGAGTGATCGAAGGAGCGCAGGAGGCAACGGCGGGATGACCCGGCCTCTCGGGTCGACCGCGTAGGTCGCGTGGAGCCGGCGGGGCATCGGCTGGCGAGCCCTGACGTGACGGAGCTCGACGAGAGTCGGGCTCGAGGGATGAAGCGGCAGGCTCCGAACTGATGCTAGCCTGGGGCCAGGATGCCCGATCTGCTGGCGCGGTGGCGACGAGCTCCGCCGTCCGGGGGACGGAGCGGTCAGGTGTCGCCCGCGGCGCAGCACGTTGCGGTCCTGCGCCTCCTGGCGGCAGAGCTAGGCGACGTCGAGCGGCAGATCGACGAGGCGTTCGGCAGGGAACGGCTGCCCGAGAAGGTGTTCCGAACCAAGGCGTGGGACCGCAACCGGGCGCAGCTGGAGTCGACGCCGGGCCTGGAGGGCATCTGTGCCGATCTCGAGAGCGCCTATGCGGAGGTCGGGCGGATCACGCAGCTCCGAACCGGCCGCCTGTGGAAGCAGTACATCACGTTGCCGGGGGACCGGGTGGAGGATGCGCTGGCCCGGATTCGCCACGCCCTCGACGCGGTCGATATGACCATCGAGAGGCTCACCCCACCCGCACTCTGATCGGGATCGTCCCTGAGCCGGGTGGAATCTGGTCAGGGAGGGATCGAGGACTCAGCCTCCGACCGGGACCCCGACCAGCGAGGCGGCCACACCGATCAGTGCGGCCGCGATCAGTCCCACCACCACGTTCCGGCGCAGGGCGAGCATCCAGACCAGCGCCGCGGCCAGCACCCCCACCTGCCAGAGCTGGCTGAGCTCGAGACCGAGGGGGATGGCCGAACCCGCGATCGCCCCGATCGCGGCGGGGCCGGCACCGGTCAGGAACGCCTGGACGGCTGGGCTGGTGCGCACCCGGTCGAAGTGCCGGCCGCCGAGGAGGACGAAGGCGAAGGAGGGGGCGAAGGCGATCACCGCCGCCAGCAGCCCACCGCCCAGCCCCGCCGCCGCATAGCCGACCACCGCGACGGTCTGCACCACCGGTCCGGGGGTGATCTGGCCGAGAGCCACCGCGTTGAGGAACTGGGCGCCGGTCATCCAGTGGTAGACGTGGACGACGTCCTGCTGCATGAGCGGGACGATCACGAAGCCGCCCCCGTAGGAGAGGGCGCCGACCTTGAACGACTCCCAGACCAGCGCGCCCACGCCGCCCACGGCGGCGACCGCCAGCAGCGGCACCGCGGCGACGCTGTGCAGCACCGGTGCCGGTCGCGGCCAGCTGCCCCGAGCGGCCACCTCGGCGAGTCCGGCGGCGAGCAGGACCAGCACCAGGAACGGCCCGACGGTTGCCGCGGCTGCCGCTCCGCAGAGCGCGTAGAGCGCCCAGCGGCCCCGCTGCGCGCGCCGGCTGCCCGCGCGCCCCCAGCTTGCCGGCATGAGGCCGAGGGCGGCGTTCACGGCGACCGCGGCGACGGCCGCCCCCGCACCCGCGGCCGCTCCCTCGACCGCGCGGGGGGGGTGGCCGGCCAGGAAGAGCGCGGAGAGGGCGAGGATCAGGACCAGCCCGGGGACGATGAAGCAGAGGCCCCCCACCAGGCCGCCGATGGCACCCCGGAGCCGCCAGGCGCAGAAGATCGAGAGCTGGGTCGAGGCCGGTCCGGGGAGGAGATTGGTCGCCGCGATCCCGTCCTCGAAGTCGCTCGCCGACAGCCAGCCCCGATCGGTCACGCAGAGGCGGCGGAGCAGCGCGATGTGGGTCGGCGGTCCGCCGAAGCCGATGCAGCCGATCCGTCCCCACTCGCGGGCGATCACCCGGAGAGAGACGCGCTCCCTCCCCATGGTCACGTCACACCCCCCGAGCGGCTCAGCCGGCGCCTGGGCGCCCTGCCGCGCGGATCATGCGCACCGCCTCGGCGGCCGCCGGCGCCATCTCCGGGTTGAGCTGGTGGAACGACCAGAGGCCGCGCCGCGACGAGGTGACCACGCCTGCCTCGCGCAGCCTGGCGAGGTGGTGGCTGATGGTGGGCTGGGACAGCGCGAACGCGGCGGTGAAGTCGCAGACGCAGACCGGCTCGGATGCCTCGGCCAGGACCCGGACCATCTGCACCCGGGTGGGGTCGTCGAGAGCGGTGAAGACGCGCGCCAGCTCGGCGGCGGTGGCTTCGGGGAGCAGGCCGGCCACCGGCTGGCAGCAGCCCTTGGTCCGCGGGGGGGCATCGAGGGTGGAGGCGGTGATGTTGGGCATCGGTCGATTCTACCCATTGACAAACGCCGATGGAGTTGTGCTAGCATGCTCATTGATCGACAGACGTCAATGCAAGGAGAGCGCCGATGACGGGGGCCGCCGCTGCCGCGGTGTGGGCTGCTTCGATTGCCCGGGGCGTTTGTTTCGATTGCCCCGGGCGTTGTTGCGATTGCCCCGTGTGCGGCTGTGACTGAGGTGGAGGCGGACGGGGACCGGCTGCGCGAGGCGGTGCGCGCCCGCTACGCGGCGGCGGCCGAGGCCGTGGCCGAGGGGGGACGGGCGGCCGACGTCGAGGCGGGCGCCTCCGCTCCCGCACCGGCCTGTGGCTGCGGCTGCTCGTCCGGCGGCGAGTGCTGCTCTGCCCCGGCTCCCGTCGACGTCTCGTCCGGCGGCCAGTGCTGCTCCGCGCCGGCCCAGGTCAGCGTCTCGCCGGACCTCCACTACTCCGCCGAGGAGGTGGGTCAGCTTCCGGGGAACGCGGTGCGGGCCTCGCTCGGCTGTGGCAATCCCACCGCGCTGGCCGAGCTTCGCCCGGGTGAGGTCGTGCTCGACCTCGGGTCCGGCGGCGGCATCGACGTCCTGCTCTCGGCTCGCCGGGTGGGACCCACCGGGTTCGCGTACGGCCTGGACATGACCGACGAGATGCTGGCCCTCGCCGAGCGCAATGCCGCCGAGCAGGGCGCGGTCAACGTGAGGTTCCTGAAGGGGACCATCGAGGAGGTTCCGCTCGCCGACCGGAGCGTCGACGTCGTGATCTCCAACTGCGTCATCAACCTCAGCAACGACAAGGGGAGGGTGCTGCGCGAGGCCTTCCGGGTGCTGCGCCCGGACGGGCGTCTGGCCGTCTCCGACATCGTCGTCCAGGGCGAGCTGCCGCCCGAGGTCCGTCACGACCTCGAGATGTGGGTGGGCTGTGTGGCCGGGGCGCTGAAGGAGGACCAATACCGCACCCTGCTCGCCGATGCCGGCTTCGTCGGCATCGAGGTGGGGGTCACCCGCGACCTGACGGCGGAGAGACTCGCGGGGTCCGCTCCGGGTCCCAGCGCGTCGCTCCCGACAGCGGACACGGGTAGCGGGCGGGTCGTCAGCGCCTTTGTGCGGGCGGTGAAGCCGGCCGGGTTGACCCCGGTCGGGACCTGACTGCGCGCCACACCCCGGGTGGCGAACGGCACACGGCCGCAGCGGCGACCCCTCCCGTCCCCGCCGCCCGTCGGGCGAGCTACATGATCCCGACCGTCATCATCGCCCGGAGCAGCGCCGAGAGCACGTCGGGGTCGGTGCGGACGTCGATCAGCGCCGGCGCTCCGGCGGAAGCCGCGCGCTCCAGCGCAGGTCGGAGATCGGCCAGCTGCTCGACCCGCTCTCCGTGGCAGCCGAGCGCCTCGGCGAGCCGGTCGTAGCGGGTGTCGGCGAGGACGCTGGCGACCTCCTTGCCGTACATCTCCCGCTGGTGGTGGCGGACGTCGCCCCAACCGCCGTTGTTGGCGACGACCACGATCACCGGCAGGTGGCAGCGTGCCGCCGTGTCCATCTCCATCGCGCTGAGCCCAAAGGCGCCGTCGCCGGTGAGCAGGACCACCGGCTCCTCCGGCCGGGCCGCCTTCGCGGCCAGGGCAAATGGCAGGCCCACCCCCAGCGTGCCCAGCGCGGTGGTGGTGGAGAGCAGCCGCCCCGGCGCCTCCGCGTCGAAGTAGGCGAGGGCCCAGGTGAGGGTGTCGCCACCATCGGCGACCAGGGTGGAGGCTCCGCCCCAGCTCTCGCGCGCGAATTTGGCGACCTCGCGCGCCAGCGCGCCCGGGTGGACCAGATCACCACGGTAGTCGTCGACCTGCCGGTCCCACATCTCCCGCGAGATCTCGAGCAGCTCGCGACCCTGGGCCAGCCAGGCGCGGCCGTCGCGGCTGCGCACCCCGCTGCGGGTGAGCTGGGCCATCACCTCGCGGACGTCGCCCTGGACGGCGATGTCGGCGCGCCGGCTGCCCCCGATCTGGTCGGCGGCGATGTCCACCTGGACCAGGGTCTGCTCCTCGTTGAAGAGCGGGGGCCCGCCGTAGACGAGGTTGCCGTTGAAGGCGCTGCCCAGCACCAGCACGCAGTCCGCGGCGGCGACCGCCGTGCCGGCGTGGACCAGGGAGCCCAGGCACCAGGGGTGCGAGTCCGCGACCAAGCCCCGGGCGGAGCTGGTCGTGGTCACCGGGATCTCGGCCGCTGCGCAGAAGGCGGCGATCTCCTCGCCGGCTCCCGACCAGAAGGCGCCCCCGCCGGCGAGGACGATGGGCCGCGCGGCCGTCCTGAGGGCCTCGATCGCGCGCTCCAGGTCGGCCGGCGAGGCGGCCGAACGGGGCGGAGGGGTCGGGAAGCCCCAGGGGCCCGCCGGGGGCTGCACCCGGGCCATGAAGACGTCGTGGGGAACCTCGAGGTAGATCGCGCCGGGCCGGCCCGCGACCGCCTGGTGGAAGGCCTCGTCGGTGAGGCGAGGGAGGGTCTGGGCGCTGTAGGCGACCGCCAGCCATTTGGCGATCGGGGCCAGCATCCCCTCCTGGTCGACGTCCTGGACCGCCCCGCGCCCGCGCCGCTTGAGGGCGGTGCGTCCGGCGATCATGACCAGCGGCACGTTCGAGACGGCGGCGTCGGCGAAGCCGGTCACCGAGTTGGTGAAGCCGGGCCCGGCCGTCACCGCGCAGACCCCGGGGCGGCCGGTGGCGAACGCGAAGCCCTCCGCCGCCTGGGTGACCGCGCCCTCGTGACGCATCCCGATGATCCGGAGCCCCTCGTCGGCGCAGCCGTCGAGCAGCTCGACGATGTGCCCGCCTCCGAGTGTGAAAAGCGCCTCCACACCATTGGCGCGGAGGCGCTCGGCCACTAGACGACCACCGTGAGGCGGGGGGGTGAGGCTCTCAGCGGCAGCCGCCGTCATGTCTTCTCCTTAATTTGCCCAACGATTGCGGTCGCCACCAGGGCCGCTCGCCCCGACTGTCGCCGGGACCTTCGGTGGCCGTCCGGAACGGAACCGGCCCGGCCGGCGGCCGCCCTGACCGTGCGGCGGGCGGGCCGAGCCTCCACGTCCCACGCCATCGGGGGGCCGGGCTCGATATGGTGGACCTACGATGGCCGACCAGGAGCGAGATGCGTCCGTTCGCCGCCTGCACCTCCGGGTGGAAGGCGTGGTCCAGGGGGTCGGGTTCCGCCCCTTCGTCCACCGGACGGCCACCGAGCTCGGGCTCGGCGGGCTGGTGGGCAACGACGCGGCCGGCGTCTTCATCGAGGTGGAGGGCGCCCCGGCCGACCTCGACCGCTTTCGCACCCGGCTCGAGAGCGACGCCCCGCCCCTGGCGGTGATCGACCGCATCGAGGCCGAGCCCATCGCGCCCACCGGTGGCGGGGAGTTCGCCATCGTCGCGAGCGACGCTGGCGGGGAGCATCAGACGCTGATCTCCCCGGACACCGCGACCTGTGACGCCTGCCTCCGGGAGCTGTTCGATCCCCGGGACCGGCGATTCCGCCATCCCTTCATCAACTGCACCGACTGCGGGCCGCGTTTCACCATCATCCGAGACGTCCCCTATGACCGGCCGCTCACCACCATGGCCGGCTTCGCCATGTGCGCCGAATGCGCGCGAGAGTACAGCGACCCGCGGGACCGCCGCTTCCACGCCCAGCCGGTCTGCTGCCCCGCCTGCGGCCCTTCACTGCGCCTGGTCGACCGCGACCGCGCGCCCCTCGCCGGCGACCCCCTCCGCGGGGCCGTCGAGCTGCTCCGGGCCGGCAGGGTGGTGGCGATCAAGGGTGTGGGCGGCTACCATCTCGCCACTCTCGGCACCTCGGAGGCGGCCGTCGCGGCGCTGCGGGCGCGAAAGCACCGCGAGGACAAGCCCTTCGCCCTGATGGTCGCCGATCTCGCGACCGCCCGTCTGCTCGGCGAGGTCGGCGACGCCGAGGCGCGCGCCCTCACCTCCCCGCGCCGTCCCATCGTGCTCCTGCGCCGGCTGGCGGGCGACGCGATCGCCCCCTCGGCGGCGCCCGGCAACCGCTCCCTGGGGGTGATGCTCCCCTACAGCCCGCTCCACCACCTGATCGCGCGCGAGCTCACCGTCCCCTTCGTCCTGACCAGCGGCAACGTCTCCGATGAGCCCATCGCGTACCAGGACGAGGAGGCGCTCGACCGGCTGCGGGGGATCGCCGACGCCTTCCTCCTCCACGACCGTCCCATTCACATGCGGACCGACGATTCCGTGATCCGCGTTGCGGGGGAGAGGGAGACCCCGCTGCGACGCTCGCGGGGATTCGTCCCCCAGCCGGTCACCGTCGCCCATCCCTTTCGCCGGCCGGTGCTCGGCTGTGGCGCCGAGCTCAAGAGCACCTTCTGCCTGGCCAAGGGGCGGTGGGCCTTCGTGTCGCACCACATCGGGGACCTGGAGAACTACGAGACGCTCCGCTCCTATCTCGAGGGGATCGAGCACTTCATGCGGCTGTTCGAGGTGCGCCCCGAGCTGGTCGCCCACGACCTGCATCCTGAGTACCTCTCCACCAAGCACGCCCTCGACCTGGAGGGGGTGGAGCGGGTCGCGGTCCAGCACCACCACGCCCACGTGGCCGCCTGCCTCGCCGACAACGGGGAGGTGGGACCGGTGATCGGGGTCGCCTTCGACGGCCTCGGCTTCGGCACCGACGGCTCGATGTGGGGAGGCGAGGTCCTGGTCGCCGACCTCACCTCGTTCCGGCGCGCCGGGCACCTGGCGCCGGTGCGGATGCCCGGGGGAGCCATGGCGATCAAGGAGCCGTGGAGGATGGCGGCGACGCACCTCGACGCGGCATTCGGTGGGGACGTGCCCGCGGGGCTCGCCGTGATGCGCGACCACGCCGACCGCTGGGACACAGTGATCGCGATGGCGCGGGCGGGGACCTCCAGCCCGATCACCACCAGCGCTGGCCGCCTCTTCGACGCTGTCGCGGCGATCCTCGGTGTCCGGGATCGGATCAATTACGAGGGCCAGGCGGCGGCGGAGCTCGAGCAGCTCGCGGATCCGGGCGAGACCTCGGCGTATCCCGTCGTCATCGCGGAGGGCGACCCCTTCCAGCTCGCCACCGGAGGGCTGATCCGCGCGGTGGTCGACGACATCCACGCCGGGGTTGCGGCCTCCTTGGTGGCGGCCCGCTTCCACAACGGGCTGGCGGACGGCGTCGTCGCCGCCTGCCGGCGGGTCCGCGACGCGACCGGGCTCGGCGTGGTCGCCCTCTCCGGTGGGGTCTTCCAGAACGTCGTGTTCACGGAACGGGTTGTCGCCGGGCTCCGTGCCGGCGGCTTACGGGTGCTGACCCACTCGCGGGTGCCGCCCAACGACGGGGGGATCAGCCTGGGTCAGGCGGTGGTGGCGGGAGCGCGGGACAGTGCGGGTCTGGGTTGAGGTCGCCGTCCTCGGGATCGCCGAGATGTTGTGAGATGCCGTTCTCGGTGACTTCATTGTCGATGTCTCGATCAAGAGAGTCTCACGACAGTCCTCCCTTTGGAGAGGGGCGTTGCTGCGGAGGAGCTCCTGGAGCAATCAGGGTTGAAGGGTATGGGGTGGATTCCGCGCCGACGGCATGGAGGCGCGTGAGCGCATCCGCTGTGTTTAGGGAGCATCGTCGTGACTCCCAGCGACAGCGCCGATCATGTCGGCAAGAGGGACGCGTTGACGCTCATCCGGGCGCCCTGCGATGTTGATCGCGAAGGAGGCACCGTCGCCGTCGTCATCTCGGCGGCGCCGTGGCAACTGGAGGCTCACCCGGACTGAGCCTTCATCGCCCATACGGCGCCCGAAGGCCACCGTCCTCGGCGGTCACTGAGTGCCGTCTCCGCGCAGCGACGTTGATCGCCCTCGCCTCAGCTCTTGGGCCAGGTCTCCCCGTTGCCCAGGAAGGGGACCCGCTCGCCCGCGTTGAAGATGATCGGCGCGACCTTGCTCTGGACCATCTGGATGTGGAGGTTGCGGAGGATGCCGAGGACAAGGTTGAACTGGCCGATGTCGGAGTCCGAGGTCGGCGACGAGCCGAGCGAGCCCTTCAGGTTCTGCAGCTCCGTCGGATCGAGGGCGATCGCCGCCGCCGGGTTGCTGGACACGAACTGCTGGATCTGGTCGATCTGGGCGGCGGAGACGTTGCCGCTCCCGTCGATGGCCGCGGTCGCCCGGTCCAGCGTGACCATGCCGCCCAGCAGGATGAAGACCGCGACCAGGGCGAGGACCACGCTCAGCACCGCACCACCGAGCCGGTCCAGGGCGCCCATCCCGGGGATGAGCCGGTAGATGCGGGGGGCGATCAAGTGGGCGAGCAGGAAGCCGACCACGGCGAAGACGATGACCACCACCAGCCCCATCACCGGCCGCCAGGCGGCGCTGGGTGCGAAGCGCGCGGCGACACCCGGGTGACCGAAGCCGATCGCCACGCCGGCGATGATGAACGCCCAGGTGATGAGCGGCCGGAAGAGGCCCTTGAGGAGCCCGTGGAGCAGGGCCAGCACCAGGATGACCACGATCACGATGTCGATGACGCTCATGGCGGCGCCATCGTAGCCCGGCACGGCGGGCGCCGTGGGGGATGACGGTGGTGACCCCGACCGCCAGGTCGCACGGACCGTGTCCCGGCGGTCAGCAGATGCGCGGCAGCGGGTCGCCCACCAGCATGTCGACGATCCGCATCCCGCCGAACTCGGTCTTGACCAGCACCAGCCCGGGCGGGTCGTCGCCGATCCGGCCGATGACCGCGGCGGCCGCCCCCTCGGGATGGGACCGCAGCGCCGCCAGGGCGGCGTCGGCCTCGTCGCCCCCGACCACGGCGACGAAACGACCCTCGCAGGCGACGTAGAGCGGGTCGATGCCGAGGATCTCGGCCGCCCCCCGCACCTCGGGCCGCACCGGGATCGCCTCCTCGTCGAGGATCACCGCCACCCCGGAGGCCTCGGCGAGCTCGTTGCAGATGGTCGCCACCCCCCCGCGGGTCGCGTCGCGGATGAAGCGCGTCGACGGCGCGGCGTCGAGCAGCAACCCCACCAGCTCGGTGAGCGGCGCGGTGTCCGAGCGCAGGTCGGACTCGATGCCCAGCTCGCCGCGCGCCAGCATGATGGTGATCCCATGGTCCCCGATCGGCCCGGAGACGAGCACCGCGTCGCCGGGACGCGCGCCGGAGACGGAGAGCCGCACCGGCCGCTCCAGCACCCCGACGCCGGTCGTGTTCACGAAGCAGCAGTCCGCCTTGCCCCGCTGCACCACCTTGGTGTCGCCGGTCACCACCTGGACGCCGGCCCGCTCCGCGGCGGCGGCCATCGAGGCCACGATCCGGCGCAGGTCGGCGACCGGGAACCCCTCCTCGAGGACGAATCCGGCGGAGAGGTAGAGCGGCCTTGCCCCGGACACGGCCAGGTCGTTGACGGTGCCGTTCACCGCCAGGTCGCCGATGTCGCCTCCCGGGAAGAAGAGCGGCGACACCACGTAGGTGTCGGTGGTGAAGGCGAGCCGCGCCGAGCCGACCGAGAACACCGCCTGGTCCTCCAGGGGCTCCAGCAGCGGGTTGCGGAAGGCGTCGAGGAAGAGCGCCTCGATGAGCGTGTGGGTCGCCCGTCCGCCCGAACCGTGGGAGAGGGTGATCCGCTCGTCGGTGACCCGAGGTGGACGGCGCCGGATCCGCTCGATCCGCTCCAGGACTTCCTGCTCGGTCCGCTGGGTCACGCCGAGGTCGCCTGCCTGATCCTCTGCCGGCTGAACCGCCCGAAGTTGTAGTAGGCGGCGCACGCCCCCTCCGACGACACCATGCAGGTCCCGATCGGCGTCTCGGGGGTGCACGCGGTCCCGAAGACCCTGCACTCCCACGGCTTGATGGTGCCGCGCAGCACCCCTCCGCACTGGCACGCCGGGGGGTCGGCGACCCGGTTCGCGGGGAGGCTGAAGATCCGCTCGGCGTCGAAGCGCGCGTACTTCTCGCGGACCCGCATCGCCGAGTCGGGGATCCAGCCGAGCCCGCGCCATTCGAAGGTGGGGCGCGGCTCCATCACCTCGTCGATCGCCTGGAGCGCCCGCTGGTTGCCCTCCCAGGGGACCACCCGGGTGTACTGGTTCTCGACCTCGGAGCGGCCCTCGTGGAGCTGGAGCAGCAGCATCTGGATGGACTGGAGGATGTCGAGGGGTTCGAAACCGGCCACCACGAAGGGCCGGCCGCGCTCCTCGGCGATGAAGCGGTACGGCTCGCAGCCGATCACGGTGGAGACGTGGCCGGGGCCGATGAAGCCGTCGATCTGGATGTCCGGCGACGCCAGGATCGCCTGCAGCGCCGGGATGATGGTGACGTGGTTGCAGAAGATCGAGAAGTTGTCGAGGCCCTCGGCGGCGGCGCGCAGCACCGTCATCGCGGTCGACGGCGTGGTGGTCTCGAAACCGATGGCCATGAACACCACCCGGCGACCGGGGTTCTCGCGGGCGATCCGCAGCGAGTCGAGAGGGGAGTAGACCATCCGGATGTCGGCCCCGCGGGCCTTGGCGTCGAGGAACGAGCCGCGCCCGCCCGGGACCCGGAGCAGGTCGCCGAACGAGGTCAGGGTGACCCCCTCCTGCTCGGCGATCCAGATGGCGTCATCGACCCGGCCCATCGGGATCACGCAGACCGGGCAGCCCGGACCGTGGACCAGCTCGACCCCCTCCGGGAGGTAGTCCTCGATCCCGTGCTTGTAGATGGTGTGGGTGTGCCCGCCGCAGATCTCCATCAGGCCGTAGCGCCGCCCCGGCTCGCAGAGGGTCGCGATGCTCGCCGCCAGCGCCTGCGCCTTCTCCCGGTCGCGGAACTCGTCGACGAAGCGCATCCCTGCGGAGCCCCTCAGTCGATCCGGGACTCGGCGAGCGCCCGCAGCTCGTCCCGGTAGGCCTGGCCCATCTCCTCGAGGTGGGAGAGGGTGAGCCTCGCCTCCTCCTCGTCGATCTTGGCCAGGGCGAAGCCGACGTGGATGAGGACCCAGTCGCCGGGCTGGACTCCGTCCTCCTCGACCAGCATCACGTTGACCTGACGGCGCGCCCCGCCGACGTTGACGGTGGCCATGCCAGGCCGGTCGACGTCGAGCGTGACCACCTCACCGGGGATCCCCAGGCACATGGCTAGACCCTGGCGATCACGCCGATCGCCTCCCCGGCATGCACCAGGACCGTGTCGCCGGGACCGGCGTCGACCAGGGCCACGCTGATCACCTCCATGGTGGACCCGGTGTCCACCAGGGCCAGGCCGGGGTCACGCAGCTCGACCACCCGGCTCGGCACCGCGGTGTCGGAGCAGGTGATGCAGACGTCCTCGCCACAGGTGTGCCCGTCCATCCCCCCATGCTACGGTCCGCAACCCCCATTCGGGCAGAGCCGAAGGGCCCTCTGCCGGCGGGACCCCGGTCGTCGCGCGCGGAGGGCACCGGCTACCCGGCCTCCCCCAGGTGCACGGCCTCGGCGGGGTGGTCGCCGGCCCCCGAAGCCGTCGACGCCACCGGCGCGCCTCGGAACGGGACGTGTGCCCGCACCGAGAAGCCCTCGCTGTGCAGGCCTCGCTGCACGTCGGTCCGGACGCCGAGCAGCATCTCGAACTCGAACTGGTCCGGTGCCCACCCGGAGCGCCGCGCCATGGCCGCGATCCGGCGCACCAGCGCCGCGTCATGGGTGGCAAAGAGGGGGCGCAGCCCCGCCTTCCGTGCCGCGGGCGCCAGCATCCGGGCGGCCAGGGCGAGGTAGGCGGCGCTGACGGCACGTCCACCCTGGTGGGCGACCCCGGGACCCGCCGGATGCGCTCCCTTCACCAGCCGCACCGCCGTCCGCTGCTCGAGCAGCGGGGCGAGGTCCTCGGCCGTCCGATGCAGCCGCGCCTGCAGGGTGATGCCGGCCGGCACGCCCAGCCCGAGCAGCTCGCGGTGGAGGCGGAGGGTCGGCTCCACCAGGGTTAGGTCCTCCATGTCCAGGGTTATGAGGTTCAGGCGACCCGGCGGCTGCTCGGCGATCGAGCGGGCGATGCGCTCGGCGTTGCGCAGGCAGAGATCGGCGTCGGTGAGCAGCCCGATCGCGGTGGGATCGATGGAGAGATGGGCGGGGAGACCGGCGGAGCCCATCAGGCGGCAGACCTCGAGGGTGGCGGCCACCGTCCGCTCGACGAGCTGGGGATCGCCGACGTACTCGCCGAGAAAGAAGAGGTCGGCGTCGATCCCCTCGACGTCGCGGAGGCGTCGCGCCGCCGCCACCGCGGCCTCGGCTCCGGCCGGCACCCGGCCCGCGACCTCCTCGTCGAAGCCGGCCTCCTCGACCCGCTCGTAGATCCGGTGGACGTCCTGCTCGGAGAGCTCCCGGTCGAAGGCGGCGAGGAGCTCGTCCTCCACCGCGTCCAGATGGCGGCGCAGGAGGCGGACCAGGCTGGTGAGGTGCCGCCGGCACCCGGCGTTGTCGTGGACGCCACCGCGAAATCGGGCATGGTCGTGCAGCACCCGGGCCACCTGGCGCTCCAGCTCGTCGCAGTTGTCGGTGAGCCGGCGCAGCAGCTGCGGGTCGACCCCGGCCAGGCGCGCGGCCTCGGGATAGAGCGCGATGCGCTCGGCTCTCAGGTGGGGGACCACGACGTCCTGCAGGTAGTCGGACACCCGGGCGAAGGCCGCCAGCTTCTCGGCCTCGTCGCCCCGCTCGTGCATCAGCTCCTCGAGCTGCGAGACCAGCGCCACCCCGCTCCGGAGCCGGTCGTGGAGGTGGCGCAGGCTGTCGGCCGGGGTCATCCCTCCCACCATGGCAGTCACACAGGCGAAGCGCCAGGGGCGAAGCGCCCCGGCTCCCCGGGGACCGCGGCGGTGCCCGGCCGCTGGGCCACCACCCGTCCCCGGTCGAGGCTGACGATCTGGTGGACCTGGCCGGCCAGCGCGGGCTCATGGCTCACCACCACGATGGTGCGCGAACCGCCCGCTCCCAGGAGCTCAGCCAGCACCTGGGACGACGACCACGGGTCGAGGTGCGAGGTCGGCTCGTCGAGCAGCAGCAGCAAGGCGCCGGAGAGCACGGCCCGGGCCATGCCGAGGCGCTGGCGCTCGCCCGCGCTGACCGGACGGCCGCCCGCGCCGAGGTCTGTTCCCAGCCCGCCGGGCAGCGACCGGTACCAGGCGCCGAGCCCGACCCGGTCGAGGGCGGCGACGCAGTCGAGGTCGCTCGCCTCCGGGTTCGCCAGCCGCAGGTTGTCTCCCAGGGGGGCGGCGAAGAGGTGGGTCTCCTCGGCCAGCCAGGCCAGGTGCCGGGCCATGCCGGTGCGGGTCATCCGGCGCACGTCGACGCCGCCGATGCTGGCCGTCCCCGCGGACGGCTCGAGGAAGTGCAGGAGGACGTGGAGCGCGCTCGACTTGCCGGCGCCGCTCGGCCCCACGAGGCCCACCCGCCACCCGGGCCGGACCGCCAGCGAGACGTCGGAGAGCAGGGGGGGGCCGGGTGGGCCGCCGTGGGCGACCACGTCGACGTGCTCGAGCGCGGCTCCCACCGGGCCGAGGGCCGGGCCGGCGTCGACCGCGGGTTCGCGCACCGGCGCTTCGAGCGCGGACAGCTGGGCGAGCCGGGTCGCTGCAGCGTCGCCGGCGGTCCGACCGGCGAGGGCTGCCGGCAGCGCCGAGGCCTGGTCGAGGGCCGCCAGGGCGACCAGGACCAGGACCGTGAGCATGATCCCGGAGAGCCGTCCCCCGCGATGGGCGGAGAGGCCGGCGAGGACGACCCCGAGGAGGCCGGCGCCGGCGGCCCAGGTGGTCAGGGTGCGGAGGGTCCCGGTGACCAGGGACTGGCGGAGCGCCGCGCTGCGGCCGCGCCGGCGGACCTGGTCGAGCCGCTCATCGATGAGGTCCGCGCGCCCGAAGGCGAGCAGCTCGGGCGCGGAGCGCATGGTCTCGACCACCTGGTCGGCGAGGGCGGCCCGGATGGCCGACGTCCTGGTCGCGGCGGAGCGCCCCAGACGCGCCACCAGCATCGCCAGCGCGATCCCACCCGCGGCGCCGGCGAGCAGCGCCGCCCCGGCGGTCGGGGCCAGCAGGAGGGCGACGGCCGCGCCCAGGAGGATGCTCGCGCCGAGATCGATGGCCGTCGTGACCCCCTTGGCGAGAGCTTCGGTGACCTCCTCGGTGCCGGCGACGAACCCGCTCAGCAGCGACCCGGTCGCTGGGGCGGCCGGCGTCTCCGAAGCCGTCCGAGACGGCGCCAGTCCGTCGGGCACCAGCGGCTCGACGGTGTCGAAGAGCCACAGCCGCAGTCGCGAGAGCGTGGTCAGCGAGAGGCCGTGGACCGCCAGCCGCTGCAGGTAGCGGGCGATGCCCCGGCCCAGTGCGAATGCCTGCACGGCGCCGACCGCGACCGCCAGGTCGAATACCGGCGGCCGCTGCGAGGCGCGGGTGAGCAGCCAGCCCGAGGTGGCGAGGAGCCCGATGGCGCAGGCGGCCGAGAGGGCCCCCGCGCCGCCGGCCGCCGCCAGCCCGCGACCCGAGAGAGGCCCCGACCGCCGGGTGAGGCCCAGGACCGTCGAGCCGCGGCGTTCGACCCGGGTCACGCCGGCTGCTCCGGTAGCGGGAGGGCCGCGGGCGCCCCCCAGGGTGCTCCCACGCCCGCACCCACACCCGCTCCCGTCCAATGAGCGGTCGTGGTCCAGCAGCGCCCCGCGTCCAGGGTGATCACCCGGTCGGCGAGGTCGATGACCGCCGGCCGGTGGGTCACGATCAGCGCCGAGCAGCCGGCGAGCGCCTGGCGCAGGGCCTCCAGGACGGCCGCCTCGGTGCGGTCGTCGAGGTGCGCGGTCGGCTCGTCGAGCAGGTGGAGGGTTGCCGGCCGGAGCAGCGCCCGGGCGAGCGCGATCCGCTGCCGTTCCCCGGCGGAGACCTGCCGCCCACCCTCTCCGAGCCGGGCGCCGAGCCCGCCGTGGCACGCCTCCAGCAGGCCCGCGCCGCCCGCGCGGCCCAGCACCTCGACCAGCCGGGCGTCCTCGGCGGTGGGGTCGGCGAGTCGGAGGTTGTCGGCCAGCGAGCCGGCGATCAGCGTCGGGCGTTCGGGGAGGTAGCTGATCCACCGGCGCCAGGCGTCGACGTCCAGGTCGCGCAGGTCCACACCCCCCACGGTCACCGACCCCCGCGCCGGCTCGGCGAAGCCGAGCAGGAGGGAGAGGATGGTGGACTTGCCGGCGCCGTTGGGGCCCACCAGGACCACCTTCTCGCCCGGCCGGATGGTGAGCGACGCACCGTCCAGCACCGGCTCGGCTCGACCCGGCCGCTCGAAGCGGACCTCGCTGAGCGCCACCGGCTCTCGGGCTGGATTCCCCGGCGGGCGAGCATCCGGCCGCTCCAGGGGGCCCGGTGCTCGGGCTGGTCCGCTCCCCACCCCGGATTGCCCACGGATCCGGCCATCGGCCCGGGGCCCGCCCTGGATGACGTCCATGGCCCGCCGGGCGGCGGCCAGGCCCTCGGCGCTCTCGTGGAACTGGGCGCTGGCCCGGCGCACGGGCAGGAAGACCTCGGGGGCGACGATGAGCACCGCCAGCGCCGGGGCGAGCCGCACCGACCCGGTGAGCAGGCGCAGCCCCAGGGGGACCGCCACCAGGGCGACCGAGACCGAGGCGAGGGTGTCGAGGACCAGCGCCGAGAGGAAGGCGACGCGGAGGGTCGAGAGGCTCGCCTGGCGCAGCCCCTCGGCGGCCTCGGCGATCCGCTCCCGCTGGCGGGCGCTGCGCCCGAATGCCTTGAGCACGGGCAGCCCCTCGAAGATGTCGGCGATCTGGCGTCCGAAGGCCTCGACCTGGCCCCACCGGCGGGCCGCCAGGCGCCCGCCGGACTCCCCCACCAGGATGCCGAAGACCGGGAAGAGCGCCAGGACGGTGAGGACGATGAGGGCCGACGGCCAGTCCAGGGCGCCGATCACGACCACCAGGGCGATCGGCACGGTCGCCGCCAGCACCAGGTCGGGCAGGCAGCGGCCGATGTAGGCGTCCAGGGCGTCGAGGCCGCGACCGGCGAGCGCCGCCACGCCGCCGCCGCCCATCCCGCCACCGCCGGCAGCCTGGCCCAGGGCCGCGCTCAGCAGCCGCCGGCGGAGCTGCGCCTTGGCGGCCTCGGCACCGTGACCGGCGACGACCTCGGCGAGCAGGGCGCAGAGGCCGCGCACGGTGAAGGCCCCGGCGAGCCAGAGGATCGCGGGCAGGGGATCCTCGTCGGTCCTGCTCATCGCCCCCGCCAGCAGGCCGGCGAGGGCCAGCGCCTGGACCACGACGCTGGCGGCGGACACCATGCCGATGACGGTGGACGCAGCGATCGAGCGGCGCACCGCCGGCTCCCCGAGCAGGCGCGGTTCCACCGGTCCCGGGGGCCTCCGCCGCCTCCGGACGGCGCCGGAGTCCGCGGGCAATGGATCAGCGCCCGCCGGCGGCGGGGATGGGGGCGGGCGGGTCGAGGGGGCGCACCAGGCGGCGCCGGAAGATCCAGTACGTCCAGCCTTGGTAGAGCAGGACGATGGGGGTGAAGATGGCCGCCACGATGGTCATTACGGTCAGCGTGTAGGGGTGCGAGGCGGCCAGCCCGATGGTGATGCCCGGCACCCCGGGGACCACCGCACCGCTGCTCGCCGCGATCGCCATCGGGTACATCAGGCTCCAGACGGCGCCGACAGCGAGCAGGACCGCCGCTCCCGTGGCCACGAAGGCGAGCCCCTCCCGGGATCGGACGATGAGGAGCACGGCGACGGCGAGGAGGACGGTCGCGACCAGCGCCAGCAGCAGCGGCGCCACCCCGGGCAGCGCTCCGCTGACGTCCGCCCACGGCCGCCCCCCGGCGGCCACCCCTGCGAGGGTGACCGCGAGCAGGACGACCGCGGCCAGCCCCGCGGTCCGGGCCGTGCCGCGCGCCCTCCGGCGCAGCTCACCGCTCGTCTTGAGGGCGAGGAACACCGAGCCGTGGAAGGCGAAGATGCAGACCGCGGCGAGGCCGCCGACCAGCGCCAGGGGGTTGAGCAGGCCGAAGAGGCCCCCCGTGTACCCGGCCCTGGAAAGCGGCAGGCCGTGAGCGAAGTTGGTGAAGGCGACCCCCCACACCAGCGCCGCCACCAGGCTGCCGGCGAAGTTGGCGATGTCCCAGACGCGCCGCCAGCGCCGGTCCTGGAACTTGCCCCGGAACTCGAAGGAGATGCCGCGGACGATGAGGGCCATCAGCACCAGGAAGAGCGCCAGGTAGGCGCCGCTGAAGAGGGATGCGTACCAGAGCGGGAAGGCGGCGAAGGTCGCGCCCCCGGCGACCAGCAGCCAGACCTCGTTGCCGTCCCACACCGGCCCGATGGCGTTCATGCAGAGCCGGCGGTCGGTGTCGTCGCGGCTCACCAGCGGGCTCACCATGCCGACCCCGAAGTCGAAGCCCTCGAGGAAGAAGTAGCCCGCCCACAGCAGTCCGATGAGGGCGAACCAGAGGGCGCTCAGTCCGGTGAAGGTGGCCATCCACGGCTCCTCAGTACACCAGCCCGGGGGCGGCGGGAGCCTCTCCCGGTCCGGAGGTCTCCACGACCTGGTCCAGGGGATGGCGGGCCGCTCGCACCACCAGCACCGCCGCGATCACCGCGAGGATCGAGTACACGAGGACGAAGGCGGCGGTCGTCCCACCCACGTCGGCGGCGCTGACCGTGGAGACGCCCTTCGCCGTCTGCATCAGGCCGTAGACGATCCAGGGCTGGCGCCCCGCCTCGGTGAAGATCCAGCCCGAGGCGTTGGCGATGATCGGCAGCGCGATGCCGGCGAGCGCGGCGCGAACGAACCACCGGCTCTGCACCAGCCGCTTCCGCCAGCCCAGCCAGATCCCCCACGCCCCGAGCAGGATCATCAGGATCCCGGCCCCCACCATGGCCCGGAAGGACCAGTAGGTGAGCCAGAGGATCGGCGCGTAGTTGCCGGGTCCGTACTTGGCGGCCTCGACCGCCTGCATCTGGTTGATACCGAGCACCTGGCCGTTCCAGCTCAGGTCGGCGATCAGTGAGAGCAAGTGCGGTACCCGGATCTGGAAGATGGGCTGGCCGCTCAGGTTTCCGATCGTGAGCAGCGAGAAGCTGGCGCCGTTCTGGGTGTTGTAGAGGGCCTCGGCGGCGGCCATCTTCATCGGTTGCTGGACGTCCATGAGCCGGGCCTGGATGTCGCCGGACACCGCCACCAGGATGACCGCGACGAGCACCACGGCGCAGGTGAAGCCCGCGGCCCGCCGGAAGGCGTCGCGCTCGACGTCATCGGAGGCGCGGTGGGCTCGCCAGATGCTGATCCCGAGGACCAGCGCCCCGCCGGTCGCGATCGCCGCCACCACGGTGTGGACGAAGGACGCCCAGAGCGTCGAGTTGCCCAGCACCGCCCCGAAATCGGTGAGCACCGCCTGACCGTCCTCGACGGTGTAGCCGACCGGGTGCTGCATCCAGGCGTTGGCGGCTAGGATGAAGAGTGCGGAGAGGATGGTGCCGACGCTGACCATCCAGATGGTGGCCAGGTGGAGGCGGGGCGACAGGCGATCCCGCCCGAAGACCCAGAGACCGATGAAGGTCGACTCCAGGAAGAAGGCGAGCAGGCCCTCGATGGCGAGCGGGGCGCCGAAGATGTTGCCCACGAACACCGAGTAGGCGGACCAGTTGAGG
>Ga0181533_1002944_pt1 | contig 19136 bp, 19 predicted proteins | sample PEATcosm2014_Bin_45_FD_119772 | JGI IMG/M metagenome (GOLD analysis project Ga0181533, IMG submission 119772) | Peatland microbial communities from MTU Mesocosm Facility, Houghton, MI, USA - PEATcosm2014_Bin11_60_metaG | ecosystem: Environmental > Terrestrial > Soil > Wetlands > Peat | place... | reverse complement strand
CCCCAAGACCTCGGATCTTGGCCGTTTCGCGGTGACGACGCGCTTCGACGAAATCGGCGCCTTCAAGACCTCGACGCTGCGCAACATAGCGGTCACCGGCCCGTATATGCACGACGGTTCGCTCAAGACGCTGAAGGATGTCGTCAAACATTATAACGACGGCGGCAAGAGCGCCGGCGATCCCTCGGTCAACCCCTATCTCTCCGGCGGCATTCGTCCCTTGAATCTCTCCGAGCAGCAAATGGACGATCTCGTGGCCTTCATGGAGACATTGACGAGCCCCGCCTATGTCAACGCCAAGACGAAGGAAGGCGACGCGGCGCCATGACCCGGCGCCGCGCCCTCGAAGCCGGTTCGAAAAACAATAAGATGCGCCGCGAAACAAACGCGCGAGCGGGAGGATCAAATCCATGAGCAAATTGATCACGAGACGAAGCGTGATGGCGGCGGGCGCGGCCGGCGCCGTCGGGACGCTGACGACGCTTCCCATCAGCATGGTGCGACTCGCCTTCGGCGGCACGCGCGACGACTTCACCTTCACTTATATTTCCGACGCCCACATCCAGCAGATCAAAGGCGCGAGCTTCGTGCGCAACTGGGATCAAGGTTTAAAGCGCGCGGTGGCGGAAGCCAATCTGGTGAAGCCGGAATCGGATTTCGTCATGTTCGGCGGCGATCTCGCCCAGCTTGGCAAGAAGGACGAACTCGACCACGGCGCGGAGATTCTCTCCCATCTCTCGGCCAAAATGCATTGCGTGATGGGCGAGCACGATTACTACCTCGATCTCGGCGAGTATTGGAGCAAGCTTTACGGCCCACAACATTATAGCTTCGACCATAAGGGCGTGCATTTCATCGTTTTGAACTCGATCCTGACGACCGACGAATGGACCCTCCATCGCTGGCCGTCCGCCGAGCAGCGCATGCAGGAAATGGCCGGGCTCGACAATCCCAACGGCTCGCCCTTCATGGTCGGCGAAAAGCAACGCGCTTGGCTCAAGGAAGACCTCGCGAAAGTCTCCCACGAGACGCCGCTCGTCGTGTTCTCGCATTCGCCGCTGCAAAAAATCTACAAGGGCTGGAATTTCTGGACCGACGACGCCGAAGAGGTGCAGGCGCTGTTGCAGCCGTTCAACTCCGTCAACGTGATCTACGGCCATGTGCATCAGATTCAATACAATCAGATCGGCAACATCTCCTTCAATTCGGTGATGGCGACCGCCTGGCCCTGGCCCTATCCGCAAACCTACGCGCAGGCGGAAAGCCATCTGCCGGTGCTCACCGTGCAGATGAATCGCGGCGATCCCTTCTTCGAGCGCGACGCGACCGGCTGGCAGTTGATCGACGTGAACTCAGGGCGCATCGCGGCGCGCTACCAGCTTTGGGACAATGATCCGCGCACCGTGGCTTTCGATCACAAACAAGGACATCCGGTCGATCTCGCCTTTCAGGAGCCGACCAATCGCCGTCCCCCGCAAACCCATTATTGATCAGGAGCCGACGATGCGCCGCACCCTCGCCGTCCTCGCCCTTGGCCTTTCGCTCGCCGCGCCCGGCGCGCGCGCGGATGAATTCACCAAGGCCGACACCGACCGCTGGCAAAAGGAATATCTATCCGTCGTCGCCGACGGCCGCGCCCTCTGGACCAGCGGCGCGCTCGGAACTAATGGCGTCGCCTGCGGGCAATGCCATCCCAACGCCGCCAACACGCATCCCGAGACCTACCCGAAATTCCAAAAGCAATTGGGCAAGGTCGCGCAGCTGTTCGAGATGGTGAACTGGTGCTTGAAGAACCCGCTGGAGGGCAAGCCGCTCGCCGCCGACGATCCGAAGATGACCGCGATCATCTCCTATGTGAACCAAGAGCGGCGCGGCGTGAAGCTGGCGCCGGGGACGCATTAACCGGAGCCTCACGCCGCGAGGGTGGGAACGGCCCGAGTGGTCTCGCCCGCCTTCGCGGCGCGCCGAACGGTGGAGACGAACAGCAGGATCGTCGCCAGGGCGCCAAAGGGCAGCGGAATCACTGTCGCGATCGGGCGCGCGAGCAGCGGCGTGATAAAGGCGAGCGCCAATATCGACTTCTCGTAGGGCTCGAAGCCTTTTTGGAGTCCAAGCGCCACGAGCAGCGCCAGCGCCGGGGCCAGCGCCATCATATCGTAATCGAGACAATAGGGCGTGGTGAGCAGCGTCGAAATCAGCGTCGCCGCGATTTTGGCGCGGGCGTCGGCTTTTGAGCGCCACAGCCAAACCAGCGCGCCGATTGTCGCAAGCGTCGCCATCGTCTGGACCGCATAGGCGGTCGCGACATCGCCTCCCATCAGCCGCGCGCCGGCGAAGACGCTCTGGATTTTTTCAAAGCCCGCCGCGCCCTGCTCGACGACGATCCTGCGGGTGAAGTCGAGCCCGTCGAAAAACGCCCGCCAGCTCGCGACGCCAAAGGCGGCGATGGTGAGCAGCGTCATCAGCGCCAGCGTCGCGCCAGCCGCGGCGAGCGCGCGCCAGCGCTGGTCCAGGACCAGCGCCAGCGGCAACGCCAGCGCAAATTGCGGCTTGTAGGCGAGGAACGCGAAAAGCGCGCCGGCGAGCAGCGGACGCCGCTCCAGCGACAGAAATCCGGCGCCGAGCAGCGCGGCGGTGAGGTATCCGTTTTGGCCGTGTCCGAGATTGACGAGAACGGCGGGAAAGGCCAGCGCCGCGATCAGCGTTGGTGAGAGGCCTAAACCCTCGCGGCGGGCGATCGCGGCGATGACAGCGAGATAAGCGGCAAGCGTCGAAATCTGCCAGACGAGCAGCGCTTCCAGATAGGGCAGACGCGCCAGCAAAGCCGCCGGGGCGAGGAAATAGGGCGGGTAATGCCAGCCATAGACCGCGGCCTCGGGGCCAAATTCCGCGTGCTGCGCCATGACATGGCGCGCGATGTCGAAGGGCTGCTCCGGATGGCCGCGCAGCGTCTCCTGCCCGGCCACCCAGACCTGCGAGAAATCCGTGCCGAGCTGGTTATGGTCCGGCCCCATCCGGTCGTGCGTCAGAGCGAGCATCGCGCCGATCGAGACGACGGAGACCGCCAGAAGCATCAGGCAATAGACGCGCATCCGCGCCGGCGTGAGCCAGTCGCCGCTTTTTGCGAAGGTCAGTATGTTTTCCATTCTTCCCGACCGCTCCTCGCCGCGCGCGCGCTTCGCGCCTCGAGAGGACGTTACGCCGAGGGGAGTTAAAGCGGCGGAAACGCCGGGGAGCGCCCGCGCCGCGTCAAAGCTCCACCGCCCTGCCCGAGAGCCGCCGATATTCGCCGAGCGCGTAGCGGTCGGTCATGCCGGCGATATAATCCGCGACGACGCGCGCGCGCGCCTCCAACCCGCCTTTTTCGGCGAGTTCGGCCCATTCCCGCGGCATCAGGCGCGCGTTCGCCATGAAGGCGGGAAACAGGAATGAAATCGCCTCGCGCGCCTGTTCCCAGACGCTCATGACCTTCGCGTGGCGATACATATGCGCGAACAGAAATCGCTTCACCTCGCGCTCGGCGTGCGCCATGGCTGGCGAAAACCCGACCAGCGCGGCGCCTTGCTCGCGGATGTCTTGCGCGCTTTTTGGCGCGGCGCGAACGATCCGCGCCGCGGACTCGTCGATCGCGTCCTCGACGAAGCGGGTGATGACGCGGCGCGTCAGTTCGTGGATCACCCTTTGCCGTTCGAGACCCGGATAGAGATCGGCGACTTCGGCCAGCAGCCCGCCAGTGAAACCGACGCCGGCGATGTCGTCCAGTTCGAACAGGCCGGCGCGCAGCCCGTCGTCGATGTCGTGAGCGTTATAGGCGATGTCGTCGGCGACAGCGGCCGCCTGCGCCTCCGCGCTGGCGAAGAGCGTCAGCTCCAGCGGAAACAGCGCATCGAATTCGAGGATATAGGGGTCGATCCGCCGCTTCGCCGCCGGCCCCGCCAGCGGGCCGTTGTGCTTAACCAACCCCTCCAAGGTCTCCCAGGAGAGATCCAGCCCGTCGTAGCGCGCATAACGGCGCTCCAGCTTCGTGACGACGCGCAAGGCCTGCGCATTGTGGTCGAAGCCGCCGAAATCGGCCATGCATTCGGTCAACGCGCCCTCCCCCGCATGGCCAAAGGGCGTGTGGCCGAGATCATGGGCGAGCGCCACCGCCTCGGCAAGGTCTTCGTCGAGCGCCAGCGCCCGCGCCAAGGCCCGCGCGATCTGCCCGACCTCGATGGTGTGGGTCAGCCGCGTGCGAAAATGATCGCCGTCGAGCGGCACGAACACCTGCGTTTTATGGGCGAGGCGGCGAAAGGCGGTCGAGTGCAGAATGCGATCGCGGTCGCGCTGAAACTCGCTGCGCGTGCGCGACGGAGCCTCCTCGAACAGCCGCCCGCGCGAGCGCGGCGCGTCGCAGGCGTAAGGCGCCATGGGCGGGCGGATAGCCAAGGAAAAACTCCGGTCATTGAAAGGCCATCGAGGCGCGCCTATGATAAGCCTACTTAGCGCGGGCCGCGAAGCGCCCGCAAGATTTTCGCGCGATCCGGCGGCCGGAAAGGGACAAATCACATGAGCGGCGCACAGACGACGGCCCGGCTAGAAGTCAGCGAAGTGGCCGCGCGGCGAATCGCGGGCATTCTCGCCAAGGAAGCGCCCGGCGCCGTGTTTCGCGTCGGCGTCGATGGCGGGGGATGCTCGGGTTTCAAATATTCCTTCGCCGTGGACGCGGCGCCCGGCGCCAGCGATCTGCTGCTCGAACAGGCGGGCGCGAGACTCGTCGTGGACGAGACTTCGTTGGCCTATCTGCAAGGCGCCCGCATCGATTTCGTCGACGATCTGATGGGCCAGGCCTTTCGCGTCGAAAATCCCAACGCTTCGTCCTCCTGCGGCTGCGGCGTCAGCTTTTCCATCTAAAAACCCGAGCCGCCGAAAGGCGATCTATCGCGGAGCGAAGCCTTGGACGCGCTCTTCATCGGCCACGCCTATATCGACGTCAGCATGATCGCCGACGCCCTGCCCCACGGCGACGAAAAAACCGTCGCCAGGGACTATGCGGTGTCCTTTGGCGGCAATTCGGCGACGGCGGCCTTCGCCTGCGCGAAGCTCGGCTATTCGCCCGATCTGCTGATCCCCGTCGCCCGCGACTGGCTCGGGCACATGTTCCAGGATATGGCGGCGACCTATGGCCTGCGGGTCCACTCGCGCCGCGTGGCGCGAAGCTCGCTGTCCTTCGTGTTTCCGCAACATGGCCAGCGCGCGATTCTTCGCGCCCGCGACGACACTTATCTGCAATCCTTCCCGCGGCTCGATGTTTCCGGCGCGAAACTGCTGCATCTCGACGGCCATATGGGCGACGCCGCGCTTTATTACGCCAAGGCGGCGCGCCAAAATGGCGTGATGGTGTCGCTCGACGGCGGCGCGTTGCGCCCCGGCCTGCTTGAACTCGTGAGTTATGTCGACGTGGCCATCGTCGCAATGGACCTGTGCCGGCAAATGAAGCTGTCGGAAGTGGAAATGCTGGCCTTTCTCAAGGAGAAGGGCTGCCGCGTCGGCGGCGTCACCAATGGCGAAAAGGGACTGCTGTGGTACGAGGCGGGCGGCGAGACGCAAAACCTGCCGGCGCTGCATGTGCCGGCGGAAAAAATCGTCGACACGTCGGGCGCGGGCGATGTGTTCCACGGCGCCTATTGCGCATCCTTTCTCGACGACCCGTCTCGCCCATGGCGCGAGCATTTCGAATTCGCCAGCGCCGCCTCGGCGCATAAGGTGCAACATCTCGGCAATGAGGCGGGACTGCCGTCCCGTTCCGACATCGCGCTGGCGCGCCGGCATTTCGCCTCCACGATCTAAGCCAGCGCGCGGCCGCGTTATCGCGGTTTGATCAGCAGTATTTCGTACGGAATATCGAAGAAGTCCGGCGCCGCGCATCGTTTCGTCTCGCCGCCCCGCAACAGGATTTCGGGAATCCACGCCGATCCCAGTCCAGCCTTGACTTGCGCGAGCAAAGCCTCCGCCGAGGCGCTCTCGCAGACGGGCGACTCCTGAATTTGGATTCCATGACGCTCCAGCATGGCGGCGATTTGCGCGCCATATGTCGTGCCGGGCGTATAGACCATTACGGGGCCGCGCAGTTTCTTCTGGACCAAGGTCACCGGGCGCCGTTGCGTCGCGCCGGCCACGAGCATCAAACGATCCCGCCCGATTTCCCGCGTCGTCAGGCCCGCCAAGGCTTCGTCGCCGCCAAAATGCGGGATCAGGCCCATGTCGGCGTGGCCACGCCTGACCGCTTCGAGGCAGCCGGAAATCGAGGCGACGATCAGCGAATAATTCTCCAATTTGTTTTCCGCCAGCCACGTCGAGAGGAATGAGGCGGCGAGCGTATTGGTCGTATAAATGCGCAACGATTTTTTGAAATGGCTCGACGCGCTCAAGACGGCGCGGCGCGCGTCGAATATATCCTCGCGCAGGCGATGCGCGCGCGTCAAGAACTGCTCTCCGGCCGGCGTGAGGTCCACCGGGCGCCGCTCGCGATAAAACAGTGGCGCGCCGAGCCATTCCTCCAGTCGCCGCACGCGACGGCTATAGGCGGATTGCGTCGTGCAACGAGCCTCCGCCGCGCGCGTGAAATTCCGCGTCTGGCACAAAGCAAGGAAATCATCGATCCATTGCAGCTCCATGATGCATTAAATGCATCATATCATCGCAAACGACAATTGGATTTTCGGCGCGCGCCGCGCTTTAAATGGCCCTGACGCAACGAAACGAGGAGGCGGCGATGAACGGCGCGAATGGCGTTCTGGAATTGTCGGAGACATGCGTCAACTTGAATCATTTGCCGAGAAGCGTCCTGCTTCGCGGCGCGCCCTCGACACGAGACACTGCGGCGCCGCGGCCGCCCGCGGACATGTATGAATTCGAAGTCATCGCGGAAAACGCAGCCTATAGGAAAGGCGAGCGCTTCTATCTGACGCCCTCGCAAGCCAAGCGCGCTTATTTCTCGGATCGGCGCATGTCCTAGGTTCTGGCGCGGCAGGATTTCGCAAATTAAGCAGCACTCTCGCAGCCCTGCTGACAACTCACTGTTATTAAAAGATTAAGCGGCACGTGGCTTGCTTGGGACGTCAGTCGCTCCATTGATTCCGATAAAGTAAGGAGAGGTCCGATGGCGTCGCGCGATTTCTGTCGAATGATCGAGGGCTATGGGCTCACGACCGCGAATATCTTTTATCGTCTTCCCGACTATCCGGCGATCGTTCAGTCCTATGTCTGGCAGGATTACGACCTGCATCCGGACTTCCCCGAGCTGCACAAGTTTCTCGACTTCTGGTCAAGGAGCCTGGACGGCAAGCTTCACTCGGTGGTGGTGGCGCATGCGAGGCTCATTCGGCCCGCCGAAATTTCGATGGTGGACGCCGAATTCAGACTGCACTGAGCGCTTTCCGTTCGAACGGAACGTTCGAACGATAAGAAATCGCTCAAAATCAAAATATTAGAGCAAGCTCCTGTCGAAGAAGTCTATCAACTTTTTCGGAGCTTGCTCGGAGCATGGCGTCTTACTCCCGCCGCCCGTCCATGCCGATCCGGTGCATGAGGTAGCACAGGCAGTCCTGACGGATCGCGTTGGGGTCTTGCGTCAGCATGGCGGGCGTGGCGCCCCGCAGCAGCCTTATCTCGCCGCCCGAATAGTCGAAATAATGATCCGGCGCGCGGCCGCCGTCTCCCGGCGCGAGTTCCAGTCGCGCGCGGGCCGCGCCGAGCGTTCCAAAACTCTCGCCGGCTGGGAGATCGCTGAAGTTCAATCGGTCTATGTCCGAGCGGAATTGAAAATCGGCGGGCGAACCGTCGAAGGAGAAGCTGGCCCCCGCCGGCGTTTTCACTATGGCGAAGGTGCGCAGCAAATCGACGTCGTGCGGCGCTGGCGGATGCTCGGGCAAATGCGCGATCGAAAGCGCGGCTTCGATCAGTTCGGCGGCATGGGTGGAACCGGACCCGCCGCCGGCCTTGCCGCATTCGACGGTGATCGCCGGACATAAATGCGCGAAGGCGCCGGCCTGCACGCCGAGCGGACGCTCGAAATTCACGACGATGCGCGAAAACAGCCGGGCGAGCGCGACAAATTGGGGCTCGAGGCGCGTCACGCAAGCGTAATGCGGGTTGAAGCCCGTGTTGTTATGGATGTCGATGCTGGCGAAGGGACGCCGCCGCGCCGCGTAATCATAGACCCATCGCGCCATGCGCGCCTCGGGCGCGTCGGGCGTCCCGGTTCCCGGCCAGACGCGGTTGAAATCGCGCTGACCGGGCAATCTGCGCAGATTTTGAGCGGCGGCGCGAACATTGCCGATAAACAGTAGCAGCGCGCGCGGCCGCTCCCGCGAGGACCAGCGCCGCAGCGCCTCCTGCGCGGCGACGAGCCCGCTGTCCTCATTGCCGTGCAGCAGCGCCGAGACGAACAGCGGCCTGGGATCGCGCCCCGGGAGATCGAGCAATGTCGGCCCCGGCAGAAGATCGGCGAGCCGCAAAGCCGGACAATCCAGGAAGCCTTCGGGAATATGGTCGAAGACGGCGCAAATTTCGTCGCTCACTTTTGTTCTCACGGATCCCATTCATGCACCGGGCCGCCGGCGCGTTGTCTCTCGCAGTAATCGGCCATGAGCCGAAAGGCGTTCCCGCCATGCGCCGCGAAGGCCTCGCGCTGCCACGCCGCGCCCGTTCGCCCGGAACGCACTCGCGCCTCGACGACATCTAGCCTCCGATCCTGACTTGGGTCGAGGCCGAATCGCGGCAAGGCGCGCCGCGCGGCCGGAAGCAGCCGCTCGATCAACAGGCGTTCGGCCGTGATTTTGCCCTCGCCCGGCCAGATCAATTCGGCGGCGAGACCTTCGCGCGCCGCGGCATAAAAATTCGTCGCCGCGTTCGCGAAAGCCAGACCGCCCGCACCATCGCCGCCGAGGTCGACGAGATGGCGGACGAGCCCCAGATACATCGCGGTGTTGGCGATCATGTCGGCGATGGTGGGACCGGCCGGCAGAATGCGGTGCTCGATGCGAAGATGCGGCGCGCCATCGGCGTCAAAGCCGACGAGCGGACGATTCCAGCGCCAGATGGTCCCGTTGTGCAGGCGCAAATGACGCAACGCCTCCGGCGCCTCGTCGAAGGAGATCGGCAGAAGCGGCGGATGTTCGCGCAGATTCTCCTCGAAGATTTCGAGGCAGGAGCGCTCAACGTAGCCGGACCCCATGCTCACGCGACGGGGGCCGACGTGGACGCCAGGCACGTCCACCGCCTGTTCGAACAGCGGAATGCGCGTCTCCTCCCACAGGCGCTTGCCGAACAGCAAGGGCGAGTTGCCGCAGGCCGCGAGCAAGGGGCCGGAGGCCGCGACCGAAGCGTTGTAGTAGAGCGCGGTGAGATCGGCGGGAACCTGCAAGTGAATTTGAAAGGACGTCGTCGCGGCCTCCAGCATCACGTCGCGATGTTCGCAAACGAGATGGTCGCGGCCTTCGATATCGACGCGCAACGGACGGCCGCGCCGCAGGCGCAGCACCTCCTTGTTCAAGGCGTAATAGCGATTGAGCGGCGAAATATTGGCGAGCGTCAAATCCTCGTCGCGGATCGTCGGCAGCGTGCCGATCATCACCATATTGGCGCCGAGCCCATGGGCGACGGCGTTGCATTGGCCCCAAAGCCGCGACAGAGCCTCTTCCGCGCGGTCGAGCGCATCGGCCCCGAGCGCCAGCGGTTCGCTGTTCAATTCGACATTGAAGCGCGAAAGCTCGGGAACGACCAGCGGATGATCGAGCGCCTCAAGCAAGCGCTGATTGATCGGCGCGGGAAAGAAATTGTGATCGACGATCCATGCCTCGATCTCGAAGCCCAGCGAAAATCCCCTTCGCGAAAAGCGCGCTTGCGCGAACATGGCGCGCGCCAACTCCGTCTCCTCCGCGACGCGGCGCGCGAACAGCGAGAAATCCTCGGCGCCAAAGCCGGTGGTCGCGATTTCGTCGCCCATGCGCCTCCTCGTAGCGCTTTCGCGAAAACAACCGCAACGCACGCGCGCGGCGCTTCCGCCACTGGACAAAGCGTCGCGAGGCCATGGGAGCGACCCGGAAGCGCTTTGTCTTAAATCTATCCGCCCCGAGGCTCCTTCCATTTGATCGAACAGCCGATCGACGGAACTTGCTCCAGCGGCGCTTGGCCCGTCGCGGCGATGGAGCGCATCGCCTCCAACAGTTCTCGTCTCGCGCCAGCGGGCGGCGGCGTCGCGCGGCCTTCGTCGAGACGGCCACGGTATTTGAGTTTGCGCGCGCGATCATAGCCGAAGAAATCCGGCGTGCAGACCGCGCCATAGGCCTTTGCCGCCTGCTGCGTCTCGTCGTGCAAATAGGGAAAGGGGAAGCGATGCGCCTTCGCGAATTGCTTCATCTTGTCGAAGGAGTCGTCGGGATAGGCCTCGGCGTCGTTCGAGCAGATGCAGGCGAAGCCGACGCCCTCCAGCTTGATCGCGCGCGCGTCGGCGACGAGACGGTCGATCACCGCTAGGACATAGGGACAGTGATTCCAGATGAAGGCGATCACCGTTCCGTTGTCGCCCGCGACATCGGCCAGCGTGTAGACGCGGCCATCGGTCGCCGGAAGCCGAAAATCCGGCACCGGCGTGTCCAGCGTGATTTGCGTCGAAGTCGCGGCCATCGAGCGCCCCTTCAAGTTGCGCGTTCGCGAAAGATCATACCATATCGCGGCGGACTATTCGTCGAAGAGATGCGGATATCGCCTCGGCTGCGATCGCAGATATTGCTTGGGCGCCTTCACGCGGGCGTCAAAATGCGCCGCCGCGTGCCAGGGCCAGCGCGGATCGTAAAGCATCCCCCTCGCGAGCGCGATCAAATCGGCGTCGCCGGTCGCGACAATGGCCTCCGCCTGCTCGAAATCGACGATCAAGCCGACGGCGACAACCGGCATTTTGGTAGCCGCCTTCACCGCCCGGGCCAGCGGAACCTGATAGCTCGGCGCGACCGGAATCTTTTGATCGGCCGTCAGCCCTCCGCTCGAAACGTGAACGACCGAGCATCCCCGCGCTTCGAGCGCTCTCGCGAACTCTATCGTCTGGTCGATGTCCCAGCCGCCTTCGGCCCAATCCGTTCCCGAAACGCGCACGCCGACCGGGCGATCGGCGGGAAAGCTGGCGCGAACCGCCTCGAACACCTCCAGCGGAAAACGAATCCGGTTTTCAAGACCGCCGCCATATTCATCGGTCCGGACATTCGACAGCGGCGACAGAAACTGATGCAGCAGATAGCCGTGCGCGGCGTGAATCTGCACCGCCGCTATGTCCAGCCGCCCCGCCCGCCTCGCCGCTTGCGCGAAGGCTTCTCGAATTCGCGCCATGCCGTCCCGGTCGAGCGCGACGGGCGGAGTCTCGTTCGGCAGGTAAGCGAGCGCCGATGGCGCGACTGTTCGCCATCCCGTCGCGCCGTTGGGAGCGATCTGTTCGCCGCCCTTCCAAGGAACCTCGGTCGAGGCCTTGCGTCCGGCGTGCGCGAGCTGAATCGCGAACGGCATGTCCGAATACCGCCTTATGCTCGAAAGGACGCGCCCCATCGCCGCCTCGGTCTCGTCGGACCACAGGCCGACATCGCCATAAGTGATCCTGCCCTCGGGCAGGACGGCGGTCGCCTCTATGGTCAGCAAGGCCGCGCCGGAAAAAGCGAGCTGGCCCAAATGGATCAAATGCCAGTCGGTCATGCGGCCGTCCTCGGCGGAATATTGGCACATCGGCGCGATGACGACGCGATTGGCGAGTTCGATTCCAGCGACGCGAAACGGCGTGAAGAGTTTGGCCGAGGTCATGGTCTGTCTCCCGATGTCTTGATGCGTCATGCGCGGATGGTTGAATGGTCCGCGCCTCACTTGCTCGTGAAGGAAAAGCTGATCGAATAGGTCAAACCCCTCGGCGGCGGCGGAAACGGCGCCGCGCGGCGCACCGCCGCGAGGGCCGCCGCGTCGAGATCCGCGAGGCCGCTCGACTGCTGAATTCCGATACGCGTGAGATTGCCCTTTATGTCGACGTTGAAGAGGAGAACGCCCTCGCCATGGAGGTGGTTCTCCTTGATGCGCTCCGGGACGCGCATGCCGGGAACGATCAGGCCCCACAAAGTCGAGAGATAGGTCGTATTGGCCGTGCCGCCGGTGACGGGCGCCGCCTTGGCCGCGCCGCTGAACTGGTAATAGGGAACGGGCTCGGGATTTGCGAGCTGGTCGGCGAGGGATTTGGCGCCCTGCTTCGTCTCGCCTTGGGTCTGGGCCCGCGGCTCCTTCTCGTCAGGCTTGTCGCGGCTGATCTCCGCTCTCTCGGTCACCTCGGCGTCGGGCTTGTCCTCGGCTTGTTTGAGAGCCGGAGGCTCCGGCGAGACTTCGGGCGCGGCGCCCTCGACCGGACTTGGCCGCTTCTCGGGCGATGGCTTTTGCGCGGTCTGATCGGACGGCGGCGCCTTGCGCGGCGCCTTGGTTTCCTTGTCTTGCGCGGGCCGGTTAATCTTCTCCGGGCTTTCCGCGCGCGGCGCGTCCGTCGCGGGCTCTTCGTAAGGCTGTTGCTGCTGTTGTTGCTTCTGCTTGGCCTCGGGCTTTTCTCGCGGCGGCTCTTCCTCGGGTTTTTCTTCCTTGGCTTGCGGCTCCGGCTTGGGCTCCGGCTTGGGCGCCGCCGCCGGCGGCGGCGGTTCGACGATGACCTCGACCGGCGTTTCCTGCGTTTGCGTTTCGCGCGGGAGCAAAATGGCGTCGAGGATCACCAACAGCGCGAAAATAGCCGCGTGGACCGCCAGACAGATCCCCAAAACGAACACGAACCGTCGCCGCCGCGGCCCGACGAGTTGCGGCGGTTCGATCATCCGCTCGATGGCTTTGGCTTCAAGACTCACGTCGGCATGCGATGGGTTGGGCGCCTGGACGCCTTGCGGCAGTGAAGGTCGCGCTGTTTTCCTCCCCACGGTGGACGAAGGCCTCGCGCGAATAGCGCCGGAGATTGCCACAGCCACGTCATCGCCGCCAGTCTCGCCGCGGCGCCGTCGGTGAGAGCCAAGAGCGCTTTCGGCGAAAGTGGACGCCGGTTTTGCCTTGGAAAACGCGATAAAACAAAAGAATCTAGAGTTTTTCCGTTTCGATTTGAACCAGAAAAACTCTAGCTCACCCAATAGCCGTTCGCGGTATGGGGCGCGACGGTGTGAAGGTTTTCGGCGGAGATCGCGAAAGCGACCAGCAGCTGGTCGCGCGCCATTCCAGAATTGGCCTGCCCCTCCCAATAGGCAAGGCCGCCGGGGTCGGGCGTCCGTCCCAGCACATTGGTGTAAAGCTCCGTCACGAAGGCGTCGTTGCTGGGGTTCGCGCCAAATTTGGCGGTGAATTCCGGCGCCGCGATGAAAATATCCGCGAGCTGCAGCGCGCTCAATTGCCGCGCGTCGGCCTGGCCGGCCCAATATTCGAAGCCCGCGTAATCGGGTATGCGGGCGAAGCTCGCCTGATACAGCAAATAGACGAGATTATCCTCGCTCGAATGGAGATTAGTGACGAGCGTCACGACCTGAACGCCGAGGTCCGCCGCCACATTGTTCGGCAAGATGTTGCCATAGGAATCCTGGATCGTCGCGCCGGCGGGCAGATTGAATCCGGTCACCTGAAGATCGGAGCTGTTGTCGCCCGGCTGGACAACATAGGAAAATTGCAGCGTATTGGTCCCCGAGCCGCCGACGTAAGTCGCCACGTCATTGTCGTTAAGCTGCAACGTTGGGACGCCCGTGACGGTCTCCGCCTCGGCGGTTTTCAGGGTGATCGTCACGACATGGCCGATGCCCACTTCATTCGCGCCATCATCGGTCACGGCCGTCGCGGTCGGCGCGCTGAACCAACTGGTCACGACGCCTTGCGCCGGCAAGCCCTGAGGGCTGAAATTGGCGGGCTGGCCCGGCCCGACTTCCGCGGCGTTCGGATCCCAGTTCCAGAAATAGACGCCGGCGAGAGAAGAGTTTCCCGCCTGCTGCCATGCCTGGAAGAAGGCTTGGTAAAGCTCGGCCTGCAAGGCCGAGTCGACGACATGGGTCGAGGAACCGGCTGGCGACGAGGCCGCGTCCGTCGCGTTCTCATAGCCGATCTCGCTGAAGATGACTGGCTTCCCGACCGCGGCGGCGACGCTTTCAAAATAGTTGATCAGCGAGGCGCCATGGGTGACCGCGAAGGTCTCCAAAACGGTCGGGGTCTGCGTCCATCCAGCGATCAGCTGCGCCAGCGTCGGATTGGCGGCGTTGGAAAGCGGCGCGTAGACGTCGATGCCGATGGAATTGAGCTCGCTGGCGAAGCTCACCTGCGTCGCGAGACTGCCCGTGCCAAGGGGCAAGCCCGTTCCGGCGAATGCCCAGGGCGAAATGTCGTCGTTCCAATCGGCCGAATAGGTGAGCTTTAGCGTCGGAAATTGGGTGTGCAGCGCGTTGATGATCGCGTCCCAATAGGGCTTGTAGGCCGGCCCGGTGATCTGATCGATTTCGGTCCCGATGCAGAGCGTCGTCGCGCCATTGGCGACGCCGACCTGCGCATATTGCAACAGCATCTGCTCGTAGCTGGCGAAGAAGGTGTTGGCCCCGGCCGAGCCCGCCGGTCCCGGATTGAAATAGCTGCGCCACTCGCCGAAGCTGTATGACGTGCCCGCCAGATAAGTCGGATTGACGAAATCGATGAGCGGTCGGACCGTGACCGAGAGGCCCATCGAGACCGCCTGCGCGATCGTCGCGCCATAGGCGGCCAGATTGTCGGTGAAAATCGGGTCCGCATAGACCATGTCGGTCTGCGGGTTGATTCCATATTCTATCGAGGCTTCGATCGAATTCGCGCCGGTCGTCACCAGGGCGGCGAGCGAATCGGCGTTCTCGTAGCCGCCATTGAGATAGTCGACGTAGTCGAATCCCTTTTGTAACAAGGACAAAGTCATCGCCTTATCCTCCGACTCTCGCCGCCGCGCCGTCGACTATCGCGCCTTTGTTGGAGTCTGGCAATGTCAATTCCTTGACGAGAATTTCGCAACCGCGTCACGAGAACGCGCGGACATCCGAGGATCGCGGCCGCGCCGACGCTCAAATGACGGATAACTATTTAGAATAAAGGGATAATTTCGAGATGGAGCGGGCGATGGGAATCGAACCCACGACATACAGCTTGGGAAGCTGTCGTTCTACCACTGAACTACGCCCGCGAAACCGCCTTCAAGGCTTCATGCTCTTACGCCCTCTTATAAGGGCTTCCCTAAAATTTTCCAACTCGACCGCGGCCGCGGCCGCCCAGCATTTTTGACGGACCCGCTTCAATGTTCGACCAAAATTATCCACGTGACGCCGAAACGATCCGTCGCCATCGCGAAGCGCGACGAGAAAAATGTCTTCGTCGGAGCCTGCGCGACGCTCCCGCCTTCGCTCAGCGCCGCGAAAAGGCGATCAACCTCGGCGTCGCTCGCGACGGAAAGCGTGAGCGAAAACCCCTGGAAGCGCGGGCCTTCCGAGCCATGGCCGTCGGAGAGCAACAGCGTCGAATCGCCGATTCGCAGGCTTGCGTGCATCACGTTTTCGGCGATGGCGGGATTTGGCGGCGCGCCCTCGGGATTGTCCTTGAAGCGCAGCCGCGTGATGAGCTTCGCGTCCAATGTTTTTTGGTAGAAGTCGATCGCCTCGTCGGCGCGTCCTTCGAAGAAGAGATAGGGCTCAATGCGCATCGTCGATCCTTCTTGCTTCGCCTCGGCGCTTAAGCCTGCACCAGTCCCTGCACCGGCGCCACCCCGGCGGACTCCGGGAACACCTTTTCGCCCAACGCCTGCGCCGAAATCCCCAATTGGTCGGCGAGAACGCCCTTCAAAATGGCGCGCAAATCCGTGGTCGGAGCGAGGTCGCGGCCCTGATAGAGCTGGTTCGCTTTCAGGCCCGGCCAATTGGCGACGACGCGTCCGCCCGCGACGGCGCCGCCGGCGAGGAAGGCCACTGTTCCCGTCCCGTGATCGGAGCCATTGGTGCCGTTTATGCGCGCGGTGCGGCCGAATTCGGTGATCGCGACGATCGTCGTGTCCTTCCAACGCTCGCCGAGGCCCTTTTCGAACTCCTCGAAGGCGCCGTCGAGCCCGGAAAGGCGATTCGCCAATTGACCGGTCCCGGCGCCCTCGTTCTGATGCGTGTCCCAGCCGTCGAAGGCCAGCGCCGCGACGCGCGGCCCTTCCGGCGCCGCCAGCAGCCTCGCCGCGCCGGCCGCCGCCTGGCGCATGCCGCCGGGAGAATCCATGCCGCCCTTGTTCTTCCTGGCGTCGTCGCTCATGCCGCCCTGCGTCGCGATTTTCTCGGTGTCGAGGCCGGCCTGCAAGGCGGCGCCGAGCGCCGGATCGCGATGGGCGTAAAGATCGAGCGCGCGCATGGCCAGGGCGTCGCCGGCACTCGGGAGCCCCTGCGGCGCCCAGCCGAGCACCGGAGCCGGCCCACGCATCACCAGCGGCGCCGTGACGCCGACGCCAAGTGCTCGCTCTGGAGCGCCCCGGTTAGGCGCCCCGCCCGCCGACGGCAGCAAGGCGATGGCGCGGTTGAGCCAGCCGCTGTCGATACGGTTCGGCCCGGGATAGCCGCTCTCCAGCACGTCCTGCCCGTCGAAATGCGAGCGGTCGCGATAATTGGTCGCGACGGCGTGCGCGACCAGCGCGCGCTTCTCCTTATAGAGCCGGGCGAAAACGGGCATCGCCGGATTGAGCGCGAAAAACCCGTCGAGGGGAAGACCGGCGTGTTCGCCGACCGCCGGCAGCGCCAGCGCGCCGTGCAGCAGCGCGTAATCGGGATCGCCAACGGGCGCGACCGCGGTCAGGCCATCGAGCGCGCCGCGCAAAATGATCACCACGACGCGCGGATCGCGCGCGCCGGCGGCGCTCAGCGGCCGCGGCGCGAAGGCGGCGGCGAAGGAGACGGAGAGACCTTGCAGCGCCGCGCGGCGCGAGAGGATCGGCGGAACGAGAAGCCTCATGCTTATCTCCTCTGGAATTCGGGCGACATGAACAGCAGCGCCAGCGCCTGCGGCCTCGATTCGGCGTGCAAAAGGGCCTCGCGCGTCTCGCGCGAGGCGGCGAGGCCGCAGACCGTATCCAGCACGCCGAGCGGCGGGCCGACGTCGCGCGCCCGCTGCGCCATCTGCCAGGAGACGTCGAGCCGCAACTTCATCTGTTCGGACGAGGCCCAGACCGCCGTCGTGTCGGCGTAGCCGTTCGGCCCCGCCGGCTGCCACAACGGCATGCCGAGCGAATTCATCACGCCCAAAATCTGGCCGGGATCGTTGGGCGTGAAGCCCGTCGCCCGCATCGCCGCGATCACGAATTCGTTTGGGTCGCGAATCTTGGTCGGCGGCGCGCTCCAGGCGCGGTCATGCGTGACGAGCGCCGCGCTCACCGCGGCGAGATCGCCGTCGCTGTCGCGAAAGACTTTCGCCAGCGCGTCGACGAGATCGGGCGGCGGCGCGTCGGCGACGAAATGACGGGCGAGCTTCGTCGCGACATGGCGCGCCGTCGCGGGATGACGCGCGAGATCGCGCAACGCCGCCTCGCCTTGCGGCCGGCCGGTCTGCGGATAATTCTTGCCGAGCAGATTATGCACGCCGGGCTCGTGCCAATTGGCCTTGAACAGGAACGCGCCCGGCTCGCCGGTTTCGCCGCCGGCTTCGGCGAAACTCCAACCCGTGATGATGCGCGCCAGCGCCGTCACATCGGGCTGAGCATAGCCGCCGTCGACGCCCAGCGTATGCAGTTCGAGAATTTCGCGCGCGAGATTTTCGTTGAGCCCCTTGCCGTCGAAGCGGCCGGCGTTGGAGCCCGGGCCTATCGAACGCTGGTTGTCGAGATAGAAAATCATCGCCGGATGGGATTCGACGGCGATCAACAGCTCCGCGAATTTGCCGAGCACATGCGGACGGATCGCCTCGCGCTCGAAGGCGCCGGCGGTCGCCCGCAGCCCCGGCCCCTTGACGACCGACACCGCGAAATGATTCGACCAGAAAGCGACCAGCCGCTCGACAAGGCCCGCCCCCGCTTTGAGGTGCGCGTTAAAGCGCGCCATCGCCTCGGCGCGAAGCAGCTCTTGCTCGACCGGAGGCTCCTGCGGCTTGGGTTTGGCGTCCGCGGGTTTCGCGTCCACGGCCTTGGCGTCCGTCGGGCTTGCGTTGGCGTTGGCCATGGCGAGCGGCGCCGCCATGGCTGCGGCGGTCTCGCGCGCGATGCGCAATTGCTGTTGTTCGGCGAAAAACATTTGTAGCGCTTGCGGCGTCGACGACAGTCCGTCCACCGGGATGAGCCCCGCGCCTTGGGCGCGGATCTCTTCGAGCAGAAAGCCGCGCGGATCGCTCGCCGCCAGCGCGAGATCGCCGGGCTTGGCGCCAAGCCCGAAACGGTTAAAGGCCGTCATCGCCGCATAGGGGTCGGGTCCAGGAGCCATCGTCGCCTCTCGCCGCTCTATTTCAAGGAACGCCAAGACATAACCACAGGGAAACTGACCAGGGGATGAACGCGGCCCCGATCGATCAGTGGATTCGTTCCTTATGGCGCGACGCGCCGGCGCGTGCGATAAAGAGGCATGACAAATATCGCGGAAACGGAAAGCAAACATACGATCACCCTGCGCTCGCGGGGCGGCTCGGGACGCGGCGCCATGTGGCAATGGGAGATTCACGCCGCCGGCAAGAGCCTGCCGGTGCAAAAAGGCGTCGTCGCCGGAACCGAGAAACACGCGCATGACACCGCGAAAGCGGCCCTCGCCGCGCTCGAGCGGCGCGCGGCGGCCAAATAGCGAGAGGATGGGAAATAGAGCGCCCCGCCCCCAATGGGAACTTACGCGAGCGGCACCCCCGCGACGGCGAACAGCGGAACAGGAAACGAACGGCTGCGTGGTCGGCCAACGGCGGTCGCCTCTTGCGATTCCTTGAAGGCTTCTTTTGAAACCAAACGACGATTCGCGCCAATCCCCCCTCGATTCAACTTTTTCGGAGACAGCTCTAGGTGGTGTGGACACTTATCGCATCCATAGGACGATGGCGGCGAGAGTTACGACTGCCCGATAATTTCGGGCAGTCTTTTCGAAGCGGGTTGCGACGCGGCGGAACTGCTTGAGTTT
>Ga0181533_1002943_pt1 | contig 19139 bp, 12 predicted proteins | sample PEATcosm2014_Bin_45_FD_119772 | JGI IMG/M metagenome (GOLD analysis project Ga0181533, IMG submission 119772) | Peatland microbial communities from MTU Mesocosm Facility, Houghton, MI, USA - PEATcosm2014_Bin11_60_metaG | ecosystem: Environmental > Terrestrial > Soil > Wetlands > Peat | place... | reverse complement strand
GCCTTTTTGTTCATCTCGAAGTCGGTCCCTTTGTTAAGGCTGTTCAAGGTATCCTTGTCGGCGCTCTCCGCGCCCAGGTAGACATGGATGATCCCGGCCTCCCGGTACTTGTGCAGAATGTCAGCGTCCCTGATGATATCTTCGACCCGCGTTTCGATCAACAGATTGACCCCCAGTTTCCGTCCAATCAAGAGATCGAGAAACAGTTCCCACCGGTCCCGGTGCTTCATCGGATAGGCGTCGATCAGCGTGAAGAAGCTAATCTGATAGGTGTCGATCAGATGTGCCATTTCCTCGATGACCTTTTCGGGTTTCCGGCACCGCCAGTCCTCACGCCAGAACATACGCTGGCTGCAGAAGGCGCAACCCATGTCGCAGCCGCGGGAAGTCAGGATGGAAGCCATTCTTCCGCAAGGCTCAACATGGTACTGGTAATCATCCCAATCCAGCAGATGCCACGCAGGTGCCAGGGAGTCGAGCTCGACAATATGAGGTTGTTTGTCATTGGCGACTATCTGCACCCCCTCCCGATATACGATCCCCTTGACATCTTTCCCCTTCCTTTCCGGAAGCGCCGCCAGCAGTTGCTTCAAGGTCTGTTCCGGTTCACCCGTCAGGATATAATCGACATGGTTCTTGTCGTCCTCAAGGATTTCATTATACATGAAGGTGGGATGGGGACCACCCAGCAGCGTTACTATCTCCGGGTTTATCTCCTTGGCGATATCCAGTATCTTCAGGGCATCGGGGACTGTTGCGGTACTGATAGCGCCAGTGACGGGGAGATAATCCAGGGTCATGACGTAATCGGGCTGGTAGCGTTCTATTTCCTGCCCGATATCCTCGAAGGAGAGACGCTTGTTCATGGCATCGAAGATTCTCGCCTCGTTTCCAGATTCAATTGCAGCGCCGGCGAGATACGCCAGGTGCAGAGGGGGCCACGTGCCGACAACCTGCACTCCCCAACAGTGATATGGGGCAGTTACAAAAAGTATCTTGCTCATTTCATTCCCCCTCTTATTCAGTTAGTCACCCGAAACCGTTAAGGAACCGCAAACCCGGGAAATTCAGGGGGGCGCAATTTCCCGCTCCTGAATCCTCACTGACTCCCGGGACCCGTTTAGTCGGGAGTAATTTAACAAAGAAACATAAAGGGATAATAATGGATATGTAAAGATTTGGTAAAGAAATGAAGGATGAGAGATGAGAGAGATTTTCTCATCTCTCATCGCTCAATACGTTTGTTTTCAGGCTTCAGCCTATTAACCTGAATATGGGAGGGTAAACCATACACGGGTTCCGTTTACGTCGCTTGAAGCTCCGACCGTGCCGCCGTGCGCCTCGATTAGCTCCTTGACTATCGCCAGCCCTATGCCCGCCCCCCCTGCATCACGGGAGCGCGAACGATCAGCCCTGAAGAACCTTTCGAAAAGATACGGGATATCGTCTTGGGCAATTATTGCGCCACTGTTGGCGAATACAGTCTTGATGCCGTCCGGGCTCCGCTGAGTTGATATCGTGACGGTCCCCCCGGCCGGGGTGTATTTCCAGGCGTTGTCGGCCAGATTGCGGATCGCCTGGAGCAGCTTGTCGCGGTCAGCGGTCACTATCTCGCTACCGGGACCGAGGTCCCATTGCACAATGATCTCCTTTTCTTGGAAGTTCGGCTCATAGAGGTCGATTATCTGCCGCAGGAGTTCATGAAGGGAAAGTTCCTTCCGGTCCAGGTACGCTCTGGCCGCGTCGGCTCGCGCCAGTTGCTGCAGGTCCTCGACAAGGTTGACCAGGCGAAGGACCTCCTGTTCAAGCATGCGGAATGTTTCTCGTGATGGAGGTATGACCGAATCGATCAGCCCCTCCAGATAACCACGGAGGTTGGTGAGCGGAGTGCGGAGTTCATGGGCTATGTCCGCCACCATGTTCTTGCGCAGACCTTCGATCTTTTCCAGATTGTCAGCCATATGATTGAAGGCATCGACAAGCTGGCCGACCTCATAACGGGAGACCACATTCACCCGCTCCGAATAGTTGCCGTCGGCAACCTTCCTGGTAACGGCGGTCAACTGGAACAAAGGGCGAAGCACCCAGCGGGTCAAGAGATAGGTAAGAAGCAGTGTCAGCGCCAGCGCCGCAAGGGCGCCCCAGAGTAAGTCGTGACGGATATTGGCCAGGAACATGCGATGAGCATCGATAGGTGCAATGTTATAGCGTTCCACAAGAACCTTGTAATAGTCGCCAGCCCGCCGGTAGACGGTGTTCCAGACAATAAGGGCAATGATTACAAAGAGAGGGACGATGTGACCGATCAGCAGGTTCCACAGCAAGCGCTGCCTCATCTCCCCCCCCTGAAGCCGCTGTCGTCAGCGAATTGGTAACCATGACCCCGCACAGTCAAAATGAATCGGGGCTTGGAAGGATCATCCTCAATCTTTTGCCTGAGCTTGCCTATATGAACGTCGATGACCCGGTCTATGACTACCTCGCCGTGCCGGTAGCAGTGATTCAGAAGGTCTTCCCTGGAAAAAGCCCTCCCTGGAGAACTCATCAGCGCAAGGAGTATCTTGAATTCAGACGACGTCAGCGTGATCAGGCGGCCGTTTCGGGCCACCCTGTGTTTCTCAGGGTCGAGTACGAGTCCGCCAAACGAAAGGGTGACCGCTGATCGCTGGGACATCGTCCTACTGCGCCGCAGGATCGCCTTCACCCGCTCCACCAATTCACGGGGGCTGAACGGCTTGACAACATAATCATCAGCTCCCATCGACAGTCCGGCGACTCTGTCAAGCTCCTCTTCCCTCGCCGTTAGCATGATAATCGGGACATCCGAGTTCTTCCGCAGCTCCCGGCAAATCTCCCAGCCGTCCACATTCGGCAGCATAACATCGAGGATCACGAAAACGAGTTTGAATGCGCTCACTGCCTTGATCGCTTCACCGCCATCGTGGATGATTACCGTCGAGAATCCCTCACGCTCAAGATATGTTGCAACCAGCACTGCAGTGTTGTGGTCGTCTTCGACTATCAGTATCGTCCCCTGGTTGCCAGTTAATTGTGTCATGATTTTCTCCTAAAACCCCATCCCTCATCCCTCTTCTGTTTCACCTGGGGAAGACCGGAACGGCGCCAGCCGACCATATGACCGGCGAGAAGCGAAACATTGCGGTAACCGAAAGCGTTGAGCAATACCTTGGCTATCGTCGCCCTGGGGCCGAGTTCACACAACACGACCATTTCCGCCCCTCTATCCTCGGGGAGCGGCGCAAGACGCAGCAGGATCTTCCATATCTGCGCATGGATAGCCCCCGATATATGCCCGGCCCGGAACTCAAAGACGGTCCGTACATCGACAATCGCGGGGGCTTTTACCACTGTTATTTTTTCCGCCAGTTCTTCGGGCCGCATACGACAACCTCATCCTTCATCTAGTTTTGCCTCATCCCCAGTTTGCCAAGGACCCCCAGGCTCAGTTTTTTGAGGATGAAGGGGCTCCCCATGAACAACTTGGTGGCCCGCATCATATAGCGACGTTTGAAGTCGTCCTTCATGTTCATGACTTCGATAATTTTTCCCATGTAAAACTTGCGGTAGCACTCCGCCAGAGCAATCTCCATCTGGCGCAAGCTCATCGCCTCCGGCTCGATGACCGGATCTACCAGATTGTACTTGGAATAATCCCATTCCCGGATGTACTGCTTGACGTCGGCGTACATGTCTGCATAGGGCAAGGGGGTGACCGCAAAGAAGTTGGCATTGTCCGGATTGTAATACCGGGCCAGCTGAAGCGTACTCTTTACATCGGCGCCTGTCTCTTCGGGAAACCCGAGCAAGAAAGAGGCCTCGGTCACTATTCCCTGTTCATGAATGATATCCAGAGCCTGCTTTGCCTCATCGGCACCCGCATCCATTTCGGGAACGGCCCGGCTAGTTGCCCCGATTCCGATAGAGATATAGACAACCCCGGCCTTTTGGTACTTCCCGATAATCTCCCTGTCCCGGATGATATCGCCAGGCCGGGTCTCCATCAGGAGGTAGACCGGCAGCCTACGGGCGATAAGCAGGTCAAGGAAAGTCTCCCACCGCTCCCGGTCCCGGGTCGGATATTCGTCGGTGATAAGGAAAACATTCACCTGCCAGGATGTGAAGAGGGACTCCAGTTCATCGACCACTTTCTTCGGATCGCGCGCGCGCCAGGAATTCTCCCAGAATTTCCACTGAGTACAAAAAATGGAGTCGTGGCTGCCGCAGCCGCGCGAGGTGCTGACAGCACCCATCCGGGAGTCTGTAATAAAATTATACGTGTAGTCCGGCCAGTCGATCAGGTCCCACGCCGCGGGCAGGTCATCAATGCTCTCCATGAAGGAACGCCTGGGCGTCTTGACAATCGCATCATTCCGCCGGAAGGCGAGACCGGGAATGGCAGCCGGGTCTTCACCCCCCTCCAGTGCCGTGAGCAACTGACGGAAGCTTATCTCTCCCTCGCCAACGACGATATAATCTACGGCGGGCGAGGATGTCAGGACTTCTTCATACATGAATGTGGGATGTACGCCGCCAAGAATGGTGACTGTGTCGGGCTTGATCTTTTTCGCCAGGTCCAGAGTCTTTATGGCGTCGTTGATGGTAGAGGTAACGGCGGTGGAGGCCACGTAATCGGCCATGGCACCGCGAAACCGCTGCTCGATCTCGGGATAGCCATGGTCCTTGGTCATGGCATCGTAGATCTCGGCTGTTAGTCCAGACTGGCGGGCCACACCGGCCAGGTAGACGAAGTTGAGCGGCATCCAGCGGCCGGCGATTTCCACAATTCCGCAATGGTAAGGTGGGGTTACGAATAGAATTTTCCTGGGGTTCTTCGCTGATTTTATATGTTCCACCTGGAAATCACTAATAATTATTTCAGTTTCAATTTTTTAAACATCCTCGCCGGTAAAAGCAACCATGATTGCGAAATAACCTTTGATGCGGTACAGGATATACATTAAAAGAAGCGCCATAAGACTCACACTATCAAGAACCATAACTATTATGATTTGTTAGCACGTTCCGGCAATAAAAGCCAGTCATTTTACTGAATATGGCGTCCTAAACTATCGTGTATCTAGTCTAAGCCAATCCGCAGGAATTAGATGGCGAGCATAGCGCAGACTCGCTTTTTGAACACCGACAAATTGTATTGACGGCTTCAAATCATGGGTGGTATGTTTAAAATTTAAAGCATGCCTGACATGCGCCGGCAGAAGCGGTGGTTTACAGAAGCGTACAATTTCTGAGAATATAGCGATGACTGACTCACAAAAATATCTCATGTACCGACTCACCCTTATCAGCGTTCTTATACTGGCGGTGTATTGCAACACTATCAATCATGGCTTTGTCTGGGATGATATTGACATCATCGTCGATAATCCCTTGCTGGCAAACCTCAAAAACCTTCCCGAGTTTTTTATCCACGAAGATAGAATAGATGCAATAACAGGGTATTATCGTCCCTTAACCTATGTTTCGTTCCTGATTGATCGCTCAATCTGGGGGTTGAATCCCATGGGATTCAACATAACAAATCTGATCCTCCATATCGCGGTAACTTTGTCCTTTTACCTGCTTTTGGCAGAGCTTTTCAAAAAGGAACAGTATGCCTTAATTGCAACCTTGATATTTTCCCTTCATCCGATTGCCAATGAAACAGTGAACTTTCACGCAGGAGGCAGGAACACCCTGTTATGCGCACTATTTGCACTCCTCTCCGCTTTATTCCACATCAAGAGAAAGTTTACCGTGGCCACAGTTTGTTTTGCCCTGGCCATCTTTTCCAAAGAGTTTGCACTGCTGATTCCGGCGGTTTTCCTTTTCCACGACAGATGCCTCTCCGACAAGAAGCTGCCTTTCAAAAACTATTTGCCCTATATATCAGTAATAATCGGGTATCTAATAATAAGGTCATTTGCGGTTGCAAGTCCCAACTTCTTTAAACAATTTAATATGGTGAACCTGTTGACTTTGTCGCCAAAACTTGTCGTTGGGTATTTATCAAATATGATCTTCCCATTGCATCTCCAGACCATGTATGACATAACGGCCGTAGAACGTATCCGGCAGATAGTGCCGTATATGCTCTTTATCGTCTGCATCGCCATAGCTGCTATCTATTTCAGAAAGAAAAGGGAAATCCTTTTTTCGACGGTTTGGTTTTTTCTATTTCTTTTGCCGGTATCCGGGCTCCTCCCAACCGGCATTACCTCCATGGCCGACAGATATGTCTATTTCTCATCCATGGGGTTTGCAATGGCGCTTGCATACTTCATCTGTCTGGCAAACAGGAAAGCAGTCATAGTCATCATGGCGTTACTGTGCACATTGTACGCAACCATTGATATCCAGCGAAACTCCTTCTGGAAAGACCAGCTTTCACTGTTCAGCCAGATGGTCAAGGATGTGCCGCAACTGGCAGTCGGATATCAGAATCTCGGCTATTGCTACTATGACAAGGGTGATATCGACAATGCAGTGAAATACTTAACTATCGCCTATACCAAAAGTGAACTTAACTCCAGAATGATGATCGGATCGGCTTCAATATTCTGGGAGGCAAAGCAGTATGACAAGGCAATCATCGTGCTCAACAAAAAAATACAATATGAGCCCGGTGACCCCCTCACGTATATTATGCTGAGCAGGGTCTATGGCGAAATGGGGGATACGGCGAAGGAAAAGTTATTCCACGACAAAGCTGAACGACTTTTCCCCGATGTGGAAGAAATGATGCGCCAACGTGTTGAAACGTTATGCCTTGAGACGGATGAGCTGCTTGAAAAGCACAATTTGAAGGGAGCGGAACGGCTTCTAAAGGAAGCACGGAAAATTGATCCGAATGCAGTGCCCGTTCTTATCGATTTGGGTGTTCTGTCTGCTGAAAAAGGAGACTTGCAAAATTCATTGAGTTATCTTACAAAGGCTTTGTCACTGAACCCGCGCCACCCTCCTGTGCACTATAACCTAGCAATCGTATATCAAATGATGGGGAAAAAAGCTGAATCCGAGGCAGAGATGATAAAATTCAGGGAAACCGAGGCGCTTGCGGCACAGAAAGGGAATACACCCGCAGGAAAATAAATCAAACTTTTCTATCGATCAACATTGGGTCTTATAAAATCACTTTTTAATTGATTCAGATAATGCAGCGCAAGCATATCATTCGGGTTCAGGCGCAATGCCTCAGAAAATTGGTTTATTGCTTCCAGGAGCCGCCGCTTACGGGCAAGTTCTATTCCTATTTGTGTGTGATAATCAGGATTATCAGGATTAATTTTTAGAGCAATAGTGAAGCACTCGATGGCTTCATCAGCGTTTCCCGCCTTACTCAAGACTATTCCTTTGTTGTAGCTCCCATCGGCCAAATATGGATCAATAGCAAGCGCTCTATTGAAATTGCCGAGCGCATCGTCACTCCTCCCTTTTCTAAACATGGCGGCTCCCAAATCAAGATAGGCGGCTGCATAATTTTGCCTGAGATCTATGGCCTTGGTAATGTAGACAATTGATTTGTCGATTTCACCTGTATTGAGAAAGGTTTCTCCAAGATTTAAATATGCATCTGCAAATCGAGGTGATATCCGAATCGCTTCGTTGAAATGCGCCGATGCCTCTGAGAGTTTACCCTCTCTCGCCAGAGCGAACCCCAGATTGTTGTGCGCGATATAATTATCATTCGTGACAGCCAGCGCATGGGAGTAAAGGATGACATTGTTTTGCCAGTATGATATCTGCCGCACTGTAACAAGGGCGCAACCTGTAAGCACTATTCCGCTGACCGAAGTTAAAACTAGACGGCGGTGAGGCATGTTTGCGGTGATTTCGCATAACCACCAAACCATTAAAATAAAGATGCCGATAATCGGTAAGTAGGTATACCTGTCAGCCGAGGATTGGCCGCCTACCTGGATCAGCCCGATGACCGGCAAGAGCGTAACAACGTACCAGAGCCAGCCAATTATAACGAAGGGTTGCTTCCGGCGGAAACGTATCGATATGAAAGTCATAACGGCGAAAACGCATACGGCTGTTAGTAATTGCACAATGGGAATTGTTTTTGGTAACGGATAGAAGAAAGCAAGATTCTGCGGCCAGAACATTTTATGCAGATAACCGGTATACGATATTATGGCATTAGCTATCCGTATGCTAATGGAATAGTTGCCCAATGAATTAACCGCACCCCCTTCGTGCTGGGCGCAGAGAGTCAGCACACAAGAAGCGCTCGCCAACACAAGGAACGGAATCTTTTCCTGGACCAGCTTTCTGAAAGGGATTTCCGTACTACAGGCGCTTCTTGCTAAACCGGTTTCCACAAGCGTCCCGTCCATGTTCCAGCGCCCCAAAGGCCAATAATCAAGAAGCATCAGCACAACGGGGAGAGTTACCAGCATCGGCTTAGCCATGAGCCCAAAGGCGAACATCATAACCATCAGCAGATACCATCTCCGCCCGGATGTTTTCACATAATCGGCATAGAGAAGGAGAGTAGCCAGCCAGAAAAAGGCGCTCAGCACATCCTTACGTTCCGAAACCCAAACTACTGATTCCACGTGCAGTGGATGAAGAGCAAAAAGCGCGGCCACTACCATGCTCCGCCAGAGAAATCCCGTCAGTCTCAAGAGCAGCAGAAATAGCAACACTACATTCGCGCTGTGCAATATTACGTTTGTAAAATGATGACCAAATGGATTCATTCCATAGATTTGTACATCCACCATATGTGACAACCATGTCAGAGGATGCCAGTTTGAGGCGTGATAAGTTGTAAATGCCCATTTTACAGCTGTGGGTGTGAGCCCCATTTTTACATATGGGTTATCATAAACATACTCAGGGTCGTCAAAGTTGATGAATCCATGGCTCCCGGTCTGCCAGTAAACCATAACCGTCATCACGAAAAGAAAAAGGCTGACAAGATATTTCGAACGCATTAGCAGGTATTCCTTATTTCATGAGATATTTGTCAGGGGCAACCACAGGCCTATTGCGCGCAGGAAGCCGGCCTCCCAACGGAGAGTTCCAGTGCGTCTGCCTGCTTCTCGATAATGATTTATTTCCCGAGTTCCTGATTCTTTTTATCGATAGCCAACCGCAAATTATAACCGGCGTTTTTATCGTCAGGGACCAATTGTAAAATCCTGGAAAAATACTCGATTGCCTCGTCGTACCTCCCCTGTTGCGCCAAGGCGGTACCGATATTATTGAGACACTTTACATTGTCCGGTTCAATTATCAATGCTTTTTGGTATTCTTTTATCGCCTCATCAAATTTACCGAGCCTCCCTAAAGTTGCACCCAGACAATAATGCATATTGGCGAATTGAGGCGTAAGTTGAATCGCCTTTTCAAAATACCCGATGGACTCAATCAGCATGCCGGAGTTTGCCAGGACCAAACCCAGGTTGAAATAAGATTGCGAATCAGCCGGATTAATTCTTATAGCCTCCTTGAGCTGGGCGACGGCTTTCTCAGTTCTCCCCTGCAGTTCATATGCGAGACTCAGACTGAAATGAGCAAAATAATTATTATCCGTAACTTCAAGAGCATGGGTTGCAAGAGTGGCATTATCTCGCCAATAACCCAACTGTATCCATGTTGCCACGGACAACAACAGCAAAGCCCCGCCTGCGGCAAGCCCGATCTGCTTAGTGAGTCGAGGCAGTTTTGCACAAAGGTCTCCCCCACCCCAGCTTACCATCATGAACAGACCGATCAGCGGAATGTATGAATACCGGTCAGCCATTGACTGGTTGCCGATCTGGACCAAACCAATGACCGGCGCCAGTGTAATGGCGTACCAGAACCATCCTGTCGCCAAATAAGGATATTTTTTGAAATACTTCAATACGAACAAGGTGGCTCCACAGAGTAACAGTGCAGCAGTGCCGGCTTTCCAGAACGGCACCGGCATGAAAGGATAGAACATGGCAAGATCAAACGGTAAAAACATTTTTTTCACATAAACCACCATGGCCCACAACGCATTATTGATGCGCATCGCGATAGATAACTCCGTAACCGTAGTCATATAATCACTGTGTGCATACCATGTCAGGAGTGCCGAAACCGCCGATAACATCAGAAACGGTATTTTCTCCAGAAGCAGTTTTGTTGTCCAAAGATTATCTTTGCCGCACTCCTTGTGTTTATTATCTGGTACCACTGCGGCTGACATTAGCACATTAAAACGTCCGAGGGGCCAGACATCAAGCAGCAACAACACAAAAGGAGTCGTAACCAGCATCGGTTTCGCCATCAATCCAAGTGCAAAAGCCACCAGTGAATAAACGTACATGCTGCGCTTTGACTGTTTAACATAGACAGTGTAGAAAATGAGGGTTATCAGAAAAAACAATACACTCAACACATCTTTTCGCTCCGCAATCCAAGCAACGGATTCAACGTGGAGGGGGTGAAGAGCAAAACATGCCGCAACAAAAGCGCTTCTCCAGAGCGTCCCGGTCATTAAAGTAAACAGAATAAATAATAACGAGGCGTTTACTGCGTGGAGGACGACATTCACCAGATGAAACCCCATGGGATTCACACCGAAAAGTTGACTATCCATCATGAGTGAAAGCCACGTAAGCGGATGCCAGTTGCCCGCATGGAATGTCGTAAATGCCCATTTTATGGAATTCAAAGATAGACCCGACGTAATGTGATAATTATTGGTTACATAATCACCATCGTCAATAAGGGCAAATGGGAAAAATGCCGCCCTGAAATAAATTGCCGTGCTAACCAAAAACAAAATAAGGACAATTGCCGGTTTTAATCGCTTGTTCAAGATGCCTTCTCCGAATGATCTTTTATGAAGGGGAAACCGCTGCTAATGAACATTTCGGTTTTTTTGGCTCTCTGCAAATTTCAGGCTACTGGCAGCCTGTTTGAGATTTGGATTCAACCGTAACGCTTCGGAAAAGTGTTGTATCGCCTCATCGAAATTGCCCTGCTGGAGTAAGGCCATACCGAGGTTCTCATGGCAGACAGCATCATCAGGCTCAATTGTAAGAACCTTTTTATATTCCGCAATGGCCTCCGGAAGGTTCCCGATTTTTTGTAAAGCAAGAGCAAGGTCGTAATGTCCAACAGCAAGGTCGGGACGCACCCTGAGCTCGGCTTTGAAATGTCCGACCGCCTCAGCAGTCTTTCCAAGGCGGTCCAGGGCAATCCCGAGACGAAGATGTATGGATGTGGCGTCCGGTTCAATTCTCAACCCCTCCTCATACTCTCCGACTGCAAGATCCGGCCTCCCTTCCGCAAAATATGCAAGACCCATCCGGGCATGGGCCAGACTGCTTTCTTCGTGTGTGACAGCCAGTGCGTGCGAGAAAAGGGTCACATTGTCTTTCCAGTATGAAAGCTGGATGCAGGCGCCGATTGCATACAAAAGAACGGCTGTTCCTCCCGCTGTGATCACGGCCATGCGCAATTTGGGAACTCTTGCCGCTAATTCTGCGCCACCCCAACTCGCGATGACAAACAGACCGATTGAAGGGATATATGTATACCGGTCCGCCATAGCCTGTGACCCGACCTGAATCAGGCCGATTACCGGCAAGAGCGTGATGAGGTACCAAAGCGCTCCTGACAACATATACGGACAGGTATTTCTTTTCTTGAATGCCAGAAACAACATGACTGAAAGCAGCAATAATGCGCACCCTGCTTTCCATGCTTCGACTGGAGTTAATTGATAAAATACCGCCAGATCAAACGGCAAAACCATATTTTTTAGATATAGAATATATGACTGTAATGCATTTCCAATACGGTTCATAATAGACGCGTTTTCCAGAGGAGCTATTGCATCACCCATTCTCTGGGCATAAATTGTAATTATTGACGATAGTACCGACAGTACCAGAAAGGGTATTTTTTCCGACAGTAATTTGCCGGCCGTTGTGGAATTGTTAGTAACCGTTCCTGGTTTTCCAGCTTCCGCAAACAAGGGAAACTGAAGGCGCTGAAACGGCCAATAGTCAAGCAGCAGAAGCACGACAGGCATTGTCACCAGCATCGGTTTTGCCATCAATCCGAGTGCAAACATTGCCAGTGCGCTAAAATAGCTGCTGCATCTTCCTTGCCTGACGTACCTGGTATAAAAGAGAAGCGTAAGCATCAAGAAAAACGCGCTCAGAACATCTTTGCGTTCCGATATCCAGGCGACGGACTCCACATGGAGAGGATGCACGGCAAAAAGCGCGGCCACGAAAGCGCTGCGCCACAACGCACCTGTCATGGAGTTGAAAAGAAGAAACAACAGGGCGGTATTGATGACATGGAAAACAACATTCATGATATGGAACCCCATGGGATTCACACCGAACATCAGGCTGTCCATCATGAGCGAAAGCCAGGTAAGGGGATGCCAATTGTTTGCATGAACGGTCGTGAATGCCCATTTTATGAAATTTAAAGACAAACCTTCACGAATATAGGCATTTCCTATCACATAATCATTGTCATCAACAACGCAGAAAGGGAAAAAAGCGGCCCGATAATAAATTGCCACGGTCACCGTGCAAAGGATCAGGGTCATCAAAACTATTGAACGATTTCTTGCCATCTTTGCTCCCTATTGACCCACTATTCAGACTTTTATCACTGACATATGGATTAGATAGCGTTCCGCTTGTAGACGACCACGGACGAAACAGATTCCGGACGGTACCCCGCAATCTGACTGTCCCACAAGTACACGGTTTTTGTTAAGGTGAGGATATCTATTATTCCCACTGGGTCGTATTTTACATCCAGATAGCCTGAAGCCCAGCGAAAAATCAGATCTGAAGAACCTTCCGATTCCAGCCAAGAGGCAGGAGTATTTACCATGACGATGTATTTGGGCCGCCACTTCTCGATTTGCCTTATCATTTCCTCCTGCATCGCATCAGCGAAGGGTTGGTTCTCCATCAGGCCGTACATGTAGATATACGATGTAGCCGCCGGTCTCCCGGCATAGAAATATATCTCCGGCTCAGAGCCGATTACTGCAATAGTGTCATTGGCCACGGTATGCTCCCGCAGGTAACGGGCGATCTGTAACGACTCCGGAAAAGGATTCACACCATAGATCGATCGGCTAACTTCAAGGGGCGAGTCGAGAAAGAGATATTCCTTCTCCTGGCAAAAACCATATAAGGCCGCTGCCATGAAGAGACATAACGGAATGAAACGCAACGCGTTTCCCGGGCTGGCCCTGGAGATGACACGTTCCGATGCGGCAACAGCAAGGCCCGCCAGAAGCGCAACAGCAGGGAGAAACGTGATAAAATAATGGTGCCGGAAGTAGTAGCCGGGGCAAACCGCGAGGAATGAAAAGAGGGTCAGGCCCCCAAGGAATGCCCGGTCCACGCCACGACCATGAGATGTACATAGGAGAACACCTCCAGTTCCACCCAGGAGCCAGAGCGGCAACTGCGGCTTCAGTACAAATACAATTGTGCTTATGAAATTGTGCAATCCATCAAGAAATGTTTTCGCCGATGCATATTTTCCGGCATAGGTGACAGTCCAGAACCAGAATTTGCCGAAGATGCCCAGAGCCGTCATCCAGAACGCAATCAGGGTATAGGGAGCGCATACGCCGAGCAAAAACAGTGTATACGCCGCGAGTATTTTACCTCTCGGTTTGATCCCAGGTTTCCTGGCATCCCAGGCCAGGTATAGGCAGGCAAAAACTGCCAGGATTACCGCGTGCTGCTTCATGAGCACCGCCAACCCCAGCAGGAGACCGCTCACAAACAGCGCTAGCAACCTCCCCTTTTCACGCCAGCAAAGAAGCACGATGAATGACAACAGGGAAAACAACACGACAAAATGGGTCGCATGGGCAAAAGAACCCAACACAGATTGGCTGAGAGAAAGTATCGCGTAAGTAGCGCATGATATGGGTGCGGCGTCCCTGCCGAGTAGACGCCGCGCAAGGAGATATACCAGAAACGCATTGGCGGCATTGACGAACATGAGACCCAGATGTATCCCGTGCGCCGTCTCTCCGAAGAGGAACATGATGAAAGCGTAAGCTATGCCGACGCCGGGTAGTTTCATGGTATAGACATACAGATAAGGAGGGAAACCCTTCAGCATGAGCTGCCCCAGGTAGGCGAACTCCCCCTCGTCCCTCTCCAGTGGGACATCGAGGAGCCGGATGCGGACATAGGCCACTATGACCAGCACCAGGGCAAGGAGAACCAGGCGTAGACCGGAAAGGAGGCGATCCGGGGCGGCGCAGTCCGGGCATCTAACATATTTTGTGAAAAATGATTGAGGGTTCAAATCTTAGTCCAGCTCTTTTGATATTTTTCTATAAACGCGTTACCCAAAAAATAGAAAGTGAGAATCAAGGAAATGGCAATTGCTGAGTTCCTGAAAAATAATACAGTTCCTGAAAGGCCGGGGTGCCCGACAAAATCCCATTTTCCCAGAAGTAAGTATGACCCGCATACCAGGCTATAGAGGGTATATATATATCCTGAATACATGCATGCAATGAGCAATGACAACGGCAAGCTGATAAAGAGCAAAAAGGGGCTGCACCACGCGAAATATTGAAATGACCAGTAATTTGACAATCCGTAAAATATGACGAAAACTTCACCGACAGTCCTGCTGATACCGATACTGTCGGTTCTATGCCGTTGCAGCCAGGAGTGCGATGTAACGGCAATAATTATTATCAGAGAATTTAAACTGAGAATTGTGTCTACCAGCCTGCCATCATCTGCATAGTTGACCAGTTGCTGAAGCCAGCCAATAACAATTCTATTTCCCCAAACGGGGATACCCCCAGTAGTTTGTATTAACTGACCGGTATACCCGAATACGCTGTTGATCATCACCGCCGGCGCATTAAAGAGATACCATGCGTAACCCAGGAGTGCCGCGATCATTAATGAGGTTATATAGCGTATTTTTGCTCTGTTTTCCTGGATTGCAAAGAAAAGAGCGGGCAAGGCGAGCACAATTATCCATTTCACCCATACACCAAGTCCGAAAGCAATCCCAGCAGAGATAAATTTCTGCCGGGATATGAAATATATCGAGAGGACAATAAAAAGTCCGAGACTTGTGTCGGTATTGCCATGATATGCTGAAAATACAAACGTTATTGGATCCATCAGGAAGAGTCCGACATAAAACAACTTGTATTTGTTGTCTATAAGTAATTTATAAATATAAAAGGCTATCACATAGTCTAATGTAGAGAACAACAATCTGAATAGTATTTTGAATTCGATGCTGGTATATTTGCTCACGGTGAGAATAGCCACTGCCAGTTCACCTGCAAAAGGCGGGTGGTTAAATGTCAATTCATCATCAACAGTCTGTTTGTAATATTCAGTTAATCCTAATTTAATAATATTATTTGCATGTTTCTCCCAAATAGTTATGTCATATGTACCTTCGGTACATATTGCAAGATATAGCCTTATTATAATACTGGCAACTAAAACTATTTTGAATATTTTATGAGAATGCATATATTGCTGTTTCCCTGCATAATTTATAGCTCTTTAATAAATTAATGATTTTACAAATAACTCCATGACTTGATAGACCATGCAATACGCATGACATGCAATGAAGTAAATAAAACAAGCATGATCAAGGCAAAAGAGATGATATATCTCCACCAGCACCTACCTTCAAACAGTTGTGCGCCTTGAGCAATAAACACTCCGAATGCAGGCAGTGAGCCCAATAAATACGATGCTTTCATGGAACTGAAGACAGGCGCCTTGAGAGTCAACCAGATAACCAGGGCCGCGTTGCCCGCCAGAAGGATAAGCAGGGGAAGACATTTTTCAATCGTCACGCAATTGTCCGTCCCGGTAGAAAATTTATGGATGCTCCCGATCATGCCTGCCAGCAACAAGAACAATGGTATCAGCCCAAAGGTCAAAAGACCAACCGCAAATGTTCGCGTTAATGTGGATAAAGGAATCTGTGCCGCGGGAAATGTTGATTCACCTCTCCTCCATGTCCAATACTGAGACCACCAGCCTTTATCCCAATCCGTGTAATGGAGGAATTTCGGCTCGGTGTCGAACCAGGCATTTGTATATATCAGGGTCCAGAAGGAATGCAGCTGACCGGGGACCTGCACAGGTTCCCTGATATATTGCCATGGGGTAAAACTGAAAAAATTCAATTGTTCATCATCTCGAGGCTGTATTTTACTTGTGTCGAGGAATTTTTCATTCCAGGGTAACAAATCACCATAATCTTTATAGTTTGTGACCATATAGCTCCCGAGTAAAAACAACGGCGGGAGGAGCGCGATGAACATCATGGCAAATGGTCTGCTGCGGCGTTCTTCAGCCTTCCGTGCAGCCAGGGTTAAATAGGCAATTGCAATCATGGGAAGTACGACAAATCCCGTATATTTGACAAAGACAGTCAATGACGCTGCCATACCCAATAACACCGCAAATAGCCACCAGGGCTCTCTGCGCTCCAATGTCACCAGCATCAGATAGGTACATACGGCTACGCCGAGATATCCGAGGTTATCGTTTGAGAACATCGCTGCCATGTAGATATGGCGTGGGAGAAAACATACAGTCCCAAAAGCGAAAAGCCGTGAAAACTCCGTCAGGTTAGAGAACTTCTTCAGAATCATATAAACGATCAGAAGCGTAAGAATGTTGTAGAAGCAATTCTGAAATTGCAGTGCCTTTTGAACCGTATCTACACTTAATCCTAGGCTTCTCAGCGCATTGGCGGTGACTGCCGCGATGGAATAAAAGACCGGCGGGTTATAACATTCAAAGCAGGCGTCTTTCCGGGGTATTTCGCCGGTCTTCATAATGAGGGAAACCGGCTCGTAATGGTCATCGAACGAGTTGGTCGGCGGATTCTGGCTGCAGAGAAGCAATCTCAAAATAACCGCAAGACCGAACAATAAAAATGTCAAACAAGGATAGCAGTTTGCCGATTGTTTCATATTGCTTTTTATCAACCTTTATTTAAACATAGTGAACAAACATCTCTAATTCTCTCTTAGTGGCAATATCCATCCTTAAAGAGAATCATATCTGGAGCTGTACCATTATAAATGGAAAAAATTATACGGGCTTGCAAAAACGCCACGCTCTACATAGTTAGTAATTTCAAGAAAGCTACTGTACAACACTATTAATATGATAACGATAATGGGATCAATACGTTTACTGATTTTAGCCGCAATAAGTTCTATCCCTTTTATATAAATTATCAGAAAAGGCACCAGTGCAGCCAAAATAAGACGTCCGGAGGTAAAATAAGGTAAATCTCTCGACGGATATGGACAACCTCCAAAATCGTAACGTATGGATAATATTATAAGGAATAAGATATAACTTACCAATATACATATGTTCAGGCAATTGAAATATTTTTTATCAGATAAAACATTTTTCCTCTCTGAAATTATGCCTGCAATGCCTGCAGTTTCAAATATTAGCGTAGTTACTATATAAATAATGTCGGCGCTCTTTGATGCAACCCTTTCCAAATGCCAGATGAATTCACCCCTCCAGAAAGTTCGGGCAAGTTCGCTAAAGAAGTAACCGATGCCTTGGAGTGTAAAAATAGGGTGGTTCCCCCACTCACTGAATGGCTTCACACTCCATCCGAAATATTCTATTTTATGAGATGCTCCTGTCATGTCTCCTGAAGTACATAAATTAAAACTTATCCAGATAATAAGCGGCACTATGACTGCAGCTAGCATTGACAGAAGGCGTAGAGTGCTGTTTAGAAGTTGTCCGGTTGAATTAAGCTTTTTGACAAGCATCAACAAAATGATGCTGAAAATTAATAACGCTGGGAGATTTGATAATTTGACCAGGACTGTACCCGCAATCATAATCCCGGCCAGTGGATACAACCAGAAAGCCCTATTATTCAGATAGATCTTTGTCAACAAAAGCAAAGCGCTGGTTAATAAGAGTGGTGACAATACATCACCGTTAATAGAATAAAAAACGTCTTGAGGAAAAAAAGAAAGCAGCAATATGATTCCAATGCGTAGATAAAGATTATCGGGTTCTGTATAACGGCAAAAAAGATATGCAACCCACAGGAATAAGGCATAAATCGGTAAATTCATAAACCTTATCCAGTAAAGAAGGTAGCCTCCTTTTAATCCGATTACCTTCCCAAAGTTATACCAGGCCCCGGCAATCATGTAGTATACCGGGGGCGAAAATGCCTCGTGGTTTTTTTCGTTCAACCAAGCATTCTTTCTAGTTACTGTGAATGGTTCACGGGACAGGACGGGTTCTCGATGAAAGTATTCTGTGGTGCCATAGTTCGCTATAACTTCCGCGGATTCCTTGTCAAAATTGTCGGATTGATTGCTCGGCAAAAACCCACCGGCATATTTAATAACCATATCAAAGTGGGCATGTTCATCAACATTATTGAAAAATGGAAATGCCGCGCTGAAAGTAAATATTCGTATGAGCGCGATAATGCAGAGCACTATTATCAATGGGTTCTCGTATTTTTCCAAAAATGATTGGAAAGGGTTAACCATATTCATCATTTATATCCTACAAACATGGGGTTTATCAGGGGCCATTTAATATGGAGTCTATAACCAAAGATGTATATCGCGTTTTGTCCAACAGTTCGGAGCCGGCAGGGCCGGCTCCGATGATTATGGCGGTTTTTTGCTTCACGGAAGCTCCGTACCAGTCTTTAATAAGCTATCAAATTAACGTAACAGAAAGGATATTTAACTCACAAATTTGCCAAGTGAATGAATAAGTAATATTAAACGTTTTTTTGCGGAAAACCAACTCACAAAATGGTATACATGTATAGAGAAACTCAATACATGAAATGGCGATTCTGGAAGATTTCCAGGTAATCCCTTACCGGATCGGTTAGATTCGGCCAACCCACTTATGAAAAAATTTGCACTAGCCCTCCTTATCATAGCCGGATGCGTCGCTTCACTGATAATGCTGAACAATGAAGGGAAAGCCTCCAGGGTGCAAGGGAGAGCATTTGCCCTGGCCCGAGAGCGTTTCCCCACCTTTGCAGTGATGGAGACCGGCGATGTTTACTCCCTCTGGCAGGAGCAACGGGTACACGGCCGGATCGTGGTG